>Ga0123335_1008994_pt1 | contig 10489 bp, 8 predicted proteins | sample BiotimSIPDNA_2_FD_89707 | JGI IMG/M metagenome (GOLD analysis project Ga0123335, IMG submission 89707) | Anaerobic biogas reactor microbial communites from Washington, USA - Biogas_R2 time_0 SIP DNA | ecosystem: Engineered > Bioreactor > Anaerobic > Unclassified | place: Washington, USA... | reverse complement strand
TTTCCCTCCAGAATCTGGATAAAAACCTGCCGCAGATTGTCAGCCAGGTGAATGAACTTAAACAATCAGCAACCAAAGGAAAGAAGGTTTTCGTTTTTTCAACATTGCATTACTGGATTGAGCATACAACGCTGTTAAGCCTGGCTCTGGCATCCCAGGGACACCAGGTTACCCTCGGCTATCTGCCTTTCTCGGAATGGCGTTTTCCCATCAACCAGTTTGATTTGCGCAGGCAGAATATTTATGCCAAAAAAGTTCTGGAAAAATCCGCAGGTTTGATCAAAACAGTTTCATTCATTTCACAGAGGGCACCCTATGTCCCGTTGCCAGATGATATTGAAAGAGCAGTAAAGGAAGTCAGCCTGTTTGATTCCCAATATACCGAACAGATTGAGGATATTGACTCAAACAGTGAAATTTACAAGTTACGCTATCGTCGTAACCGTGACGCGGCGCAATCCTTGTTAGCCTGGTTAAGAAAAGATAAACCCGATGTTGTTATCGTACCTAATGGGACGATTATAGAACTTGGCATCTGTTATCGGGTCGCTCGTTCATTGAAGATCCTCACCATAACCTATGAATTTGGAGACCAGCGCAACCGCTTCTGGATCGCGCAGAACGCTGAAATTATGCGTCAGGATACCAACGACATGTGGAAAGCTCGCCAGAGTGAACCGCTTTCTGAGGATCAACTGGAAAAAGTAAAATCGTTAATGATCTCGCGTCAAAAAGCCAATCTCTTTGAAAACTTTTCCCGATTGTGGCAGGGAATTCCCACACAAGGCGCGGAGAAAACACGGAATAATCTGAACCTTGATCAGCGACCGATCGTTTTGCTGGCAACCAATGTCCTGGGAGACAGCCTTACGTTAGGCAGGCAGATTTTCACCAAAAGCATGGCTGAGTGGATTGAGCGAACGGTCCAGTATTTTGTTGCCCGGGATGATATACAACTCGTCATCCGTGTCCATCCAGGGGAGATAAAATCGCGTGGAATTTCCATGGTTGAGGTGATACATCGCCTGTTACCGGAATTACCGGATCACATAACGCTGATCAAGCCGGAAGATAAGGTAAATACTTACGATCTGGTCGAAATCACCGATATTGGTCTGGTTTATACCACTACGGTTGGGATGGAAATGGCTATGAGCGGTATCCCAACCATTGTCGTTGGCGAGACGCATTATCGTAATCGGGGTTTTACCTTCGACCCTGATTCTTATGTAAATTACTATAAAATCCTGGGCGCGATGTTGAATAATCCGGCAGAGTACCGGCTGAGTAAAGAAAAAATTGACCTTGCCTGGAGTTATGCCTATCACTTTTTCTTTGATTTCCCCAAACCCTTCCCCTGGCATCTTGTTCAAATGTGGGAGGATTATAAGAACAACAATCTGCTCTCCGTCTTTAGCGAGGAAGGGGTGCAGAAGTTTGGTGAGTCATTCCAAAACCTGGTGGGCAAACCATTGGTGTGGATTAATAATGGGAATGGGGTTGAAAAAGTTGAGTAATAACGGTAGAAAGGATGTGCGCGCGTTTTACGACCAGATTGGTTGGAAAATGGAATCAGATGGGTTTTATCAGAATGCCCGCTATGAAGATCTGCGACCTGTATCCCGCGAGTACATTGACAATTGCCACCTCAGAATCAACCGCCATCTCGTTAAAGATGGAAAATACCTGCTGGATGCCGGTTCAGGTCCCATTCAGTATCCGGCTTATTTAACCTATATGGAAGGTTATCAATATCGTGTCTGTGCCGATATTTCCATCGTCGCCTTAAAGGAAGCCAGAAACCGTATCAAACAGCGCGGGTTGTTTGTTGTCTGCGATGTGGCTGATATGCCATTTAAATCCGATACGATGGATGGTATTGTCTCTTTGCATACTTTGCACCATCTGCCGCTTCCGGATCAGAAAAAAGCCTACTACGATCTTTATCGAACCCTCAAACCAGGTAAGAAAGCCGCGGTCGTCAATGGTTGGACGGAATCCGCGTTAATGAAAAAATGGTTTTGGCTTGTGAAACTGATGGAAAAGATTAGCTATCAATTCAAAAAACTGGGCGGAGGGGTAAAAATTTCCTCCGCAGGCAAAACTCAAAGTGATCAGAGCAGGAAGCAAACATCCATTCAAACAGGCACTTTTGTTGAAAAATTAAATGAGCAGTGGTTAATAAAAGAGTTGCCAGAGATTCCATTTTCTATCTTTGTATGGCGCTCTGTCAGCGTACGTTTTATGCGGGCAGTGATTCACGCTATGCTGGCAGGAAAACTCTGGTTGAAAATCCTTTACTGGCTGGAAGAAAAAAACCCACGCTTCTACGGCATCAATGGTCAATATCCATTGATCGTCATCCATAAACCTGAAGAGGAGTAAAACATGGATTGGTCTGAAAAAGTTGTATTAATTACTGGAGGAACCGGTTCTTTTGGAAAGAAAATCACCAAAATTTTATTGAATGAATACAATCCGGCAAAGGTGATTGTTTTCAGCCGGGATGAATTAAAACAATACGAGATGCGCGCAGCGGGTTTTGACGCCCATAACCTGAGATATTTTATCGGTGATGTTCGTGATCTGGACCGCCTTAAAAGGGCATTTGATGGTGTTGACATTGTTATCCACGCAGCCGCGCTTAAGCAGGTTCCAGCCTGCGAATATAACCCGATGGAAGCCATCAAAACCAATATTCTGGGCAGCAGTAATGTAATCTCCGCGGCGCTGGATGTCGGTGTGGAAAAGGTTGTTGCGCTCAGCACGGATAAAGCCGTCAACCCAGTAAATCTCTACGGGGCAACCAAACTGGCAGCGGAAAAATTATTCGTGCAAAGCAATGCCTACGCGGGTGGCAGAAAAACACGATTTGCCTGCGTCCGTTATGGCAATGTTGTTGGCAGCCGCGGCAGTGTGGTGCCTATGTTCCTCAAACAAAAAGAAAGCGGAACGTTAACCATCACTGATGACCGTATGACGCGCTTCTTTATTTCACTTGAGCAGGGTGTCCGATTTGTATTGCGCTGCTGTGAACAAATGTATGGCGGCGAGGTCTTTGTGCCAAAGATTCCCAGCATGTCCATTCTGGAACTGGCAAAAGCTATCGCTCCCCAAGCCAATGTTGACGTGATTGGCATTCGTCCTGGAGAAAAATTACATGAGGTACTCATCTCCGAGGACGAAGCCCGCACAACCATCGAACTGGATGATATGTATGTTGTACAGCCGCCTGAAGCTTACTGGTTTGGCAGGGATTGGGAAAAGAAGGGCAGATTAATTACAGAGGATTTCCGCTATGCCAGTAACACCAACCAGGAATGGCTGGATGTTGACCAAATCAATAAAATCATTGCTCCGGACCAGGAGGATTTTTACGCGGGACTAAAAGAATGAACAGGATTGTTATTACCGGTGCCAGCGGCCTTTTGGGATTGAATATTGGTTTGCAATACGCAGATCAAATTCCCATTCTTGGTATCACCAACCAGAGTAATGTTCAGGATTTGCCATTTGAAACCATTGCCATGGATCTTATTACCGCTGATTTCGAGAAAGAGATTCTGGATGTATTCCAGCCAAAGCTGGTTATCAACTGCGCCGCGATGGCTAACCTTGATCAATGCGAGAAAAACCCGGAACAAGCAATGAAAATTAATGCCTTCGTTCCTGGAAAACTCGCTTCAGCCTGCCGTCAGCGCGGGATAAAGTTTGTGCATATTTCTACTGATGCGGTTTTTGATGGCACCGAAGGCAATTACTTGGAGGAAGATCTTCCCAACCCACTATCTGTTTACGCAAAGACAAAACTTTCCGGTGAACAGGAAGTTATTCGAAATAACCCTGAGGCGATCATCGCCAGAGTAAATTTTTTTGGTTGGAGTTTAAGCGGAAAGCGCAGTCTGAGCGAATTCTTCTTCAACAATCTGAGTGATAAAAAGCAAATCAATGGATTCACTGATGTCCTTTTTTGTCCGCTTTATGTCACTATGCTGGCGGAATTTTTAATGGAAATGGCGCGACATAATTTATCAGGGGTTTATCATGTCGCCAGCAGTGATTTTATGAGTAAGTATGAATTTGGCTGTGCGATTGCGGATCAATTTGGTTTTGATCGCTCCTTAATCAAACCCATTTCAGTCAATCAAAGTGAACTTGTGGCAACCAGATCGTTAAATTTAACTCTCTCTACAGAAAAACTTTCTCGTGATCTCAATCTGACAGTTCCGACGGTCAGAGATGGTATAAAGCTTTTTTATCAGGATTATTTAAATTCTTTTTCAAACCAGATTCAGGGATATGCTTCCGTTTAAGTGAAAATTAGAAAGGATATGAGATGGAAATATTTATTGGTGAACGACAGATTGGGGAGGGTCACCCAACTTATTTTATCGCTGATATTGCAGCCAATCACGATGGCTCCCTAGAACGGGCAAAATATTTAATTCGTCTGGCAAGGAAGGCTGGCGCTGATGCGGCAAAATTCCAAAATTTTAAAGCAGAAAAAATTGTTTCCGATTTTGGATTCAAGAATTTAGGCGGACAGCAATCGCACCAGGCAAACTGGAAAAAATCGGTTTTTGAAGTCTATCAGGATGCGTCCATTCCATTTGACTGGTCAGCGGAGTTAAAAGCTACCTGTGATGAAGTTGGTATCGACTATTTCTCCTCCCCTTATGATTTTGAGGCAATTGATTACTTGGATCAGTATATGCCCGCATACAAGGTTGGTTCCGGTGAAATTGACTGGCTGGAGGCGTTGGAACGGATGGCTTCAAAAGGTAAACCGGTTTTACTGGCAACGGGTGCATCCAGTATTGGGGAGGTGCAAAGGGCGGTTGATGTAATTACAAAAATAAATCCAAAACTGGTATTAATGCAATGCAACACAAATTACACCGGCAGCCTTGAAAATTTGAAACACGTAAATCTGAATGTGTTAAAAACCTACGGTATCATGTTTCCAAATGTGATTTTGGGATTATCTGATCACACACCCGGACATGCCACGGTTCTTGGTGCGGTTACTTTGGGCGCCAGAGTGATTGAGAAACATTTTACTGATGACACCACACGTGTCGGCCCTGATCATCCCTTCTCAATGAATCCGGAAAGTTGGGAGTTAATGGTTAGAACCACCAGGGAGCTCGAAGCCTCCTTAGGAAGCAGTAATAAATATATCGAAGAAAATGAGCGTGAAACAGTCGTCATACAAAGGCGCTGTGTCCGCGCAGCCCGTGAATTAAAAGCGGGAGAAGTGGTTGACCGTGAAATGCTGGATGTGCTACGTCCTGCCACTCCGGGAGCTATTGAACCTTATCAAATTAACGATATCATTGGAACAACCCTTGTCAGCGATATTCCCGCCGGCAAAGAGATTCGCTGGACGGATTTACGATAAAGGTACCATCCTTGAAAAAAGTGCTCTACTTCAGCCGTGGATATAGCGTCCATGACCAGCGTTTTCTGAATGGGCTGGCAGGGGCAGATTTCCAACCTTTTTTTTTGAGGCTGGAAGGGGATCAGAGAAAGAATGCTGAATTGGAACTCCCTCAGAATGTGGAAATCCTTCCTTCACTGAATGGGGATCAAAAATTCACTTATGGGAAAGCCTTTCAAAATGTCAGGGAACTTAATCAGCTGATCGGAGAGTTAAATCCCGGTCTGATTCATGCCGGCCCGATCCAATCCTGTGCTTTTTTAAGTGCGCTAAGCGGCTTTAAGCCACTGGTCAGTATGTCCTGGGGATCGGATATGCTGGTTGAAAGCGAAAAAAACTGGCTGATTAAACAAATCACTTCCTATTCCCTTAAACATAGTTCCGTATTTCTGGCAGATTGCGAAACAGTGAAAAGGAAAGCTGTCCAGTTTGGTTTCCCTCCGGAACGGGTGGTCACTTTCCCCTGGGGCGTTGATTTGCATAAGTTTTATCCAGGGCGGAATGACGCGTTAAGAAACCAACTTGGCTGGCAGGAACATTTTGTTCTAATATCCAACCGCTCCTGGGAAAAAATTTACGGTGTTGAAATCATTGCCGGGGCTTTTGCTGAAGCTGTTTCATTAAATCCCGACTTAAGGCTGATGCTTTTAGGGAATGGATCGCTGGAAAAGGAGATTAACCACATTCTTCAGAAAAAAGGGGTGGAAAAATTTGTTCTGCTTGTTGGAAAAGTCGACCATGATGATCTCATCAATTATTATCAGGCTGCTGATCTTTACCTGAGCGCTTCGTACAGTGATGGATCGTCAGTATCGCTGATGGAGGCTTTGGCGTGTGGTCTGCCGGCACTTGTATCCGATATTTCATCCAATAAAGAGTGGATCATCCCGGGTAAAAATGGCTATCTTTTCCGCACAGGAGATGCAGATGATCTCGCTCATCAGATCGAAACCGTCTATCAGAATCGCGGCTTGCTTGGTGAAATACAGGTTGCTGCCCGGCAGACAGCGGAAAACAAAGCCAATTGGCAGCTTAATTTTCAAAAATTGCTGGATGCCTATCAAATGGCATTAAATTGATCAAGGTAAAAGGATTATTTAACCTTTATGGAAGAAATGACAGAGAAAAGGCTGGAAATGGAGAATAAAATCGTTGCCATCATACAGGCAAGGATGACATCCAGCCGATTGCCTGGTAAAGTGATGCTGGATATAGCCGGTTACCCGATGCTGGATCATGTTCTTTACCGGGTTTCAAAAACAAAATTGGTTGATGAGATTATCGTTGCCACTACTACCAATCCGGCGGATGACCCGATTGAAGTATTTTGCCATGAGAAAGGGTTTTCGTGTTTCAGAGGGAGTGAGTTTGATGTGTTGGACCGTTTTTACCAGTCAGCACTGGCAAATGAAGCGGATATCATCGTGCGGATCACAGCGGATTGCCCATTAATTGATGCTGACATGATTGATGCGATGTTAAAGTCATTTATGGACAATCAGGTGGACTTTGCCGCCAATCGTCTCCCACCGCCTTGGAAACGAACCTTCCCGATTGGGTTGGACATCGAAATCGCCTCCTTCCAGGCTTTGGAAAATGCCTGGAAGAACGCGACTACAAAGTTTGAGCGGGAACATGTCATGCCGTATTTATATGAAGTTCCCGAACGTTTCAAAACATTGCTGATCCATCACGAACCCGATTATGGCAACCGCAGGTGGACAGTGGATACAGCGGAAGATCTTGTCCTTGTCCGCCGGATTTTTCAACATTTTTCTCCCCAAAGGGACTTTGGCTGGCTTGAAGTGGTTGAATTATTGGCGTTGAATCCCGGATGGGAAACAGTTAATTTCAATGTTCCCGCAAAACAAGTCGATGAAGTTGATGAACGCTTCCAATCTCAGGGTGAGAAATAATGAGTACTCCTTTTTTAACCATCTTCACAGCGCCAAAACCTTTTACGGATCCTCATATCCGGGTCATTCAACGGAATGCCATCCGATCCTGGAAACAGTTGGAACCGGAGGTGGGCATTGTCCTTATTGGTGATGAACCAGGGATTGAAGAAACAGCCAGGGAATTTAACCTGGGGCATGTATCCAATGTTCGAAAAAATGATCATGGCACACCTTTAATCTCCTCAATTTTTGAACAGGGGAGGAGTTATTATCAGAGTCCGCAACTGGCGTATATCAACGCTGATATCATTATTTTTTCAAATTTTCTGGATGTTACACAATTCGTTTCGTCGTTGAAAAAGCATTATTTATTGGTTGGACAACGCTGGGATATGGACATCAGAGAAGAACTGGATTTCTCTGTTGGTTGGGAAGCAAGTCTGAAGGAAGAATGCAAAAAAAACGGGCAACTGCACCCCCGCGGTGGCAGCGATTATTTCATCTATCCCCGCTATTGTTATCGGTTTATTCCTGATTTTGCTGTAGGCAGGGCGGGCTGGGATAACTGGATGTTTTACAAAGCCAGGGCAGAGGGCTGGGCTTGTATTGACGGGACACCATCGATTCATATCATTCATCAAAACCATGATTATTCCCATTTACCTGGCGGGCAGCCGCATTACCGCTTGCCGGAGACATTTGAGAACGTGCGTCTGGCTGGAGGGCGCAGAACCATTTTCACGCTCTTCGATGTACAATATGAAGTTGCCAATGGCAGCATTCAGAAATATCCTGCCGATGCAAAAAAATTCTGGCGGGAAGTGGAAATTTTTCCGCTGATCAAATTGAAATCACGCTGGCTGGCAAATCTCTTTTTTGCCATCCTTCATCCAAAACGAGCCTGGATTGAGTACAGGAACTGGTTGAAAAATAGAGATAAAAAGGCAGAAAAATAATGCGTAAAGGGCAAAACCCAGCGAAATTCGTTAATACAGTTGCGAAACCTGCTCCGATAACGGTGGCAGTATTAACCTATCTGCCATATTTAAGTGGCTTTTACGCAGAAGGACTGGCTGTCCTAAAAGCCTGTTTGAACAGTGTCCATAAAGAAACCAATTTAACATACGATCTCATGGTTTTTGACAATGGCAGTTGTGGTGAAGTTCAGGATTTCCTGCTTGGTGAACAACGTGCTGGAAATATTCAATTCTTAATCCTCTCTGAACAAAATTTGGGGAAAGGCGGCGCCTGGAATGTGATTTTTGATGCAGCACCAGGCGAATTTATCGCCTATGCGGACAGTGATGTCCTGTTCCATGATAACTGGTTGTCCAAATCGAAATTAATATTGGATACTTATCCTAATGTTGGCATGGTGACAGCTCGTCCCTTTATCACCAAAAAAGAATTTATTACAGCCACACTTGATTGGGCAAACCAAAACCCGGAGGTGAAACTGGAGCGGGGAAAATTTGTGCCCTGGGAAGTTTTTGCCGAATTCAACCTTAGTCTGGGACAGAATCTGGATGACATAAAACGTGATTATGAAGAGAACGATATCGACCGATTGAAATTCCGGCAGGTACCTGCTTTTGCAGGGGCTTCTCACTGGCAGTTTTTAACCCGAAAAGAGGTTATTACCCGCTTTCTGCCCTTCGATATGGATAAACCGATGGGGCAGGTGCGCCAGCTTGATCAGCGCATGAATGAATCGGGCTATTTGCGGCTTATGACTGCGGATGTCCTGGCGGATAATATGAGTAACAGCCTCGAAAAAATGACCGTGCAGGCAGCAACCGAAAAACAACAGCCGGAAAAAAAGTTTAGAATTCTGGACATTCCAATCATCAAGCGCTTTCTGCTTTTCCTTCATCACCGAATTTTTATTGCTTATTATGATCGTTGATCCAACCGGAGAATTTGAATGAGTCAAAAGACAATTTTTATTGCAGCTGATCATGGATTAACGATCATTTACTTTTTACAAACAGATCTGGTAAAGAACTTACTGGAAAAAGACGTCCGAATTATTTTCCTGACCGATGATGCCCTGGTGAAGAGGGTAGAGAAAACATTTGGAGCACCCGGAGTAATTTTCAAAGGGTTAAGGCTGGAACAGGCAAAACAGTACAGTGAAAAAATTCGTCCCAGCCTGCAATACTGGCTGCACCATCTGAGACGCTTTGGCGCTTCCAAAAAAATAAATACTGCGGCGTTGAACAGTCAAATTCCGCAGGTGGAGTTCGAATCGAAGGGAAAACGCCGTCTAGTTTTACCCTTGATCCGTTTCGCTCTCTTTTTGATGAGGCAATCCAGAGCTGTGCGGAGATTTTTTTACCGCCGGCAATTGAAATTCACCCCCAATATTTATCAGGATTTGTTTTCGGAATACAAACCTGATCTGGTAGTCGCCAGTTCACCGGGTTGGCGTTATGACAGATACCTCTTGCGTGAAGCAGCCAAAAAGGGAATTCCAACAGCGGCTGTGGTTATCGGCTGGGATAACCCGAGCAGTTACAGCATCAGTGGTGCTCCGGTCGATTGGATCAATTGCTGGTCGCAGATTCAAAAAGAAGAATTGATCGATGGGTCGGATTGGGATGCACGCCAAATCCATGTTGGTGGAATTCCTACTTATGATGGATATTTCCTTAAAACCTGGCTCCAACCGCGGGAAGAATATTTTACAAAACATGGTCTTGATCCACAGCGGAAATTAATATCCTACGCCTGCAGTTTCATCACCTTTTCGCCGAATATCGAAAATATCCGCACACTGGTCGATTTAATCGAGAACGAAAAATTGGCTTATCCGGCTCAACTGCTGATCCGCCTGCACCCGAACCATTTTATGGATGATCCCCATTATGCCGGGGAGCGCGAAGCCATTCGCCACCTGGCTGAAAATAACCGGTATATTCATCTTGTGGATCCGGTTCCACTGGGTGGTCAGATGGGTTATTACTCCGGAGAAGATATGCCGGAAAAAACTTCCATGATGACATATTCCGATGTTTTTACGACTGTTTACTCCACCATGGTAGTTGAAGCAGCCATTCATCAGCAGCCGATTGTCAGCATCTGTATAGATGTTCCGGGAGGTTGGAATGACCCGGATAAATATTCACTTTCTTTGAAGGAAATCGGCGAG
>Ga0123335_1008992_pt1 | contig 10489 bp, 14 predicted proteins | sample BiotimSIPDNA_2_FD_89707 | JGI IMG/M metagenome (GOLD analysis project Ga0123335, IMG submission 89707) | Anaerobic biogas reactor microbial communites from Washington, USA - Biogas_R2 time_0 SIP DNA | ecosystem: Engineered > Bioreactor > Anaerobic > Unclassified | place: Washington, USA... | reverse complement strand
TTATTTCTTATTTTTTCAAAATAACATAAAGTCAAAGGATGGATTGTTATTTTATTTGCTATAATAAATTCCTCCCTCGCAAGGCCAACTCCGTCAACTGGCAGGTATGAATATTGAAAAGCTATATCAGGAGCTCCAATATTTAAACAAATATCTGTGTCTAAATCAGGAATATTATCTAAGTTATATTTTTTTGAAGTATATGGTATTTTTCCTTTAAAAATCCTACCCCTCTGTCCTTGTGTGCAATCTACTGTAACAATATCTCCTGTTTTAAATGTTTTTGTAGCATCTTTAGTTCCCACAATACATGGAATACCAAGCTCTCTTGAAATAATCGCAGAATGACATGTTTTTCCTCCCTCGTCTGTAATTACAGCACCAGCAATTGTCATAATGCTATTCCAGTCAGGGTCAGTCATCTTTGTAATTAAAACCTCTCCCTTTTTAAAATCCTTCATCTCTTTTGGATCTAAAATAACTCTTACTCTTCCAATGCCTATTTTATTTCCAACTGCAATTCCATAAAGTGTAGGATCTTTTTTTGAATCAATAACATATTCTGTGTAAAAATGCCCTTCTTGATTAGAATGAACAGTTTCTGGTCTTGATTGAACAATAAATAGTTGTCCTGTTTTTCCATCTTTTGCCCACTCAATATCTTGTGCATTTCCATAGTATTTTTCAATAACACATCCCCATTTTGCTAATGTCAAAACCTCTTCATCTGTTAAAGATAAAATATTTTGGTCTTGCTTATTTACAGCAACTTCTTTTAAACCGCTGTTTTTAGAATAAACATATTTTCTATTTTTTCTTCCTAAACTTTTAGAGATAATAGATTTATATCCATCAGCTAATCCAGTTTTAAAAACAAAAAATTTATCAGGAGTGATTCTTCCTTTTACAATCATTTCACCAATACCCCAAACAGAATTTATAATAAGGACCTTATCAAAACCAGTTTCAGTATCAATTGTAAACATCACTCCCGAAGAGGCTAAATCAGATCTTACCATCTTTTGAATACAAGCTGACAAATACACCTCTAACTGCTTAAATCCTTTTTCTTTTCTGTATGATATTGCTCTATCAGTAAATAAAGAAGCATAACAATTTCTAACAGCTTTTAAAACTTGTTTTTCTCCTGAAACATTTAAAAAGGACTCGTGTTGTCCTGCAAATGAAGCATCGGGAAGATCTTCAGCTGTTGCAGATGATCTAACTGCAACATCTGTATTTTTACCATACTCCTTTTGTAGCTTTTTATAGGCTTCAACAATATCTTTTTCTAGATCCTCTGGAAACTTACCTCTTGAAATCCAATTCCTAGCAAGCTTACCAGCCTTTTGAACATTTTCTAGTTTTTTTAGATCTAAATTATTAAAAAGTTTTTCTAATTTTTCATCAATTTTATTGTAATTAATAAAATATCTATATGCCTCTGCTGTTGTTGCAAACCCATTAGGAATATTAATTCCTTTCTCCCCTAAAAGTGAATACATTTCACCAAGAGAAGCATTTTTACCACCTACTCTACTAACATCATCTTTTCTTAATTCTGAAAACCATAAAATTGTTTCTTTTTTCATGTTGTATTATTTTTATTTAAACGGATTATTAATATATAAAATATATAGACCTATGCCAAGGAATAATAGAATGAATATAACATTAAGCCAAAAAATTGATAAACATGCTTTTTTATTTTTCATAAATTAAATGTTTAATAACTTTAACCGCTCTCTTAATTTCTATTATATTAGGTATTCTATTTTTTTCAACAATGCTAATTGCTTTCTTAAAAGAATCTCCTCCAACAAAAGATACTATAATTGGTTTATTATACTTATTTCTTAATTTTACAATTATTTTAGCAGTTTTTTCTGGTTCTGTCATTATCTGAAGTCCTTGGATTACAAGAATGCAATAAATATTGTTTTGCTTTAGCAAAGATTCAATTGCAATTTCATATCTGCTAGCCAATGCATCCCCCATAATATCAAGTGGATTATTTCTTGTTTTTACTTTATCAAATTGAGGATCATTTAAAAAATTTAATGTCTCTTTTTTTAATTTAGGTATTTTAATTTTTTCATTTTCAAAATAATCTACTGCAAGCACTCCAAAGCCACCCCCATTACTAACAATACCAACGCCATTTTTACACCTACTATTCCATGATAAAACTTTTGATAAATCAAGTAGCTCTTCAATTGAATCAACCTCTATCACATTCGCTTGTTTAAAAACTGAACTATAAATCTTACTATCTCCAGCAAGCGATCCTGTGTGAGTCAATGCTGCGCTTTTTCCAAGCTTACTTTTCCCAGATTTTAAGACAATAACTGGTTTAATTTTAGAAACCCTAGAGGCTACTTTTAAAAACTTTCTTCCATTTTTAATTCCTTCTAAATACATTGTTATAACATCTGTATCTTTATCGTTTGCTAAATAATCAAGGTAATCCGATAAATCTAATCCAGCCTCATTTCCAAAAGAAACTATTTTAGAAAATCCATAATTCTCATACCTTGCAGTATCAATTATAGAATCTAATATAGCGCCAGATTGAGACAAAAGTGCGATATTTCCTTTTTTAGGAACAAAAGGAGCAAATGAAGCATTTAAATTAACTTTCGTATTTATAATACCAAGACAATTTGGTCCTATTAAAGATATATTCGCTTCTTTTGCTATTTTTTTAAGTTCCTCTTCTTCCTTAATATTACCAATCTCCGAAAAACCAGCTGAAATAACAATCATTCCTTTCACTTTTTTGGCCGCACACTCTCTTGCCACCATATTCACAATTTTAGATGGAACTGCAATGATGGCTAAATCTATTTTTTCTTCTATGTCTGAAATAGATGCATAAGTTTTTTTATTAAATATCTTTTTTCTATTTGGATTAACAAAAAATATTTTTTTATTGCTTTTAAGTAAATTTGATGCAATTCCACTACCGACTGTTTTGGGTCTATTTGAGGCTCCTATTAAAGCAATTGTTTTTGGGTTAAAAATATGTTTAAGCATTTTACTTTATAATTATTCTAAAATCAGCAATGCTAATTTCTTTTTCATTTATAAATACTGGATTAAAGTCAACCGAAGATATATCCTCTTCTTTTAATATAAGCTGAGAAAGGCTTAATAGTAATTCGACAATCTTATTTATATCAACTTCTTTACTTCCCCTAAAATTCATTAATGTATCGTAGCCCTTTAACTCTTTTAACATCTCTAATGCATCTTTTTTTGTTATCGGACAAACCCTGAAACTTACATCATTCAAGACCTCAACAAAAATACCTCCAAGACCAACCATAATAGTAGGACCAAAAGTTTTATCAAAACTTAAGCCAATAACAATCTCCTTTCCCTTAAATTGTTTTTGAATTATAATCCCTTCCTTATCTTTAAATTTTTTATCTAAAAGTAAAAAATTATTTTCTAATTCTTTTTCATTTTGAATATTAGTAATGACAGCATTTTCTTCTGTCTTATGAATTACTTTATCTGAATAAACTTTTAAAACTATAGGAAAACCAATTTTTTTTGCGTAATCAATTGCATCTTTTTTTTTGATTAAAAATTTCTGTATCTTTTATGTTAATATTATGCTTTTTAAGCAAATCTTTTGTTTTTTCAAAACTTAATAGTTTCATTTTATTATTTTTAAAAATTCTTTTTTATTAATAGACGCTCCGCCGACCAAAACTCCGTCAGTTATGTTAATTATGTCTTTTGCATTAATACTATTAACACTACCCCCATACAAAACTTTATTTTCTTTTGCTATTTTTTTAATTAAGTTATAGCTGCTTAAAATATCTTCTAATTCACAAGCCTTTCCCGTTCCAATAGCCCACACGGGCTCGTAAGCAATAATTATATTTTTATCATTAATGCCCTTTAGTTGCGCTCTTAAAACTTGCTCCCTATCTTCCCTTAATTTTTCACCAATGCATAAAATTGGTTTTAATCTATTCTCCAAACAAGTTTTAATTTTTAAATTAATACATTCATTATCTTCTTTAAATATTTCCCGTCTTTCTGAGTGCCCTATAATAACATACTTACATCCTAAATCTTTAATCATCCTAGGAGATATTTCTCCAGTGTAAGCTCCCTCATTTTTATAAAAACAATTCTGAGCACCTAAAACATAATTATTTCCTTTTTGTAAATAAGTAAAAGGAGGACATAATATAACTATATTTTTTGTTTTAATATCAAAAGCCTTAAAAAGCTCTTCGGCTTCCTTTTTTGAAAAAGGATTCATTTTGAAATTTCCTACAATAATTTTTTTCATATATTAATAATTCCCAAGGTTAGTAATGTAACTATTAATCCAGCAATAAAAACACCAATAAAAATTAAAGTTACCGCTCTTAATTTTGGAATATTAAAAACAAAAGCGCAAATAGATGCCGTCCATGCACCAGTAAAAGGAAGAGGGATTGCAACTAATATTACTAGCGCCAAGTCTCTATAAATCTCAAACTTTTTTGAATGTCTTTTTTTGGTTAATTCAAGTAAAAAATTAAATATTTTTCTAAAAACTGCAAAATGCTTTGGCAAGAAATTAAAAAGCCATTCAAACAAATAAAGTAGAAAAAAAGAAATTAAAGTATTGCCCAAAATAGAAACTAAAAACACTTGCCATACTGGAAGGTTATAATATGCTATTCCAAGTGGAATAGATCCCCTAAGTTCAGCTATTGGGGTCATTGATAGTAGGAAAACTTCTATTAAATTATTCATATCAAGCACATTATATCACGCAATAAAAAAAAATTCTACCTAATGGTAGAACAAAGAATACACACTGCTTTCTTTTGGGCCACTTGAAATATTTCAAAAACTCTACTTTGAAGAATAGATACTTTCATCCATTCGATCTGATCTTTATTTTTAGGATTCCCTAAAATTTTACAACCTTCAAAATATTCTATACCTCTAAGATCGTACATTGATTGAGGTCTATTAATTAAGATCAGGACAAGCTCTTCGGGTAAGTAAACACCAAGTGTTGCAAGTTCACTAATTACATCCTTCAAAAGACTTGTTTTGTCAATCATACTAATATAGTTTAACAGATATAGTCTTATTTTGTCAAAATTCTTGAACCATTTTCTGTCACAGCCACCATATCCTCAAAATGAGCAGACATAGAATTATCTTTAGTAATATAGGTAAAACCATTTTTAGATAATTTAATATCATCATCTCCCATTGAAAGCATTGGTTCTATACAAAATACCATGCCAGGAATGAGTTTTAATCCTCTATGCCTTTCTCCATAATTAAGTACATCTGGAGCTTCGTGCAAATCTTTTCCTATTCCATGACCACATAAACCTTTAATAACAGCAAAGCCTTGTTTTTCAGCATATCTTTGCATGGTTTCTCCAAGATCCCCAAGTGTTATTCCTGGTCTTACTTTATTAATACCAATCTTAAGCATTTTACGAGTAACATTTAAAAGTCTTTTTGTTTCTAAATCAGTTTCCCCAACCACAAAAGTCCTAGCCATGTCTGTATGGAATCCATTTAAAATATTAGGATATTTCTTCTTATCAAAATTATTTCCTAAAAATTTTTCTAATTTAAAAAATATACCAAAATCTATTGTAAAAATATCTCCATTTTTTAATTCTCTATCACTAGGAAGTCCATGAACTATTTCTTCATTTATTGATGCGCATATGGAAAAAGGGAAAGAATTTTTCCCTTTGAAACTAGGTTTTCCATCCAAATCTTTAATTATCCTTTCTGCCTTCTTTTCTATATCTATAGTTCTTGCTCCCACTTTAACCATTAAACTGATCTCGTTCAATGCCTCTTTTAAAGCATGTCCACCCAATGCCATTACATCAACCTCTTCTTTTGTTTTTATTACGATCATAACTTTAATCTTTGTATAATTTCATTATACACATCTTCTACCGACTGCTCTCCATTAATTTTAACAACTGATCCTTTTTTTTCAAAAAATTCTATAACAGGTTCAACCTCATCTTTATACCATCCTAACCTTTTTCTAATCCCCTCCTCAGTATCATCTGCCCTACCTTCAATTTCAGCTCTTTTTAATAATCTTGCAACAGCTTCTTCGTCAGATATATCTATTATCATAATTTTAAAATTATCCGACCAACCATACCAATTAACAGCCTCTTCTATAAGATGAGCTTCTAGAATTTTTCTAGGAGAACCATCTATTAAAATTCCATTATTTTTTTCAAGATTTCTAATTTTTTCTAATTCTGCCATCCATAAAGCAAAAATTACAGGCGAAGGAACTAATCCTCCCTTATCGATTACATCAGCTATTTTTTTACCAGTAAAATCTTTTATCTCTTTTCTTTTTCTAAGCAATTCCCCGCTACCTATATAACTTAAACCTAACCTTTCTTTTAAAAGATTTACTTGTGTTCCTTTTCCAGCTCCAGCCTTACCAAGAACACAAATAACTATTGGATTTTTTTGATCAATATTCATAAAAATAAAAGCTTGTCAATAACAAGTTATTAAACTAATAATATTATTTAATCATTATACTCATACATTTCAAGCTGAGCATTGATTTGTTTCACAGTATCTAGAACAACGCTTACTATAATAAGAAGTGCTGTTCCTCCAATCATAAAAGAAAATTGTTGAATTCCAGTTACGCCTTGAATAATCAAAGGTGTTATAGCTACTGTTCCCAAAAATGTTGCACCAATTATAAGAAGCTTGCTTAAAATTGATTCAATATATTCTTCTGTTGGTTTTCCTGGTCTTACTCCTGGAATAAATCCACCCATTTTTTGAAGATTTGTTGCAATATTTTTAGGATCAAATGTTACTGCTGTATAAACAAAAGTAAATATAAATACTAAAATAAAGTATGCTATTCCATAAATCCAATTATTTGTAAATAAGTTAGTTAAAAAATCAATATGGAAAAATGTTCCTATCATATTTGGAAGCATTAAAAGTGACATCGCGAAAATAATTGGAATAACCCCTGAAGGATTTAATGACATAGGAAGATATGTAGAAACACCTCCATACATCTTATTCCCTCGTATTCTTTTTGCATACGAAACAGACACATTCCTTCTTCCTTCGTTCACCATCACAACTGCCCCAATAATTAATATCGAAGCTAAGACAAAAGATATATATGAAACCAACTGCGTAGGGTCATATGTAAGAAATGCTTGCCTGATATTATTTGGAACATCTGCTACGATTCCTGCAAAAATTAAAAGAGAAACTCCATTTCCGATACCTTTTTCTGAAATAAGTTCACCTATCCACATTAAAATAACAGTACCACCTGTAATAGCTAATATTGATGTTGTAAGTTCAAATCCTCCCATTCCCTGTATAAGTCCTTGAGATTTTAAAAATAAAAGCATTGCGTAACTTTGAAGAGCTGCAAATACTGGAGTTGCTAATCTCGCATATTGATTAAATTTCTGTCTTCCTTGTTCACCTTCTTCTTTGTATAATTTCTCTAATCGCGGAAAAATCATAGTTAAAAGCTGTAAAATAATAGTTGCTGTAATGTAAGGCCCTAATCCAAGCATCACAATAGAAACCTTATCTAATGCTCCACCAGTAAATAAATTTAGCATTCCAAAAAATTGATTCATTGCAAAAAATTCCTGAATTTTTGCTATATCAATTCCAGGAATAGGAATATTTGCCATCAATCTAAAAACTGCAAACATTCCTAAAACAAAAAGAATCTTATTTCTTAATTCTTTTGTTTTAATAATTTGAGCTAATTTATTTAACATGTTGTCCTTTTTCAATAATCTCCTTTGCTTTTTTAGAAACTGTACAATTTTCAACAATTAAAGATTTTGTCAAATTTCCCTTTGCTAATATCTTTACTCTAGATTGCCCTTTCTTTATTAATTTTTTTTCAAGTAAAGTTTTAGGAGATATTATTTCTCCAGATTCAAAATGTTTTTCTAAATCATTTAAATTTAAACTAACAATTTCTTTACCTTGAGTACCAAATCTATATCCTCTTAATTTATGATATTTTTTAAGCCATTCCCTTACAAGAGGTTGAAATCTTGTACCTGCCCTAGACTTCTGTCCTTTTTGCCCTTTTCCAGAATAAGTTCCTTTCTTTCCACCCCTTCCCACTCTTTTAGCTTTTTTAAAGCTTGTTTTTGGTTTTAATTCGTGTATTTGCATAATCTTTTCTTTTAAACTTGTTCAGCTAAAAGCTCAAAAGCTTTTATGGTTGCCTTTGCATTATTTAACTTATTTGATGTTCTGCTCAATATTTTTGAAGAAATGTTCTGAATACCAGCTAATTGACAAAGTGTTCTCACTGTTCCACCTGCAACAAGACCTTTTCCTTTTCTTTGAGGCTTTAAAAGAATAACAGATGGTCCAAACTTTGCCTCAATTTCGTGATCAATTGTCCCCTCTTTATTAATAGGAACCATCATTAAATTTTTCTTAGCCATTCGTGTAGCCTTTTCAATAGCTTGACTCACGTCTAAACCTTTAGATACACCAAGTCCAATTTTTCCCTTTCTATCACCAACTACGATTATTGCTCTAAAACGAAGTTGCTTTCCTCCGGCAGTAACTCTTGTAACTCTAGTTAAGTCTAATAATTTTGATTCAAATTCATCTTGAGGTTTATTAAATTGTTTTTTTTGATCTTTTATCATAATTTATATTAGAATTTTAATCCACCTTTTCTTAAAGCTTCTGCGAGCGCCTTCACTCTTCCGTGATACTTATAACCCCCTCTATCAAATACAATTGAGGTAATCTTTTTTGTATTAGCTTCTTTTGCAACAATTTCTCCTACCTTTTCTGCCCTTTCAGTCTTTGTACCTTTTAAATCTTTATCTTGAATACTAAGCAACGTTTTTCCTTCATTATCATTAATTAAACTAGCATAAATATGCTTGTTTGATCTTAAAACAAATAATCTAGGTCTTTCATCTGTTCCAGAAATCTTACTCCTTATTTTTTTATGTCTTTTTATTCTTTTTAATGTATCCATATTTTTAAACTTTAACTGCCTGCGGCCTTTTTACCTAATTTCTTTTTTATGATTTCCCCTTCATATCTGATTCCTTTTCCTTTATATGGCTCAGGTTTTTTTATTTTTCTAATAGAAGCTGCTATTTGGCCTACTAATTCTTTATCTATTCCTGAAACTGTAATGCTTGTCTTTTCTGCCTCAAAAACAATTCCCTCACTTGCAGATATTTTTACAGGGTGACTAAAACCAATATCTAAAATCAAATCTTTACCCTGCATACTTGCTTTATAACCAACTCCAACTAATTCTAATTTTTTTGAAAATCCTGAAGTTACTCCCTCTATCATATTTTGAATAAGAGATCTTTGAAGTCCCCAAAGTGCATTCGTATCTTTTTCTTCATTCTTAGGGGTCAATAATATTTCGTCATTTTCAATTCTTGTATCAATTAAATCAATTAAAGGTTTTTTTAATTCACCTTTTGGACCTTTTACAAAAATTGTTCCTGACTCAATCCTTACTTCTACTCCTTTTTCAATTTTAATCGGTTTTTTTCCTATTCTTGACATATTATTACCAAATTTCACAAATTATCTCACCTCCAACCTTATTTCTCCTTGCTTCCTTATTTGTCATAATACCTTTTGATGTTGATATAACAGATATTCCGAAACCAGATTTAACTGATTTTAATTCTGAAGATGTACTATAAATTCTTTGACCTTGCTTTGAAATCTTTTTAATTTTTGAAATCACAGGAGCGCCATTTTCCTTATATTTCAAATCGATTATAATTTTCTTATTTGGCACTCTTCCTTTTTTTTCTACATTTAAAACATACCCTTCTTTTTTAAGAAGTTCTGCTATTCTGAATTTAAATTCAGAGTAAGGAACACTGATTTGTTTTTTTAAAACAATCTGTGCATTATTTATTGCTGTTAACATGTCTGCTACTCTATCCATAATATTTAAAAATTACCAACTACTCTTTTTAACGCCTGGAATTTCGCCTTTATTAGCCATTTCTCTAAAACAAATTCTGCATAATCCAAACTTTCTAATAAATGCTCTATTTTTTCCACACCTAAAACATCTTCTAGTTATTCTTGTAGAAAATTTAGGTTCTTTTTCTGATTTTGCTATTGACGATTTCTTTGCCATAAATTATATTTAACTTTTTCTTAACGGAAAGTCAAGTAATGTGAATAATTCTTTTGTCTCCTCTTTTGTTTTTGCCGAAGTAACAACTGTAATTTGCATTCCAAAAAGATAATTTGCTTTCTCGGGAGAAATTTCTGGAAAAGCGATATGCTCTTTAATTCCTATATTCAAATTCCCATTATCTAGTCCACTCAATTTAATTCCTTTAAAATCTCTTGTTCTTGGCAGTACAACATTGACCAACTTATCTAAAAAGTCATACATTTTTCCTCCTCTTAATGTAGCTTTAGCTCCGATTATATTACCCTC
>Ga0123335_1008990_pt1 | contig 10490 bp, 6 predicted proteins | sample BiotimSIPDNA_2_FD_89707 | JGI IMG/M metagenome (GOLD analysis project Ga0123335, IMG submission 89707) | Anaerobic biogas reactor microbial communites from Washington, USA - Biogas_R2 time_0 SIP DNA | ecosystem: Engineered > Bioreactor > Anaerobic > Unclassified | place: Washington, USA... | reverse complement strand
CGTTCCCAAATTCCATTTGGGAACGCAATTGTCCGCGAAGTTCCACTTCGCACTTACGTGACATGATTCAAATATCCTCGGGATGATGAAAATAGAAATAGAATTTCAAGAGAGATCTCGTTCCCAAATGGAATTTGGGAACGAGAACAAAGAGAAAGCGCGTTCCCAAGTTCAACTTGGGAACGCGCCAAACAATATCAGGGATCCCCGGGTTCTGCAATGAATAGACCGAGTCCAAAATGGCTGGCGTATCCGAGCGATATTGGACCGTGCACCGTTTCTGCAAAGGTCAACCGGAGCAGGTAACCAACGTCTTGGGGCGGTGGTGCGCCACGTTTTCGCACGCGAATGCAGTGTCTGAGCCTGTGTACGTCTTCCGAATGCCATGGAATAATGCTGACAGCAGCGTTGGGCAGACCGCGCGAGGAGAGTTCGGCGTTGACCTGCGAGAATAAATCGTTACGCTTGCCAAGCTTCTTTATAAAACGAGGTGGAACAAAAGGGGTAAGGCTTATCCACGTTCGCGCACCGCTTTCTGTGCCCATCAAACTGTCGATCGTTGTGCCTATTCGATCCGGGAGACGCCGAAGATCATCGAGTCTTCCTTTTCCTGCGACAGCGAGTTGGATATCACCCACCCCGCCCTTGGTCCACGTGCGGCGAAGCGTGGAAATGGCGCGCTGAGCGGTCTCGCCAAGGCCCATTCCGGCGTAAATGAGGATATGATCAATGTGTTGGTCGTTATCGAGGTCGAGGGGAAGGATGTGAGCATGCTGGTGACCGTCGCGCAACGCTTTGCTGTTTGCATCCTTGCCAGTTAGTTCCGGGCAATGAATTACCCGACCGTTACCGGCCCTGCCCACGATGGCGCGATGAAATAACTCCGCCTGCGGAAGCGTTCGTGTGACGGATGGCAAGGCCGACTTGTTTCCGCTGGGCGTGGTGAGTGCGAGCAGCATCATCTCAATCGGCGGTACGGCCTTGCGATGTGATATTCGTGGTGCAGTCACCTCGATGGACTGGCTGGGGCGCCAGTAAAGAACCCGTTGCGATCCGGGCGGCTGACTCCACCGATGGCCTTTCCACCACGACGTGTCCCTGGTCAGACAGGCAATGAGGTCAGGAGGATAAGGCTGCTCGGCCTTGTCTCGGTCCTTTTTCAGTTTGGCGGTCTCCTTCTTGCCCTGAAAAGGCGCAAGCACAACTTTCATCTGTTCCGAGCGCCATGCTTGGTAGTCCTCACCAGGAATTGCCGCCATCAATGAAATCTGCTCGTAACGCTGATCGCGTTGTTTGTTCTCACAATGGGGAACAGCATTAAAATTATCGGTTGAGATTGGCGCGTCTGGAATAAGTTCTGCTTCAACCCAGCTTTCGCTCCTGCCAAGATAATTCAGGTTCCGCGCTAAATTCCCAAACAGCACGGTCTCATCGCTGTTGATCTCGCAGCGCCAGTGGACCAAAATTTCCCCATCGCCAATGTTGGCGAATGTATCCCAGACCAAGGTTTTCTTCTCTTTTGCGCCTTCAATGTAAGGCATGTAATGCCGGGTGTGGGCAGCGGTGATTTCGGGCAACCGGTACAAAGGCAGTACCGATGCCAGTTTTTCAATGAGCGAACTCGCGAGGGTTGGCACGTCATTCCAACGTTGACTGGTGAAACCGCAGGAGACCAGTGCCCGCAACAGCCGCCACGGACTAGGCGGCCATTCAACCAGACCTTCGTTGACGTGATGTCCCCAAGGCGTTGCGTGATAGCGCCCGCCCGGAAATCGAAGTTTAAGGGTTGGCATGAGCGGCTCCTATCTAATCATCGCTGCCAGTGTCGTTATCTTCAGAATCCGAGACGTCTTGGTCGCTGTCGTCGGAGCCATTGTCCTCCTTCTTGTCCTTCGCCTTCTTAAGATCGTCCTCGAAGGTAACTGTGGTGTGAACCATCAGGTCCTTGCACGCTTTTATGGCTGACGTTAAGGCATTTTCAAGTTCGGTGAGGGACGGGATCACGAAACCTTCTGGACGGGTTGCAACCAGGTTCTTGCTGTCGATCGGTTCCAGATCGCACGCGGTACGCAGCCGCAGGTCGCCGTTAACCAACTTCCGCACACGATAAAGTGCCAGCAAGATAAGTAGTTGTTCGACAGCATCGCCCAGCCCGAAACCTCGAATTTGCGCCAGGTCGAGATTTATATGAAGATCGATCCGGTCGGCAACGAACTCATCCCGCGAAAACGGAACATTCCCAAAACCGCCGCTGGCCGTCTTTTCGTCATCCTTGCCAGCCTGAATCCGGTCGATTTTTGCACCACCCGAAGGCGCAACCATGACTCCTGAAGCTTCGATAAACGATGACAACGTGCGCGCGATGCGAAGGCGTCCATCCAAAGATTCAAGGAAAACGCCGTGGACCAGCGAGCCAATGTCGTATTTTAGCAGTGTTGCCAAAAATCTTTTCCGGTCAGTCGGCTCTGATTTGTTCACGCCGATTGCTTCTACAAGCGTCTTGCTGAAAAACTCTCCCTTACTCTTCTCAATGTACGCGCTGTTCAGTCGATGCGCTTCGAGCATAGAGTCTGTAAGAAACTTGCCGCCCCGATTCACGGTTACGTGACTGATTCCAGCCAACGCCGCCACGGGACCGTTCACTGCCGTGTCCCAACAGGTCGCTTCGAAACGGTTGGCCATGCTCTGGGCGCTTTCAACGAGTAGTTTCTGGCCGTCTTTGGTCTGGTAGGTTGCCGCACCAAGGCTCGGGAAGCCGGTCGGTTGGAAGCGGTCTCCCTGGAGAGGCTTCAAGGGAATGGTCAACAAAAGGCGAGACACATTTTTGAGGGGAGTTAAGATCGCATTCATTTCTTCAGGCATGGAGCAGTCCTTTCTTTGGTTTGAGTCGAGGGTCAAGTAGTTGAGCGATCATGTTCGCAGTTTTCCAGTCGATGGGAAATGCCAGGGCTGCCGCCCACAGTCGGGCAGTGACAGCGTCGGTCATACCTGCTTGCAGGGGGGGGCGGATGCCCGCGGAACGGAGCCGGTTGCAAGCGATATCGATAGCGCGGGACGAATCACCGGACATCAACAGTCGGACGATGCGCGGTTCGGCGGGAATGTGCTGGTCGTTGATCCAGTTTCCCGGGAGATTGGCCAGGCGAATGGCCAGCCATGGTTCATCCGGGATTCGACCTGAAAATAACGGCGACGGGCCGTCTTGATGCCACCGATTCCAGCGGATGGCCATGAACGCGCGGGCGAGACCGGCCAGTTTGTCAATGTCGAGCGATCCCTCCAGGAACTGTGCCAAATCGTCCAGCCGGGCACCGCACCCCCGCGCGGCGACAAGCCGTGATTCCCGATGCCCCTTCATGCCCGATTCGATCAGTCTCCGTTCAACAAGAGCGGCAAGGTCGCGAACAGGATCGCGTCCCGTTGCAATGACGCGCGCGTCGTTTACAAGGCGCTTATCGCTCTTCTTGAACCGTCGGGCATTGGGTTCCAAAGGCAGCCAGTGAAATCGAACCGGGTCTATGGGACGTCCTTTGGCGTATGCGGCGGCTGCGCTTCCCAGCGCCAGAGCGAGGCGAACTTCGGGGCTTCCGTCATCAACGGCAGCAACCCATTCCGGGCGCAGTGACGGAATCGGACCCGCGTCAATGGCGCTGCCGGTCGCCTGGATCGCCTCGATATCGGCGGCGGCAAGCAAAATCGCCTGCCAGCGATCGGCGGTGTGATCGTGGGTAAGCGCCGCGAAAACGGCATCGGCGAGACATCGGTGAGCGGCGACAAGCCGTATTGGAGCATTCTTGTTTCGAGCGGCTCTATGGACGTGATCAAGCCAGTCGGCCAGATCATCAACCAGTCCGTTAGTCGAATTCTCTCGCACTAGAATACGTCCAAGAGGCACTGCGAAATGCGTAGCGAGGTTATCACGCTGTAAATAGCCGTAACGCAAGAAAGAAATTATTCCGCGTGATGCCCCAAGTCCGCAAATTGCCCGGGCTGCATCAATTGGGTTCTTTGCAGCCCGACGACCTGTCGAACAGCGCCCTTCCCTGAAGAGTCGTTGAACCTCTCCGAACGTGCTGGGCCTATCCCACAACGGGAACCATTGTTCGCCACGTCCAGGATTTTTACGGCCCTTGTTCAACACGTACTCATCCATCTCCGAACTTGACCCGCTGCCCATGCCCATTGGGGCAAAATAGAAAGGGGAAGACAGGAATCGACTGTGATCGGTGCTGGAGCGCCGAGACACACCGGATTGGATGACAATGGTTCCCTCAAACGAAAGGAGAAGGTCCCAAGGTGACCCCTCGCCGCTCGGCATGTACTGTCGAAACGGCTGGTTTACATTTTCCTTTCTTGTTTTTTTCGCCCCATCTTTCGAGGGGGGGGAGAAGCTGCCATCCCATGAATCGCGGTCTGATCCATCGCTCCACAGACTTGTTGTGATCCAGGAACTCCACGCTTGAGCCACAACACACTCAACAACTGCCGCCAAAAAGGCTGCAGTATAGCTCCCACTACCCTCATTGCCGCCAGTCCCTAAAAGGGCCGGTTTCGGGAAAGATTCGCCGAGATCGGCGATGACAGTGTCCAGCCATTCCGATCCTGAACCGCGCAAACCCAGTCTGATGCGCGAGATCATGACATTCCTGGATTCTTCAGAATCAGGCTTATTTCCGCCGCCTTCCGAGATGATAGACCGGATGACAGTAATTGCCTCTCGAAATCTCAACAGTCGGTCGGTTGTTGATTGCTCGATGGCCGCCAGTGCATTGCGTGCTGTCTTTTCCGGCGAACCATCGTAGTAACCGGATCTCCCACCCCACGGATTAAAGATTGGTGTTGGTTCGTAACGTTCGAGAAAAAACGCCTCCAATTCCTCCTTGGACAACTTTGTGAGCAGACAGAATCGCTCGCCCTCCCACCAGCCCCGGGCTTGTGGATCTGCCTGTTCGCCGACGAGGCGGAGGATGCCCAGCGCCTTGAGGTAGTTCGCAAGCGGGACGGGCGCGCAGCCCTTCAAAACGTGGAGATGGGTGTTCATGGCTGGTCCTCCGATGCAAGAAGGGGGTCATTGGTGAGCAGTCGCGAGGCGCGCACGTCGGCAGCCCGCAGGATTGATTCCAACAACGCCAGGGCGCCCGGGCCATAGCGGTCAATCACCTCCAGTGACCGTTCGCGCCAACTGATCCCAGTCTTATCCGAGAGTCCGATGGCGGCAGGCGAGAGGGTGAGCACGATTCCAGGGACAGGCGGCTGATTTGGAGCAAGAACGATCGGCGGAAGTTGATCCCCCTCGCGAATACCGCGAATCGGAAGCCCCCGTCCGTCCTGATCGTGATAGTCCTGGTCAGCCGGGGCAGCATGCAAGGCGACGCGCACCTTTCCGTGATGGCTGGCGACGAGATAGACAAGCAAGTTAAAGGTTTCCGAAGAACAGTCTACGACCCGTTGGACCAATGGCATCGGTACGGGCAACGGTTCATGGCAAGTGGGTGTCCTGCCCAATTTCGAAAGCACTTCCAACCACGGTCCCAACAGTGCCGGATGCTTGGGTGCGTGGTTCTCCAGGAGGGCAAACAACGCCAGTGCGCTGGCCAACTCGTGCCGGAAAGCAGGTCGGGTTTCAGTGCCGTCGAGGTATTTATAGCGGTGCTCCCTGGGCCAGCAATCATTCGGCGCTTTGGCGAGGTCGTTCCTGTCGGGCCGGTTGGGGCCACGCATGCATCCCTGGAATGCCGGGTGCGATTTGCCCCAGTCGTGCCACAGTCCGGCCAACTCGAGGATGTCTTGAATATCTTGGGGCAAACCCAGTTCTCCTGCGATATTCTTGGCTTCGTTCGCCACTTCGTTCGCGTGGCAAGCAAGGGTCTTCCAACAACCGGCCGGAATCTCAGCGTCCTGTTGATTACTTGCGTCTTCGAGTCCGTCACCCTCTTGCGATGAAACACAAGGAACAGTCTCTTTGCAGTCAGCGTCAAAACCTCTGTCGATCCGGTAGCCGCCGGTGTCCGCAGCAACGCAAACGACTCGTCCGGGAACCAGTCCTTCGCGCGTGGCGACCTTCCATTCGCCATCGATCCAATCCCATATCCATGCCCGGATTCCGCTGCGAAGTCTGGGTTTGCGGTTTGTCTTGGTTTCTTCACCACACAGCCAAGCGCGAGCTCTGAGGAACGGTAAGGCGCACAGTTCTCTTCGATGGGGCCGATAGATCTCCGGTGGTGTCTTCGGTTTCTCGCCTTTTTTGTCTTTCTCGATGTTAATCCAGAATACCTGCAAATCCCGTTCCTCACCGGAGCGGATGAATCGGCTGATGTCCAGATCGGCCCCGGTCAGATCAGGGGTGGTATCAAATAACTCATCGAACTCCCGACGCATCAAAAGATGCGCCGGATCGTACGGATAAAGTCTGGCTCGCGCCGCTTCGTCAAGTGATTCTTCGAAAACCTCCAACGCTGCGATTCCGACCCCTTTTTCAGCCAATTGCTGAAGCGCGTCCCATGCACTGTCCAGTTCTTCCGGTTGATACGGTGGGGTGCTACTATTATCCCGCCCCCGGTCGACCACAAGAACCTTCCCACTGCCCCCGTATCGCGCACAGCGCCCGAAGCGTTGAACTAAACTGGACCAAGGGGCCAACTCTGTGATGAGGCATCCTGCGGAAATGTCGACTCCGGCCTCAATCACTTGAGTGGCTACGACGATTCGATCAACTCCTCTCTTACAGGCAGATTTCGAGAGGAATCGTTCCCGCCATGTTTCTCGCTCCGCAGGGCGGAACCGACTATGAACCAATTCGATTCCTTCTTTCCGCCCTGCGTTCTGAAGGGAGTCAAAGGTTTTACATGCCCGTTCCACCGTGTTGCAGACGACGAGGGTGATGCGGCCATAGTCACCATCGGAAACGCTCGCGTGTTCCGCCAGAATTCTCTTTGCAAAGGCTTCATGGTTGTCAGCGTTGACATTATCTGTCGATATCGCCTTCGGGATATCCCACAAACCGCCTTGACGTTGTGTGGGAGTGACTTGGCACGGATTGCTGATCCAAGTGGTATGGTATTGGCCTGTATCAACGCTTTTCAACCACCCAGGCTGCAAGGTTGCGCTCATCCACCACGTATAACAAGGCCGAAGCCCCTTCTCGCGGTCTTCATCGCGAAACGCCTGAAGCTGCGCTGACGTTGCCAGGCCCACATCCATGAGTTGCACTTCATCCATGACCCACAACGCGTCGTGGTTCAGCAGGCCGAATTCCATTGGCCAGCGAGCCCGCGCGCTGGCATAACCACGATTTATCGCACGCGACAACAGCATGTCCTGCGTGCCAATGATGATTGCCGGCCGCTCCGGGTAAAGAAACCATTCACCGGCATCCTCACCCCCCATGGCAATATGAACAGTTGGACGATGCGCCGCAGGCAAGCGCTCCGCCAATTCTCGCGCGACCTGCTCGGTCTGTTCCACGAGCGTGCGCATCGGCAGGCACCAGACAAGACGGCGGGGCCATCCATCATCTGAACGCTGAAGGCGATGGTAAATCCATGAAGCCAACACTCCTTCCGTCTTTCCAAGCCCCGTTGGAATGCGCACAACCTTGTTCCGGCAAGTCGTTTCGGCAGCCAACGCCTGCTGCCAGTCTCTGGGATATGGATGGCGGGTCAACAACTCGAACAACTGATCAAAAGCCACATCGCTCATTCTCTTTTCCTCACTTCATTGGTTTAGTGTATTGCGCCAAAATGCCCATCGCCTTTTCTTTCATCTCCTCCCGCAACTCCCTGGGTTCAATCAATTCCGCATCGGGTCCAAAGCCGAGCACCCAGGAGATGACTTCGAAGCGGCTGGTGGCGGTGAAAGTCAGAATGAGGGTACCGTCCTTGCGGCGGGTGAGTTTCTGCCCGGGGCTCCAGGTGCGCTCGGCCACATATTCGGCGGCGCCTTTTTGAAAGGCGACGCGCACGCGGAGGGGTTCGTGGAAGGGAAAGCCGAACCCGGGTTCGCGGTCATCGCTGTCGGCGGGCTTGAAACCGGCCTGCTCCATATGGAGGCTTTTGACGCGGTGGACGGCGAGGGTACGGTATTCCCGCGCGGGCCGCGCCCCGGCATCGTAGAGCCGGCACCTGAGATAGAGCGCTTCGCGGTAGGCGATGATGCGTAGGGGCGCGGCGAGATAGCTGAGCGTTTGTCCGACGGAGCGGGACTGATAGCGGACACGGCAAAGCCGGGACAGGCGCATGGCATCCTGAACGGTTTCGAGGATGTCCTGGAAGGGGGAATAATCAATGAAGCCTTTGCCCCAGGGCTCAGCGAGGGCGGCGGGATTTCCCCGGCCTTCCGGGGCCGTTCCGGACAGGTGCTTCAAGGTAGCCTGCAGTTCTTTATGGAAGTTTTCCGGGAGGAGATGGACAACAATATCGCGGCATAAGGCGAGATGCCGGATAATTTCGGGATCGAAGTTTAGCTGGGCGGCCTGCCGGTCCGGGACGATCTGAAAGAAGCGTTCTCCCCCGTCGAGCCAGGTATGGCACTCGGCTTTCGGGATGCGGTCAATCTGATCTATCATGCGCAGGATGGTCTGCCGGGAACAGGACAGGAGCCCCGCAAGCCGGGTAAGCGAATAGGGGCGTCCTGTGGAAGCCAATAAGATATAGAGCTGTATCAATCGCAGTCCCGGCGATCCAAAACGATTTCGTTCCTGTGTGCGCACTACAAGCCCCTCCACATAACTAATTTATAGTAAAGCATAAGCAGTATAGCAAAACAACTTTCCGGTTTTCGGAAAAGGTTAAGGCGCTTTCTCTCGGGACCTTTCTTCTCGTTCCTGAATGGAATTTGGAAACGCAATTGTCCGCGAAGTTCTACTTCGCAATTAAACGACAGAACACAAATGTCCTTGAGGTGATGAAAAAGGAAATAGAATTTCAAGAGAGAGCGCGTTCCCAAATGGAATTTGGGAACGAGGGCAAAGGGTTATGTCCAACAGGGGAGGTGACGTAACCCTTTCAGGGTAAACAAGACTTGGGGTGGTAACAATCCCAGGGTAGCGGGGTACCGCAACCCTGGGCTAGCGTCCGCAGCCCCTTCGGGGCATTTTCAGGTCACTGCGTCTTTCGGTATCGCCTGTGTATTACGCCGAATTAAGACGATAGTTGCGGGTAATGATAAGATTGGAATTTGAGAAATAGAGCAACAAGGACATTCCCAAGCACAACTTGGGAACGAGAACAGAGGAAGGACAAAAACGCGACTTGGAAAAGCATCTACCCCCTCCGGTGTTTGCATTGCCCGCGCCGTTTTTGTACACTGCCTTCAACATAAGAATGAAGGGCCGGCTCCCCTGCAGGGATGCGGCCGGGCATATAATCGGAGGTATCGGTCAGTGAAAAAACAAACAGCGGAACAAATCGGCGTGTGCAGTTGGTCGCTTCAGGCGACGGGTCCGGAAAACCTGGCGGAGAAGGTGAACGCGCTGGGCCTGAAAAAGGTGCAGCTGGGCCTGACCCCGCACCGGGACGACCCGGGGGCCTGGGACGGGGTGCAGGAAATCCTGGCGGCCTCGGGCATCGAGATCGTGTCCGGCATGTATTCGACGGTGGGCGAGGACTACACCACGCCGGCCACCATCCGCAAAACGGGGGGCGTGGTGCCGGATGAGCACTGGGAAGAGAACCTGCACCTGGCGAAGATCACAGCGGCTTTGGCGGGACAGATGGGCCTGAAAGCAGCCAATGCTCACGCGGGCTTTCTGCCCCATGACCCTGCGGACCCTGATTTTGACAAGTTGTGCGGTCGGGTGCTGACCCTGGCCGAGGTTTTCGCCGAACAGGGGGTCACGCTGCTGATGGAGACCGGCCAGGAAACGGCGGAAACGCTGCTGGCCTTCCTGGGGGAAATGAAGGCGCGGGGCGCGGAAAATATCGCCGTGAATTTCGATCCCGCGAACATGATTCTGTACGACATGGACGATCCCATTGAGGCGTTGCGGGCGCTGGCGCCGCATGTGAAGCAGGTGCACGTCAAGGACGCGAAACGCACCAAGGTCAAAGGCGATTGGGGCGAAGAGGTGATCGTGGGCACGGGCGAGGTGGACTGGAACGCCTTTGTCCGGATCCTGGCGGAGGCTGATTTCGAAGGCGGTTACATCTTTGAACGCGAAGCGGGCGATAACCGGGTGGGCGACATCGCGCAGGGCATCGTGGCGCTGAAGGCCGCCATGGATACGGTTTGAGTCCGTGAATTCCGGGAACACTGTGTAATGGCACCAACTTAAGTCCGCAAAGGAAGGGACAGTTCGCCATGACGCTTTGCGTCCCCCATAAACAATGAAAATGTAGACGCGGCGGGGACGCCGCTTCTACATTCATTGATTACAACATATTTATTTGCAATGAGTTGATAAACTTTTCAGGGCAGACACCCCAAAAACAAAGTTGTCATTAATGACGACAAGGTCCGGGTGCGTTTGGGGGGAGTCAGTCACTCCTTTGCTT
>Ga0123335_1008989_pt1 | contig 10490 bp, 8 predicted proteins | sample BiotimSIPDNA_2_FD_89707 | JGI IMG/M metagenome (GOLD analysis project Ga0123335, IMG submission 89707) | Anaerobic biogas reactor microbial communites from Washington, USA - Biogas_R2 time_0 SIP DNA | ecosystem: Engineered > Bioreactor > Anaerobic > Unclassified | place: Washington, USA... | reverse complement strand
GATTTCGTTTCTGCTAAAGCTTCCAAAACGGCATTTGCTGTTGCTTCGGAAGTTACATTGATAGCAGGATATGCAAATTTATTTTTTTTTGCATTTTCCAGCATTCTCTGATAAGTTTTACTGTCTGCTACTGGCATAGTTTTATACTCCTTTGTTTATTATTTATTCTATTAAATTTTTATTATTTTAAAACCACTTTTTTTTATCAAGTTGATAAAAATAACCAAATATTCATAAATTTTCAATCTGTTAAATTTATTTAATGGTTATCCGGATTTTGTTGTATAATTATGAGGAATGTAATTGAATTATAATTTAAAAGCTTATGTTTTCGATCTCGACGGAACACTTATGGAGTCGCATAAGACTATTTACAAAGCAATGGTTTGTTCTTTCAACAATTTTAATATTAAGTATTCCATAACTCAGGATCAATTTAATAATCATATCGGAATGCATTTCGAAGACATTTTCAAAATATATTCTATTGATGTTCCCGATTTCGATAAGTTCTTAACGTTTTATAAAAAATCATATTTCAACTTTATTAATCATTCAGTATTATTTCCTGAAGTGACCAGTACTCTTGATAAATTGATAAAATCCGGGAAACAAATCGCATTGCTTACCACCAAAGCTCAGGATCAAGCTGACTTAATCATTAATCACTTCGGACTGGCAAAGTATTTTACAACAGTTATGGGCAGAAGGGACGGAATTCCTCATAAACCTGATCCTTCGCAGCTTTTAATGATTTGCGATAAATATAAAATTGATCCGCGTGAATGTATTATGGTAGGCGATACCGAACTTGACATCCGCTGTGGTAAAAATGCCGGCAGCAAAACTTGTGCTGTTACTTTCGGCTACCGCGAACCTGAATTTCTTAAAAATGAATTTCCCGATTTTATAATCAACAGTTTTGATAGTCTTTTAAATATCTAAAATCCAGAGCTTTATGTTTTATTTTTTTAGAAACCTAATAATTTTACTGATTCTTTTTCTCGTACAATATTACTTTGTACGGAAAGCTGAAAAATTTCTTGTTTTCCGTTTTCCCGGATTGAGCAAATACGGCAAGAAATTTCAGCGAATAGTATTTTTTATTTTTATTAATATCTATCCGCTTGTTACCATAGTATTATGGATATATAAAACCCTTTTCGGTATAGCTGATTTTGAGTATCCCGAAAATGCATTTTGGGATAATTACATTGTAATTCCATTTTGGGTAATTCAACTTATTATTCTTCAATCGGTTTTGTTCTTCGCCACTATCGATATTCTTAAATTCGCAATTTCCTTTTTCACTAAAAAGCGGAAAGATACTTTAGAAAAACTTGAATGCAGACTGCTGCTTTTAATAACCGCCGGTTTTTTAATTTACGTTCCTCTGCGGGTATACCACGACTGGAATTCTGTTTCGGTGCGGGTTGTTGAATACAGTAAGAAAAATTTAAGCAAAGATTTGGATGATTTCCGGCTTGTTTTAATTTCGGATATTCAGGTGGACAAGTATACCGACGGCAAACGGGTTTTACGCTATATCAATAAAGTCAATTCTCTGCAGCCCGATCTTATTCTTATCGGCGGGGATATTATTACAAGCGGTCCCGAATACATTAACTCCGCTGCTGATCATTTAGGAAAACTGAGTTCGCTTTACGGAGTATATTCGTGCATTGGCGACCACGATAATTGGGCTTACAGGCCGGACAATGCAAGGAGCAGGCGCGAAATTACTGAAGCGCTTTCACAAAATAATGTTAAGATGCTTGATAATAAAAAAGTAAAACTCATTGTCGAAAATTCATCCATCAGTATTTCTTTTATCACCCATACTTATTCAAAAAAAATAAACGGCAGTTTGCTGGATTCCGTATCTGTTCCGGATGCCGGAAGCGATTTAAACATTTTTCTTACTCATCAGCCGCAGGAGTTTTTAGCCGAAAAGGCTTCGGAAAACGGTTTTGATATTATGCTTGCCGGTCACACACACGGAGGACAGATAACATTGTTTTATCCGTTTTTCAATATTTCGCCCACTCTTTTTGAAACCAAATATATAAAAGGTGATTTCAGAATTGGAAATATGCTTCTTTCCGTTAACCGGGGATTGGGGATGTCGGTAGCCCCGGTGCGGTATAATTCCACACCGGAGATAACTTTTATAATTCTTAAACGAAGATAATCAATTCAAAACTTCTTCCTGAACGTATCCGCGTTTGCGCGCGTAACTGTAAAGTTTTGAGTACATCATTTTACGCGCTCTGTGAAGCCGCGACCGGACAGTTCCAATCGGGATATTAACAAAATCAGCAATTTCTTCGTAAGTGTAACCTTCCAAATCGCTCAGAATAATTATCGTCTGGAAATCGGACGGCAGAGATGCAATTGCATTTGTAATATTATCATCAAGAACGCTGCTGAAAGCATCTTCCTGCAAATGCTGGACTTTAACTTCCGAAGCTTTAATGTTTTCGTAAAAATTCTGAACATCTTCGTAATCAACTTTATTCGGCTGTTTTACATTTTTACGGTAATCGTTAATGAATGAATTTTTCATTATCCTGAAAATCCAGGCTTTGCTGTTTGTGCCTTTTTCGAACGAATCGAAAAACCGGAAAGCTTTTAAAAGTGTATCCTGAAGAAGGTCATCCGCATCTTCTTCATCGCCTGTTAGTTTAAGAGCAAAGCTGCGAAGCGAAGATTTATGAGGAAGTATTTCAATTTCAAATTCTGTAAGATTGCGTTTTGAAGTTATATTTTTCATATCAGTTTCCTTTTCAATTCTAATCAGATAAAATATCTTATTTGCAATATGCAATAAATCGGACAAAATGTCAAATTAAATATTTGTTATAACATCTTTTTTTTACATTTTTTTCAGGGGAATAATTTTCCCCAAAATCTTTAGTGTTTACACCAGAGAATTGTTTTTGTTACGTTTTTTCTCAAATACTAATTTCAGTATTAAATAGTAAGATTATAAATGCTTATTTTTGGATTCAGATTTATCAATATTCTTCCAATAACAAGAAAAGTAAAATGGCATCAAACAATCCCGCAATTCTCTCGGCGCAAAACATAACGGTAAAATTCGGAACGCAGATTATATTAGAAAATGCTTCGCTTGCACTTCACGAAGGTGAAAGAATAGGACTTGTTGGAAGAAACGGAGCCGGAAAATCCACTTTCCTGAAAATAATTTCCGGTCTTTTCACCCCCGATTCGGGTGAAGTTGCAAAAAGAAAAGATGCTGCAGTTTCATTCCTCTCACAGGATTTCACGCTCGATGAAACAAAAACAGTCCGTGGAAATATTCTTGACGGCGCGGCCGATATTATAAATACTATAAGGCAATACGAATCGCTTGACTATAATAATCCGCAGCGGAAAATATTAGAACATAAAATAATAAATGCCGATGGCTGGAATCTTGAAAACCGGCTCGATACCTTGATGCACTCGCTTAGTGCCCCGAATGGCAATAACCGTATTCCCATTCTTTCCGGTGGAGAAAAAAGAAGAACTGCACTTTGCCGCGCGCTTATTTCACAGCCCGATATTCTTATTCTTGATGAGCCGACAAACCATCTCGATACAAGCTCAATCGAGTGGATTGAGGATTTCCTTGCACAATATAATGGCACCTGTATTTTTGTAACTCACGACAGGTATTTTCTGGATAAAATTGCCAATAGAATTGTTGAATTGGCTAATGGAATTTTTTACTCGCACGATGGGAATTACACCGATTTCCTGATAAATAAAGCTGAACGCGCCGCGCGGATGGAATCGGAAGAAAAAAAGCGCCAGAATTTTTTGAGGCGCGAGCTTGAATGGGTAAGACGCGGGCCCAAAGCCCGGACTTCTAAATCGAAAAGCCGTTTGGATCAATATTTTGAAGTCGCAGCTAAAGAACCGTTTGAAGCGGAAAATGATGTAACCCTTATTATCCCGCCGCCCGAAAGACTTGGAAAACAAGTTCTTGAATTTGAAAATTTAAGTTTTGAAACCGGCGAAAAAATTCTTTTTAAAAATGCCGGATTAAAATTTGAACCGGGAAGAAAACTTGGAATTATAGGCCCCAACGGAGCCGGTAAAACTACACTTTTAAAAATAATTTTAGGAAAACTTCCGCCCTCTTCGGGGACAACAACAATCGGCGAGAACACTGTTTTTAATTACATCGATCAATCGCGGCTGATTTTGGATGACGAGAAAACTGTGCTGGAAACAATAGGTGAAGGAAAGACTTATATAAAATTCGGAGGAGGAGAAATAACCGTTTGGTCTTATTTGCGAAGATTTCTTTTTGAAGACGACAGAATTAATACAAGAGTCGAAAAACTTTCCGGCGGAGAAAAAAGCCGACTCGCACTTGCTCTGATATTAAAAAACGGCGGGAATTTCCTGATACTCGATGAACCCACAAACGATCTTGATTTGCCCACTTTAAGAATTTTGGAGGAAGCTCTTATTGCTTTTGAAGGATGTGTTATTGTTGTAAGTCACGACAGATATTTCCTTAACCGGGTTTGTAACGGAATTCTTGCTTTTGAAGAAAACGGTAACTTGTATTTTAGCGAGGGAAATTACGACGATTACCACGAAAAGAAAACTATCCGGAATAATGCATCAATTTCTGTTAAAGTCGCACCGACGAAAACCGCTCCCGCAAAAGAAAAATCCGCTGAAAGAAAGCTGAGCTGGAAGGAAAAGAAAAAACTTGAAACAATTGAAGAAGATATTCTAAATGCAGAAACGGAAGTTGAAAGAATTGAAAGAATATTTTCGTCCCCCGATTTTTATAAAGAAATGGCAGCCCGCACAAAAGAATTAAACGCTGAATTAGATGCTGCAAAAAATAAAGTACAACAGCTATACGAAAGATGGGACGAGTTGGAAAAGATTAAAAATGGTTTATAGTTTTACAAATGTTTATGCAATTAACTTGTTTTTTTATAATTCAGCTGATATATTTTTTTTAAGAATAGTCTAACTGCAATACTTCGAAATTCGACTTTAAGTAATAAAACTCATTTAAAACAAAAAAGTCCGGTATAACCGGACTTTTTCTTCAATAATTTTAATTTATTTAAGTTCAATCATTACAACTGACTTTGACGGCATTTTAATTTCGATATTTTTACCGTTAACTTTAACGTTTTTAAATTCTTTGATATTAACTTCTTCAGATTTATCAAAATCATTCAAGCTGTTAAGTTCTTTTCCGGTAATAATTTCGCCGCGTACAAACTTGTAGCTTTTCTCCCCGTCAAGTTCAATTTTAACTTCTTTCGACATATCCGGATCGGCATTAGTTACTGTAATATGTACTTTTCCGTCCTTATCAACTGAAGCAGAACCGCTTATTGATGGTATTGTGTTATCGCCGATTACAAAGTTATCGCTTTTTACAACAGAAGGTATAAGGGTTGCATCGTGATGTACGGTGAACATTTTGAATACATAATATGTTGGAGTTAATACTAATTTTTCTTTTTTTGTAAGAATAACTGACTGCAAAACATTTATCATCTGCGCAATATTTGCCATTTTAACACGGGTGCAATTATTGTTAAAAATATCAAGATTTATAGATGCAACAAGCGCATCGCGTAAGGTGTTCTGCTGATATAAAAATCCGGGATTTGTTCCAGGTTCAACTTCAAACCAGTTACCCCATTCATCAATTATAAGTCCTATTTTGTTTTCGGGATCATATTTATCCAAAACAGCTGAATGTCCTTTTACAAATTCATCCATCATTTTTGTCTTAAAAAAAGTATTTCCCCATTCTTCTTTTGAAAAATCGGTAGCTGAACCTTTTATATCCCAATTATTGCAGATTGTATAATAATGAAGCGAAATTCCGCTCATATAGCCCTTCAAATAGCCTTGTGTTTTATTAGCCCATTGATCAACCAGATGTTCTGTCCAAGGGTAATCTTTATCGTTTGAACCGGACGCTATTTTGTATAAAACATTATCGCCGTAATTTTTAACAAAATTCGAATACTTGCGTAATTGGTTAGAATAATATTAAACAGTCATATTTCCGCCGCATCCCCAGGTTTCGTTGCCAATACCGAAATATTTCACTTTCCATGGTTTTTCGCGTCCGTTTTTCTTACGCAATTCAGTCATTGGGCTTTCGGCATCGGAAGTAAGATATTCAACCCAGTCTGCCATTTCCTGAACAGTGCCGCTGCCAATGTTTCCGCAGATTACAGGTTCGCATTCGAGCTGTTCGCATAGATCCATAAACTCGTGGGTTCCAAAACTGTTATCTTCGGTAACACCGCCCCAGTTTGTGTTTACTATTTTTTTGCGCTGGCTTGGATCGCCTACTCCGTCCATCCAATGATATGTATCTGCAAAGCAGCCACCGGGCCATCTTACATTAGGGACTTTAATATCGCGGAGAGCTTTAACAACATCGTTTCGGATTCCGCGTGTGTTTGGAATAGGACTATCGGGTCCGACCCAGATACCTTCGTAAATGCATCTGCCGAGATGTTCGGCAAAATGACCGTAAATGTGCCTGCTGATTTGTTCTTTTGCAGAATCAGGATAAAGAGTAATAATGTTCTGCCCTTTAACAGGAATCAGAATACTAAACAACGCTGCAGCTAATAAAATTTTTTTCATTAAACATCTCCTATATTTGTTTTTATCCGATATCGGTATTAAGTTGAAGTATATTTTTATTGTCTCCAATAATATATAAAATATCGCTGTCTTTCAACATATAATCGCCATCGGGAATAGTTGTTTTTTCGGTGATGATATCGCGTACCATTACAATTTGTACTTTATATTGCTTCCTGAGATCAAGCTCTTTCAGTTTTTGCCCCTGCCATTCTGCTGCCGGACTTATTTCAATCAAACCAAAGCCTTCGGTAAGCGGAATATATTCCAGAAAATTTGGTGATGCAATTACATTTGCCATCCTTTTAGCAATATCTCTTTCAGGAAATATAATACGGGTTGCCCCGATTTTTTCCAAAATTCTTGCGTGATCTTCGTTAACAGCTTTGGCAATTATTTCCTTTAATCCCAGCTCTTTCATATAAAGAGTAATTAAAATACTCACGTCTATTTTACTGCCGACGGATATAACCACAATATCAAAATCGGTTATGCCAAGTTTCAGTAAATATTCTTTATCCTTAGCGTCTCCTATTACTGCTTTGCGTACATAAGGTTTTACCTGATTAACCAAATCGGGTTTTGTATCTATTGCCATAAGGTCAAAACCAAGTTCGCTTAAAGATTTGCAAAGGAAAAAACCAAAACTGCTTAAACCTATTACTGCTATACTTTTCATTTTATTATCCTACCAATATATTGTCTTCTGAATATTTAATATCAGCAATTTCTTTTGAACCGGCAGCTAACACAAGAGTAAGCGGACCTATTCTGCCGATTAGCATAAGAAAAGATAGCAAAAATTTACTGATTTCGGAAAAAGAAGAAGTAATTCCTGTAGAAAGTCCTGTTGTGCCGAAAGCAGAAACAACCTCGAAAAAAATTCTTAAAAACTTTGTGCTGTTCAAATAAAACGGAGAACCCGAAAGTTCGATAATTGAAATCAGCAAAGAAAAAACCAGAACTGTTATTATTCCAAAAACCATTACTAATATTGCTCTTGAAATAATGTGAAAAGGGATGGTACTGTAAAAGAGATTCACATTTTTAACATCATTTATTCGTGAACGGATAAAAGCAATTATAACCGCAATAGTAGAAACTTTTATTCCGCCTCCGCACGAAGCGGGCGATGCACCTATAAACATTAATGAAATTATAATAAGTAAAGAAATTACGGAAAATGAATTTACATCCAGAGTATTATAACCGGCTGAACGGCTGGTAACCGATTGAAACAACGACGATAAAATTCTGGTCTTAAAATCGAAGCCCTGCATAGATACATTATATTCCGTAATAAATAACAGAAGAGCTCCCAATAAAATTAGCCCTCCGCTGAAAAGCAATGCAGTTTTTGTGTGTAATGATAATCTAAAGAAAGCGAATTTTTTTTTGTTGAATTTTGAAAGCTCATACATAACTACAAAGCCGATACCGCCTGCCGCTATAAGAATCATTATTATAATATTTACAACAATATCGGAGCGGAACTGCATCAATCCGTCCGGAAAAATACTGATACCGGCATTGCAAAAAGCGGCTATGGAATGAAAACATCCCGAAAAAAGCGCTTCCTGAAAAGGCATATCATTTGAGAACCGGGCAGTTAAAATAATTGCCCCAACTGTTTCGAATAAAAAGGTGAAAACAAAAACGGATTTAAATAATTTGCTGACGTCTGTTGTTTCGAAAAGAGATAATGATTCAAGTACAATTTCTCTTTCGTTCATTGCAAATTTACCGCGTAAAAAAAGAAGGAATAATGTAGAAAAAGACATTATGCCAAGTCCGCCTATCTGAATTAAAACCATAATAATAAGCTGTCCTGTAAAAGTAAAATGCCTGCTTATATCAACTGTCATTAGTCCATTAATACAGGCAGCCGACGCGGCGGTAAAAAATATATCGATAAAAGTAACAGGCTCCCCGGTCAGCGAAAACGGCATACTCAGTAAAATTGTTCCGGCAATTGCGGCAGAAACAAATCCTAAAACAAGAATTACTTTAGGATCGAATCTCGAAATAACAAGTTTTTCGGCTATTTTAAAAATATTCATAACGCAAACATAACAAACAGGCAGAATAAATAATAAAAGTATTTTGAAATGCTGTTTTCGGTTAACCAACCAGAATATTATCTTCGGCAAAACGAATGTCTGTTTCCTCTTTTGTTCCCGCGGCTAAAACAATAGTAAGGGGTCCTATTCTTCCAATCAGCATAAGAAAACATAACGCAATTTTACTGAAGTCAGTAAGTGCGGCGGTTATTCCAGTTGATAACCCAACTGTACCAAAAGCAGAAACTACTTCAAAAAAAACGCGGATAAAATCGGAACTGTTATTATAATAAGCTGTATTTCCCAATTCGAAGATGGAAATTATAAAAGAAAATAAAACTACGGTTATAATTCCAAAAACTAAAACCATTGTCGCCTTGGAAACTATATGCATAGGAAGCGTACTGTAAAAAAGATTCACATTCCGCATTTCTTTTATCCTCGAGCGGATAAAAGCAAACAGAACAGCTATTGTAGAAACTTTCATACCTCCACCGCAAGAAGCAGGAGACGCGCCAATAAACATAAGCGAAATTATTATAAATAAAGAAATTATTGAAAACGAGCCGATATCGAGCGTATTGAAACCTGCCGTCCTGGGAGATACCGATTGAAAAAGGGAAGAAAGCACTCTGGTTTTAAAATCGAACCCCTGCATTGAAACATTATATTCCGAAATGAAAAGAAATACAGCGCCTGCAAATATTAATACGCCGCTGTAAAGCAGCGTAACTTTGGTATGAAGTGAAAGTCTGTGAAATAAAAATCTTTTTTTATGAATTCCGGCAAACTCATACATAACAATAAATCCGATTCCCCCTGTAATAATAAGTATCATAATTACAACATTAACAAAAATATCCGACCGGTAACTCATCAGGCTATCCGGAAATATGCTGAACCCCGCGTTGCAGAAAGCCGAAATGGAATGAAAAATTCCGGCAAACAAAGCTTTTTCAAAACGCATATCGAACATAAAACGTGAGGTAAGTAAAATTGAGCCTGCTGCTTCAAACGAAAATGTAAATACAAAAACCGACTTTAAAAGTGCGGCAATATCTGTTGTATCGAAAAATGAGAGGGTTTCCTGAATTATTTCGCGACTGCCCATCCCGAATTTGCCACGTAAATAGAATAAGAAAAGTGTTGAAAAGGACATTACGCCAAGACCGCCTATCTGAATCAGAAAAAGAATTATAATTTGTCCGTACAGCGAAAAATGTGAGCCTGTATCAACAACCGCAAGTCCGGTTACGCAGGTTGCCGAAGCCGAAGTAAAAAGTGCATCGATAAATGTAATCGATTTACCGGTATTTAATGCAAAAGGCGCAGTTAAAAGCAAAGAGCCGGAAAAAATAGTTAACACAAAACCCCAGATGAGTAAAGATTTTGGTTCGAACCACGATAAAATAAACCGCTCGGTTAATTTAAAAATATTCATAAGCTAAACATAATAAACCGCGCTAAAATAAGGTAAAAGTATTTTAAACTGTTTTGATTAATATCGAGAAGGAGAATTTTCTTAACAAAAAGTTTAGCATTAGTGGCAGTTTGCGGGCAATTTCCTATCAAATTACATCCCGAAGTACATAGCAGACTGTAAATTATTTTGTGTAAATGGAAAAAGAACTTTACCATTGTTTTGTAATGTAACCTGAGTTCGATATAAAAAAACAAATAAGGAATTAATTAAGAAATAAGAATGTTTAGCTCGTAGAGCATTTTATTAAAAACTCTATGAAAAACATAACAAAAATCTACTGCGAAATCGAT
>Ga0123335_1008988_pt1 | contig 10492 bp, 10 predicted proteins | sample BiotimSIPDNA_2_FD_89707 | JGI IMG/M metagenome (GOLD analysis project Ga0123335, IMG submission 89707) | Anaerobic biogas reactor microbial communites from Washington, USA - Biogas_R2 time_0 SIP DNA | ecosystem: Engineered > Bioreactor > Anaerobic > Unclassified | place: Washington, USA... | reverse complement strand
AGCCATCAATTTCGGGGTGTAGTAAATTCCGTAGGGGTGTAGTAAAAAACACTAGGGGTGTAGTAATTTTTGATTGGGGTGTTGTAATGTATCAAAATAGGTCACCCAACACATTGATTAGATATTACTATGCTATTGACGTTAGATGTACGTTGATAGCATTTTATTTTACTCTAGTACAAAATATAAAAATATAATTTGGTAAAAGTTGTATAAAATAACTGATTTTATGCTTTAAAATTCATTTCCCCCATTAGATACCCACAAGCCGGAGTTGTTAAAATATAACTATATTTTGGAAATTATGTAGTTATAATTAATTAATTATGATATAATGTTTTATAGTAGCGATAGATCTACGAAATAGTAATTTATAGATACATTAATTTCAGGATTAACAAGCAGTAATTATAAAATTTTATGGAATATAAAAAAGCTTAAAATTATGGAAAAAACTATATGAAAATGATAATTCTCAAAATTTAGTTTAAAAAATCATTATAAAAATGATATAATTTAGTTATTATTTAATAGTGAAATTAATGGCTCTTATAATTAGCTATCAAAACAATAGTTTAATTAATAGGTAAATATTTAGGAGGATATTTTATGAATTTTTGTCCGAATTGCGGTAAAGAAATTAATCAGGGGGCTTCAGTTTGCTTATCTTGTGGTCACGCAGTAAACCAAGAAAACGTTCAAGCGATTATTCAACCAAGAGGGAAAGGGTTAGCAACAATTTCGGTGGTTTTTGGGTCTTTGGGATTTTATCCACTCATTTTTATTGGTTCTATAGTAGGTATAATTACGGGAATAGTAGGAATTAATGATAAAAACAATATGTACATCGGACGATCTAAAATAGGATTATGGTTATCAGTAGGATCATTTTCTTTTTGGCTAGTAATTATAGTTATAGCAGTTTTAAGCTCATTATAATATTCAAAAACATTTTATAAAGGAATCATACTGTAATTTAAATGGATAACTTTTATTTAATTATTTGATGAGATTTTTTTGTGAATAATAATAATCAAAACTTTATAAATATTGAATATAAGTGCTGATGAGCGCTTTTCTTGTCTTTTGATACATTGAAATCTTACCTTGCAGATTATATGTAAAATGGTACATAATTCTTCAGGATAATATTTTATTATGATTAGTGTGTAGTGTTATTACCTAATGATGTTAAACAATCAAAACTAGATATCTTGATGGTATACTTATCCATTTAGTAAAAGATAAACTTCAATATGAATAGAGCGATATGTTCCGATTTGTAGGGCCAACATATTTAAAGAAAATACAAGAATATAGTTTTAATTTAAGAGGGAAACCTTTTTTTTCTAATATTAAAATACCTCACATATGTAAAAATATAACTTGCTATTAGTCTTCTTTAGAGCGAATATGTACATGCAAAATATTGTGCAGAAAAGAGGATTATTGATAATGGCAAAAGAAACAAATTTGAGATCTTGGATATTAAACTTTAATAATGAAATGTATTCATCTAAGGATGTAGAAACACAAATTGAAGCTGGATGGTATGATTGGTTTTGTAAGGATACAAGTCTTGCAAACAAAACTACAAAAATGGGTAACATAGTAAAACAAATAAAAGATGTTGGAAAGATAAACCTAGATACAACTTATGTTAGGTTTAAAAATAACTGTCCATTAAACGGTCCGCTTTATGATGATTTTAGATTTGCTGATATTGTTACTGGTTACGTATTATTTACAATTCAAATAAATTGTTGTTAGAACGAAAAGAAGTACACAGTATTTGGAAAAAAGAATAACTTTGAAAAGCCATTATTTGAAACTAACTTAGTTAAAGAATTAGTTGTATGGTTAAACGAAGGTTGATCTGAATAATGTTTAAAGAATATAACAGACATCCAAAATGATTAAAAACAACTGATTGTGTAGTTAGAGCAATTTCAACAGTATTAGATATTGATTACTTAGAATGTAGAAAAAAACTAAACCAAGCAAAAAAAGAGTTAGGCTTTGGAACTTATAAAGAAACAAAGTTTTTATATAAATATTTTGAAGCTTTTCCAAGACTCATTTCCAAAACTATAAAAGGTGAACCTCGACTAAAAGGATCTGATTTTACAGAGCTACATCCAAGAGGTACCTTTATATTAAAAATGGCAGGACACATAACTTGTGTAGTTGATGGAGTTATCCTAGATACTTGGGATTGTCAATTGAAGACACAAAGAATTTTGATTTAGAGACATACTTTGAAATTGTAGGACTTGAAATGAATGTGATAAATGGGAAACAATCATCAAAGAGAGCAACTCAAAGTGATATTGATAAATTCCTTCTGTAGACGAGTTGTTGATAAACAGAAACTAAAATGCTAAAATGTTTTTATAGATATTCGGAAAGGTAGTGACAGATGATTACTTTTGACACTACCTTCGGAAAGTAAGAGGGGAATTATGAAGAAGATATTTATTTTGGTTTTTGTCTTTTTAACCTTATTAACACTTACTGGTTGTACTCCTGATGGACAACTATTTTTAGAAGAGAAGCAAGTAGTTGAAGATACCTTGATTTTGACTTTTAAAGCTGACTTGAACGAATCTGTGGATTTAAAAATAGAGTTGTTTCCAGATGATAATTCAAAGAGCAGCATCACACAAGAACACTCATTTAGTGTAGGGAATTACTTAGAGGATGTTACACTATCGAATCTTCAAGTGAACACAAAATATACCATCAAATTAACGCAAATAACTGGAAAGTATTTAAGTAACTTTGGAGTCATTGATAAAGAAATCAGAGTATATCCATACGCTTCTGAAATATCAACCGAACTACTGAATGAGTATCAGGGTATTGTAAATACGTTTTATGCAAGTAATAATTTCAATTATATGTATGAATTTGATTTAAGATTTGTTGAAAATGGAACGACTTATGTACATTCTGAAACATTAGACATGGATTTTTATAATGGATTAAGAACGTACAGCACGTATACTATAAACAACAATTCACAGGTATCAACAATTTTTATATATTCTGAAAAGAACGAAAGTGGTTATGACTTGTATTTTAACCAAAACAATCAAGGTTGGCAATACGTATTTGAATCAGAAAATAACTTAGATAATATTGAAAACCAAGTTTATTTAGATTTGAGACATGCAATTAGTATTGAAAAATCAATAGATGGAGTTAAAACAATATATGAGGTTGTTTTAGATTACCAGGGATATTCAGTGTTATATGGAAATATAAAAGATTTTTTTGGAGGAGGTTCTTCAGTACTTCAAGGAAATGAAACATTACAAATTTATTTAGAAGTTACAAATGGGAATATAACTTTAATTCAATTTGATGTTACTATGCTTATTGAACCATTCCTAGATGAGAATTTCGATTTAAGCTTATCACATTACAATTATTCAGTTGCTTTTTCAAAATACGGTCAAATAAATCCAATTATCATTCCTAAAGAAGTAAAATAGCATAAAATATTATCGGACTATAAAGGTGAAATGCTTTAATTGCTAAAAAAATGAAGATCAAATGCACTGAATGATTTGTGTATATTGAATAATTTTCTAAATCTAGTATAATGAAAGTGTATTGACTTTGGAGGTAACAATGAAAAAAGAAAAATCAGCAAGAATTGTAAAGGGATATTCTATAGTATTGTGATGGCTGTATTTATCACCAATGTTACTCATACCAGGATATATGTTATCAAAAAGAATAGATAAAAAAAGGGTTAGTGTTGGGCCGATGATTGCTCTAGCCATTATATTTGGTTTATTTACATTCATTGCTATTGCTATGAATATTTTTATTTTTATTGCAGATTCTGAACTTTGGGGTATAGTTGTGTTTGTGTTAGTTTGTCAATATCTCATATTTGGAATACCATTTCAGCATTCAATAAGATATCTTCTTGAAGAAAAGAAAAATCCTACCAAACTATTTGAACCTGTAGATCAAAGAATCTCAAAACTTAAGCAATTACTTGATGAAGGCGTCATCTCTCAAGACGATTTTGATAATCGCAAAAATTCAATTTTAGAAGAAAGCTAATTCAAGAAGTACAATATTATGCAGCACATCAGAAATGGTGTGTTTTTCTTTTGCAATGGAGGTGAGTAGCAATGGCAGAAACAGTCAAAGGATTAAATATCAAACTAACGCTTGATGGTAAAGACTTAGAAAATGATCTGAATGGTATTAAGAAAGAACTGAAGGAACAAAACAAAGATCTAAAAGCCATTAATACTAACCTGAAATATGATAGTACAAACCTAGAACTTTGGAAGTCAAAACAAGATAAACTTAATGGCATCTTATCAACGACTAAAAAACGACTTGACACTCAAAACCTAGAACTTGAAAAAGCTAAAAAAGCAGTTCAAATTGGAGATATCAGTCAAGAAGAGTTTAATAAACTCAAACGCAATGTACAGTATACAGAAGCTGAGATTTCAAAACTAAATAATAGCATAACAAACGCATCGTTTAAGGGTGCGTAAAATCTTACAAGGGTGCGTAAAATTTGACAGGGGTGCGCAGATGTATCAAAATAGGTCAACCAACACATGAGAATTAATTAGTTTGATGCAAAAGCGTCAAACTTTTTTTATTTGGCAGATAGGGAGTATTTCCCTTTATTCCATTTCTGCGTCATTTTAATTTGAGTATAAAGAAGTGTCAAAAGTATCATTTTATAGGAATTTGATAGTTTTGGTGGTTACAATTTAACGATTACCCTACAATTTAACGATTACTTTTTGATATTTAAGTGACAGGACGAAATCCCTTCATGGCGGAAATTGGTGAACCATAGGGTAATTTTAATAGTTATTTCAAAAAAGGATGATATCAGTTATTAAATTGGATTGTCGTTTGCATCTAAAAAAAGTCTATATAAGGGGATATTTAAAGCGTCAGCTATTTTTATTAATACATCAATAGTTGCAGCATGAGTGCCAAGTTCTATTCTTCCATAATATGCGCGAGAAATACCAGCATAATCTTCCATTTCTGATTGAGTATAACCAGTCTCTTGCTTTCTTATTCTTGCTATATTTTGTCCTAGTCTATATCTGTATTCGAGATTTTTATCAATTTTTTTCTCCATAACCATCACCAATATAATTTTATCATGTTTTTTTCATTAACGCTATATATCACGTTGAGATGATAATAAAAAGCAGATATAATTAAGGTGCATGAGGGAATCCTGTATGCAAATAAAGCCACTGCTTGGCTAATAAAATGAAGCAGAGAATGGAGAAATGTTATGAAAAACAACAAAATGGAACTAAAGTTTAAGGTTTCCAGCTTTAGAAAAATTCCTAATCCGTACATAAGATCGGATAATACAGGTGAAACCAAACCAGAAATGTATGTGCTGATTTGTGATGTTAAAGATTTGCCTTCTGATATCCCAATGGACACAAATCCTAGAATGCAAAATGAAAAGACAAAAGTAGCAAAAAAAATACAGTCATCACTAACAAATCACACCGAAAGAAACTTTTATTTACTTAATAGAGGGATGCTATTATCAGCAAAATCAGTAACGTATAATAATGCGGATAATGTTGTATCGGTATTATTTGAGGACTCAACTGTTCATGGTAATGTCGACGGTGGACACACCTATACTATTATTAAAAACTTTAGAGAGCAGCTAGAAGAAGGAGAACAATACGTAAAAATTGAAGTTCTAACTGGCATTGAAGATATTTTTGAACAGTTAGCAGCGGCAAGAAATACATCAGTTCAAGTTACAGATCAAACAATAGCTGAATTAGAGAACAGGTTTGAATTGATTAAAGATGCATTTAGAAACGAAAGATTTTATAGTGATATTAGCTATAAACAAAATGATATTAAAAGAGTTGATGTTGGTGATATTTTAGCCATTTTAAATTTATTCAATATAGATAAATATCCAACCGATAAATTATCACCGTTACCAATAAACTCATATTCAAGCAAAAAGTCATGTAGTGATCATTATATAGAAGAACATAAAAAGTATTCAGATGACCAAACACTAAACCCTTATTACAAAATGATGGATATTATGCCAACTATTGCCAAATTATATGATGAATTAGAAAAAAACATGCCAATATATTATAAAGGGGATGCCTCAGGAGTCAAAAAATATGGAGCAGTTACCGGTGTAAGTATGGTTAAGCCTAAAAAACCAAAGTATAAATCTAAATTCTATGAACACGATATGGATTATAGTACACCTAATGGTTTTATATATCCCATTTTAGGAGCTTTTAGGGCTTTAGTTAGGGAAAATAATGGTAAATATGAATGGATAACTGACCCGATTTCTGTTTTGAATGAATTAGGGAGTGACTTAGTGGCAAGCACAATTCAAATGTCGCGTGATTTGGGGAACAACCCAAACGCAACAGGGAAAAATAGTAACTTGTGGCAAACATTATTCATGCAAGTTAAAATGAAAACAATGACACCAATGTGAATAGGAGGAACAACTAAATGATCGATATTAACGAAGTTTTATCTATTTACAAAGAGTCACAAATTGACGAGTTACTAAAAAAATATACAGGTTTTGATTTAAATGAAAAAAGTCTATCATATGATAAAATAAAAAACCACTATAAATTTTTAGGTGGGAATGAGTCTAACGGCTCAAACGCCGGACAGCTGACAAATGGTGAAAAAGGTCTTGTTGAAAGGATAACTAATGCTATAGATGCAGTTATTGAAAAACAAATACAGGTTAACGGAATTGTATCTCCTAGAACAGCAAATTCTGTAATTAGAAGAGCGTTCCCAAGCTACTATAATAATATGCAAGATGTAATGAATGATAGTGCTAATCGTTCAATTGCTAAAGATGCTGAAGATCAAGTAATTTTGGTGGTTAATGATGGTTCAAGATCTAATAAACCAACTATAGATATCATAGATAAAGGCACTGGTTTGTTGGGTTCTGAATTTGATAAGACAATTTTATCAATTAATCATGGAAACAAATTATCAAGAGATAAATCATACTTAATTGGTGCATTTGGCCAGGGCGGATCAACTTCACTTCCTTTCACATATGCCACAATAATAATGTCAAAGAAAGATAATCAAATTTCTTTCACAATTATAAAAAGTGTTGAATTAACAGACTTTAAAAATATTGTTTATGTTTATATGACAATTAATGGTTTAATCCCAGAAGTAGACTTTAGCAACTTTGAATCCGAAGATAAATACTTAAACGATTTTATAAACAACTCTGATTCGGGAACAATTGTTAGAATGGTTGAATCAGAAATTTCAAAAAGATTTAGAGACAATGAAGTTACGAAACCAGGAATGTTGGGTGATTATCTCAATACAGAGCTATTCAATGTAGGACTTCCCGTTAAGGTAATAGAAAACAGAGAAAGTTATAAAGGGAATGTCCATTTACAAAACAGATCTATTTATGGCTCACAATTAAAATTAAAAACATCAAGAAGATACTTGAAAAGAGATTATTCTGGAACTATTAACATTGAACATAACAATCGCGGATATAATGTTGATTATTATGTATTGTTACCTAATGACGAAGACAAATGGGGAAGTGACTCAGAGTGCAGAAAAGTATTCGAGCAGTTTAACGTTTACTATGATCCTATTATTTATACTGTTAATGGGCAGACTATTACTACTGAAAGATATACCAGATTAAATAATGCAGGCCTAAATTTTTTAAGATATAGGCTCTTGGTTGTTATTGATTTAGATATTTTAGAAACAGAAAAATATCGATTTTTCACTACAGATAGGTCAAGAATTGTTAATAGTGATTTAACTCGAGGATTCTTAGACAAAGTCATAAAAGCTCTAGCTACAACAGAAAAGCTTGTTGAAATAAATGGAATTATAGGAGAGAAATCAGTATCATCGTCAATAGATCAGAGTTTATTAGACGAAGTTTCAAAACAAGTAAAAAATGAATACAGTAAATTTCTAAAAACTGGAGTATTGCTTCCAGGTAGACTTGGTAGGCATTACAGTCCGCAACCAGAAGAGATATTTGAAGATCATATTGTTTCTTTAGATATCACATCCACAAAAAGAGAATTTTATAAGGACGAAAATGTGATATTTATTGTTACAACTAAAGCACAGAAACATATTAATGAATCGGCACTAATTAATGCATTTATAAATGGGAATAGTTATACAAATCTACAAAGAAATTTTATGAATGGTAGAATTCAATATTCGATAAATGCAGGAGCTTTAAAGCCTGGAGTATATGATATAGAATTTATATACTTTAAAAACAATTCTTTTTCATTAAAGTCTGAAAAAGTTGTATTTGAGGTAACTACAAATAAGACTCCAGAAAGAATTGATAATAATCCAACTAAAACTTTAGACTTAAATATAATTATTGTTGATGAAGCCACATTGATTTGTGATGTCGCTAGAGATCAAGTAAACAAAAAATTAGACATCAAATTGTGTTTAGATTCAGATCAGCTTAGAAGCGAAGTTTATGGATATTCAGCTTCGTCAGATTCAATTTCAAAAATTAAAAATAGAATTATAAAACCAATAGTTTTATTTGCATTGTTTTATGGTGAATATTATGATGACATTGAAAATGATGAAGAAAAAAATAAAGTTATTTTATCTTTCATTAAAGCCTTCGTTAGCTCAGTTGATGATAGACTTGTTTAATTATTAATGGTACGTTAATTTTAAAAATATATAATTTAGGTTTGACATCATAGTGTTGAACCTTTTTTGTATACAAAGAATACTAACTTTCTTCCGTTTTTACTTATCATTTAAACTAGTGTAACAAGCGTATAAAAACCTAGCATTATCATTTTGGCTAAATAAGTATAAAAATTTTCACTTTAAAATTAAAATATTACTTGCTGTGTATTTTGATACACATTATGATATAATGTTTTTGGGTGATTAACATGTTATTAGAATCTTTTGGAAATAGACTTAGAACGATTAGAGAAAATATAGGAATATCTCAATTAAAGCTCTCTGAATTAACAGGAGTAATGAGGGACCAAATTTCAAGAATCGAAAATGGACAAATCAATCCAACTTTAGAAACTGTTTATAAGTTAAGTACAGCTTTGGAAACGCCATTATCGGATTTGTTCGATTTTTCTATTGACGATAATATTGTCTTTAAACAATACAAGATTAAGCCCTTTGTTAAATGGGCCGGTGGTAAGACTCAGTTACTAGATAAAATAAAGGAATTAATGCCTAAAGAGTATGGGACATATTATGAACCATTTTTAGGTGGCGGTGCTGTATTTTTAAATTTAACTCCTAATAAAGCTGTTGTTGCAGACTATAACAGCGAATTAACATCAGCTTTTTCGTCATTTAAGAATAGTAATGATTATCAAACAATGATAGCCGAATTGATTAAACATGAGGAAAATCATAATGAAGATTACTATTATAAGATTAGGGAAATGGATAGAGATAAGAATTATAGTGAACTTTCTGTTCCAATAAAAGCTGCAAGATTAATTTATTTAAACAAGTCTTGTTTTAATGGTCTATATAGAGTTAACTCAAAAGGGTACTTTAATGTTCCTTCAGGAAAGAAAGAAGTTGTTAAAGCCTACCAACCTGAACTGTTTGATGATTTACATGAATATTTAAGCAACCCAAATATTACTATCTTAAGTGGTGATTTTGAGAAAGCAGTAGAAACAGCTAAAAAAGGAGATTTTGTTTATTTCGATCCACCATATGATACTTTTGATGAACAAGATAATTTTACTACATATACCAAAGATAGTTTTGGAAAAGAAGAACAAATGAGATTATCTAATGTATTTAAACAATTAGATAAAAAAGGTGTTTATATAATGTTAAGCAACCACAATACCGATTTTATTAATGAGTTATACGGGGAATTTAATATAGAAGTCGTTCATGCGAGAAGAAATATAAATTCAAAAGGTAGCGGTCGAGGTACAGTTGAAGAGGTAATTATAACTAACTATTAAGAGGTGTCTAATGGATTTGAATATACCAAAGAAAAATTTATTCTTTAAAGAGAATAGTTTCCAATTACTATTAGGAGACTCTTTTTCTTTGCTTAAAAAGATACCGGAAAAATCAATTGATATGATTTTTGCCGATCCACCTTATTTTTTATCTAATGGAGGTATTTCTGTTCAATCAGGTAAAATGGTTTCAGTCAATAAAGCTACTTGGGATATGGGCATGAAAACAGAGGATAAACTTGAATATAACCGTAGTTGGATAAAAGAATGCAAAAGAGTCTTAAAAGATGATGGGACTATTTGGATTAGCGGCACAATGCATAACATATATTATGTTGGTGTAGCTTTAGAATTAGAGGGATTTAGCATTATAAACAATGTAACTTGGCAAAAGACTAATCCGCCACCAAACATCTCCACAAGGGCGTTTACACACTCAACTGAGACTATTCTTT
>Ga0123335_1008986_pt1 | contig 10495 bp, 8 predicted proteins | sample BiotimSIPDNA_2_FD_89707 | JGI IMG/M metagenome (GOLD analysis project Ga0123335, IMG submission 89707) | Anaerobic biogas reactor microbial communites from Washington, USA - Biogas_R2 time_0 SIP DNA | ecosystem: Engineered > Bioreactor > Anaerobic > Unclassified | place: Washington, USA... | reverse complement strand
TGAACGCGCCGACTTTGCAGCCTGCATTCGGGGCTTCGCCCCTCATTCCGGCTGCAAAGTCTTTAACACACTCCATCCCTTTTTCTTGCACTTTTTAGTCTCACATCATTGACAAAACCACAGTTTTGCGTTTGTCCGGCGGGCAGCCGACCCATAGCCGTGTCTGAAATATCTCTGTTTCTCACATTATTCACCGCTGAATCGGCATCTGTCGAAATTCACCGCTGAATTGGCATTTGTCGGAATCAATTGTAAACAATTTGTAACTCGTGACTACAAGTGACACCATATGACACTGTTTGACACAACACACAGTGCTATAATCGACGCATGAAATCACGGGAGGTATTATCAAATGAAAAATCAATGGAAAGCAATTCAGCTGGCGTTCTCCGCCGCCGGGGCGGCGGTGGGGTGGTTTTTGGGGGAGCCGGACGGGCTGCTCACTGCCCTTATGGTATTCTGTATCGCCGACTATCTCACCGGGGTGCTCTGCGCGATTTTCTACCGGCGGCTGTCAAGCGCCGTGGGGTTTCGGGGCATCTGCCGCAAGGTGCTGATGTTCGGCATGGTGGGCATCGGGCACATGATTGACCTTTATGTCATAGGCAGCGGCGAGGCGATCCGCACAGCGGTCATATTCTTCTACATCTCGAACGAGGGCATATCCCTTATCGAGAATGCCGCCCATATCGGTCTGCCGATACCCGGGAAACTGAAAGACGTGCTGGCACAGCTTCATGACCGCGCAGAGGAAAAGGAGGGAGAGAAATGAGACTTGAACGCCTGATACTGACCGAAAACGAATGCTGCAAAACCGCAAAGCCCATGACGCCCCGGGGTATAATGCTCCACAGCACCGGGGCTGATAACCCGAATCTGAGGCGTTATGTAGGTCCCGACGACGGGCTTCTGGGGTATAACCGCTTCGGCAATCACTGGAACACCCTCCGACCCGGCGGGCGGCAGGTCTGTGTCCACGCCTTCATCGGCAGGCTGGCGGACGGCGGCATAGCTTCCTACCAGACTCTTCCCTGGCAGCAGCGAGGCTGGCATGCGGGGCGGGGTAAAAAGGGTTCGGCAAACGCCACACATATCGGAATCGAGATATGCGAAGATTCGCTTTCCGACGGTCTTTACTTCGATTCGGTCTACCGTGAAGCCGCCGAACTCTGCGCCTATCTCTGCATCATATTCGGTCTGCCGGCAGAGTCTGTCATCTGCCACAGCGAGGGGTATGCCCTCGGTATAGCCTCAAATCACGCGGATGTCAGCCACTGGTTCCCGCGCCACGGCAAGAGCATGGGCACCTTTCGGGCGGATGTGGCAAGGCTCATATCGGTCGGGCACATACCTCCGGTTTTCGGCGCAGTTGTGAACGTCCCATCTCCCATACCCCAGGTATGGCGGGTGCAGTTAGGGGCGTTTTCAAAGCGGGATAACGCCGCGGCGCTGCTGGAACGGGTGAAGAACGCGGGCTTTTCCGATGCTTTTCTTATCCGCGGCAGCTGATATTGCGCGGCTTCGCTCATATCGCACATGACACACAAAACCTGCCGTATCGGCCTCTGAATTCACAGCGCCGGTACGGCAGGTCTTTTCTTATTTTATTTTATAAACATGGTTCCGATACCCTCGTCGGAGAACATCTCGATGAGTATCGAGTGGGCGATGCGGCCGTCTAATATGAAGGTGCGGGACACGCCCCCCTTCACCGCCCGGACACAGCAGTTGACCTTCGGCAGCATCCCGCCCGAGATAACGCCGTCCGCCTTGAGGGTCTCAACTTCCTCGAGGGAAATCACCGGTATCAGGGTGTCCTCGTCGCGGAAGTCGCGCATAACGCCGCGCACGTCGGTGAGAAGCAGGAAGTTCTCCGCTCCAAGAGCCACGGCTATATCGGCGGCGGCGGTGTCGGCGTTTATATTATACACCGGATTGTCGTCGATACCGGCCGCCACGGTGGAGATTACCGGGATGAACTTTCGGTCGATCATGTCGCGGATCACGCTTGCGTCAATCGAGACTATCTCACCCACGCAGCCGTAGTCGTTGACGCCGTCCTCAAGTTTCTTCGCTTTAATAAGACCGCCGTCCAGTCCGCTTAGACCCACGGCGCGCCCGCCGATGCGCTGAATGCGGTTCACCAGATCCTTGTTTGTCTTGCCCGCCAGCACCATCTGAACAATATTTATAGACTCCTCGTCGGTGTAGCGGATGCCGTTGATAAATTTGCTCTCCTTGCCGATTTTATTCAGCATGTAGGTGATCTCGGGCCCGCCGCCGTGTACCAGAACCACATTGATTCCGACAGTGGTGAGCAGCACCAGGTCCGAGATAACCGCGGCTTTGAGGCCGTCGTTAATCATGGCGTTGCCGCCGTATTTGACGACCACCGTCTTGCCGTGGTACTTCTGAATGTAAGGCAGCGCCTCGCTTAACACCTGTGCCTTGTCCATGTTCGAAATGAACATACTTTTACCCCCTTAACTTCTGTAGTCGCCGTTTATGCGGACATATTCGTAGCTGAGATCGCAGCCCCAGGCGGTTGCCGAATGCTCGCCAGAGGAAAGATCAATGTCGATAATTATATAGTTCTTGACTAGCACCGATTTCGCGGCATCCTCGTCAAAAGGACAGCTCATGCCCTGCTCGCAGACCTTGACACTGCCCGCGGAAGAGCGGAAAGTCACGTCCACCTTGTGAGGGTCGAACTCTACGCCCGCATAACCGAGAGCGCAGAGTATGCGTCCCCAGTTGGCGTCGGCGCCGAACATAGCCGTCTTGACCAGCGGCGAGTTTATCACCGACTTGGCAAGCACACGGGCGGTCTCATAATCGGCGCAGCCGGTTATTGTGCACTCCAGCAGCTTGGAGGCGCCCTCGCCGTCGGCGGCTATGGCTTTCGCCATAATTGTGCAGAGGGTGGTGAGAGCCTCGCAGAAGGCTTTGTATGCCGGATCGTCCGCCGATTCAATCAGGGGCGCTCCCGACATGCCCGACGCAAGCAGAATAAGCGAATCGTTGGTTGAGGTGTCCCGGTCGACGCTGACCATGTTGTAGCTGACATCCGCCGCGGCCTTTAGGGCGGGTTTCAGCAGTCCGGGTGTGACGGCGGCGTCGGTGGTGAGAAAGCCCAGCATGGTAGCCATGTTGGGGGAGATCATGCCCGAGCCCTTGCAGATGCCGCCTATCACTATGGTATGACCGCCGAATTCGTAACTGACGGCATACTCTTTCTTTTTCGTGTCGGTGGTCATTATGGCGATGGCTGCGTTCTCGCCGGATATGAAACCGGTGTCCAGCTCGTTTACCAGCTGGGGGATACCGGCAATTATCGGCTCAACCGGAAGGGGAACGCCTATAACGCCGGTGGACGCCACAAGCACGTCATTTTCGGCGATACCCAGGGCGGACGCCAGGGCGGCGGCGGTGAGGTTTGCCTTCTCGTAGCCGTCCGCTGTGCAGGTGTTGGCGTTGCCGCTGTTGCAGATTATCGCCTGAGCGTAACCGTCCTCAAGATGAGAGCGGCAGAGCCCCACGGGGGCGGCAAAGACCCGGTTTGTGGTGAACAGACCGGCTGCCGTGCAGCGGACATCCGCGGCTATGAGCGCCAGGTCGCGTTTGGATTTGTTGCGGCGCAGACCGCAGTGGATTCCCGAGGCGCGAAAGCCGGCTGCAGCCGTTACGCCGCCTTCGATTTTGTCAATTTTCATAATGTTTTCCTTGTTGGGGAAATATTTTTGAGGGCGCTTACGTTTGTTATATATATGTAAAGTTAATACAATTCTCGCTTTAACCGCATTGCCGGAAGCATGCTTCAGAATGCCGAGGGCAGGGCGGTGAGTCCGGTGCGCTCGTCAAGTCCGAGGCGGAGATTCATGTTCTGTATAGCCTGCCCGGCGGCGCCCTTCACCATATTGTCTATGCAGGAGCAGACGATCAGAGTGGAGGTGCGCTTGTCGATATGCAGCGAAATATCGCAGAAGTTTGACATGCGGACGTTCTTTATGTTGGCATATTCGCCCTTCGGCTGCACCCTGACAAAATATTCGTCTCTGTATGCGTTTTCGTATGCGGCGTAGATGGTATCAAAGTCGGCGCCAAGCTTAAGTCTCGCGTAAATCGAAGACTCGATACCCCGGTTCACCGGCAGCAGATGGGGCACGAAGGTGACCTTCACCGGTTTGCCCGCCAGGTCGGACAGGGTCTGTTCGATCTCGGGGGTGTGGCGGTGTGCGCCCGCCTTATAGGCGGCGAATGCTTCGTTGGCGTCGGGATAGTGGGTGTTCTGGGTGAGCGAGCGGCCGGCGCCGGTGACGCCCGACTTGGAATCGATGATTATTCCGTCAGTTTCAATGAATCCCCCGCGCAGAGCCGGCATGAGCCCGAGAGCCACGGTGGTGGGATAGCAGCCCGGATTGCCGATAACAGCCGCCTGTTTTATTGCATCCCGGTAGATCTCCGGGAGGGCATACACGGCTCCCTTGTGCAGCTCGGGGTACTCGTAGGTCTTGCCGTACCACTCGGTATACTCTTTCTCGTCGGTGAGACGGAAGTCGGCGCCCAGGTCGACCAGCAGAGCATTGACAGCGGCGCACTTTTCGGCAAGCGGCTCGCTAAGTCCGTGGGGCAGGGCTGCGAATACCACGTCGCAGAGCGGGGGCACCTCATCGGCGGAGCAGAGTTTAAGGCTACAGCTGCCGAAGAGATTCGGATATATGTCGGTTATCGCCTGACCCTCGAAGGATGTGGAGGATATGGCGGTAAGGCTGACATTCGGGTGACTTAGAAGGAGCCGAACCAGCTCCACGCCGGCATAACCGGTGGCGCCGATAATGCCGACACGAATTTTGTCTGTGATCATATTGGATCCCCTGTTCTGTTGTTGCGTTCAAAAAAACTATAACCGAAAACTTTACGCGGAGGTTTCTTTATTTATAAATCAGATACCCGGAAGCTCATACGCGCATCTGTGCCCGCTGTTCTTTTATGAAAGCCTCAAGCCGGGCAAGCTGGACACGCACCGACCCGGGTGCGGGACCGCCGGGAACATTGCGGCGTGCGACGCATGCGTCAAGGTCAAGAGCCTCGTATAGCGACTCATCAAAAATGGGAGAGACGGCACGCAGCTCTTCAAGTGTAAGGGCTTCAAGCGGACATCCGGCATCAACGCATATGCCGACTAAAGTGCCGGTTATCCTGTATGCGTCGCGGAAGGGTATGCCCTTCCCCACCAGCCAGTCGGCGCAGTCGGTGGCGTTGATGAAGCCCATCGACGCCGAGGCGCGGAGACGGTCGGCGCGGACGGTCAGCGTGCGGAGCATCTCGGAGAAGACTTCAAGACAGAGCTTCACATTGTCCACCGCGTCAAAGATTGCCTCCTTGTCCTCCTGCATGTCCTTGTTGTAGGCGAGGGGGAGACCCTTCATCATAGTGAGCAGAGCCGTAAGGTCGCCAAAGACCCGTCCCGCCTTGCCGCGGACCAGTTCGGCTATGTCGGGATTTTTCTTCTGCGGCATTATGGATGAGCCGGTGGAGAAGGCGTCGTCAAGCTCTATGAAGCCGAACTCGGAGGAGCACCAAAGAATAATCTCCTCGGAGAAGCGGCTCATGTGCACCATTATTACAGACAGCGCCGACGCCAGCTCGAGAACGAAGTCCCGGTCGGACACGCCGTCGATGCTGTTATAGGTTATGCCGTCAAAGCCCAGCTCGGCGGCGACCCATTCCCTGTCAAGCGGGTAGGTGGTGCCCGCCAGAGCGCAGGAGCCGAGGGGCAGTACATTCATGCGACGGCGGGTATCGCGCAGGCGCCCGATATCGCGCATGAGCATTTCGCCGTATGCGAGAATATAGTGGGCGTAGGTGACGGGCTGAGCCCGCTGCAGGTGGGTGTAACCCGCCATGACCGTTCCGATGTGGGAGGATGCCTTTTCGTATATGACCTCCAGCAGGCGCAGGATAAGCGATATTGTCTCGTCGATCTGCGACCGGAGATACATGCGTATGTCCAGCGCCACCTGATCGTTGCGGGAGCGGGCGGTGTGGAGCCGCTTTCCCGCGTCCCCGATTCGGGAGGTGAGCACGCCCTCCACGAACATGTGGATATCCTCGGCTTCGAAATCAAATGCGAGTGCGCCGCTGTCAAGGTCTGAAAGTATACCCCTCAGTCCTTCGATGATAGCGGCAGAATCTTCCTTCGAGATTATGCCCTGACGGCCGAGCATGGCGGCGTGAGCCATGCTTCCGGTGATGTCCTCCCTATACATCCGGCAGTCGAAGGATATGGAGGAGTTGAAATCGTTAACACGCGAGTCGAGCGCTTTTTTGAAGCGCCCGGCCCACATATAGTTCTGTGGCATTTTTAATAGTTGTTATCGCACGAATCACTTCTTTGCGTTGGCGCGCTTTGCGTCGAGAACGGCTCTGACCTTCATCGGCAGACCGAAGAGGTTGATGAAGCCTTCGGCATCTCTCTGATTGTAAACCGCATCCTCACCGAAGGTGACAAGCTCCTCGTCGTAAAGAGAATAGGGGGAGGTGAGTGAGGAAAGAATTATATTGCCCTTGTAGAGCTTCAGCTTCACATCGCCGGTGACAGTCTCCTGGGTCTTGTCGACGAATGCAGAGAGAGCTTCTCTCAGGGGAGTATACCACTGTCCGAAGTAGACAAGTTCGGCAAACTTGCCCGCCAGCATCTGCTTTGTATGCATTGTGTCGCGGTCAAGGGTGAGTGTCTCGAGGGCGTCATGAGCGGTATAGAGGATAGTTCCGCCCGGGGTCTCGTAAACGCCGCGGCTCTTCATACCCACCAGGCGGTTCTCAACCAGGTCAAGGATGCCGATGCCGTTCTCGCCGCCCAGCTTGTTCAGCCTTGTTATGAGAGCCACCGGGTCAAGCTTCTTGCCGTCGACGGCTGTCGGGATGCCCTTCTTGAAACTTATCGTCACATAGGCGGCTTTGTCGGGAGCCTTCTCGGGGGAGACGCCCATTTCAAGGATTTTGTCATACATCGGCTCGTTTGCCGGGTCCTCAAGATCCAGACCCTCATGGCTCAGATGCCAGATGTTCTTGTCCTTGGAGTAGTTTGTCGCGCGGTTTATCTTCAGCGGTATATGGTGAGCCTCGGCATAATCGATCTCCTCGTCGCGGGACTTGATACCCCAGATTCTCCAGGGAGCGATTATCTTCATTTCGGGCGCGAAAGCCTTGATAGTCAGCTCGAAGCGAACCTGGTCGTTGCCCTTTCCGGTACAGCCGTGGCAGATGGCGTCGGCGCCCTCGGCTTTGGCTATCTCAACAATGCGCTTGGCGATTATAGGGCGCGCCAGGGAGGTGCCCAGCAGATACCTGTTCTCATAGCGGGCGCCGGCCTTAACGGTGGGATAGATAAAATCGGTGATAAACTCTTTGCGAAGGTCCTCTATGTATATTTTGGAAGCGCCTGTCTTTATGGCCTTCTCCTCGAGACCTTCCAGTTCGTCCGCCTGACCCACATTGCCCGATACCGCGATAACCTCGCAGCCCTCGTAGTTCTCTTTCAGCCAGGGGATGATGATTGATGTGTCAAGACCGCCGGAATATGCAAGGACTATCTTCTTGATCTTATTGTCTTTTGCGCAGTCGCTCATGATTTTTATGCCTCTTGAAATTAAGTAGATTTTGATGTCGGCTATTATAGCACATATCCCCGCGTTATGCAATAGTCACTGTGCACAAAATTGAATAATTATACAGGTTTTTAAGGGCATTGATGTATAATTTACCGCGCTAAGCCTGATATTGACAAGAAACGGGGAATGAATTTCCGTCGTCCGCCACGGAAGTCATGCGGCTTCACGGATGCCGCGCCCGTATATCGCGGGGACTGCCGACGGCGGTATTATATTCTCGCGACACCGGTACGGCGGGCTGCCTCGGCGACGGCTTTTGCCACGGCTGGAGCGACCCGGCGGTCGAAGGGGTCGGGGATTATATACTCGGAATTCAGTTCCCCGGGAGCGATAAGCGAAGCCAGCGCCTCTGAGGCGGCAAGCTTCATCTCCTCGTTTATATCCGAGGCGCGCACGTCGAGAGCGCCGCGGAATACGCCGGGGAAGGCAAGCACGTTGTTTATCTGGTTCGGATAGTCGGAACGCCCCGTTCCCACCACAGCCGCGCCGGCGGCTATCGCGTCCTCGGGCATTATCTCGGGTACTGGGTTTGCCATGGCGAATACAATCGGATCCCGCGCCATTGAGCGTACCATATCGGGGGTGAGCAGACGGGGGGCCGAAACGCCGAGGAAAATATCGGCGCCGCGTATGACTTCGGCTAAACCGCCCTTTTCACGGTTTGGGTTGGTGATACCCGCCATTATGGTCTGCTCGGAGTTCATGCCCTCGGTGCCGCCGCGGAGTGCGCCGTGACGGTCGCAGAGAATCAGGTTCTTAAGACCGCATGCCATAAACAGCTTGCCGATTGCAATCCCTGCCGATCCGGCGCCGCTGATGACCGCTTTCACGCCGCCTATGTCCTTGCCCACGACTTTCAGGGCATTGCGCAGGGCGGCAAGGGCAATTATTGCCGTGCCGTGCTGGTCGTCATGGAAAATGGGAATGTCGCAGACTTCCTTGAGGCGGCGCTCGATCTCGAAGCAGCGGGGCGCCGAAATGTCCTCAAGATTCACGCCGCCGAAGCTGCCCGAGATTAACTGTACCGTGCGGACAATTTCGTCAACATCCTTGCTCTTTATGCAGAGGGGGAAGGCGTCCACGTCGGCGAACTCTTTGAATAGAAGCGCCTTGCCCTCCATGACCGGCATGCCGGCTTCGGGACCTATGTCGCCCAGACCCAGCACGGCGGTTCCGTCGGTGATGACCGCCACCATATTCCAGCGGCGGGTGTAGTCGTAGGATTTTGTAACGTCCTTCTGAATCTCAAGGCAGGGCTCGGCGACGCCGGGGGTGTAGGCGACGGCAAGCTCTGCCCGGTTGGTTACCCGGGCGACCGGCGCTATCGAGATTTTGCCGCGCCATTCAAGGTGACTTTTGAGAGCGATTTCTTTTTTGTCCATGTTATTTACACATATCTTATTATATTAACTCTCCCTCTCAAAGGGAGATTCGGGGAAACCGCCTTATTCTCTCCCCAAAAACCGGTTATACACCGTCTCAAACCACTGTTCGCTGTCGGGGATGGGACGGACGGCATCGGTGTGCAGCTCAACACTCAGCGTGTCGGGGTCGAGCCGGGCGCAGATCACCTCACCGGAATGAACCTCGTCGCACTCGGGGGAGCCGTTCACCAGGTAGGAGCCGCGGGAGAGACCGCCGCCCTCAATATAGCCGGCGATAGCCGAGAGGTAGACCAGCTGGGTCAGGAGTATGTCGTAGTTTATCGACAGCTCTACAAGGCTGCGGGAGCCGGCGCAGACATTCTCCGGTTCGGCGGCGAAGCCTTCAAGCTCGCCGCGGACTTGGGCTATGGCGGCTTTTATTTCGGGCAGATTGCGGATAAACGCGCCGCATTTCGTCATCCGTCTGCCGTATTCGAGCCGTTTTGTCAGCAGTTTTTTGATAATTTCAGTCTCGTCACCGGCTATAGGCAAGCGCACATACGGCAGCGCCGGGAGGGTGAAATCAGCCCCGTCGGGCGCGGAGGGCGAATCGGCGGCGATGCGGCGGGCGGCGCGGTTCGACGAAACCTGTGTGGAATTGAGAGCCGAACCTCCCGGACGCCGTATACCGAAAACTCCGGCGCACTCGCCCACGGCGAAGAACCGGGGCAGAGTGGTGCTCTCGTAGTCGGTATTCACGCCAAGACCGCCGTTGTTGTGCTGGGCGCAGACGTCTATCTCCAGCGGCTCGGTATACAGGTCGATGCCGTGGGAGGCGTACAACTCAATGGCGGGGGTGTTCATCTTCGCCAGCCGTTCGATGGGGGTGCCGAACAGTGCGCTCGATTTTTCAAGATATGTATATGCCTCCTCCGACAGCAGCGACAGGTCGAAGCCGGCGGGGTTGCGGGTGAAGTCGATGAATACCCGGCGTCCGGCTATTCGCTCGGCAAAAACCGCCATATCTATGCGTGAGGAGCCTTCGACCGCTCTCCTCGGGTCGAAAGGCCACTGATAGCCTTTTAGGAATATTGATGTGAACAGATCGCCGGGGGAGTTAAATGAGGGGCAGTCGGCGAGGAATTCCTTGACATCGCCGCCAGTCTCGTCGGTGGATATATAGCGGGGAACCACCTGCTGATAGGTGCCCGACAGATTCCAGCGGAACTTAACCGAGGCTATGCCGTATTGGGATTCGCTGAGGTTCACGCCCTCGGCACCGGCGACAAAAGCCGCTCCGTGGGCACAGGTCTGGGATTCGGGATAGACGGTGGCGGCATAGATAGCCGAAGGTCCGCCCGTCGCCCATACCAGGCGCGAGCAGAGCATGAGGCAGAGTCCGAGAGGATTGGCTTCGCTGTCCGCCTCGGCGGTCGATACCGCCAGCACTCCGGC
>Ga0123335_1008977_pt1 | contig 10499 bp, 7 predicted proteins | sample BiotimSIPDNA_2_FD_89707 | JGI IMG/M metagenome (GOLD analysis project Ga0123335, IMG submission 89707) | Anaerobic biogas reactor microbial communites from Washington, USA - Biogas_R2 time_0 SIP DNA | ecosystem: Engineered > Bioreactor > Anaerobic > Unclassified | place: Washington, USA... | reverse complement strand
TGCCGTCCGAAGGTGAAGGTTAGGGTGAAGTCTAGGGCGAAGTAGAAGGTGAGGGTGAAGGATAAGGTGAAGGAGAAGGGGAAGGAGAAGGTGAGGGTGAAGGTGAGGGTGAGGTTGAAGGCGAAGGTGAGGGTGAAGAGGAACCCGTGGTTTATGCCCTTGGTACGCGGCGCGTTACCTATACGGATTCAACGCGCGGCAACCGAAGTATACCTACGCAGATTTATTATCCGGCCGATATTGCCGGTTCAAATGTACCTCTGGCGTCGGGAACCCGTAAATTTCCGCTTATAGTGTTCGGCCATGGATTCCAAATTTCCTATGCCAATTACGGGTATATCTGGCAAGAGTTGGTGCCAAGAGGTTATATTATCGCCTGTCCTGATACGGAAACCGACCTTTCACCGAGTCATGGTGATTTCGGCCGGGATATCGCTTATGTACTGGATTCGATCCTGACGGAAGGGCAGACCACCGGCGCTTTTTTCTATAGCCGCGTACGTTCTGTTACTGCGGTTATGGGCCACAGCATGGGTGGTGGTGCCGCATTTCTATCAACGGGATACACGAGTAACATCACTTCAGTAGTAACCCTTGCCGCGGCGGAAACGAATCCTTCGGCGATTACGGCCGCAGGCGGCGTTTTTGCGCCCACCCTGATATTTTCCGGATCGAAAGACAACGTGACGCCTCCTTCCAGCAACCAGATACCCATGTATAACGCTGTGCCGGGGCCTTGCAAGTATCGTGTGACCATTACGGATGCAAGTCACTGTCGTTTCGCCGTGAATTCCACCCTGTGCGCGACAGCGGAGTTTTTTGTCTGCCCCTTCTGTTCTTTTCTTGAAGGGGAAACGCACCGGGGAATTGTGATGGATCTTGTCGCTCCCTGGCTGGACTATCATCTTAAGGGGATTGCTTCCGCCGGCGTGGAATACCAGAATGTATTAACCGCCGAGGTGGCGGCAGGCCGGGTGTCCTCGCAGGGTTCCTGTCCTTGATTTCCGAACAAATCCATCTCTATCGTTTGCGATGGAGCCATAAATTTGAGGTACAGACTGCTCTGAACAACATACTTGCTTTGATGGCGGGCCTTTTTGATAACAAGCGGCGCATTACACCGTTTCGAGGATAATCCCCGCGTAACACTTGAGGGGTCCCAAAGTCAGCGTAAGGGCATCCCCATCTTGGGAGGTTATGGTCACGTCAGGCGGTGCGTCCGGCGACAGTGCCCGGCAACGTACTTCACGGCCGGCCATCCAATCTGGAATTTGGAACGTAAAGGAAATTTCCCCTGTTGGCCGAATGGAATCCGCTTCCACGTCCAGGTCCATGTTGTTAAGGTCTATAAAAAAACGCGAACGGGCCCGGTCCTCGTAGAGGGTTATGCCCAAGGTGGTGGGGAGGGTGTCGGAGCATATATGGGAAGGCATGCCGCCGGGCAGGTTTTTCAGGAGTTCGGAAAACACCGGGCGCAACGCGTCCCGTTCCGGCAGGGTTGGCAGAAGGTAATAGTCCCGTCCAATATTTTCGGGAACATAAGATGCCCCCTCAAATTTTCGCAACGATTCCAGGCTGGGTCCCTGCTCATTCTCTTCAAAATTGTCCGTTTCGCCCTTGTACCGGCCTGATGCCCCTGTATAGATCAATCTGCCGCCCCGTTCCAGCCAGGGTTTCAACGTTGCGTTCACCCACGTAGGATCTATCACCTGCGCGTCAGGAATAATGAGGAGCCGCAGGGTATCGAGCGTTTCAGGTGTGCAACGCCATTCCGGGAGGATGCGGTACTGCAGGTGCAGTTCGCCGAGCGCGGTTGCCCATCCCAGAAGGCCGAAGTGATGGGCCTGGTCGGCGTGGTTCACCGTGTCGGCCGGGGTCATGTCCCGAAGGGCTGATGATGGCGAATAATAGATGCCGATGTCTTCAACGGGCACGCGTGCGCCGTATTCGGGGGCGACGCGTTCCACAAAAGTGAAAAAGGCAGCATTGTCGTCATCCCTTCCCGCCACGCGCGGATTGCCCGGGTGGAACATGGGCAGCGTGTGGTTCGCCAGCATTTCATAGTAAAAAGTGTTGACCAGGTTTGAGTTCAGACGATAGGGGGCGTATTCCTTTTCCAGGTAGAGCCAGATGTTGACAAAACGGCTTTGTGCGTGTTCGCGGCCTAGTTTGTACAAGGGTGCGAAACGTCCCAAGGGAAAGAGCGGGATGCCACGGGGACCGGTCATCAGGCCCCAGCCGGGCGCCATCTCGCTGCTGACCATATCCAGGTCTCCCCTACACCAGCCGAGCATATACTGGATGTCATTGCCGGCGACCAAATAGTCGGACCTTTCTGCTTCGGCTGCCGCCTTCTTGACGGTCGCATAGTAGTGGGACAAGGCCTCGGTTCCCGTCTGTCGCTTGAAAATGACATATGCCCGCCAAAGCGGATCCTCCGTCCAGCGCGGGTCTCGCCACAACGGATCCTGCAGGTTGGTGTCATCGCCACCGATGGAACGCATAAAGGCACGCAGCGCGGCGCGCACATCAAAGGTATTCAGGTTGGCAACGCCCAATGCTGCGAGGGTTTCAGTGTCAAAGTGATCCTTCAGATAATCACGAAAGCGGGCTACGGACCATTCCCCGAAGGCGTTTTGAACCGGGCGCAACCCGAAACTATCCCATGCGCTGTAATTGTCGCTCCATATCCCGTCCGAACCGTGGTCGGCCGCCATCAGGGTTGAAGCCCGTGCGTAGTCAGTGAAAAAAGGGCAGGCCGAATCTTTGCAAAACAGGACAAGGCCGCTGTAGCTTCCCTCAACAGGCAGGAGGCCTTTTATGGGGAAATCCGGGGTTTCCCCTGTTTCTTCTGGCGGGAGCTTCGCATGGAAACGGTACTCAAGGGCCGGCCTGCCCAGGATATCCTTCGCGATGGACGCGTCATACACCCGGCTGTTGCGCGGGTCCGTGTCCGGGCCGAGATAGCCCGTGGCGGGGGTTCCGTCCGGGTAGGTCATCGCGGGGCCACCATAGCGGGGATGGGTGCGTGTATAAGGGCGTGCGAAGGCTTCATCATCAAACCAGTTGTGGATACCTACCCAGGCGATATCGCCCCCGCCGTACTTCGGCCAGTTCCAATGGGAGCGCACTACCGTCCGCTGGTCAGAATCCGGAGATTCAGCCGACAGTTCCGCTATGTAACAATACGTCGTGCCATAGGTTTCTGCATAGGAGATGACTTTGATGCCTGAATTATGGAACTCGTTGGCCCGTTGCTCATGATACCCGATAGCCTGTCCATACAGACCCCAGCCGGGGTCCGTATGGGCGGCACACATGCCGATCATGGCGTGGTGCGCCTGCGCCTGCTCCAATTGGGGTGATTCCGCAATCCTCGGGAAATCATCCCACCAGGGAATGGCCAGCACTGCCATATAGAGAAGACAACAAGAAACGCTCATTATGTTTCCATCCCGTCACGATGTTGTTTTATGAGTCCAATGCATCTACTGCTGTCGCATGCGTTGTATCTTCATGCCGTTGGTGAGTCCTGAAACAGGACTATCGTTTTCATAGTCCGATCGCGAAGGTATTATCAACTATTTTAAGGCGCGCAAGCCACGCTTACGATTTTATTATCGCCTGGATCCCAGGAGGATTCAGTCATTGCTGCAGGCTAACGGTTCCACGATCAGCTGTCTTTTATACAGACTTAAAAAAATGTCAGTCGCCTTTGCGCTAACGTGGGTCTTGCTCACCCCCCCAGAAAGAAAATATTCATGGTATGTTGTTCACACTTTAGTGTGCGTGTTAACACAAAAACCTTGAGCAACATAGCACGCTAAAGCGTGAACAACATACCTTATTTCTTGTTTTTGTTGATAGAAAATTTTCCAGAAGGCACTGATATGTCCATTTCGTCCTTACAGTCCCATTTGTCCCTAAATCTACCCATTCCAGTTCAGCCCCGGAGAGTCAGGAAGTATCACGGCGCCCGGTGTCGCCTGTTGCAAAGACAGTCTCGACTGGTCTACACTGACGCCAGTGTGTACCCTCTACCTGATGCACGGAGGCATCCATCCATGAAACGTAGAACATTTTTGCAGGCAGCCGGCCTGGGCGCCGCCGTTATGGCGGCGGGCGTACCGTCGGCAGCCACCGCGGAGGAATCCAAAATGAATATCGTTGTCGCAGCCGATCCCTTTGCCCTGGATCTTAAGGACGCCATCAAGGAACACCTGGAAAAGAAGGGGTATTCGGTGACGGATGTCGGCGCCACCAAAGAAAGTGAAGCGCCCTTTTACGACGGGGCGACGGCTGCGGCCAAGTTGATTCAGTCCGGCAAGGCTGAGCGAGGCATTCTCTTCTGCGGTACCGGCGCGGGGATGTGCATCGTTGCCAACAAGTTCAAGGGCGTGAACGCAGTGGTAGTCGAGTCCGTATTCACGGCGCGGATGGCCCGCGCCATCAACGACTCCAACGTGCTCACTCTCGGCGCGATGGTGGTCGCCCCCTGGATGGCCAAGGAAATGGTCGACGTGTGGCTGGAAACCAAGCACACCGAAGGCCTCCCCGAATTCGCCGAGTTCCTGAAAGGCGCCTGCGCAAGAGTGAACGCCCTCGACACGGGGATGTGAGTCCCCGGTCGAAAGATCGCCTGCTTTTGTTATTTGATCACGGTCCCGGCGGCGGTGTGTTTCGCCCAGTCGGGATACCAGGGCAGATTGTTCCTGGACTTGGCTATGCAGCCGCGCGTGGGGCCCAGCCCCCACACACCGCGTTCAAGCCGTTCATAAACTTTCCAGAAATCATCGGCCTTGTTGAAGCGTTCGGGCGTCCATTCGGGTATCGCCATGACCGCATGATGCGCCTGCAGCAATTCAAGTTTGAGTTCCCATTGCTTTAGCCGCCAGGGATGTTCACCTATAGGCGCCGTGAGCCGTGATAGCGTCGATGCGCAGGCTTCGGCATCCACGCTGAACGGGTTGCCCCACGCTCTCAGCCATGCCGCCCATTCCGCGGCTGTCGCGTCATCAGCGTTGAAAAACCGCCGGGCATACGCGGTCAGGACGCTGGTGGCGTCCTGGTGCAGGCCGGAGGCCAGTCCCGCCAACAGCGCTTTGTTCACATCATCGAGTACACCTTCCGAATAGGCCATCAGCCCCGTGCATCCGTGGGCTTTCAAGGCGTCCAGGGTTTGTTGCAGCCGGTTTGGGGCGGCCACCGGCCCGAAGAGGCCGTAGATGTCTATGGGTTGCGTCACATCCGCGTATCCGATATGGACGAAGGCCTGACGCTCGCACCCTGCGGGCAGGGGCACGTCGCCCACATCCAGTTCCCCGTAAGGAATATGCAGCGCAACGCTCTTCACCCATCCCGGTGCGTTTTGGTCAACCCAATCGGCGAACAGACGATGCTCTTCCTCGGACCACCACCAGCCGATAAAGCGCATTTCGATTCCCGGGTGATGTTTTAACGCGATCTCATGAATATCACGGCAGAGTTTGGTGAAGGTAAGTATATAGGGGTCGCACTCCGCGCACGCGCAGCCGCCATAGTCATAGGGCGCCGGCCAAAGCGCGTTCAGCCGGATGCTGGACGCGGCGAGATCGGCAAAAAGGTTTTCGTAGTTGCGCAGAATAATCGCGTGCCCTTCCGGCTTTGACGGGCATACCAGTTGCCCGAAAATTCTGTCCGATGTCGTTGCCGGTGCGGCGCTGCACTGTTCCGCAAACACGTGGTTCGGTGTTATGACCAGGTCGCAGGGAAGCCCCAGATCTTGGGCTGAACGGAAGTTCTCCTTTTTCCGCTGCCATAAGGCATTGCCCAGCAGCATGTGGTTCTGCCCCGAGAAGGGGTCGGTGCAGTCCGCCGTGTCGTACCAGTCTGCGTAGCGATTGAACCCGAAGTCTTTACATGCAGCCAGATACTCCCGCATCTCGTGTTCCCCCATCACCTCGTAACTGTTGCCAAAGTGCCCCGGCGCGTAAAGAATCCTGTCCCAGAATAGGGCCGGCTCCTGGCCAAAGACGGAAACAACAAGGAGACACGCGATGGCCGAAAGAATTCCTGTCCGAAAAAGTGTCTGTTTCATGGGGTATCCAATCATCTATACGGTTAGGGTCACAATGGACACATCAGTATAAATTAAAATTTCACCGTCCAATTCGCCTTGCCCGTTTTCGTGCTCTGTAGCGTCAAGGTCAACAAACGGCTTTCATTGGTGTTATTGGTCAGTGTGATGTCCTCATCCGCCTGGGCGGACAAGAAAGTCAACTCCTCCGGCAGGGCGAGAACCAGTACTATCGGATCCTGCTCAACAAGGTGGACGATTCCGGAAAACGTTTTTGTGTCCTCGTCCCAGCGTATTCCTTCGAGGCCGATGCCGCCCTGTACCAGGTGTCGGTCGGAAAAGATCACCTGCGGGCGGTTCGTATCCGGATATACGGCCAGCAGGGCGTTGCCATGGCCGGGTACAGCGGCCGATATCCGGTCACGTACCCCGCGTTGCAGGGTCCTGTTCCAGCAATCATAAACCAGATACGCTCCGGTCGGGTCCAGGCCGAGTTCGGCAATATCCACGCCGATTTCAGCGGGATTCGCGTCCCAGTTGAACAGGCTGACGACATCCCAAGCGCCGAAATCTTTCCGAACTTTCACGTCCCACACGGGCAGCATGTCGAAGATAGGGAAGAGGTCCAGGGGCCGGATGTCGCAGACGGGCAGGCATTGCTGGAGGAGGCGCATGCGCTCGGGGGGCAGTTCCGCCAGTTTGTCCCCGGCGAACATGGCCTGGCCTGACAGGGCGACTACTGAAGCCGCGAGACGCACCGTTTCGAGGGGGTTGGCCGTGCCGACGAGCAGGGTGTCCGGGTCACCGTACCAGAGGATATTGTTCACGAACAACTGGTTGAGCGTGGTGCGTGCCTGGTTGAGGTAGTTATTCCAGTCCGGCGGGCGCCGATGCGCCACGATATCGGCGCCGATTCGTCCCGCATCGGCCAGGCCGCAGTCGGGTCCTGTGTAATGCCCCTGGCAGGCCAGCCAGATGCGGCCCTCCCCGATGCCGCGCCGCAATGCTTCGGCGCACAGTTTAAAGGGGTCTTCCACGGGTTCTTTGAATGCCGCGCGCACATCGTCCCGCTCATAAAAATGGGCGGAATAGCCCGCGTTGCGCCCCGACATGCCGTCGATTTTAAAATACTCGTAGCCCCAGTCCTGCGACATGGTTCGGTGGGTGTCCTCCATGTGGCGTCGCACCGCTTCCTGGGAGGGATCGAGCACATAGCGCCCGCACCAGTTCCGCATGGGGGCGCCGTCCGGCCCGTGGAGAAACCACTCCTTGTGTGCTTCGTAGAAGGCGGCGTCGCCCGTGCCGAAAGGAACGGTCCAGATGCCGGGGCGGAATCCGAGTTCGCGTATTTCATCGGCGAGCCATTTCATGCCGGAGGGAAACTTGTTTGGATCCGGGCGCAGGGTGAGATTGTGAAACTTTGACACGGGCAGTTCCGGGGAATTGTCCTGCCAGGATTCAATGGAAAAGAATTCCATGCCGTAGGGCTTCAGGTATCGGGCGGCCACCCGGGCTTCGTCCAGGTTTTCTTTTTCACCCGCTGTATCGAAGTACACGTTCCAGGACATCCAGCCTGTCGGCGCTACGGGACAGCGCTCCCTGTTTATCGGGTGGTAGTAGGGCGCGTAACGGTTTCTGTAGAAGCCACTTAAAACATCGAGGCGAATGGCGGCCTGCGCCGGGTCGTCTATGGAGGCGGACAGATCCACTGCAAACGCGGGGTTTTCGGCCACCTCCTTGCCGGTCGTTATCGAAACGGATGCTCCGCTAAATTGAAGGGCCGTGTCGGTGAGAATATCAAAGAGGGAATCGTTAAGCCCGCTGTCCGCAGGTCCCAGCGCCAGTTGAACGACCCGCCCCTGTACCCGAGGCCGGGTGCGGCAGGCAAAGGACTGGTTGCCCAGGCGGTCGGACGCGTTAAAGAGCAGCCTTCCTTCGTAGTTCTGGGCGGTACGATGGATCACGCGCAGTTCCAGGGAAGCACCGTTCCCGAGAAAGACCACATAGCCCTGAACATTTCCTTCCAGATCGAGCAGCGCCAGTCGGCTGGTGACGGAGTCCCGGGGAGGAACAACGCGCCATGCTTCTTCCTTACCCTCATGATTTCGGGCCGAAAACGTCAGCGGGCCGGACAGGGTCGAGCCGGAATCGGGATGTTCAAGCGTCAGCGCCGTGTTCTCCGTGTTGAAAAGCACCTGCCACGTTCCTGCCGTGCATTGCCACCCGCTGTTGTTGGCACGGGATGCTGCTCCAGGCGCCAGACCGCAAACGCCGGCAAGGAAAGCAACCGTGATGAACAAATGCCCTTTTGGATTTTTCATGCCTGATTCTCCTGATCCGATGAAAGGAAGCCTATCACAGGGTTGCCAACGGTGGCAACAGATATGCGGAAGACGAAGTATCTTGAGGCGGTGGTTTTGCCACACTGTCAGACGAATCTGAAAGCGTCCGACAGGGTCCGACACAGTCCGACATGGTCTGACAGGTCCGGATCGTGTGAATAAAATAGTCGTTACCTTTTGCCGTTTACAAAGGTATAATTATTACTGAAGCGGGTGAACGCTGGAAGTGTAACCGTAAGCACAGCCACATCCGGAGCATATTAACAGGAAACAGGCGAAAGCCATATCAGAAAGGGAGACAACATGAGTCAATTGGGCCAGGTAGGTGCGGGTTCCGCGAAAAAAGCGCTGTCCTTTGTGTCGGAATTCAAGAATTTTGCTTTCAAGGGCAATCTGATCGACATGGCGGTGGGTGTGATTATTGGCGGCGCTTTCGGGAAACTGCTGGATTCCTTTGTAAAAAGCATCATCATGCCGGCCATCAGCCTTGTGATGCCGGGTGAGCAGGGATATCTGGAATGGAAACTCACCGTAGGCGAAAAAACCATCCCTTACGGTCTTTTCCTCGGCGAAATATTGAGTTTCCTGCTCATTGCGCTGGTACTGTTCATCTTCATGGTGAAAATCGTCGGGATGTTCTCCCGGACCAAGGAAGAGGAAGCGGCCGCGCCTCCGGCTTTGACCAAGGATCAGGAACTTCTGTCGGAAATTCGCGATCTCCTGAGCGCGAAACCAGGTACGACTGCCTGATAATCTTGTGCTGCCTCTCCTCCGGTCGTGGCATAAAACGCTTTTTACACCATAAAACGGTCGCCGAGGTTTTGTAAACCCATTGCTGGTGCTCCATAATAGCCGGGCGGATGCCCGTTTCCGGGCGGCGCGGAAGGCTTGAAAACATCACTATACCCAAAGGAGCACATGCGATGAGGAATACTCATGGCGGCGATACGACCGTTTTTGTCTGGGGCATGGCCCTGCTGTTGACACTCCTATGCCTGTCCGTTCAGGCGGTGGAAACGATTACGATAACCGGTGAGACCCTGGTGCTGGCGGGCGAGATGCCGGGCAAACTGTGTTTTGACCGCCTGATGCCCGGAAGCGTGGTGGTGCGCAGCGCCTACGATCCCAAAAAGGAGGGGGTCGTGGTTTATGAGGCGGCGCGCGATTATGTGGTGGACTATGCCGGGGGCTCCATTGTCCGGACAGCAGCGTCGCGTATTCCCGATTTCACGACCAATATGCTCTACGGAAAGAAGGAATTCGACCACAACCAGTTCCCGGGCTTCGGCAACACCTCTTTTTTTGTGTATGTGGATTACGCGACACAAAATGGCAGTCCCCTGTTTTCTGAAAGCCAGCAGGGTGATACATTGGAAAAGACCCGCGAACGACTCGAAAAGGGAGGCCCGTTCAAGGTTATCGCTTTTGGGGACAGCATTACCTACGGGGGAGATGCCACGGAGGAAAGACTGCAGTTTACGCGTCGCTACGCGGCATGGCTGCAGGAACAGTTTCCTGGCGCGCAGATCAGTTTTGAAAACGGTGCGACCGGGGGGGACAGCACGGTTTCGGGGTTGGCCCGCTTGGAAGAGAAAGTGCTGACCCGCGAACCGGACCTGGTGCTGATCGGATTCGGGATGAACGATCATAATATCAGCGGCCCCGAACCGGATATGTTCCATGACAATCTGGTTCAAATCATCAACACCATTCGCTCGCGTACCAGCGCGGAGGTGCTGGTATTCTCGGCGTTTCCGCCGAACCCGGATTGGAAATTTGGGTCGCACCGCATGGAATTGTTTGCGGACGCTACCCGGCGTGCTGCGGTGACCGCCAACTGCGCCTTTGCCGACGTCTACGCGGTCTGGATGAAAACGCTGGAACGCAAGGACTGTTCGAGCATGCTCGGCAACAACATCAACCACCCGAGCGATTTCGGGCACTGGCTGTATTTTGAAGTCCTGAAAAGCGTTAAGTTTTAGGCGCTTAGGGCCATTTCGCTGACAAATAATTATGAGTTTCGTTTGTTGCCGAGAGGAGCGGTATGTTCCGGTTCAGTTCAAGAATCCAAAAACAACGCGTCATTCCGGTTTTTCGCGGTG
>Ga0123335_1008975_pt1 | contig 10502 bp, 11 predicted proteins | sample BiotimSIPDNA_2_FD_89707 | JGI IMG/M metagenome (GOLD analysis project Ga0123335, IMG submission 89707) | Anaerobic biogas reactor microbial communites from Washington, USA - Biogas_R2 time_0 SIP DNA | ecosystem: Engineered > Bioreactor > Anaerobic > Unclassified | place: Washington, USA... | reverse complement strand
GGTTGTCGGCTAGGGTTAAGAAATCAGCCTGGCGCTCATCGCTAAAAGATTCCGGATACGTTACATAAAGCTGAATGGACTTGTACCAATCAGGATCGGTTTGGTGAGGCAATGGTTTAGCGGGATTCTCTAAGTAGGGCTTGAGGTGCTCGATAATTTTGGTGGCCGCCTGAGGGTAGAGTTCGCCCAGCAAAGCTGGTAAAGTCATGGTGTGAACACCTTACTAAGAAGGAGCGCCTGAGGCAAGTATGAGAATAATACGTCTGTTTAGAGAAAATCCTGAATATCTACGTGCCGCTGTCTATGGTTCCAATGATGGCCTGATTACGACCTTTGCGGTGGTGGCCGGCGCCACCGGCGCCGGCCTGCCGGCCTCGGTTGTAATTATTCTAGGCGGTTCTAACATCTTGGCGGATGGCCTGAGCATGGCTTTGGGCGATTTTTTAGGCGAACGTTCTGAGAGGCGTTTGGACCCAACCGAGGCACTAGAGTTTCCGGTCTGGCACACGGGCGCAATTACCTTCATGTTCTTTTTTATGTCTGGTTTATTACCGTTAATCCCCTATTTTTGGACCGCCATTTGCGGTGATTGTGCCAAGATCGAATTAGCGCAGTATTTCCCACTTTCTGCCCTGGCGACCGCCGTGGCCATGTTCTCCATTGGCAGTTTGCGCAGTCTGGTAACCCGCGATTCCTGGCTTAAAAATGGTCTAGAAATGCTGGGTGTGGGTGTAATTGCCGCCACAGTGGCCTACTTTGCCGGCGCCTGGATTGAACAGATGTTTGTTGGGTAAGATTTCAGCTTAATAGGTAAAATAATAGTACTGCCTCTAACCGGTAAGCGCCTGCTTAACATCAGCCCAATTTCTAGTGTTAAGCACTTCATTTTTGGCGGTCCAGCCGCGGCGAGCAGTCCAGACTCCGTAGCGCATCAAATCCATATTGTTGACGTAGTGCGTGTCCGTGTTTATAACAAATTTAACCTTGTGTTCATGGGCAATTCTCTGCAGTCCAGCTGGTAAATCCAATCGATCCGGCGAAGCATTTATCTCAACAAATTTATTATGTTTAGCACAGAATTCAAAAATGGCCGGCCAGTCAGCCTCAATGCCGGCTCTGCTTAATAATAATCGTCCGGTGGGATGGCCTAAGATTCGCACTTTTGGGTGGTTCAGTGCCGTTAAAATACGTTCAGTCATTGTCTCTTGTGGCTGTTTGTGTGATGTATGAATTGAAGCGATGGCAAAATCCAGTTCAGCTAAAACATCATCTTCTAAGGCAAGTGATCCATCCGCCGTGATATCGACTTCGTAACCAATTAATAACTGGACAACCCGGTCTTGCTCATCTTGCCAGCGCAGATAAGCCTCCTGAATTTGGGTGCGACGCACACGTGTAACTTCCAGACGTTCTTTAGCGGTTAAGCCGCGGCGCGGCGGATTGTGGTCAGTAATAGCGATGTAGTCATAACCCTTTTGCAAAGCTTTATCTAGAAGTTCCTCAACACTATTCGCGCCGCGGTCATGGCTGGTGGGAATGTCCAGATTACAGTGCATATGTAAATCACCACAAATATCTTTAAGATCAACTAAATTTGGCAACTTACCTTTTTGCGCTGAGGCGATTTCTCCTCTATCTTCACGCAATTCCGGCGGAATAAACACCAAGCCAAGCTGGTTGTATAAATTAACCTCATCCTCAAAAGAAAGTGATTCTTCCTGCTCAGTTTTAAGACCATATTCTGACATGGAGTAACCTTGCTGAAGAGCCAATGTCCGTAAATGAATATTGTGTTGTTTAGAGCCGGTGAAGTGCTGAAGCATACTTCCCCAGCGATCCGGACTCTGAGTTTTCACATCCACTTGCAGTCCAGTTTGGTGACGGAAACTTGTCGATTTTGAGCCCGTGGCCAGGACTTGCCGTATGTCGGAATATTTTAATAAATGTTCCATAACCAGATCTGGCTTGTCCGTTTTGACACCGATATCAATGTCGCCGACAGTTGGTGCTCGCCGCCGCAAACTTCCCAAGCTCATTGCTTCTAGAACGTCAGGTGATGTTGTTAAATAACTAATGACATCTTCCGCGATTGGTAAAGCTGTAGCCAAGAGCAGTCGTTTTTCATCTGAAGTGACATTAGCCAGAGCGTCAAGAATTTCCTGTTCTGATTTTTCACCAAAACCGGGTAAATTTTGAATCTTGCCCTGCTGAGCTACTTTCTTGAGCTTCTTGTAACCAGCTGGACCGCGGGGCAAATCAAACTCAGCCGCTAACGCCTGAGCTGTTTTCGGGCCCACTCCTTCTAACTTCATTAAATCTGGTACCGCCGGCGGCACTTTGGCTAAAATTTCCTGAAAATGTTTGACCTTACCGGTGCGGAAAAGTTCATCCAAGTAGCCAATAAAGGTGTCACCTAAACCAGGAATTGAATCCAAGTTCTCCTCCTGCCATAGCTGAAAAAGTGACTGGTTGGTTTGGCGGATGCTGGCCGCCGCCCGATCATAAGCGCGAATTCTAAACAGGTTTTTTTTGAGAATTTCCAGGGCGGCGGCCATGGTCTCAAACAGCTCAGCCACTTCTTGATTAGTCAGTGTATGCGCCACAGCCACCTTTCCTTTTTGCTTTAAGCTTGATAAAAATTAAAGTTTCCTCAAGCTTTTTTTGGTTTCTTCTGCCGTTTTTCAATTTTGCTAATTGAATAGCGAACTCGCTCATCTAAGTTAATCTTTTTGATTCGGGCGAATCTCAACAGGGAAACTAAAATGTCGCCTAATTCTTCCTCATAAGTTTCATCAGCTTGAGCGGCTAAGTTAGTTGGTTTACGGCCATGTTCAGCCAGGTATGCACGAGCCATTTCGCCGACCTCTTCAACCAGAGATAAAATCAGCATGGAGCCGTACTCTTTAGTATATTTCAAGCCTTTATCAATTTCATCAAGTTTCCGGAAATATACACTAAATGGTGAGCTGATGAACTTTTGTTTATCGTCCTGTGGATCGTTTTTAACCGCTTTTAACTGAGCATCATTTTTATTGACAGATGTTTGATTGGTTGTTGATGATGTTGTTGATTTGGACATAGTTATATTGTACGAGTTTATGTAAGAAAAAGGCTAATGAGATGGGAAATCTTGTCAGAAAGGTGGTAAAAATATCTGCGATTTATGCTTGTTAACTCTTACTCACTTCTCACTGCTCGAGTCTAAGCTGATTTAATGGCGCGACTGGCGGTCACTATTTTATTAGTGGTTTTGTTGATTAGTATGGGCTGGTGGGGCTGGCGGCGTTTAAATTTAATCCCAAGCCAATCAATTTTACCCGCCAGCCCCACACCCCTATCTGGTTTAATTATTTTTGGTGAGGAAACAACCTTAGTTTCCTCCCCTTCCCCGCCTCTACCCGTACCTGATGACTGGCTAACTTATGCGGAAATAAATTTTAATTTGTCTCTGCCGCCGGATTGGACGCGTGTTTTGGATGGAGTTAACTTACTTAGGTTTCAAAATTATGCCGGTAATGAGATAACCGGATCATTTAATCCTCAAGATATTGCCGATAAATTAAAGATTGAGATTGTCCGTTTTAACTCTTCAAAAAATGTGGCGAGTTTTGTTAATCAACAAGAACAACAGCAGAAAATCAGTCAGCCGTCTGCACCAGCCTGGCAAAAAGAAACGCTGATTTTAGATGGTCAGCGAGCCATGAAGGTCACAGTGGCCAGTTTCAACGGACCGGAGATTTATAATTATTATGTTGAGATTCCTGACAAGGAAGAGATCTTGCTGTTTTCATTTTTGCTTGATTTTCAAAATCACCAGCAGTTAAGGGATCAGATAATTAAGTCAATTAAATTTAAATCATAAAGTAAGTAACTACCGGACTAAGGATAACTAAAACTTAAAAAACATCAGCTTGGCAGAAATTGTTACTTTCCTGACAGCCAACTTGTATCCAGTCATAAAAAGTTTGAGCTGATTTATCGATAGTAATGATAACGCGGTCAAATTCTCGCGTGTGTTTTATAGTTTCTTCAATCTGAGCGAGCAATGACTGACTTCCGCAACTGGTGCTGGCATTTGGTATCAGTGGTCGAATGTCTTTTAAATTAAGATAAACCGTTCCATTTTCAATCTTCAATTCCGTTAGGATGTCAGCCGTGTCAGCAGAAAAAAATGAGGTATAGCCCTGTTCTATTTCAGACGGAGTCGGTCCCTTAAAAAGTTCTTGCAAGCTTCTAACCAGATATTCATCAGCTGAGTTATAAGTAATATTTCTTTCCACGCCATAAGTTAGTCCACAATCAGTATTGTCATCAGGTTCTTTTGTTGAATTAGCAAAATAAATGATGGCAGTTTTATCTGCCGATGGATTTTGGGCAATATTTTGGCCGCATTTTATTTGATCAATCAGCCAGGTGTCGCCCGTTTTTTCCAAGCTGATTAGTAGAGATCGGATTGAATTGGAAAAATTCAAAAACGTTTCCACTGACACTCTGGAATTGCCGACTTCGACTAAACCCACACTAAAGCTGGTTGGCTTATCCTGAGCACATAAAAAAGGATCGGCTTGAAACTGATAACTGTAGCGCAGACTATCAATTTGATTTTTGAATCTTTCAGTTAGGTACGTACTGCCTTGATAAGCACGATCAGCCATGGGGTTACCATCATAAGCTAGATACCAGTTATAAAAATTGTTAATGACTGTGGCTGGCTGACGGTCGTTTTGAAACTTTTCCTGCTCTTTTTTTAGTGAGCGATTTTGTAAAGCTGTTGATAGTTGAGGTTGCAGAATGTAAGCCAAAGATAGCGTAATTAGAATGATGATTCCGGCTAGAATCCATTTGCTTTTGGTCAGCCTAGACATACTCTTATATCCTTATAAATTTCATTCTACGGCTTCCGATTTTGCTTGGCAAGTAAGCCATAAACCCAACTGCTGTGTTTGAGCAAAAGTTTGTGCTGTTTGAAGCTGAGGCTGATATTTAACATCTGGCGGATAGCTTATCGCGACTGCATAACCTTGTTTGACTAATTCTAAATTAACCATCATTCCATCAACATAAACATACCGAAGCAATCTGCCAAAATAATCTTTGTCCCGAATATCGCTTTCAAGAGTAACTAGTTTATTTTCTACTAGCTCCTTATTCTTAGCCGTAGCTTCCCGATTAAAACACTCATCTTGATTCTTTTCTGGTGTATCAATACCGATATACCTGACTTTTTCACCTGTCGACAGTTCAATGGTGTCGCCATCAATTACACGCGTTACAAGTACGGCAGACCCAGATGTGGGTGGCGAAATTGTGGGAATTGGAAATGGCTCAGTTGACGCCGGAGTAGAAACTGCTGTTGGTGTTGGCTCAGTGACTACTTCTGGCAAATTATCAAGCGGTGTGTTGGGTGATTCGAAAATCCACACCACCAAGATGACCAATATCGAACCCAACAAGGCTGTTAATTTGCTGGATTTAAACCCACCAATATTTAATCGAAATAATGCCATATTTATTCATTGTACTTAAGTTTTGAGAAAATATTGGCAAGCTGATTCGGTAAAAAAAATAAAAAATTATTTTGTTCGCAACAATAACTATAGATTGAACTATCAATGAATATTGTCCTCTTGCGACTTTAGAAAAGATTGCTACACTGTGAGAAAGTGATATAGGAGACACTATGAAAATAGAATGGCAGGTTCTAAGAATTTCTTTAGCAACAATTCTGTTTTTTGGAGTTCTTACCCACTTGCAATTTGTAATTCCAATTATAAAAGGTGAAGTTACTCAAATTGAAATGATTAATGAGAGTAATGGATCTAGCGCAGAAGTGATCATTAATTCCAGTATAAAAAGTTCAAGTACAGATAATTGCAATGATTGCGATGGAGATTGTTGTAAAACACCTACCCCATTACCAACTCCGACCAAGCCAGCGTCACCTAAACCAGAACCATCACCCGAGATTTCTCCGACTCCTACATTCGTGCCAACTCCAACTCCCACGCCACAATTCACGCCTTCTGCAACACCTGTTACCGACGATGATTCAGATATTGGGGGAAATGATGTGATTCAAGGAGTGCTTGGAACTTCTGCTCCTCCAAGTGAAGATTCTAGCAACCCATTATTGGAAGGTCTTAAAACTACTGGTGAAATATTAGGCGCCAGTACTGCCTGGCCAAGCACAGGCGCTGAGGATGGCCAGTCTAATAAAGATCTACCAACTAATTTAAAATCCACTAAAGTTCGTTTAACCTTGCCCAGTTTGGGTAAGTCGTGGCAAATTCATGAAGGTCAGCAAGTCGGTCAAAATTTGATTGTTGGCGACCAAGAAGTAGCCTCGGTGCCAGGAACAAACGATCGAATGTTTTATGCCCACAACACCGATACTTCATTTGGTTCATTAGTTAATTTGAAAACTAACGACCAGCTTTACCTTGGAGAAGTTGGTGAGATGCAAGCCTACCGATTAAAAACACAAAGACTGATCAACATCGATAAATCACCGCTGATTAATCAGAATCCTACTGAAGAGGAAGTCTGGTTAGTAACCTGCCGCGATGCCGATTCTGCCTGGCGGGTAGTATATGTGTTTGAAAAAGTCTAAAATAGGTGTATGAAAAGTCAGCGGATGGCGCGATCTAACCAAAGAACTTCTGAGGTGCCAATGCGCCGCTTAGCCTTAATTTTATTTGTCATTATTAGTTTAGTTGTGGCCGCTTTTTTAGCGGCTGATCGATTGTGGTTGTGGTTAGACAATAGGTCTGACTTTGGTCAGTCAGCGGACGTTGAAGTTCAAACAATCTTGCCTGAAGGATGGCAAGTGGTAGAGGTTGAAGAAGATGATCGTTTGGTGTTCCAAGCTCATAAGTTGACGGAGGAGTCAGCTGTTGCTCCAGCCGTAACAGTACTGCGAGCTGTCAAACCACCAGCAGTTTCCGCGGAAGAATATACGGCGGAATTAGTGGAAGCCGCCGAAACGGGATTAGATCAGCTTGATTTTGAAGAAAATACTTTTTCAACAGTTGAAGACCTGTCGATTCGACGCTTGCGCGGTCAGTACCAGCAAGGCGAACAAATAGTCGGACTTAAACAGCAAATGTATATTAAAGGTGATGAGGTTTATACCTTTACCGGCATATTCCCGCTGGATTCACTGGCTTCAGTGGAAGTTGAGTTAATTTTTGATCAGGTTTTAGCTGACGTTATTGGCTGGTAGAAGTGCCGACTGGCACCACTATATAAACATAACCGGCATAATCATCTGAGATAAACAATCGGCCGTTGGCGGACATTTCCAAATCAACTGGCCGGCCAATTGTGTTTCCATCGGCATACCAACCGGAAATAAAGTTTTCACTACCCTGAACCGTTGAGCCGTTGACGATTAGACGTACCACTTCGTACCCCCGTGGTTCGGTGCGGTTCCAGGAGCCGTGGTAAGCCACTAATAGGTCGTTTTGCCAGTCACTTGGCCAGTTGGTAGCAGAATCGATAAATTTCAGACCTAAGGGTGCGGAGTGAGCCGGCACCTCATAAACCGGCGCAATGGTATTTTCACAATCTGCCGGCTCACCTTCATTAAACTCTTCATCAAAAATTTGGTTGCCATAGCAAATTGGCCAGCCGTAATCACCGCCCTCTTGCAGGATGTTGATTTCATCAGGCGGTAACTCATCCCCAAGCAGGTCGCGACCCATTTCGGTAGTCCAAATTTCATCGGTACCTGGCTTAGTAGTAATGAAAACGGCATTTCTTAAGCCTGACGAGTAAACCTGAGGGTTTTCGCCTTCAGAATTGGTTTGAATGACGGTGGCAATCCAGGGATGATTTTCAAAACAGGTGTCGCAAGTCGATCCCAGTGAAATATATAAATTGCCCTCCGAGTCAAAAGTCAGAGTACGGGTGTCATGACGACCGCCTGGTGGCAGGGTCAAAAGTTCACGATCAAATTCCGCTTGAAGGTTTTCCTCATTCCAGTTATAGCGGCTCACTTGTGTTTCTTCAGCAACATAAAGCTGATCATTATAAAAAGCGAGTCCATGCGGATTCTCTAGATTGCGCAAAATAATTTCCTGTCTGTCGACAAGGCCGTCATTGTCTTCGTCAGGCAGGGCAATAACTTGACCAGCGGCTGGCACACTGACTAATAAAGTTTGTCCAGGCGAAAACTGCAGATCGCGGGCGTCTTGAATATTCTCAGCAAAAATACCAATAGCAAAACCAGGCTGGAGGTCTAGTTCAAACGGCAAAGGTTGTCCTAGCGCCTGAGTCGGCATTTCAGATAGACCGTTAGTTTGTGAATTAGGTGGATTTGGCGAATCGCCAGGTTCAATTATTTCCTGATTGGGCTGATCAGTCAGAGATTGCCAGGCACCCCACCCTATTCCCATCAGCAAGATAGCCGCCACTCCGATTAGCAATGCTTTCATACAAACACTCTTTCAATCTGATGTAAGAAAATGGTGAAGTTTAAAGTTGTCTGACTACCTTTGACACCGAATTTGGTCAACATAAAATTAGTCATCGGTCAGCTGGTCACCGATCTGACTGATTTGCTCTAGATGTTTAAGCCGTTCCTGTTTGGCGTCACCTGTCAAAAAATACGGCTGACCGTAGTCTTCAATCAGAACCGGCAGAAACTCAGCATCTATTAGCTTGTTTTCATAAAAAGTATATCGTCCAGCTAAGCCCTGGCGGGTTTCCGTTGACCACATCTGATCAAACACAAAATTACCATGCGAATACATAATTAGAGTGTCCTCAAAAAATTCTAACTCCTGATACCAATGAGCATGATTACCAATTACTAAATCAGCGCCAGCTGTTACGGCGGCCTGGGCTAATTCTCTTTGCCGAGCCGTTGGATGGTATGTATACTCTTCTCCCCAATGGAAAAAGGGAATTACGACGTCAGAGTTTTGTTTAGCTTGGGCGATATCCATTTTTAACTGGGCCATATCAGCCGGATTGATCATGTTTTGAGTTGCGCCTAAATCTGTATAGCCAAGAAAGGTGAAGGTTATACCGTTGCGCTCGATCACTGTGGGTTTACCAAGGAGACCGGTGGTTTGCACTCCAGCCGAGTCTAATAATTCGACAGTTTCAGTTACTCCCGCTGGACCCTGATTTAAGGCATGATTATTGGCTAGACTAGCTACGTCCACCCCCGCCCAACCTAGTGTTGCGGCATGATTAGGATCGCCACAAAAAACCATCCGGTCGCGCATGGGCGGACAGTTAGCAATTAGCGGTGTTTCCAAATTTACCACGGTAATATCAGCTTGGCGCAGAACATCAGCTGTTTTTAAAAATGGCCAGTGCCAATCTTGCCGGTTAATACTTTGATAATTCACTTCTCTAGCCAGAAGTACGTCGCCAGTCACTAAAACGGTGGTTGTTAGGTCGGCAGAAAGCGTAGCCGTCCAACTGTGGTCATCAACAAAAATGGTAGAGAAATCAGGCGAGTTTGGCTGGAACGAAGGTTCAGACTTAGAAGGAAAATCTAACTGGTCATTAGGCGATGGATTTAAGGGCGCCAGCACTATTTTGGCCGTATCTAATTGCCAAACAATAAAACTGCAGAGAATTATTAAAAGGGATAACCAAGCCAAGATAATAAGTATTCGCTGTCGTTTTACTAGCATTACTACTCTTAGGCGTATTGTAAGACTAAATTAAGTTAGCTGATAGGGATATTTTTAGACAGAGATTTACTTCTCACTGGCAACTGCAGATTTTTCAGAACTCAAATTAAATTGATGATCCAAAGCTTTGGCGGTAATTAACATACCTATTCCGATGGGCAAGGCAATTAAGGTAGTCGTTAGTTGGGCTCGCAAAAATGGCAGGCCATTTAAGTAAGACAAAGTTAGGCCAGCTAAAGTGTTGGGGTACATATTCCAGGAATCAAATAACCAGACGCCAAAATTAGTCCAGAGGAAGAAAAAGATATTACTTCCCAAACCAAAAGTAGTGCCAAATAGCATGGTTTTCCAGGCTTGCGAGCTGGTTAGCCGTACCAGCCATGGTGCCAGGAGTAAAGGCAGGAGAAAACCGCTCCAAGTGAACAGAAAAATATTGGTGTTGCCGATCACTAAATCGGTACCAATCAATAAAAGTGCCATTAAAGTTAGGCTATTTTTACGGGATAAAACTAAACTGCTGACAACCATGAAAACCGTAATTAATTCGCGGTTTGGTCCTAAGTCAGCCAATGTCCGTTCAAAAAAAGCGACACCAAATAAAACTAGCAGAGTTAATATGGCAAAGTTATTCCAAGACTTCATATTTCCATTCAATTAAATCACCTGGCTTTAAGATGTACTGGTCAGATCCAACTTGAGCAGATTCTCCGTTGATGTAGTAGAGCCAGGTAAATTCAGCGCTGGCAGTGGCGGTACCAATACCAGAGACAAAACTGCCGAAATCATATGTATCAATATTTAGTTGAAGATTGTTTTCGGCTGAAGCTGACTGCAAAAGACTTAAAGCGGTAG
>Ga0123335_1008974_pt1 | contig 10502 bp, 7 predicted proteins | sample BiotimSIPDNA_2_FD_89707 | JGI IMG/M metagenome (GOLD analysis project Ga0123335, IMG submission 89707) | Anaerobic biogas reactor microbial communites from Washington, USA - Biogas_R2 time_0 SIP DNA | ecosystem: Engineered > Bioreactor > Anaerobic > Unclassified | place: Washington, USA... | reverse complement strand
TGTTTGAATTTATCGCGGAATCGCTGCCGCGCAGGATGACCCCGCTGCCCGCCTTCAGTGACAGGGCGGCGGAATCGACGGTCACGTTCGGCCGCGCTTCATATATAAGGCCGATAACGCCCAGAGGCACGCGCACTTTTGTTATGATCATCCCGTTCGGGCGCTCAAACTCTTCTATGACCTCGCCGATCGGGTCGTGAAGCTCCGCAACTTTCTCAACGCCCGCGGCGATATCCATGATGCGGGCCTCGTTCAGGGTCAGGCGGTCGAGCAGCGAAGCGCTCATCCCGGCCCGCCTGCCGAGCTCCGTGTCCATTGAGTTTGCCTCTATTATCGGGTCGGTATTCTCCCGCAGCGCTTCCGCTATACAATATAGAGCGCTGTTTTTTTCCCCGGCGCCGAGCTGCGCCAGCACAGCCGCCGCCTCTTTTACCTCCCGCGCTTTATCGAGCAGTTCGGACATACTCAGCCCCCCGTTGGTCTCAGAGATTTTTGCCCATCTTATCACAGCGAGTGCAAAATGTAAAGATTTGATAGGCGCCGCGCCGCCCTTGAACGGACCCGGCGGTCAGGATACCCCGGGATGCGCTTTGCCCGCACCCGCGGCTTGACCCCTTCCACGGGCGCGGTTATAATACGTTGAGTATCTAAGCACAAAAGCAGCCCCGCGCCTGATACGCCCCCGGGCTTGTTCCGGCGCGGGGAAAGAAAGGATATCGGATATCAAATGAAAGTTGTCATCATCGGGGCCGTGGCGGGCGGCGCGTCAGCCGCGGCAAGGCTCCGGAGGCTTGACGAGAGCGCCCGGATCGTCGTTATAGAGCGCACGGGATATATGTCGTACGCAAACTGCGGCCTGCCGTATTACATCGGAGGCGTGATCGAGGACGAATCCGAGCTGACTCTCCAGACTCCCGAGAGCTTCCGGAACCGCTTCAACGTTGAAGTAAGGGTTCATTCCGAGGCACTCGGGATCGACGTCGAAAAAAAGGTCGTTCTTGTGCGGAGCCTGCGGGACGGCAGGGAGTATGAAGAACCTTACGACAAGCTGATCCTCTCCCCCGGCGCAAAGCCCGTCAGGCCGGACATCGCGGGCATAGACGGCAAAAGGATATTCGTTCTGCGAAACGTGGAGGACACCCTCAGGCTCCGCAGGTTCATTGACACCCATAAACCGCGCAGAGCGGTCGTAGCGGGCGGCGGTTTCATAGGGCTCGAGATGGTGGAAAACCTCTCGGGATCCGGTGTCGAAACGACCCTCGTCGAGATGGCGGACCAGGTCCTGCTGCCGCTTGACGCGGATATGGCGTGCTCGGCGCACGCTCTGCTGCGCGGCCGAGGCGTACACCTTATCCTGGGCAGCCCCGTCTCCGGTTTCGAGGAGACGGAAAACGGCATCAAGACCTTCGTTGGCGGTTCGGAACCGATCGCATCCGATTTTGTCGTCCTGGGGCTCGGCGTCGTGCCCGACTCCTCTCTCGCCGTCTCCGCCGGCCTCCGGCTCGGCATGAAGGGCTCAATAGTCGTTGACGAGCATATGCGCACCTCAAATAAGGACATATACGCTGTCGGAGACGCCGTCGAGGTGGTGCATTCCGTCTCAGGCCTGAAGACCGTCGTTTCGCTGGCGGGCCCCGCGAACAGACAGGGCCGCATCGCAGCCGACAACATCTGCGGCATCAACAGCTCCTACACCGGCTCACAGGGCACCACCATACTCAAGCTGTTCGATATGTCCTTCGCGGCGACCGGTCTGAACGAGAGGGCAGCCGCAGATGCGGGCATAAAATACGACAAGATCGTCATAGGCCCCCCCTCCCACGCGACGTATTTTCCCGGGGCGAAAAACATGACGATGAAAGTGCTGTTCCGACCCGATTCCGGTGTGATCCTGGGCGCGCAGATCACGGGTTTCGAGGGCGTCGACAAACGCATCGACGTTCTCGCGACGGCGATACGCGCCGGCATGACGGGTTCCGACCTCGCCGCTCTCGACCTTGCGTACGCGCCCCCTTACTCTTCGGCGAAAGACCCCGTCAACGTGGCGGGCTGTGTCATCGAAAACCTTATGACGGGCAAAGTAAGGCAATGCCACTGGCACGATCCGGCCTTCAGGCACCGGCCCGCCGACTGTGTGTTTCTGGACGTGCGCGACGAGGACGAGTTCTCGGAAGGCAATATCGACGGCGCCGTCAACATCCCTCTGGACGAACTTCGGGGCCGTCTCGGCGAACTGGACCGTTCAAAGAGGATATATGTAAACTGCCAGACGGCTCTGCGCAGCTATATCGCCTGCCGTATACTTGCTCAGCACGGATTTGACTGCGTCAACGTCTCGGGCGGCTACGGCTTCTGGTCCTCGGTCATGCGCGGCAGTTCTGCAGGCTCGCCTGCACACGCGTGCGGCAAAAAGCTCTGATCCCGGCCGCAGCCGAGAATACAATATAATATAGTAAAAAAGCAGAGTATTGCGAGCATAGTTCTTTCGCCGCGCGGCAAAATTTCAAGAATCGTTCTTTGACACGTAAAAATGGGACCGGTTTTACACCGGTCCCATTTTTAATAGTCTGTTGATCGTTTATTGCGGGTTTGCGGTGTAGTTCGGAGCCTCGCGCGTGATATATATGTCGTGCGGGTGGCTCTCGCGGAGACCGGCGCTCGTTATGCGCATGAACTCGGCACGCTCCTGGAGAGCCCTGATGTTTTCGGCTCCGCAATACCCCATGCCTGAGCGCAGCCCCCCCATGAGCTGGAACACCGTGTCGCCCAGCGCCCCCTTGTAGGGCACGCGGCCTTCAACGCCCTCAGGCACGAGCTTGCCGTTTCCCTCCTGGAAGTAGCGGTCGCTGCTGCCCTTCGACATCGCCGCCACGGAGCCCATACCGCGGTAGACCTTAAACTGTCTGCCCTGATATACCTCTGTCTCCCCGGGGCTCTCCTCGCAGCCGGCGAGGAGCGAACCGAGCATGACGCAGGACGCGCCGGCTGCTATGGCCTTTGTTATATCTCCCGAGTACTTGATCCCTCCGTCGGCGATTATCGGTATGCCGTACCTGTCGGCCATCTCCGCGGACTCCATCACGGCTGTGATCTGGGGCACGCCGATACCGGCTACGACGCGCGTCGTGCATATGGAGCCGGGGCCGATGCCGACCTTGACGCAGTCGGCGCCCGCCTCGATGAGGGCTTTTGTGCCCTCCGCTGTCGCCACGTTCCCGGCGATGATCATGCTGTCGGGATACGCTTTTTTGATTTTTTTCAGGCACTCGATAATATTGCGCGAGTGGCCGTGCGCGGAATCCAGCACAAGGACGTCCGCGTTCGCTTTAAGCATCTCTCCCGCCCTGTCGAGGACGTCCGACGTTACGCCTATGGCGGCGCCGACGAGCAGCCTTCCTTTTGAGTCGCGCGAGGAGTTGGGGTACATGACGGCCTTTTCGATATCTTTTATCGTGATAAGCCCTTTGAGCGCGAAATTGTCATCCACAATCGGGAGCTTTTCGATCTTGTGCCTGCGCAGTATCTCCTTCGCCTCGGGTATCGTTATCCCCTCGCGCGCCGTAACGAGGTTCTCTTTCGTCATGACCTCATATATGGGGCGTTCAAAATTGTCTTCAAACTTCATGTCGCGGTTTGTGATTATGCCGACGAGGCGGCCGTTTTCGCATATCGGCACACCGGAGATGCGATACTTGCTCATAAGAGCGTCGGCCTCCCAGAGCGTGTTGTGGGGGGACAGGTAGAACGGGTTGGTGATAACGCCGTTTTCCGAACGTTTTACTCTGTCAATGTGTTCGGCCTGCTCCTCGATCGTCATATTCTTGTGGATGATCCCGATGCCTCCCTCGCGGGAGATGGCAATGGCCATGCGGTACTCTGTGACCGTGTCCATGGCCGAGCTCACAAGCGGGATGTTCAAGGTTATAGTCTTTGTAAGTTTTGTGGTCAGATCGATATCAGCCGGCACTACGCTGCTCTCGGCGGGTATAAGCAGCACGTCATCAAATGTCAGCCCTTCACGCATCTGTCCGCTCTTACCGATTCCGGCCATGATAATACTCCTTTTCATCTGCGTATATTTTTCAAATACTACTATCGCCCAAGCTCTGTGTCAACACATTTGTTCTCGTCTTTACTCTTCGGCGCTCCCGGCTGATACCGCCTGTTCAGCCGGAAAAAACCGCAGGCATCCCGCGTACGGCAGGACGCCTGCATATCAGCGCCGGTCCCCCGGAGCCCATCCCGTCCGGGCGCCCTGCCTTGAGTGTTCACTCCTCGTACAGCGGATACTTTTCGCACAGGGCCCTCACACGCTCCGTGACCGAGGTTTTCTGCCCCTCAAAGTCGGAGGCCGCGTCGTAGAGCATCTGAGCTATCTGGCCCATTTCCTCTTCCCTGAAGCCTCTTGTCGTCACGCTGGGTGTGCCTATCCTGACGCCGCTCGTTACAAACGCCTTCTGCGGATCGTCGGGGATGGCGTTTTTATTCAGGGTTATATGCACCTCGTCAAGATTTCTTTCGAAATCTCTGCCCGTCAGAGCGAAGTTGCGCAGATCTACGAGCATTAGATGGTTGTCCGTACCGCCGGAGACAAGTCGGAACCCCCGGCGGACAAGCTCTTGTCCCAGATACCGCGCATTGCGGACAGTCCGGCGCTGGTACTCGGCGAAGTCCTCTGTCATCGCCTCCCCCAGAGCGACTGCCTTTGCGGCTATGATGTGCATCAGAGGCCCGCCCTGCGTGCCGGGGAATACTGCCTTGTCTATCCTTTTTGCGTACTCCTGTCTGCACAGTATCATGCCGCCGCGGGGTCCGCGCAGCGTTTTATGAGTAGTCGTCGTGACGACGTCCGCCCATGGGACGGGGCTGGGATGTACTCCCGCCGCCACAAGCCCGGCTATGTGGGCCATGTCCACGAGCAAAACGGCGCCCGTCTCATCGGCGATCTGCCTGAACAGTTCGAAGTCTATCGTCCTGGGATAGGCGCTGGCGCCGGCCACGATGATCTTCGGCCTGTACCGGCGGGCCAGGTCGCGCACCTCGTCGTAATCGATAGTTTCGGTGCCGCTGAGAAGCCCGTAAGAGACGGCATTAAAATATTTACCCGAGATGTTGACCGGTGAACCGTGCGAGAGATGGCCCCCCTCGGACAGCGACATCCCCAGATACGTGTCGCCCGGCTCAAGCAGGGCGTAAAAAGCCGCCATATTCGCGTTTGCCCCGCTGTGCGGCTGAACGTTCACGTGTTCGGCGCCGAATAGAGCCTTCGCGCGTTTGACGGCCAGATCCTCGATCGCGTCGGCGTTGTTGCAGCCCCCGTAATAGCGGTGTGCGATAGTCCCTTCGGCGTATTTATTCGTCAAAACGCCCGAAGCAGCAAGGAGCACCGCCTTTGAGACGATATTCTCCGAGGCTATGAGCTCAATATTCTCCCGCTGCCTTGTCAGTTCCCTGGAACAGATCTCCCAGACTTCACGGTCATAATTGCGCAGTTCGTCAAAAAACATAACGCCACTTCTCTTCCTTCACCGTCCGGCATGAGCCGTGAGGCGCCGCATTTATCAAAAATCCCGGCGGCTCACGCCCGGCGCGCCGCGCGGTCTTTATAAAAAAGGAGCCACCCACCTTATGTTGACTCCCTGTCCGCCGTGATATACCCGCGGTTCCAAAAACCGGGCTGCCCCGGTTCCGGATTTCCGACAGATTATCGTGTATTATACTATTTTTCAACATTCCGTGTCAAGGTAAATGCGGCGATTATACAGAACTTCGAGCGCGGGCCGCCGTTCCCGGCGTTCTTTGTTGACACGAACGCAACTTCAATATAAGCTGTGTAGCGGGATGCGGCAGATTTCGCCGAAACGATACTTTTTTCGCTTAATTTCAGAACCTGCGGAGAGTTGATCCGCAAACGTCAGGCAGGGTACGCGCTGCCGGGACGAAACACTGGAGGGAACGATTTGGACGTTTTTTCTGTACTGACGCTTGCCGGAGGGATCGCATTTTTCCTGTACGGCATGCACGTATTATCGACGGGCCTGGAGAAGATGGCCGGAGGAAGTCTTGAACAGATAATAAAGAAGTTGACCTCCGACAGTATAAAAGGGCTCGCCTTCGGCGCGGGGATAACGATCGCTCTGCAGTCGTCGACCACGGTGACCGTCATGCTCGTAGGTCTTGTAAACTCAGGTATCATGGGCTTCAGCCAGGCCGTACCCATTATCATGGGCACAAATATCGGCACGACTATAACCGCGTGGATACTATCGCTCGTCGGGCTGGAGTCCGGAAATATCTTCGTAAATATGCTGAAGCCCGAAAACTTTTCTCTGCTTTTCGCTCTTGCCGGCATTGTCCTTATGATGATGTCGAAAAAGCCGAAGCGCCGCGACATCGGTTCGGTTTTTATAGGTTTCGCGATCCTGATGTTCGGCATGAAGCTGATGAGCGGCGCCGTTGCGCCTCTGGCCGATAAGCCGTCTTTCATAAGTCTTATGACTGTGTTCAAGAACCCCATTCTCGCCGTGATCCTCGGAGCGGTCATAACGATCGTCGTACAGAGCTCGGCGGCAAGCGTAGGCATACTGCAGGCGCTGTCTTTGACGGGCGGCGTCACATACGGCATGGCTATCCCGATAATAATGGGGCAGAATATCGGCACCTGCCTGACGGCGCTCGTCTCAAGCATCGGCACGAGTAAGAACGCGAAGAAAGTAGCTTTCGTGCACCTGGCGTTCAACGTCATCGGTACCATGTTCTTTCTGATCGTGTTCATCGCTGCAAACGCGATATTCCGCTTTCCGATCGTCGAAGAACCTATCGGGGTCGTAGGCATATCGATCGTGCACAGCCTGTTCAATATCGGCACGACAGCTCTCCTCTTCCCTTTTCCGAAAAAACTCGAGGCCATCGCGAATTTCGCCCTCAGGGACAGCGTCGGCCGCGCATCCGAAGATCAGCTCGACACGCGACTGCTTGAAACTCCCTCGGTCGCGATCTCTGCGTGTGACGACCAGACCTCAAAAATGGCGGAACTTTCAAAAAAGGCCGTCCTGGATTCGATCGCTCTCATGGGCGAATACAACGAAAAGTCTGCCGAGCAGATACTTGAGGACGAGGACACCATAGACCGCTATGAAGACCGGCTGGGGACTTTCCTTGTAAAGCTTTCCTCGAAATCCCTCTCTGAAAGCGATACCCGGACAGTATCGAAAATGCTGCACGCCATAGGAGACTTTGAGCGGCTCGGTGACCACGCCGTCAACATTTCGCAGGTCGCAAAAGAACTCCATACAAAGAAACTTTGGTTCTCCGAGCACGGTGACAGGGAGATAAATGTCCTGTTTCGGGCAGTTAAAGAGATATTGGACCTGACGATAAAGGCGTACGTCGAAAAAGACCTTAAACTTGCGGAACTGGTTGAGCCGCTGGAGCAGGTCATTGACGAGATGATCCACGATATAAAGCAAAACCACATCGAGCGCCTTCAGCACGGAGTCTGCAGCATCGAGATGGGCTTTATCCTTTCGGACCTTCTGACAAACTGCGAGCGGGTGTCCGACCACTGCTCAAACATCGCCGTCAATCTGCTTGAAACGTCCCGCAGCTCGTTCAGAGCACATAACTACTTAAGCGAGATAAGACACGGCAACATCGCTTTTGACTCGGCATTTGACAGGTACAAGGCAAAATACACCCTGTCGTAAACGCCCTTCGCGCCCTCGCGGGATAGCCGTTATGAGCGCTCAAGCAGCGGTATCACCTCAAAAATCAAGGGCACAACAGCGTAGAGCATCCCGTCAAGATGCTGTCCGCTTCGGGATACACGAAGCGGGGCTGACGCGATAAGGAGGATTCTCATGGATAACGAGGTTATGCGCGCCGAGGATATGACAAGGCCGCAGCTGACCGAACTCATGCTGGACATGTTCCACCGCATGATGGTACACCACACCCTCTGGTTCAGGGAGGTAGAGCATCAGCTTGGATTTGAGAGGGCCCTCGAGGCGATGGAATACGCCTGGTCAAGAAGCCGGAACGTCACGCTCAAGCGCATGGCGGAAGAGTTCGGTTTCGATCTCAGGGACGGCGTCCCTTCGGCGCTTCTTGATATGCCGGAATCAAAGCAGCTTTCGATCATAGACGCGATCGCAAAAAGCTGGCTCGCGCAGGACGGGGTCTGGTTTCAGTCCGTCGAGTTTACGCGCGGCATGAACGACGCCAAGCGCTGCAACGACTCCACGTGGGGCAGATTTTCCCCGTTTGAGGCTTGGTCGATAAAACGCCTTCTGGGCATGGGGGAACACCCGGGCCTGAAAGGGCTCGAAAGGGCGCTGAATTTCCGTATGTACGGGCGGCTCAACGTGCAGTCCACCAGTTGGGAGGGTGAAAACTGCCTGATATTCCACATGAACGACTGCCGCGTGCAGAGCGCCCGCGTCAGAAAGGGTCTTGACGACTACCCCTGCAAGAGCGCGGGGCTTGTCGAGTACACCGCTTTCGCCGAGGGCATCGATCCCAGGATCAAAACGGAGTGTATCGGCTGCCCTCCAGACAGCCATCCGGCCGAATGGTTCTGCGCCTGGAGATTCACAATTCCGGACGGCGGCAAATAACCGCAGAGAAAACCGAATGCCCGGAGCAACGCGGCTTCCGGGCATTTTCACGCCTTGGGCAGGAAAGGTCGCGTCGTATTAAATACTATGAATATTGACGTATCGCCGCATATACGGGCATATCTCGATGCATTTCCCGCAGATCGTTACGGCTTTGCCCGGCGCAGAGGAGGTTATCTCGCGAGCCTTCAGCATGCAGGCGGCGGCGTCAAAGATGTCGTCCCTGTCGCACCCCGGGCTCCACAGACGGCCCGAGACGGCCCCGCCCGGGAACGCTTCGGCGCAGGCGCTGCAGCCGCCGGTGTTCGGACAGTTCGCTTATTTGCTCGACTTGATTTTACAAAGGTCACATGTTATACTGGATATAATCTAATAAATAAAAAGAACCGTCTGTAAAGAAGGGCTTTTGGTATTGCGCCACAGGGCGCACTATGAAAAGCCCTTCTTTTTTAGTAATCAAGGGCGGTCAGTTATAAGGAGGACAAAATGGATATCATTACTGCGAAAATGCGGGACCCTGAGGCAAAAGCGAAACAGCTCAGACGCGCCGGCATTATCCCCTGCGTGATCAGCGGCTCCGGGCTGGAGGAATCCTTATCCATTCAGGTCGATCTAAACACGGCAAAACAGCTCAAGCGCACAAAGCGGAACGGAAGCAAGGTGACGATCCAAGTAGATGGCAAGCTCTACCACACCCTGATTAAGGACCTGGAATACAACACCCTGAATGATACGATCGTTCATATCAGCTTTCATGTTTTGGAGTCGGGAAAAAAGGTGAATAGCGTTGCGGATATCGCCCTGCTGAACAGGGACAAGCTGCAGGGTGTTTTGGAACAGATGCTGACCAGGGTACCGCATGCGGCAGAGCCTGAGCATCTGCTAGATATTGTAACGATCGATCTTGCCGGACTTCCCCTCGGAACCACACTGACCGTCGCGGATATTCCGGAATTTCAAAGCGACAAAATTGAGCTGCAGATCGATCCGGGCAGCATCGTTTTGCGAATCAGCGATAAAAAACGCGGCGGCAACAAACTGCCTGACCAAAACGCGGAAGAGGAAGAAGAGCAATAGTATCCGGAAAAAGCGCCTCCCGTCCGGTCAATCCGGGCGGGGGGCGTATTATAATGATAAAAGGCAGGAAAAATGAGCGGTCTGTGCACTTACCCCATGAGTCGTCCTCACAGCCTCTTTCGGCGCAGGTTTGTGATCAGGATGCAGACGCTGACGAGCAACACCCAGGCGGGGAAGATCAGGATCATCCACAGGCTGCTGCCCAACCCGTCGACGCGGTAGCTGTCAAACATGCCTGCCGCAAGGGCGGTAGAGGCAATTGTCAGGGTGATAAAGACCAGGCCGCTGCCAAGGGTCACCGTAGGAAAGAACTTGTCTTCAGATGCCCCCGGATGGTCGCGGATCACCCCCCCACGAACCACAGAAAAAAGATGCAGGCGAAGGGAATGAGGCGCATGGCCACCGCTGCGCGGCTGAACTTCCCCCGATGCATGGTCCGTGAGCTATGTTATTGAATCGGCAGACAAATCCGTTCATTTACCCGCGTTTTGACACATTTGACAGGTTTGATCCAAAATCGACCCATTTTTCCACGGTTCAAAACAAGTCAATAGTCAACTAAAATGGTTCATAATAAATGTTGGGGTTTGGAAGAAACCGAACCTCAACATTTTTATAAAAAAGGTAGAGCATAAAGAGGAAATCCTTTAAGATAAAAGCGACCAAACCCAATCAGAAAGGATGCTCAATATGCTCTGTGATAATAGTACCTCAAACCTGTTAGGATTGGAAGATGTAATAATAAAAAAATAACGCAGATAAGATGGAAAAACCCCAGGATCGTCGTGATCCCGGGGTTTGCTGATAAGG
>Ga0123335_1008971_pt1 | contig 10504 bp, 10 predicted proteins | sample BiotimSIPDNA_2_FD_89707 | JGI IMG/M metagenome (GOLD analysis project Ga0123335, IMG submission 89707) | Anaerobic biogas reactor microbial communites from Washington, USA - Biogas_R2 time_0 SIP DNA | ecosystem: Engineered > Bioreactor > Anaerobic > Unclassified | place: Washington, USA... | reverse complement strand
GACCCTAAACTCCCAGATAAAAGCAAAATACCCAGCATTCGAACAAAAAAGACTGCAACGCAAAGACAGAAAAAGAGCAGTAGGCGCAGGCCACCCCTTCGTTTTGCCATTAACAGACCGCCTGCTAATGCTGCTAATCTACTACCACATGTACCCATCCTCAACGCTTTTAGGCTACCTGTTTAATGTAAGCCAAACCAGCGTACTCAAAAGCATCAAAAAGCTAGAGCCTCTTGTTAGCGAAGTACTGCCTCTGCCAAAAAAGCAATATGACAAGGTCAGGCGGCTGCAGTCAATTGAGGAAATCGAAGCAATGTTTCCCGGTTTTAAGGCTTTTCTGGACGCAACCGAACAGGAGATCCCAAGACCCAAAGCCAAGCGGAAGCGTAAGACGCATTACAGCGGCAAAAAGAAACGTCACACCGTGAAAACTCAGCTAACCGTCAACAAAGAGGGGTTGATAATCCATAAGACCCGCCATGTCAAAGGAAGCATGCATGATTATGCCCTCTACAAGCGTAGTCACCCTCAGTTGCCAAGCAACGTTGAGGTGGGTTTAGATATGGGCTATGTTGGAGTCAAGGATGATTATCCCAAGCTGAATTGTGCTTTGCCTTTTAAGAAGAAAAATCCTGGTCGCGGCAAGGTCGGTGTTGGGGCGCAGGAGCTTTCAGTTGAGCAGAAAGCCTTCAATAAGGTGTTGTCGTCGGAGAGAGTGGTTGTTGAGCATACAAACAGTCGGGTGAAGAAGTTTCGCATATTTGGGGATGAGTTTAGGAGCCGTCTTAGGCGTTATGACTTGGTTACTGACATAGTTTGCGGTTTGGTCAACTTTCGGATCGGTGGCAAATTAATTATCTAAAACCAGTAGACAGCGGCAAATCTCCAACTCAATTTAGCCAATTTAATAGGGACTAAGGTCTAATGTTTATTCAAGTCTAAAATAAACAAAATCAGTAAGTTTTAAAAAAGAAAAAGGGTTAAGCCTGTAAACTGGTTGCAGTAGTCTCTTTAAATAATCGATTACAAATTCAAAGGCACAGGAGAATATTAAAAGTGCATTTGGAAGAGATGAAAAAAGAAATTGAAAATTTAGTCATCACTAAAGGATTCTACAACAAACTTGAAGATATACCAAAGAAACTATTGTTCGCTTTCATAGAGTTAGGTGAAGCTAGTGACGCCTGGAAAAAAGGGCTCCCCCAAGAAAAAATTGCTGAAGAATTAATAGATGTAGTTTTCTATATACTTGACACTAGCCGTTTAGCTTGCCCAGATATGAATATGGATGAAGTATTCAAGAAAAAACTCGAAAAAAATTTCAGTAGACCCTACCAGTATGGAGAAGGACACCGACATAAATAAATTGAATTCACAGATAAACAGCTGTAATGTTTTTATTGTTAATACGAAAATGTGCTGTTGAAGACAATTGGAGTATATTTATCCACTAAATGTTTGCTTTGAATGTAATGGTTGTGGTTTATGCTGTGGTGACACAGAACATAAAACAAGGCACATTTTGCTTTTAGATAGTGAAGCCAAAAACATTTCAGCCCATACGAATTTATCAATTGAAAAGTTTACACAAGAAAACCACAGCAAAGAACCTTATGTTTACGAAATGAAAAAGTCCGATGAAGGTAAATGCATTTTTCTAAAAGATAACTTATGCCTAATTTATCAAGATAGACCGTTAATATGCAGGTTTTACCCTTTTGAGTTGAACTATGACAACGACAAAGAAATACATTATTTCAGTTACACATTAGAGTGCCCAACAATGAATAAAACAGGGCAGATGTTAACTAAAAAATATTTTGAAAAGCTATTCTCGTTGGCTAAACAGAGACTGCTTTAAAGCTGACCCATAACATCCAATTGTTCAAGCGTAATGCCACAGTAGTAGCATTTTAACAACAAAGGTTCATGCTGTTTAACATAAAATTTAGGCACAACTGGTTCCCCACTATTGCTTACACAGTTGGGATTGTTGCATTTTATTATTCCTTCAATTGTTTTGGGAAGTTTTACTTCAAATTTTTCATTTACAATATAATTATGAATGATGTTAATTGATGCATGTGGAGCAACAAGAGCTATACGGTTTACTTCCTGCATACTAAGAGCTTTTCCTTCGATTTTAACTATGTCTTTTACTCCAAGACGCTTACTAGAAACATTGATTGCTATAGTCATAACTCGTTTTTCTTTACCGGTTATACCCAAAATGTTTACTACATCAAGTGCGTAACCACCGCGTATGTGGTCAATTACTGTACCGTCCTTGATTTTGGAAACACGCAGTTCCTTATCGCTCATATAATATCCACTTAAGGCTATGCATAGTGACAAATAAAATTTTACTTAAAAATCAATGATATAATTAAAGCCATTTACATATGACCAAAAATATAATTCACCACAGTGTTTTAATCGATGAAAAAACAACCTCATAATCACTTATGTCAACATCTAATATGGCTGTGGAAGTATTTCGTGAAATAGAAAATGAAGACTTCAGGACACTCAGCATAATTGAAGCTGCAATGGCTAAACATGAATTTGTTCCAACTGAGCAAATTTACAAATTTGCAAAAGTTCCTCCTGACAGAATTAATTTTTCACTAGCTAAACTTCACAAACTGGGATTGATTTATAGAAACAAAGGCGGATATGTAGGGTACACCTTAAACTATGCGGGATATGATAGTCTAGCTATTAATGCCTTAGTTAAATCTGATGTATTAGCTTCTTTTGGTCAACCTTTGGGTGTAGGTAAAGAGGCGGACGTCTACGATGCATTAAACCCTTCTGGTAAACGGTTAGCCGTGAAGTTTCACAGACTAGGTCGAATAAGTTTCCGCCAAACCAGACGCAAAAGAGGATACATAAAAGAACATTCAAGCTGGCTTTATCAATCTCATTTAGCTGCAGAAAGAGAATTCAATGCAATGAAACTTGCTTACGAAAAAGGTGTCGCTGTACCTGAACCTATTTGCCAAAATCGTCATGTAATAGCCATGGGGATGATTAATGGTGCCCAACTAATAAAATACAAAGATATAGGTAAAGCTGAAAAGGTTTTAGAAGAAATTCTGTTGAACGTTAAAAAGGCTTACGTTGAAGCTCACATAATACACGCTGATCTTAGTGAATATAACATCATTTTAAAGCCTGAAGGAGACATTTTAATGATTGACTGGCCACAGGCAGTAAAAAAAGACCATACTAACGCAACAGAATTACTTGAGCGTGATTTAAGGAATATTCTGACTTTTTTTAGACGTAAATTTAAGATAAAGCTGGCTATTAAAGAAGCCTACGAATACGTAATTAATGAGGCGGAAAGCTTGCCAATTTAGTGTTTATTGGCGTCTAGAACTATGTAGAGTATGTTGTTTCCACGAAGCAAAACATTACCATAATTCGTCATTAATTGTTCTTCTTTGCATTCGGTTGCGCCTTCCAGAAGAAGGTTCATATGCCCATCGCATTTTATCATTTTTCCCTTGTATTCGTAGCCATTTTTGAGAACGACTTCAATGTTGCCATGCAACTGTTTTATGAGTACGTTTAACGGTTTTTTACTTGGTTCCATCATCATATTCGATGTCACTGTCCATTATTGTATTATCCATGAACTGGCTACCAGATATAAAAGGCTTATGAAAGACGAGTGGCAATAAAATAAACAAAAGGGGATAAACTAATCAGAAAAGGGGTAATTTGAGAAAAATATCCCTTAAACTTAAATTTTTTAAACATAAGCACTTGTGTATAAAAAAAGATTATAGTAAAAAAGTGGATTAATTGAAGACCTTTAAGAAGCACCACTTTAACCCATTTTACCACGGATTTTTGTAAGAACTTCTCGTTCAATCCATTTCTCTCCTTGAATTGTAAGCTTAAATTCAGGTTTACTAGGGTCAGGTTTGAAGACTTGCCCACGCTTAGTCATCTCGTTTAAACGGGCTGGAACCATACTTTTGATACCACTAGACTCCAAGAGTTTCTGTACTTGCGCTGCAGTATTTTTCCTATCATCTGAAGCATATAGCACTAGACCAACAGCCTCATAGTGAGTGAGATTTTCCCTAGTTACGATTACGGGTCCTTCAGTTGTAGTTTCAACTATACCTTTTAGTTGAGCCATAGAGGGAGTTAAACGATTAGAAACAAAATCTGAGAGGCGTTCAGTAAAGTTTTCAGGTATCTCGTTAAGAACATCTAGGATTTCTTTTGGATTTTCACCTTCGATTACTACTTCACCAAAAGAGGTTTTAATTCGAGCTTCGATACGCTTCATTAACATTGCCTCATTATGGTATAAGCTATGCTAATGCCTATTAGGATTTGCGGCAAAGTAACAGAGCAAAATGAGAAAATGGCTAGGTTATTCTTTCATGTATTAGTTTACTAACTAATTCAGGATTAGCTTTTCCTCTAACTTTTTTCATAACAACACCCATAAGCATGCCGAAAGCGTTCTTGCCCATTTTCTCGATTTGCAGTTTGTTTTCATGGAGAATTTCATCTATAATTAAAGCTAAATCTGATTCACTAAAAAGCTTCAAGTCTAAAGCTTCAACTGCATCTTGCACAGTTTTAGCTTCGTTTTTGGATAACCAAATAAACACATCTATAATCGCTTCTTTGGTTAGGCTTCCCGAACCAACAGCTTTGAAAATATCATAGATTTGATTATGTTGAATGTTTTCAGTTTCTACTCCATCACGTTTAATTGCTTTTATAGTCTCAGTTAAAAAGGCTGCAACTGTTGAAGCTACAACGCCAGTATTTTTGACTACTTCTTCGAACAGCTGGTTATATTCAGAGTCAATTAATTGTTTTGCCAATTTATCGTTTAACCCATATTGTCCTATAAGACGGACTAATTTTTTATCTGCAGGTTCAGGAAGGTTCGCTTGGACCTTAGCAATTGACTCTTCAGTTATTTCATATGGAGGAATATCTGTTTCAGGATACATTCTAGCTGCACCTGGACGTGGACGCATATATCTTGTTGTACCATCATCCTTAGCGGTACGTGTCTCTGCTGGAACACCTACACATGCTTCCTGTGAACGTTCTACAACTGCTTTTAATGCATCCAAAGCGTTTTCTTCAGTGTCAGCAACAAAAACCACTGAATCACCATCACCGGCGCCTACAGCATCACGTAAAGCGTTTACTTCTTCAGCTGTAATACCATAGTTTGGCATTTCATCAGTATGGAATATTCCTCCAACACGTCCCCAAAATTTGGCACGATCAGACAATTCAGACCCAACACGGAAATTAGGCATTAATTCGCGACCTAATAAACCAGCAAATCCAGGAAGTTTAACTGCTAACGCTTTCTGTTTTTTATCTATTGCTTTCCGGATGACTTTAGATTTAGTTTCTTTAAAGATGCTTGTTACATCAGTGAAATCAGACGTAATTTTTTCAGCGGTTACACCACGTTTAGCAAGCTCTTCTTTAACAGCAAGTAACCCAAGTTGACGTTGAACCTCATACTCCACAACCGTGGAAATTAAATCAAGCGCCTGTACTCCTTTAATCTCAATCAATGCACCATCAGGTATTGAGACATTGAGGTCTTGACGGATGGTCCCTAAACCCCGCATCACTTTTCCGGTATCTCTAAGTATTCTGCCAATTGCAAAAGCTACTTCTTGAGCTTCTTTGGGAGAATAAATTACTGGTGCAGTTGCAACCTCTATTAGGGGTATACCTAAACGGTCAATACGATATCGTATAGTTTTTCCTTCATCTTGGGTTCCAGTTTTTCGAGCAGCATCTTCTTCTAGGCTTGCAGCTTGGATAGGTATTTTTTTGTCTTTTACGTTTATCCAACCATCAAGTGCAATAATTGTTGTACGTTGAAATCCAGTGGTATTTGAGCCATCGATTACTGTTTTACGCATAACATGAACTTCATCTACAGGCTGCATGTTCATCATTAGAGAAGCTGTCAGCACCACTTCTACTGCATCGATGTTTATTGGATGAGGAGGTTCTTCGTCCATTTCAACAAGGCATGAACTTCTTTGGTTAGCTTCATATAATATTTTAACTCCCTTTTGAAACTCAAAAAAGGCAGCTGGATCAATTTGGCCAAGTTCACTTTGGGTTGGTCTTAATCTACGCAGAAAAGTTATTTCAGGTTCTTCTTTGAAAAGCTCTGGTGGGCAACTGCAGAATAGTTTACTGTTCACATTTAGTTGCTGGTGGATTTCTAATCCAACCTTTAGCCCTACTTTAGCGTAATCAATAATCAAATTATTGACCTCCCTCGAATTGAAGTTTTTCTTCCTGCATTAAAGTACGGGGGGAATACTCTCCTGCAATATTAGTTTTCAAAAGTTTAGTAGCTGCATCAAGTTCGCTTGTTTGTCCCAAGACCCACATAAGTTTGACTAAACCTGTTTCGGGGAACATATCTTTAAGTGGAATAACTCCGAATGACAACAAGTCTCTACCTGTGTCATAAACATTCATGTTTACGCGTCCCCAGATACACTGTGAAGCCAAAGCTACTACTACACCTTTTTCAATAGCATTTTTTATTGCCTCAAAACAGTTTTTGCTTACATGCCCCAATCCTGAACCCTCAAGCAAGATTCCTTTCATACCATTCTCAACATAAAAGTCAATGACCGAAGGATTAAGACCTGGATGAAATTTAACAAGAGCTACTTTATCGCTGAAATTTGGTTTAACTAAAAGTTTTCTATTTGGGTCTCTCTGAAGGTAATCGTCTGCAATCATGGTCACTATGTTATTTTTTACGTTGGCTAATGGGAAGCCATTGATTGACTTGAAGGTGTCTCTTCGACTTGTGTGACATTTACGCACTTTTGTTCCTCTATGTACAACTATACTGTTATCAGAAACAGTTTCATGCATCGCCAAACCAACCCCTGCAAATGGAGCTTCCCCGGCAAACTTTACTGCACCAATTAAGTCAGTTGCAGCGTCGCTACTTGGACGGTCAGAGGAACGTTGTGCACCGACTAAAATCACGGGCACAGGCAAATTTTGTAATGAAAAACTTAATGCCGCTGAAGTGTAAGCCATAGTATCAGTACCATGTGCAATTACTAATCCTTCAACACCTTGTTCTATCCGTTTAGCTATTACTTGTGTGAGTTCTGTCCAATGTTGAGGAGTAATGTTTTCGCTGTAGAGACTAAACACGATTTCAGTGTCTACTTGAGCTAATTCTGAGAGTTCAGGGACAACACCATATAAGTCACTTGCTGAGAGTGCTGAACGAACTGCTCCAGTACGGTAATCCACGCGACTGGCAATTGTACCTCCAGTGCTCATGATAACTACATGTGGAAGAGAAGTGTTCTGCTTTGGAAGTGGAGGAGCAGCGAATGTGGGTTTGGAGCCTTTTCCTATTTTTTCGATTTTAATGTCTGCAGTAGGTCGAATACCGATGTTATATCCACTTTTCATTTTGATAATTATGGCTCCGCCATCTCCAAAACGGGGAATTAAAATTCCCTCATAAACGTGGCCTTTGCTGCTAACTTTGAGAATGTCACCGACGTTGCAGTCAGCTTGCTTTAAAAGCTGTAATGCTTCGCCCCTATAACCTGAATTTTCAAGTTCGCCCATTTCACGTTAACCTCTTTGAAACATAGACTCCATCACGTTCGTAACCAAGACGCATGTAATATCTTCTTGTTCCTAATGCACTGATGACTAAAAGCTTTTTCAGCCCAAAATCTAAATGCGTTATTTGTTCTGCTTTTGTCAAAAGTTCTTTACCGTAGCCTTTATGTTGCCATGCAGTTGAAGAATACTTTCCTACTGGTACAAGCGGACCATAAACGTGAAGTTCACGTACAATCGCAGATGCATCTGTGATAATTTCGGGTCTATGAGCTTTAGTTGAAGGTATGCGCAGACGAAGATAGCCTAATAATACATCGTTTTCTGGGTCTTCAGCTGAAATGAATATTTCGGTGCCAGCTGAAGACTCATACTTTTCTGTTAAGATTTTAATTTTCTCTAAGTCCGGTGTAATTCTATCAACCTGTAATCTATGACCTACTTCGCGGCAACGAATACAGTTACAGTGGCCAAGTTGTTCTTTGAGTTTTTTCTGAGCTAATTCTCGCAGGTCACTCTTTTTTACACCCGCCAATATTAGATGAGCAGGAATATCTCGTTGTACACGCATAACACGCACCCATTTTGGAAGCACTTGTTTGACGTTAGCTATCACTTGTGCAGCCTGGTCAGTTGAATATGGAAAATAAGTACCTTGTTTATACCATTCGTATGCTTTTGTTCCTGCTATGGCTAAACATGGATAAATTTTTATCATGTCAGGTTTAAAATCTGAATCTGTAAATATCCGTTTGAAAGCTTCCTTATCTTTTTGTGGGTTTGAGCCAGGCATTCCAGGCATCAGGTGATACACAATTTTTAATCCTACATCTTTTGCGATACGGGTTGCTTCGATGAGATCTGCAACAGTATGAGACCTACCAACCAAACGATAAATTTCGTCATCAGGATTTTGCACGCCTAATTCGATTCTGGTTACACCCATATTTAACATCCCGTCGATATGAGGTTGTTTTGCCCAGTCTGGACGTGTTTCAACTGTTATGCCCACATTACGGATTGGACTTACTTCAGCGTTAGCTTTTGCCTCTGTCAAACTAGCTGAAGTCTTATCTGTTATAGCGTCTAAACTACGTTGGATGAACCAAGTTTGATATTCACTTGGAGTAGCGGGAAAAGTACCGCCCATCACGATAAGTTCAATTTTATCTACTTTATGCCCAATTGCAGTAAGTTGATTAATCCGACTTTTAACTTGCAGGTATGGGTCGAAGTTATTCTGTGATCCACGCATTGCCGCTGGTTCATAACCTGTATAGCTTTGGGGTGAACCGACTGTTGGTCCTCCAGGACAGTAAGCACATGGTTCAGGTTGAGGACAAGGATAAGGTTGAGTCATTACTGCAACTACGGTAACTCCACTTATTGTTCTAGTTGTTTTTCTTCTTAAAATTGGCAAGAGCTGTTTAATTTCTGATGATGTTAGTTGGCTTATTATGTCAGCGTTTGAAGGTACTTTTTCAAGGTGATATTTACCTGCGACTTTTATTTTAACTCTGTTAACATCATCATGATTAAGTAAAGACATGGAAAGAAGGGTATTTATGATTTCACGCAATGCCGCTTTAGCAGTCAAGTTTACCAGAAGAAGTTTAGACTACCTGATAAATAAACTGAACTAAGTTAAAAAACTAAAATATAGAAGAAAATAGGGGATACTTACATCCAGTTTTGACCAGTTTTTCGTTGCAGAAGCACACGCTTTTCATAATTGCGTCTTGTTCTGCTTTTAGGGCTTGGAGAAGTCCGTTCTTGAGCTTGAATTTTGGGTGTCTGAGCTCTTACTTTTCCAGCTTTTGATAGTGAACCGTGAGTTGGCATATTTTACACCTTTGACGGTTAAATCGGGAAGCTTACACTTAAACCTTTACCTTTATAAATTAATTTTAAAAGTAGAATTTACAGAAGGGAATAAAAGTAAGATTTTCTGCAATGCGGAAGTTAGGGTTTAACATTTTTGGACAACATGTTCCTTTCTGATTAATAATAAAAAGGGGGAAAGCTGTTTCTCCACCTTATAGTAGGCTGAGTCTGAGCCTTAGTGTTGTTTTCGGCCCATCCAAGCTGCGTCTTTAGCGTATTAGAGACTTTTAAGCCGTCTTAAACTCCAATACGTCACAGCATAGATAGCAACACTAGCATGTCCAGCCCAAAGAAGCAAAGTCCTTACGGATACACGCCAACCTTGTAGCTGTTTTAGATGGCGTACATCAATGCTTCTTTGCATTGCATCTAAAGCTTGCTCCCCAGCCTACGATTAAGGTTATTACAAATTCTTTGCTATAAATATTGTGACATTAACGGTACAAATTAGAGCAAAACAGTATAAAATAGAACAAAATCATCATTAGGAGAAATGAGTAGAAAATTATTCAACATATATTGCAGGTTGATACGGCATAGCCATAGACGCACGACGTTTAGGATCAAACCGGCCCTCATCATCTTCACTGTACACATCAATTTCGGCGTTGAAACGGTTTTTCAAGAAGAATAAAGATTCTTCTAGGATAGATTGTTCATTTATGATCCGTATTTTTTGCATGTTTGATTTACGTATTCCTGACACTTTTGTTAAAGCTTTGATAACCCGTGGAACCATATTCGCTACTTCTTTCATATGAGGTTTCAAATCTTTATTCGCTGCAAATTCCTTCATTAATTCGTTTATCTTTACTTCTCCGGTTAATGTTTTTTCTAAAATTTTGAGGTACAAATCCCATTTCCATGACGCTGGTGTATAGTAACATATTCTTGTTGGTGTTATCTTCATGGCTTTCAAGATGTTGTTGGTATCTGCCATGATGTCTGTTATCAGATTTTCTTGTTCCTCTGAAGCAGCATCAACTTT
>Ga0123335_1008970_pt1 | contig 10504 bp, 8 predicted proteins | sample BiotimSIPDNA_2_FD_89707 | JGI IMG/M metagenome (GOLD analysis project Ga0123335, IMG submission 89707) | Anaerobic biogas reactor microbial communites from Washington, USA - Biogas_R2 time_0 SIP DNA | ecosystem: Engineered > Bioreactor > Anaerobic > Unclassified | place: Washington, USA... | reverse complement strand
TTCTGGCAGGCATGAAACGCGACACGCTTCTGCTGGACGTGACGCCGCTTTCGGTCGGAATCGAGACACTCGGCGGCGGCATGGGCAAGCTGATAATGCGAAACAGCGCCGTACCGTGCATGGCCAGCGAAACGTTCACCACGTGCATCGACAACCAGTCGGCTGTGGACATTCACATTCTTCAGGGCGAACGCGAGCTTGCAGCCGACTGCCGCAGCCTTGGCAGGTTCGTGCTGCGAGGCGTGCCGCCGATGCCGGCGGGAATGCCAAGGATTTCAGTGACGTTCCTCATCGACGCCAACGGAATTCTCAACGTCTCGGCGCGCGAACTCAAAAGCGGCGTCGAGGCATCGGTGCAGGTGACGCCGTCGCACGGCCTGACGGCGCAGCAGGTCGACGCCATGGTGAAGGAATCTTACGCGCACGCCATGGAAGACTTCGAGGCCCATCGCGTGATAGATCTCAGAAACGAGGCGACGCGCGTGATCAACGCCATCGAAAAGGCCCTTGGCGCCCGCGGCCACGTGCTTGCGGCGTCGGATAGGGCAAGGCTCGATCAGGCCGTGGCCGATCTAAAGGCGGCGATGAAGAGCGAAGACGGCGACGCCATCGACGCGGCAATGCGTGCGGCGAACGAGGCGGCCCAGGCCCTGACCGCCGACCAGATGAACGACGTGCTTCGCCAGACGGCGACGGGCAGAAAGATCAGCGAGTTCTGACAACTGCCGGAGGTCCGAGTATGCCAGTGTACAACGTGACGTTCCAACCCGCGGGCGTGACGATTGAAGTGGACCCTGCCTTGTATCCGTATCACCGTCACGGCAGGCCCGGCAGCCTGCTTGACATCGCCCTTGCCCACGGTGTTCACATCGAGCACGGCTGCGGCGGAATGGGCGTGTGCGGCACGTGCCACGTCGTCATCGAGCAGGGAATGGAGAACCTTTCCCAACCCGATGACGACGAGCTCGATCGCATCCAGCAGATGCCCAACTCGGGCCTCAGCAGCAGGCTTGCGTGCCAGGCGGTGGTAAATGGCGACGTTCGCGCTGCCGTCGTTCCGCGGACGTAACGAATCTAGATTTTCACCATGAACCGCTCGCCTTTTTTGACGTCCAGGCAGAACGCGGCAAGCAGCTCGGCGGCGTTCTGGAGGTCTCGCATGTCCAGCAGTTCAACGGTCGTGTGCATGTAGCGATTGGGTATGCCCAGCACGGTTGACGGAATGCCGCCGGTCTTGGTGTAGATGGTCATCGCGTCGGTGCCGCCGGTCAGGCTGAAGGCCTCGATCTGCACGTCGATCTTCTTCTTGGCTGCGACATCTCGCAGGCGTTTAACCAGGGCGGGGTGGTGTTCTCGACCAAGGGTGATCGTCGGGCCGCCGCCGAGTTTGCATTCGCCATGCTGCTTGACGTCGATGCCGGGGGTATCCGTCGCGTGCGAGACGTCGATGGCGATGGCCGCGTGCGGGCGAAGGCTTTCGGCGGTCATCCAGGCGCCGGCGCCGCCAACCTCTTCCTGCACGCTGCTGCAAGCGGCCACGCAGCACTTGGGCTTGGTCTTCGACAGCGAAACAATCCTCAGCGCCTCGATCGCCGACCAGGTTCCGACGCGGTTGTCGAACGCCCTGGCGGCCCCGATGTTCTCGTTGAGCATCTCGAAGTCGTCAACGAAAGTGATCGGATCGCCAACCGACACTTGCTTGCGTGCGTCTTCGGCATCCTTCGCGCCGATGTCGATGAAGCATTCGTGCATCTTGGGCGCCTTGGGGTCTTTGGCGCGGTCCTGAAGATGAATCGCGGTTGCCCCGATAACGCCGCGGACCACGCCGCCGTGGGAGTAGATGTTCACGCGCTTGCCTCTTACGAGGGCAGGGTCAACGCCGCCGATCCGCTGGAACCAGATGAATCCCTTGTCGTCGATGTGCTTAATCATCAGGCCAAGCTCGTCGGCGTGGCCGTCCAGCATGATCACGGGGTCGCCCGAGGGATTGAGTATGGCCACCGCGTTTCCGTATGCATCCGTTCGAACCTCGTCGGCGAATTTGCGGGCGTAGTCGCACCAGACTTTCTGGCCGGGCGATTCATACCCGCTTGGCGAAGGCGTGGTGAGCAGTTCTCTGAGAAACTCCATTGATTCCTTGCGCATTTTGTTGTCCTTTGCTATTGGTAAGGGTATTTTACGCAGGCGCAGAGAACGCACAAGCGCCACATATGCCGTCAGTTGCGATAAAAATAAACACGTAGCGCCTCATCCGGGTCGAAACTTACAATAGGATTGTAGGAGCAACCGATGCGCCTTGGTATGCGCGGCAAATTGGCGTTGTTGTTCGGGCTGGTGGGCCTGGCGCCGCTTCTGCTGGGAACCATCATTCTTGTCACCGGCATGCAGCGAATCAGGTTGCAGGCCTTCGGGCAGAAGCTCGAGGCGACCGCGCAGGCCGAGTCGGCCAGGATGCTGGTGTCGAAGCGGCAGGACATAGAGACGCTTCTGCTGGCCTTCAACGAGCAATGGGTGGTGGCTTCTGTTGAGGATATGACTCGCGACGCGGCGGCTTCCGAAATTCGCGCCATCGAGCAGCAATGGGACCAGCTTAGCCCTGAAGAGGAGCCAGTCCAGGGCATCCTGAGCAACAGCCTTGCCGGCCTTCTTCGCCAGTTCATGGCGATTGACAAGCGATTCGTCGAGTTGCTGATCACCGACAGGCACGGCAACCTTATAGCGGCAACCAACAAAACCGAGGACTACTTCCAGGCCGACGAGCAGTGGTGGACTCGCACATACGCCAGCGGCGGGGGTGCGGTATACCTGGGATCCATCCACCGTGACATTAGCGCCGACGCATGGAGCATCGAGATTTGCGTGCCCATCCGCCACGATCTGGAAGTGGTTGGCATTGTCAAGGTTGTCACCGATGTGGGCGAATGGCTCGGCGGAAAGTCCAGGGACATCGGCGAGTTCAACGCCGGAACCCTGCTGCTCGACGATGACGGGCTGATTCTTTATGGAGACAGCCTCGAGCCGTTTTCCAGAAGGCTGGAGAACTGGAACGCCGGCAAATGGAACGGGCGATCGTGGCGGGTTCACGATGGCGTTATCCAGGCTTATTCCCGGATACTGCTTCCATCTGAAGTGGCGGGCCTTCCGGTGGATGCGCCGGTCTGGAACGTGGTGCTGCACGTGCCATTGGCTGAGCCCATGGCCGCGGTGCATGTGCTGACGCTTCGGGTTCTTGCTGTCGCACTAATCACCATCATTCTGTTGTTCCTCGCCGGCGCGTGGATATCGAACAGAAGCATTGTCGCCAGGGTGCGAAAGCTTAACGAGGCCGCCAGGCGTGTCGCGGAGGGGGATCTGACGCACAGGGTCCGCCCGCGAGGCGGCGTGTTCAGGCGCGACGAACTTGACGACCTGGCCCACGATTTCGACCGGATGGTCGATCAGATTCAGCAGACGCATGAGGCTTTGGTCGGCGCCGATGAAGTCAAAAGCCAGTTCATCAAGGTCGCCAGCCACGAGCTTAGAACCCCCGTCAGCTATATCCTTGGCATGGCCCGGTTGCTGAAGGAAAACAAGGATCCCGAGCGTCTTCTCCAGGCTCTGCAATCCATCGCCGGAAAGGCCAAGCGGCTGGACGAGATCATCCACGCCATGTTCAAACTGTTGCCCGAGCAGAAGTACGTCCAGCAGGTGGACTACGAGAAGGTTGTCATCTCGGAACTGATGGAAGAAGTGTATTTAGATACATTCCCATTTGTGGAGCGCCGCAACCAGCGCATGGTGATGGAACTGGCGCCGGGCCTGCCAGAAATCGAGGCAGACCGCGACAAGCTTCGCGACGCCATCGAGAATCTTGTCACCAACGCCATCAAGTTCACGCCCGACGGTGGAATGATAAAGATAGGCGCGATGGCGCAGTTGGACGGCTTCATCAGCATATCCGTAACCGATCAGGGGCCTGGCATACCCCGGCCGGAACTGGCCAGGATCTTCGAGCCGTTCTACACCGGCGGCGACGTGTTGCAGCATTCCAGCGGCGCCGCGGATTACCAGAAACGAGGCATGGGCCTGGGGCTCGCGGTCGTCAGAAGCTTCGTGCAGATGCACGGCGGAACCGTCAACGTGAATTCATCACCCACCGGAAGCACGTTTACGATAGCCATTCCCGTCAAGCGGCCCGAGGAAGCAAGACGCCGGTCTCAGTAAGAGCCTATTTCCGGCAGCACGTGCTTGAGGGCGTTGACGGATGTGACGTTCCGGGTTAGCTCCGCGCGGTCGATCAGGCCGGCCTTGAACAACTCGCCCAGCCGGTGGTCAAGCGTGACCATTCCTTCCTTGCGCGAGCCTTCCATGACGGTGCGGGTCTGGTGAGTTTTTCCCTCGCGTATGTGGTTTGCGACGGCGAAGGTCTTGATCATTATCTCGGCTGCGAGAATCCGGCCGACGCCGCCCTTGCGCAGCAGCAGCCTCTGCGATATGACTCCCAGCAGGCAGAACGCCAACTGCACCCTGACCTGCTGCTGCTGGTGAGGCGGAAAAACGTCCACGATGCGGTCGATGCTTTGTATCGCGTCGTTGGTGTGCAGCGTCGCGATGACCAGGTGCCCCGTCTCGGCGGCGGTAAGGGCGGCGGCGACCGTTTCCTGGTCGCGCATCTCGCCGATGAGTATGACATCCGGATCCTGCCTCAGCACGTACTTAAGCGCGTTGGAAAACGACAGCGTGTCGGCAAAAACCTCGCGCTGGTCAACAACCGCCGTCTTGTTGTGGTGGATGAACTCTATCGGATCCTCGACGGTGACAATATGCACCCGCTCGTGAGAGTTGATAAGGTCGATCATCGACGCCATCGTCGTGCTCTTGCCGCTGCCCGTGGGCCCGGTGACAAGAATCAGCCCGTGCGACTTGAGCGTCAGATCCTTCACCGACTCGGGAAGCCCCAGGTCTTCGAGCGACGGCACGACCGTCGGAATAAGCCTGAACGCGGCGCTTACGGCGCCCTTCTGGTAATAGACGTTCGCCCTGAATCGCAGGTCGCCGGTGACGGCAAGCGAGAAGTCCAGCTCGCGCCGCTCCTCGAACATCGCCTGCTGAGTCTCATTCAGCAAGCTCCATATTAATCTGCGCGACGCCTGTGGCGTCAGGTTGCGGCTGAGCACGGGGTATATTTCGCCGTCAACGCGGATAATCGGGGCAGCGCCGGCGGTTATCAGCAAGTCGCTGGCCTGCATCTTCTCGGCGTGCTCGAAGAGCGTCTTCATGTCCACCGATTCAGGCTCGTCCGCCAGCAGGAACCTTGCATTGCGAGAGGCGTTATTCATCTTCTTCCTTCTTCTTGACGACGTTCCTCAAGTCTATTGAATCGATCCCCGTGTACATGCCCTGAAGGTTCAGCCGAAGCTCGTCGGGGTTGCCCGCGACCGCCAGAGCATCTTCGTGACTGACCAGCCCCTTTTTCACCAGCGACACAAGCGACTGGTTGAGCGTGCACATGCCCGAGTCCTGGCCCCGTTTCATCACGTCGTGCAGCTCGGAGAAATTGCCCTCGGCGATGAGCTTGCGCACCAGCGGCGTGGCCAGAAGCACCTCAACGGCGGGGGATCTGCCGCTGCCGTCGCTGCGGCGCAGCAGTCTCATTGAAACCGCGCCAACCAGCGTTGTTGCAAGATCCACCTGCGCCTGGCGGCGGGCCTCGGGCGCAAAGTAGTTCAGCATGCGGTCCACCGATTGCACCACGTTGGACGTGTGCAGCGTGCTGAGAATCAGGTGCCCGGTCAAGGCAGCCGCCAGGGCGGTCTGAACCGTGTCGGCGTCGCGCATCTCGCCGATGAGAATCACGTCGGGGTTCTGTCGCACTATGTGCCGAAGCGCCGTGGCGAATGAAACAGTGTCGCTGCCGACCTGCCGCTGGTGAATCAGCGACATGGCCTCTTCGTGCACAAACTCGATGGGGTCCTCGACGGTGACAATGTGATCCGTCCGCGTCGTGTTTATGTAGTGAACCAGCGAGGCCAGCGTCGTGGACTTGCCGCAACCCGTCGGGCCGACGATCAGGATCAGTCCCGTCTTGGCCTTCGCCATGTCGCGGATGGATTCCGGCAGGCCAAGCGTATCAAAGTCCACCGCGCCGCTGGGTATCAGCCTTGCAGCCATGCCAAGCCGGCCCTGCTGCATGAAGAAATTGATGCGAAATCGCCCGCTGCCGTTGAACGAGTATGCGATGTCCAGATCCGGCGACTTCATGAATTGTTCCAGCGCGAACGGCGTCAGGACGCGCTTCATGAACGCCTGTATGTCCGCCTGCGTCGCCGGCGGCAGCTCGGTTCGCTCGATCCTGCCGAACACGCGGTACGTCGGCGCCGAGCCTGCGCGTATGAACAGGTCGCTGGCCTTCATCTGGCCCATGCGCATGAGATAGTCTTCGAGCATTATCATCTCGGGCATTCTCCTATAATCGACAAACCGCCCGGGCATATTCAAGTATTACCGCCGTACTCTCACGATGCGCATGTATTGTGCCGATAAAACGAATGTTGCCAAACGGCAACACGAGGAATGGCATGATTCATGGACGCCTGCTGATCGCCGATGCCGATGCTAGCGGTTCGATCACTGCCGCGCTGGAGCGAGCCGGCTGTGCCGTAACGATTGTGAACGCGCCGAAGCAGGTGCTTCTGCGGCTTTGCGCATCGCGATTCGACGTGGTGCTGATTGACGAGCAGATGCTCAGTCCGGGCAGGTCCGATCTTCTTCGCCAGGTGCGCGAGAACTGCCCGCGAGCAGCCGTGATTGTCCTGTCAGCCCAGCCGACGGTCGATGCCGCCGTCAACGCCATGAAGCAGGGGGCCTTCGATTACTTCAGCAAGCAAAGGCCGTGTTCCGAAATCGTCCGCATCGTGCAAAAGGCCATCTTCCAGCAGCAGGATGGCTCACCAGGCCCCGGCCCCGCCAGCGAGGCGCTGGGCGGCATTCTGACCAACGACGAGCGCATGCTTAAGGTCGTCGCCATGATCAAGACGGTTGCCGACACCCCCGCGACGGTGCTTCTTTCGGGGCCCAGCGGCACCGGCAAAAGCATGGTGGCCCGCGCTATTCACGCCGCATCCGACAGGCGCGACAAGCCGTTCATCGAAGTATCCTGCGGCGCTCTAAGCGACACGCTGCTGGAAAGCGAGCTTTTCGGCCACACAAGGGGCGCGTTCACCGGCGCCGTCGCCGATAAGCCAGGCCGGTTTGTCGCTGCCGATGGCGGCACGATCTTTCTCGACGAAATCGCATCAGCCTCGCCGCACCTCCAGGTTCGACTGCTGCGCGTGCTTCAGGACCGCATGCTCGAACCTGTCGGCAGCCACAAGACGATCAACGTTGATGTTCGCGTTATCCTCGCCAGCCACATCGACCTGGCTGATGAAGTGCAAGCGGGGCGGTTCCGACAGGATCTGTTCTACCGCGTGAATGTGGTCAACATATCCCTTCCCGCCTTGCGAGAGAGGCCCGCGGACATAGAACTGCTTGCCAGTCACTTCCTGGAGCGGTACTGCCGCCAGATGAACCGCCACGTTGCCTTTTCCGCCGACGCGCTGGTTCGATTAAGGCGATACGACTGGCCCGGAAACGTCCGGGAACTGGACAACTGCGTGCAACGCGCGGTGGTGCTGTCAGCCGGTGCGGAGATAGGCGTCGCCGATCTGCCCGCCGCCATCGCATCCGTCGTGCCCAAAGGGTGCGAAAACATCGGCGATTCGCTGCCTCGCGGAATGAACCTCAAGCAGGCCCTTAAGCAGATCGAGCGGCGGATAATCCTCGGCGCCGTCAAGCAGTGCGGCGACAGGACAAAGGCGGCCCGCATGCTCGGAATCGACCGCGTCACGCTGTACAAAAAGCTTCGAAAGTGACGGCGGCTCATTCGCCGCGGATGCTCACGACCCTGCCGCGAATCTCAAGCCTTCCGGCGGCGAAGAGGTTGATGGCTTCCGGCAGCGCGATGCATTCCTGTTCGAATACGCGAGCCGCGAGGTCGTCGGGAGTATCGCCTTCACATACATCTACGCATCTTTGAATTATGATAGGCCCCTGGTCATATTCGTTCGTCACGAAGTGAACGGTGCAGCCGCTGACCTTGCAGCCGTGCTTAAGCACCGCCTCGTGAACGTGGTGTCCGAACATGCCTTGCCCGCCGAAGCTGGGCAGCAGCGACGGATGAATGTTTATCACGCGGTTGCTGTAGTGGGGCGGAATCGGCCAGAGCGAAAGAAAGCCAGCCATGACGACCAGTTCGGTCCCAGCGTCATCAAGGATGCTTGTGATTCGCGTGGAGTACTCGTTGGCGGGCGTCTGCTTGTGGTTCACGATGTGCACAGGAACGCCCGCCGCGGTCGCGATGTCCACGCCCCGGCAGGGTCGCGACGCGATTACAACGCCAACGCGCGCCGCCAGACTGGATTCGGTCAGCCTGAGGATGTTGGCAAGCGTCCTGCCGCCGCCGCTAAGCAGCACTCCCAGCCGCAGTTTGTCTGTGGTCATTGCACGTTCCGTGGTAATGGGCGATTTGCCCGTGCGCTTTTATCGCCGCCATTCAAGGTAGACTCAAGCGGACGGCGAGTCAATGTGTTTGCCGAACAATTCTAATCTGCTTGCATGATGCGGATTCTGTGGGATAATACCTGTCAAATCTGGCTTTTTTATGCATGGAGATCACGGATGAGAACCTGCGTTTCGCTGGCGTTTCTGGCTGTTGTTGTGATTGTTCTGACCGGTTGCAAGCCCAAGTGCCCCCTGGTCGAGCCGATTCCGGACGGCAAGGATTACGAGCGTCCGCTTGCTGACGGCAAGTATGCGCTGCGAAAACTCCCCGATGACCAGGTTCCCGACTTCACAATTGCACTGACGGATCGGGCCGGGCTCAAACAGGCGGCGATGCGCAGCCTGAGCTATTTGGCCAAGCCGTCCAGCCGAAGCTTCTTCCCATACGCCACCGCCCCCGGCGAGAGCATCAGCCACGACATAGCAGTGGCGAGCCTTAACGAATTCATCGCCATGCTGGACAGTCCCGACGGCGCCGCACGGATGAATCAGCGGTTGAGGCAGAAGTTCGACGTGTACATGTCCGTCGGCTGCGATGACGCGGGCGCCGTTCTGTTCACCGGTTATTACACGCCGATATTCGACGCCTCGCCGGTTCGCACCGACAGGTTCACGCACCCGATCTATCGTCAACCCGACGACCTGGTGAAGGGCTTCGACGGCGAGGTTCTCGGCCAGAAGTGCGCCGATGGCGCAGTAAGGCGCTACCCCGAGCGCAAGCAGATCGAGCAGTCGAACATGCTTTCGGGTCTTGAGCTGTATTGGCTGGGCGACCCGTTCGAGGTGTACATCGCCCACGTGCAGGGTTCAGCCATTCTTCGCATGCCTGACGGCAAGCTTATCACCGTTGGTTATTCCGCGAACAACGGGCACGAGTATCAGAGCGTGGGCAAGGCGATGGTCGCCGACGGCAAGCTGCCCAAGGACAAGATCAGCCTTCAGGGAATGATCGACTACTTCCGCAGCCACCCGCAAGAGGTTCAGTCGTACACGTGGAAGAACCCGCGTTTCGTGTTCTTCACCGCGCAGGTTGATGACGATTCGCCCCGCGGCAGCCTTAACGAACCCGTCACCACGATGCGGACCATCGCCACCGATAAGGCGATCTTCCCGCGTGCGGGCCTGACGTTCATCGCGGCGCCGCTGCCGAGGCGCGTGAACGGCCAGATCACGGTTAGCGATTATTCCGGCTTTGCCTTCGACCAGGACACCGGCGGCGCCATTCGCGCCCCGGGCCGATGCGATGTCTACATGGGCGTCGGCCAGGAAGCCTCAGCCCTCGCCGGAAGGACGTATACGGAAGGCCGGCTGTATTACCTGTTCCTCAAGCCAAACATCCGCCTGCAAGGCCAGGTGACTGTTGATCGCTAGGCTTGCCGCGGGTTAGTGGCTTCAATATGCTGTTGATGACATGCAGGGCGTGGCGGAATAGGGCCTCAGTAAACAGCCCCGCGACATGCGTGATCGTCAGCGCCGGCCTGCACCTACAAAGGCGATGAAAGATGCCGGTAAATGCGGATAAGACACACCTGTGGAAAGCGGATGTAGCCAAGTCTGTAGACCACTACAACGCATGGTTCCTGGACTTCGCGCCCAAAGCCTACCGAGAGACTCGCAAGCATACTACCCAATCAGTGGAAGCCGCACTGGTTACTACAAACGATCTTAGGGATGTCTCTCCGGCTGTCCTGCGGGAATCGCCAAAGGTGTTGCAGATACTCCGCATGTCCACATCGCCGCCAATTGCCAGAGACAGGCTTATTGGTCTGGCCGGTGTGTCGTCCAACCTTGTCTCATCGATGGAAGACAACGGAGTCCTGCCGCCAAGGATCTCCCAAAAGCAGGCGGATAGATCGCTGAAAGCCATTGGTCAGATGATTGTGCGCCTGGCGGACACGGATATCTTCACCTGGCTCGGGCAGAA
>Ga0123335_1008959_pt1 | contig 10516 bp, 8 predicted proteins | sample BiotimSIPDNA_2_FD_89707 | JGI IMG/M metagenome (GOLD analysis project Ga0123335, IMG submission 89707) | Anaerobic biogas reactor microbial communites from Washington, USA - Biogas_R2 time_0 SIP DNA | ecosystem: Engineered > Bioreactor > Anaerobic > Unclassified | place: Washington, USA... | reverse complement strand
CGAATATGGTCTTTGAAAATGTAGCTTAATTTATTGTTTAACCTGTAGCCATATTTTAGGATAAGACATTTTATAAAAAAAGAATTACAAAAGACACATTAACGGACAATGGAAAAGCTAATCCATCATTATACAACTTTAAATACTCTTGCACTTATCTTGAGAACTAAGAAAATCAGATTCAATCGTTTGGATAGAGTCGATGATGTGACTGAAAGTATGATATATGGGGAATATGATTTATCTAAATACCTATTTGTAAGCTGTTGGACATCTGAGCAAAATGAAAGTATTCCACAGTGGCATATGTATACAGAGGGAATGAAAGGAGTACGAATTTCTTTTAATAAGGATATGTTTAACTATAAACCTTTAAATCCTATAAAAGAAAGTTTTGTAAAAGAAGGTGATGTTTTATCGCCAATACCATTTGAATCCTTATTCACGGACGATTATATAATTATCCCTAATTTTACTAATAAGAATAATTTCGAGAGAAAAGTTGAATATGTTGATAATCCATATGTGTATTATAAAGACGCTGTAGATTTAAGAAGAAACCCAGATGGAACTTCAAATATTGAAATTAAAGAAGTTCAGAAACTTGCTATGTATAAAAATGAAGAATGGAGTTTCCAAAAAGAATTTAGATTTGTCCTATTTATTTTACCAGGGTATCCAATTCCAGAAGGTGGAATTTCAGATGAAAAATATAATAGTGAAATGCCTTCATTTGTTTTGAAATCGATTATCAATGGAGTTGCTCCTAAAATAGACTATTTTGATGTTGAATTAAAGCAAGAAGTATTAGATAATATCGAGGTCACACTAGGACCACTTCACAATTGTGGAGACAAAATCATTGTTGAATCATTATTAGAGAAATATACAAAAAATGGCAAAGTGTCAGAAAGTAAGTTAACAGGAAATATTAGAATTCCTAAAAGGTAAAAAAAACTTTGCCCAACATCATATATAAAATATTGGGGGCATAGTGGTTACTTGAACCATTCTGCCCCGAAGAAACTTTTGTAACGGCAGACAGGGATGACGCCCGCAAACCCCAACATTCCATATATGTGACCGTTGTGCTTCATGCTAAAAAAGCCAAAAGAGCTGTTTTTTGCCAACGCTATGACGGAAAAGATGAAATTTGAAACGGATAAAAAGAACTTAAAATAAATGGCAAAAAAGAACGGAAACGGAACGGAAGAACCGTTGGAAAAACAACTCTGGAAATCGGCTGACAAGCTGAGAAAAAACATTGACGCAGCGGAATACAAACACGTTGTGCTCGGACTGATATTTCTGAAATACATCTCGGATGCGTTTGAAGAACTCTACGACAAACTAAAAGCAGGAGAAGGTGAATACGCAGGTGCCGACCCGGAGGACAAAGACGAATATAAAGCTGAGAATGTGTTCTTCGTGCCAGAAAAAGCCCGTTGGTCTTACCTACTCTCCCAAGCCAAACAACCCACTATTGGAAAGTCTGTGGATGAAGCTATGGACTTCATTGAAAAGGAAAACGTTTCGCTGAAAGGCGTTTTGCCAAAGGTATACGCAAGACAAAATCTTGACCCAACCAGTCTGGGCGAACTGATTGACATGATTGGCAATATTGCCTTAGGTGATGCCAAAGCCCGAAGTGCAGATATTCTCGGGCATGTATTTGAATATTTCTTGGGTGAATTTGCTTTGGCTGAAGGAAAAAAGGGTGGACAGTTCTACACGCCAAGAAGCGTAGTTGAACTATTGGTGGAAATGCTTGAACCTTATAAAGGAAGAGTGTTCGACCCTTGCTGTGGTTCAGGTGGAATGTTCGTGCAATCAGAAGAATTTGTGACCAGCCACCAAGGACGCATCAATGATATTTCCATTTACGGACAGGAAAGCAACCAAACCACTTGGCGACTGGCAAAAATGAACTTGGCCATCCGAGGAATTGACAGCTCGCAGGTGAAGTGGAACAACGAAGGCTCGTTTTTGAACGATGCCCACAAAGACCTGAAAGCGGATTACATCATTGCCAATCCTCCTTTTAACGTGAGTGATTGGAGCGGTGATTTGCTTCGAAAAGATGGCCGATGGAAATACGGCACGCCACCTACAGGGAATGCCAATTACGCCTGGATCCAGCATTTCCTATACCACTTGGCACCAACCGGACAAGCAGGTTTTGTTTTGGCAAAAGGGGCTTTAACTTCCAAAAGTGGCGGTGAAGGCGACATAAGGGCAGCATTGGTGGAAGCCGATTTGATTGACTGTATTGTCAACCTGCCTGCCAAGTTGTTTTTGAATACTCAAATTCCAGCTTCGCTGTGGTTCATGAGTCGTAACCGTAGCAATGGCAAATTCAGAAACCGAACTGGCGAAATTCTCTTTATTGATGCCCGCAACTTGGGCCATTTGATCAACCGAAGAACCAAAGTGCTTTCTGAGGAGGACATCCAAACCATTGCAGACACTTATCACAACTGGCGAAATGCCGATGGAAACTATGAAGACATAAAAGGCTTCTGTGCTTCTGCGACTAAAGAACGGGTTGCCGAACTGGACTATGTACTCACCCCCGGCCGCTATGTAGGTTTGGCAGAGGAAGAAGACGACTTTGACTTTGCCGAACGCTTTAGCAGCCTGAAAGCCGAGTTTGAGGCGCAGCTAAAAGAAGAAGCAGAACTGAATGAGCGGATTTTGGAAAATTTGGCTAAAATTAAAGTAGAAGAAAATTCAGCATCATGAAGTACGAGATAAAAATAGAACATGCGCAGGAAGCCAATGGTGCTATTGACCTGGAAAGGTTGACGAAAATTGCCGATGGCATCAGGAAGGTTTCCGAAGGCGCATTGCAAATACGCCTTAAGGGCATTAGCCTTACCAGAGGCAGAAAGAAGGTTTCATTGCAAGATGCCCTCAAGGTTTCCCTGACCGGCATCAAAGAAGGTAGCACTATACTGTGTTTGGAGACGGAGAAGTTTGAAAAGACCCTCCAATCCTATCAAACCGACATTTTTCGGGCAGAAGCTCAAGCCGAGCTGCCTAATGAAACCCCCATCTCCTTATTCATTAAGACTTTCCAGAATGCTTTGACGGATGATGATCATCAGGACTTGCTGGATAAACCATTGCTGAGGGAGCTGAAAAACCTGAAAAAAGCATTTTTCAATGAGGAAGAAACGATGATTTTCTCCAATCAGGGGAGCTTGCCAGATTTGCAGCTCACACAAAAGGACTTCAAGAAGATAAAAGTATTGGAAGATGAAATTCCCGATCCGCAACATGTGGTACTCAACGGAGTGGTGGAACTGCTTCAATTTTCAACACTCAAGGTAAAGATCAAAACAGAAGAAGGCATTGTAGATGGTTTCCTTGCAGATGACCTTTCATCGGAAGATATAGCGTCCTTTTGGGGAAAAGAAGTGACCATTACCGGTACCAGCCATTTCAAGCCCAGAGGAAAATCAGTCATAGAAATTGAACGTGTTTTTGAGCCGGGTGAGGGCGACAGCTATTTTTCAAAAAGGCCTAAGTCGGAAACGGTTGAGATGCAACTGGAAAGGCAAATCAGGGAAAAAGGGAGCAACCCCCTGGCTGAGATTATTGGAAGATGGCCAGGGGATGAAACCGATGAGGAGTTTGAGCAAATGCTAAAAGCGCTTGACTGATGCGGAAGTTTGTCCTGGATACCAACATCTTGCTGCACTATGTAAGGCAGTCTGAGCTAGCCCAAGAGGTGGAGCGCGAGCTCAACTTGATTTCCCAAAATGCCATACCGATGATTGCCTCGGTGAGAAAAGGTGAAATGGAAGGGTTTGTGCAACGCCAAGAGTGGGGGCAAGCCATAATCAATCGACTGAAAAAACTAGTGGAAAAAATAGCCGTGATTGACATTGCCGCTGCGGATGATCAACTCATGAATGCCTACGCCACTTTGTGGAACTACAGCAAAAATGCCCTGCCAGGTGATAAACTGGGCAATTCCATCGGTATTGGACAGAATGATGTGTGGATAGCCGCACTAGCACATACCGCCAAGGCAGCACTCGTAACCACGGATGGCGATTTTGACCACCTAAATGATAAATGGATAACCGTTCACAAGTTTTAAAACGAAATAAACCAGAAATAAAAATGAAAATAAACCACTACAAAGCTTTGTTTACCAGTGTCTTAGGTTGCTTCAGTACACCTGTGCAACCGAAACAAAATAAAGCGTGATGATAGTTAACAACGAACGCATTGCCGCTAACCTTAAAAAAGTAAAGATTGATGAGTGAGTGGAAAGATGACCAATTAAGCTCAGTACTTGAAATAAAGTATGGCAAAGACCACAAATCTTTGGAAGATGGTGACATTCCGTGTATTGGTAGTGGCGGCATTATGCGATATGTAAATGATTCCCTATATGATAAAGTGTCAATTCTAATTCCAAGAAAGGGCTCGTTAAATAACATAATGTACCAAGACAATCCATTTTGGACAGTTGACACTATGTTTTGGTCAATAATTAATGAGGAAAAAGTAAATCCTAAATTCCTGTTTTATCAACTGACATTAATTGATTACACAAATTTGAATGTTGGTTCTGCTGTCCCAAGTTTAACAGTTTCAGTAATCAATGAAATTGATATTTCACTACCAGAAAAAGACGAACAGAACGAAATCGCAGAAGTCCTTTCCAGCTTAGACGACAAAATAGACCTGCTGCACCGCCAAAACCAAACCCTGGAGCAAATGGCGGAAACGCTGTTTCGGCAGTGGTTTGTGGAGGAAGCGGATGAGGGGTGGGAGGAGACTACTCTTTTTGATGCTATTGAATTAGTGGGTGGTGGTACACCAAAAACGTCAATAGAAGAATATTGGAATGGAAATATTAAATGGCTTTCAGGTGGTGATATTGCTTCTAATCATAAGTCAATTATTACAAGCTCTGAAAAGACTATTACAGAGGAGGGGTTAAATAATAGCTCTGCGAAGTTATTGCCGAAGTTTTCCACTGTAATTTCCGCAAGAGGTACAGTTGGTAAATATTGTATTATTTCAGAACCAATGGCTTACAGCCAATCCAACTATGGAATTAAGCCTAAATATCAGGATTGCTATTTCTTTACGTATTTGCTCATTAATCATTCAGTGGAAGAGTTAAACTCAGCTGCCTATGGAAGCGTATTTGATACAATCACTACAAATACATTCAAAGGGCTTGAGATTGCACTTCCTTCAGAAAAAGAAATCAAAGCTTTTGAAGCCAAAGTCGAAAATTACTTCTTTAAAATTCTAAATAACCAAACCCACATCCGCACCCTAACCGCCCTGCGGGATGCGCTGCTGCCGAAGTTGATGAGTGGGGAGGTGAGGGTTGTCTCTTGATTTAATTTGACTTACATTTGCTGTCAATTAAAATAATTGTATCTTTGCAGTGAAAATAACCTTTGACAATAAAAAGCTGGAAAAACTGGCGAATGACTTTAAGAAGTGCCAAAAGCAGATGGGTCAAATTCGTGCAAAGCTCTACAACAAAAGGCTTGGCGACTTGCGCAACGCCCTAAGCTTGGAAGATGTTCGATACTTGCCCGGGCATTATCATGAACTCACAGGCGACCGCAAGGGACAGTGGGCTTGCGATCTTGATCAACCGTACAGGCTGGTTTTTGAGCCACACGAGCAACCCATTCCTACAGATGAAGATGGCAAATACATCTGGCTTGAAATCAAAGGGGTGGAAATCATAGAGATCACCAATTACCACGGCAAGTAAAGAACAAAACAAAGGCAGTACACATGGCAACTATAACGAATCAATATCACCCACAAATAGCTTTTCACCCTGGCGAAACGCTAGCTGAAAAGTTGGAGGAACTGGGTATGGGCCCGAAAGAATTTGCTATCCGTACAGGCAAACCCGAAAAAACGGTAATAGCGATACTCAAAGGCAAAAGCAGCATTACACCAGAAATGGCGGTGCAATTTGAACATGTACTCAAAATTCCTGCTCACTTTTGGCTGAATATGCAGCGTAATTATGATGAATACATTGCAAGAGAAGAACGCCAAGAACTGCTTCAAGAAGCAACAGAATGGGCAAAATCATTCCCTTACTTGGATTTGGTTAAAAAAGAATGGATTCCTGCTAGAACCACCATTCTGGAGAAAACATCCGAGTTATTGGCTTTTTTCGGCATCAGCAGTCACGCAGCTTGGGAGGACTACTACTTTAATCAGCAGCTTAAAGTGGCTTTTCGTATTTCCCTTGCTCATACCAAAGAACCCTACGCCATATCAGCATGGTTACGAAAAGGTGAATTACAGGCCGCTGAATTACCTAAGATGCCATACAACGATAAGTTGTTTAAAGATGCCTTGCCCGAAATTAAAAGCATTATGGCAAAGCATCCTGCAAACTTCTTTGAACAGCTACAGGCAATTTGTTTAGAAGCAGGCGTAAAAGTGGTACATACACCCAATATCAAAAAAGCACCTATTAATGGAAGTACACGATGGCTTGGTGATACGCCACTCATTCAATTATCAGGTAGGTATAAAAGGAATGACAGTTTTTGGTTTACATTTTTTCATGAAGCAGGGCATATCATCCTGCACGGGAAAAAGGACATATTCTTAGAGGATGTAGACTACTCTGACAAGGACCTGGCAAAAGAAGAAGAAGCGAACAGCTTTGCCATCAAATGGACGCTATCAAATGAGCAAGAAGAAGAAATCGTACAACGATATTCACTTACCGAAGATGACGTCCTTGAATTTGCTGAAAAATTCAACACGCATCCTGCCATCATCATAGGTCGGTTACACCACAAAAAACTATTGCATTATTCAATAGGCAGGCAGTTCATTGAACCTGTAGAGTTAGCATAAGTCTTGACACGCATTACCGAACATAGCATAGAAGATTTTGCCATCCAATTGTTGGAGCATTTGGGCTATGAATACATTTATGCCCCAAGCATTGCCCATGATGGCGAAAATCCCGAGCGGAGTTCATACGAAGAAATACTGCTCACCCAGCGAATGGCAGAAGCGGTTCGAAGAATCAACCCGACTGTGCCAGCTGCTGCACAGGAAGAAGCCATCAAAGAGATTCAGCGGATCCATTCGCCAGAGTTATTGACGAACAATGAAAGCTTTCATCGCTTATTGACCGAAGGCATTAAAGTCAGCTATCAGAAAGACCTGCCTGCGTCCGCTGGACAGGCAGGCGGACGCGAAGAAAGAGGCGATTTGGTGTGGCTGATAGATTTCAACACACCTGAAAATAACGATTTTATTGTTGCCAATCAGTTTACGGTAGTAGAAGATGGCGTAAACAAACGCCCTGACGTGATTCTCTTTGTCAACGGTATTCCTTTGGTGGTGATTGAACTTAAAAATGCAGCAGATGAAAACGCTACCATCAAATCTGCTTTCCGCCAGATAGAAACCTACAAAGCAGTCATTCCAAGTCTATTTACTTACAATGCGTTTACGATTATTTCAGATGGATTAGAAGCCAGGGCAGGAACACTTTCATCAGGTATGAGCCGTTTCATGGCATGGAAATCGGCAGACGGAAAAGAAGAAGCATCGCACTTGGTAAGCCAAATGGAAACGCTCATCAATGGTATGCTCAACAAAGAAACCCTACTGGATTTGGTTCGGCATTTCATCGTTTTTGAAAAATCGAAAAAAGAAGATGCCAAAACACGTGTAACCACCATTTCAACCGTCAAAAAATTAGCGGCTTACCACCAATACTATGCCGTAAACCGAGCAGTTGAATCAGCCATGAGAGCCACAAGTTACACGGTAGAAAAAGAAACGCCAACCAGTATGGTGATGGAATCGCCTGAAAGTTATGGTGTGGCTGGTGTAAAATCACAACCCAAAGGCGACCGAAAAGGTGGTGTGGTTTGGCATACCCAAGGAAGTGGTAAATCCCTTTCCATGGTGTTCTTCACAGGCAAAATCGTGTTGGCTTTGGACAATCCTACCGTTGTTGTCATCACCGACCGCAATGATTTAGACGACCAACTCTTTGATACGTTTGCTTCTTCCACCCAGCTGTTGCGACAAGAACCAAAGCAGATAGAAAACCGTAACGACTTAAAAGAAAAACTGAAAGTGGCTTCCGGTGGAGTGATTTTTACTACCATTCAAAAATTCTCGCCCGAAGAAGGCAATGTATATGAAACGCTTTCAGAAAGGGAAAACATAGTAGTAATTGCCGATGAAGCCCACCGAACGCAATACGGTTTCAAAGCAAAAACGGTAGATGAGAAAGACGAGCATGGCAATGTGATTGGTAAGAAAATCGTGTACGGATTTGCCAAGTACATGCGTGATGCCTTGCCCAACGCCACCTATATCGGTTTTACAGGAACACCCATTGAAAGCACTGATGTAAACACCCCTGCCGTTTTTGGAAACTACATTGATGTCTATGACATTGCCCAAGCGGTAGAAGACGGTGCAACAGTTCGTATTTACTACGAAAGCCGTTTGGCGAAAGTGAACCTGAGCGAAGAAGGCAAAAAACTGGTTGAGGAATTGGATGATGAGTTGGACGGTGAAGAACTGACCGAAACTCAAAAAGCCAAAGCCAAATGGACACAGTTGGAAGCCTTAATCGGAAGTGAAAACCGCATCAAGAATGTAGCCAACGACATCATTCAGCATTTTGGTCAACGACAGGAAGTGTTTGAAGGCAAGGGAATGATTGTGGCTATGTCCAGAAGAATTGCGGCTGACTTGTATGAAGAAATCATCAAGCTAAAACCTGAATGGCATTCAGACGATTTGGACAAAGGCGTAATTAAAGTAGTGATGACTTCTGCTTCTTCTGATGGGCCAAAAATCGCTAAACATCACACCACCAAACAACAACGCAGAACCCTTGGTGACAGAATGAAAGACCCAGATGATGAACTGAAACTGGTGATTGTTCGGGATATGTGGCTTACAGGCTTTGATGCACCAAGCATGCATACGCTCTACATCGATAAACCGATGAAAGGCCACAACCTGATGCAAGCCATTGCAAGGGTAAACCGAGTTTACAAAGACAAGCCAGGTGGTTTGGTAGTGGATTATTTGGGCATTGCTTCCGATTTGAAAAAGGCACTTTCATTCTATTCTGATGCAGGAGGAAAAGGCGACCCAACCATTGCCCAAGCCCAAGCAGTTGAAGTGATACTGGAAAAACTGGAAGTGGTTTCGCAGATGTATAGCGGTTTTCCTTATGAAGAATTTTTCCAAGCAGAAACAGGACAAAAGCTTTCCATGATTCTGGCAGCCGAAGAACACATTCTCGGACTGGAAGACGGTAAGAAAAGATACATCAATGAAGTAACTGCCTTATCCAAAGCCTTTGCGATTGCCGTTCCGCATGAGCAAGCGATGGACGTGAAAGATGAAGTTTCATTTTTCCAAGCCGTAAAAGCACGTTTAGCCAAGTTTGACAGTACCGGTTCAGGCAGAACCGATGAAGAAATAGAAACTACCATCCGACAAGTCATTGACCAAGCCTTGGTTTCTGAACAAGTGATTGATGTTTTTGATGCCGCAGGAATCAAGAAGCCGGACATTTCCATTCTATCTGAAGAGTTCTTGATGGAGTTGAAGGGAATGGAACACAAAAATGTGGCGCTGGAAGTTTTGAAGAAGCTGCTCAACGATGAGATAAAAGCACGTTCCAAAAAGAATTTGGTCAAGAGCAAGTCGCTCAAAGAAATGTTAGAGAATTCTATTAAGAAATATCATAACAAAATTTTGACGGCAGCGGAAGTGATGGACGAACTCATCAAGTTGAGTAAGGAAATCGTGAACATGGACAGTGAAGCCAAAAAACTTGGACTTACTGACTTTGAATATGCTTTCTACACGGCAGTAGCCGATAACGATTCAGCCAAACAACTCATGCAACAAGAAAAGCTAAGAGAATTAGCTGTGATCTTGACCGAACGTGTGAAGCAAAACGCATCCATCGACTGGACGATTAAAGAAAGTGTAAGAGCAAAATTGAAAGTAATAATCAAGCGAACTCTGCGCCAGTATGGTTATCCCCCAGATATGCAAAAGCTAGCAACAGAAACGGTATTGAAACAAGCGGAAATGATTGCAAAGGAATTAACAACAGACTGATAAATGCCAACGCTCAACAACCACACACATTGCCAAGCCGCTCTAAGCAGCCGCACAAGCCAAAGCTAGTCAAAGAGTGTGTCTGAGCCAACGCGCGACAGAAAAAAGAAAAAGCACGAAAGCACAACATTGTATAAGCGTAATGCGGGCTGAACTACTAAAAATGAGCATTTTTGCTCCTAAGAAAATTTCCGGAGGGCAGACAGAAAACGTCTCCGAAATCCCGCACTACGCTTATACTTGACCGTTAGCCACAACTTTGTGTCGTCCTAAAAAATGTCTACACAATTCGATGTAGATATGTATAAAAATGATCAAGTAACCAGAAGGTACAGTGAGGGTTTTAAACTCAAGATTCTTGCCGAATTAAGTACGGGAAAAT
>Ga0123335_1008956_pt1 | contig 10519 bp, 11 predicted proteins | sample BiotimSIPDNA_2_FD_89707 | JGI IMG/M metagenome (GOLD analysis project Ga0123335, IMG submission 89707) | Anaerobic biogas reactor microbial communites from Washington, USA - Biogas_R2 time_0 SIP DNA | ecosystem: Engineered > Bioreactor > Anaerobic > Unclassified | place: Washington, USA... | reverse complement strand
GGCAGATCGTCTGTGGGTGAGGGTACGGTAACCGCTGTCTCCTGGGCAGGGTCGCAAGCCCAAAGGAAGGCACTGCAGACCAGTAACAAACTAAGAAATTGCAGAGTGAAGCTGCGTTTTTGCATGTGCCTATTATACTCACAGTTGAGATGTGGAGTCAGAGTCAGCCAACCTTTGCCAATAAGCCCTGCTACTGGTTTTGGGATTCAAGCGGTCACGAAGGGCGGAAGCCCCCACTGAACGCTTGAGCTGCTTTATCATCAGACCCTTGCTGACTCAAAGCGCTCCGTATGGGCATGTCTCTGACCCTCCCAAAATTACCCTTGCGTATATTATGCGATTAGGCAAAAATGGTATACTTGACAAAACAAAAGCATACGTATTAATATCTGCTTGTCTACCTTTCTGCTGAACATGGATTGAGAGGAACTTACTATGGCTAGAAAACCATCCGGGAGTCTGCTGTCCTCCTATAGAAAAAAAAGACGGAACAACAGGTCAATTCTCATTATTATTGCAGCCATTCTGGTTGTTGCCGGGCTGGTTGTAATCGCGCTCTGGGCAACTGGTGTGATTGGTGAGGGTCCTGGTTTGTTTGCTACCAGCACGCCAACCCCAACAATGACCATGACCGCTACACCGGTGACCCCAACCAACACAGCTACCATAACCGGTACGCCAACCGAAACGCCAACGATTACCCCGACGGCAACTCTTGACGGACCCTTCGACTATATCGTTCAGGCGGATGATTTCGTCTGCGCAAATATCGCTGAGAAGTTCAGCGTTGACCTCGAGCTTTTGCTCTACGTCAATGGGCTCGGTCTGGGCGATACCTGCATCATCCGCGAGGGAGATATCATCAAAATACCAGCCCCCTGGCAGCAAATGCCTACTTCCACACCGGTCCCTACTGACCTGGCACCCGGAACGATCATTGACTACTATGTCGAACCCGGCGCAAACCTGGCATCGATTGCCCAGTTCTATCGCTCAACTACAGCCCAGATCATCATCGAAACCAACCGTTACCGCTCTGCCGAAGGGATCACTCCCTTACTGACCGAGACAACTGCCCTGATGATTGGCGAACTGCTCAAGGTACCGGCAAATATTGCCACACCAATCCCTACAGCCACACCAACCCGGACGGTGACTCCAACCGGTCCATAGACCAGCAAACCAAACCAAGCCCCTCAATCAGTAGGGGCTTTTTTGGTTTGTCAGGCAAAGTGTAGTGAGGGGCAAACATCCGAAACCTGCCAGGCATCAAACGCTGAAGTGCGAATGGCATGGAATCAATCAGTCTGAAGGTTCATTGTAAATGCATGAACGTAAGGGGGGGCTACAATCGTGAGTACTCAATGACCGCTTCTATAGTCAGACCTCCCCAGCTCAAGAACTGGGGAAGGATATTGAAAACTGAAAATTAACTATGATTCCAACGGGGTGGTTTGGTTGGATAAAAACTTCAGCTTTGCTCACGTCATGAACCCACACTTTCGTGACATTATCAAATTCAGAATTGCTGAATTTGGAGAGCTGTATAAATTAATAAACCATTATTACTTACAGGTCATCATCCGAATCGCAGGGTGCTAGGTCGGGGTACACTGGCGCGGATTTAATCGTGTCGAATTCTTCTTCGAGGAAGTAATTGATCAGTCCACGCAGCAGAATGATCACGAACAGGAACATCAGGTCAGTCAGGGTTGGGGAAATCGCGACTCGCAAGATGTCAGACGCAAGCGCAAATTCCAGCGCCAGGCTGAGTCGGTGCCCGAGACGCAAGCGCAAGGTCTCGGAAGAAGATTTAAGCCGGCGAGAGTGATTACGGTCGAGTAAGCTCCTGACAAAATTAACAGTGGCTTCGATGACTGAAATCGCCACAACCAGCATAGCCGCTAATTCAGCAATCAAAATGGCATATCCGACAATTACTTCCAACAAACCTTCGTGAGGAATTTCGATGGCACGATCATCAATAGTGAAATCGCGAAACATAATTAAAATCACGATGATAGCAACAATCATCAGGAGGGGCAAGAGCAGCTGGTTTAGCTTATACGGTTTTCTATGCTGCCTGCGGATTTTCTTTTCCTTCAAATCGTCCATTGAATAAGTTCTGCCTTTTTTGTTTATTTTAATGAAATCAGTTTACCATTATCGGCTGCTGATTGGAATATGGCATCAATTACAACCATGTTTTTAAGTGAATCAGCCAGGGGGAAGCGGGGCACTTCCTTTTTGATCACTACGTTGTAAAAGTGCTCGAAAAGCGTTTCAAAAGTGTCTTCAGCGCGGTAGTTTACACGTTGAACTTCTTTTTCCCATTCAACAATCGTGCTAACAGACTTGTTGTGTCCAGAGAAAGGATGGTCGAGCGTTAAGATTGCGTCTGTTCCAACTACCCTGACCTGGTTTTGAAAGACTGAGTTGAGACCGACGTTAAAACTCCCGAAAACCTGGTTTCCAAAGTCCAGTTGGACCTGGGTTTGCAGATCTACGCCCGAACCACTTTCAAAACAGCGTGCCTGCAAAACCTCTGGCTCGCGCCCAACTGCCATACGCATAAAATCGACAAAGTAGCAGCCCAAATCATACATCGCGCCGCCTCCCAACTCTGGAACCAGGCGAAAATCGTTGGGGTTCTCAAGCGAAAAGCTAAAACTGCCCTCCACGAAGCGAAGCTTTCCAAGCTCACCCTTCTTAATAATTTCGACAGCCTTTTGTATGCGCGAATGATAACGGTAATTGAAACCCTCCATCAACACCAAAGATTTTTCAACCGAAAGAGCAATCATCTGCTGACCTTCATCAGAATTCAGGGCGAAGGGCTTTTCCACTAAAACGTGTTTGCCAGCCTGGAGAGCTTTAATGGTCCAGGGCATATGCAGACTGTTTGGCAGTGGGATGTAGACCGCCTGGATAGTTGCGTCGCCAAGCAGCTCATCGTAGCTGCCATAAGCAACCGGCACCTGCAAACGATCGGCGTAATCCCGGGTGCTGCTCAGATTTCGACCGGCGACAGCAATGACCTGGTTGTTCTTGTTTTTCCGAATTGCCAGGATAACATCTTCCGCGATGCGGGACGTACCGAAAATGCCCCACCTAAGCTCTGGCTTCCGAAAAGGATTGCCCGTGCCCGTGATTGATGATAAGATATCCATAATTACTCACCTATTAACTTTTAAAGATATTGTAGTTGTATTTTATCTATTATACTATCCGCAGTATTATAAGAGGATAAATGTAAAAGGAGAATAAATGACCGTACAAGAGATCGTAAATCAAATCCAGCAGAAGACCGAAGAGGCGCGCCCGGAGATTCTGCGCTTCATGCGAGAAATTTGCGCCATCCCCAGCTATGAGAGTCTGATAGGACCGGTTGGTGAGCGGATCGGCGAAGAGATGAGAAAGTTAGGTTTTGACGAAGTCCGCTTCGATAAAATGGGCAACATCCTCGGTCGCATCGGCGACGGACCGCGCACGATCGTTTTTGATTCCCATATTGACACGGTCGGTATCGGCGACCCCGATGAGTGGCAATGGGATCCTTTTGAAGGCAAGATCGAAGACGGCGTGTTCTATGCACGGGGAGCCTGTGATGAAAAAGGCTCGACTCCTGGCATGATCTATGGCATGGCTTTTGCCCGCGACCTGGGTTTGCTGGATGGCTGGACCGCCTGGTACTTTGGCAACATGGAAGAGTGGTGTGATGGCATCGCCCCCAATACTTTTGTTGAAGTTGACCCAAAGATCAAACCTGATTTTGTTGTGATTGGTGAGCCAACCAAGATGGAGGTCTATCGCGGTCATAAAGGGCGCGTTGAGTTGAAGGTGACTGCCAAGGGCGTTTCTGCGCACGCAGCCAGCAACCATGTCGGCATCAATGCGATTTACCTGCTTTTACCGGTGATCGCAGGCATCCGCGATTTGGAGCCTGAGCTTGGTGACGACCCCTTCCTGGGGCATGGGAAAATTACCGTCTCAGATATGACCGTAAAGACCCCCAGCATCAATGCTGTTCCTGACGAGGCTGTGATTTACATTGACCGTCGTATGACTTTCGGCGAAACGGAAGAAGGGGCGATCGCACAGGTGGAGGCATTGATTCCGGAAGAGAGCAAGGATCGCGTGAAAGTCGAAGCGCTCTTTTATGACGAACCTTCATACACCGGTTTTGTGTTCCCGGTGGAAAAATACTTCCCCGCCTGGGCACTGGATGAAAACCACGACCTGGTGCAGGCAGGCTTGAAAGCCCGCGAAGTCATTGGGTTGGAACTAAAACCTGCCAGCAAATGGTCGTTTAGCACCAATGGGATTTACTGGGCTGGCAAGGCGAAAATTCCCTCAATCGGTTTTGGACCTGGCGATGAAGTCACCGCGCATACGGTAATGGACAGTGTCAAACTGGATGATGTGGTTAAAGCAACCGAGTTTTATGCCATTTTGCCGCACCTGATTCCGTAGTTAAGCATTTGCGGTTGTCCATAGTGGAGGCGCAGAGCTTCCACTATGGTTTTAAACAGCCAACCGGTACAACGTGTATGCCATCTTCCCGGGTATAGGCATATCCGGTGGTAACGATAAGCCGTTTGGCGCGAATTTGTTTTAGAGTTTGGCATGAATTCGTTTTAGAGTTTGGCTTAATTTCGTTGTAGAGTTTGGCTTAATTTCGTTTTAGAGTTTGGCTTAATTTCGTTTTAGAGTTTGGCTTAATTTCGTTTTAGAGTTTGGCATTTTTTTATCCTACGAAGCGAGACGACGTGCAGGGAGACTTCGCAAATGCACGGAATTTAGATCCATGCCCTGCATGACCTGGCGCAAATTCATCGTACACAAAGTGTGTTTTACAAAAATCCCCGGAATGACAACTCGCGGAGTGTGCAGACTGATCAAGTCAAGCAGAGATTTTCTTCGAATGCAAGTCCAATCCACAAATAAGGCATAGCTGAGTATAATCAAGCAAAGAAACCTCAAGGAGAGCAAATATGCAAACTTTTCTACATGGCCGCGATCTGATCGGCGATTTGGATTTTTCTAAAGAAGAAGTTGAAACCGTACTGGAGGTCGCTTGGGACCTGAAACGCAAGCGCGCCCTCAACGAACCACACGCCTACCTGCGAGACAAGGTTTTGGCAATGCTGTTTTTCTTCAGCAGCACACGCACGCGCGGCTCTTTCGAAGCCGGCATGGCGCAGCTGGGTGGCCATGGCGCTTTTATCGACAGCGCAACCACGCAGATTTCCCACGGTGATACCGCCAAAGAAATTGGTCAGATTTATGGGCGCTACTTCGACGGCATCGCTATTCGTCATTGCGACTGGAAAGATGGCAACGAGTACATCAACGAAGTCGCCAAATACTCGCGCGTGCCTGTCTTGAATATGCAGTGCGATATTTATCACCCCTTCCAGTGCCTGGCAGATTTAATGACCATCATGGAAAAGAAAGGTCGCGACCTGAAACGCAAGAAAATTGTAGTTTCCTGGGCTTACGCAGCTTCCTACCTGAAACCGATCTCTGTGCCGCAGTCGCTGATTATCCAGATGCCCCGGTTTGGCATGGACGTGACCCTGGCATACCCGAAAGAATTCCCATTGATGCCCGACATCGAACAGCAGGCAGCCGACGAAGCGAAAAAATGGGGCACATCCTTTGAAATCGTGCACGATATGGATGAGGGTATGAAGGATGCTGACGTGATCTATGCCAAGAGCTGGGGACCGCTGATGACTACCGCTGACCCAGACAAGGGTAAAGTGCTTCAGGATTCATATATGGATTGGATCATGGACCAGCGCAGGCTGGAACTGGCAAAATCGGATGCCATTTATATGCACCCACTGCCAGCAGACCGCGACATTGAGGTGACCAATGAGGTTATCGACGGACCCAACTCTGTGGTCTACGACGAAGCCGAAAACCGACTGCACGCTCAAAAGGCGGTTATGGCATTGACAATGTCATAATTCACTAAAACAAGAATCACCGGGAGGCAATTGCTTCCCGGTTTTTGTTTACTGTTAGCCATTTTCAACCCTCGAATTGATTCTGTTGAGCGATATAGGCGAGTGAGCTAATTGCATAGAGCGGAATATTGACCAACCAATCTTCCTGGCGGTAATCTGACAGAGAGGTTCGGATGGCAATGGAAGGGTTGAATTTTTCAGCGTAAGCAGCAAGACTTTTTGCTCTGAGGTTCTCTGCAGCTTTCACCTCAATGGGTATTATGTCTCCCGATAACTGAACAAGAAAATCTATCTCCCCTGTCGAACGTTCAGCCGAATAGTAAAAAGGGCGGAGTCCCAATTCTGAAACCAACTGTGTTAAAACGTATTGTTCAGTCAAACTTCCTTTAAATTCTTCAAATATGTGAGAACCTTCAAGCAAGGTTTTAGCATCAAGATCACACATCGCCGATAAAAGCCCCACGTCATTTAAGTACAGCTTGAAGGCAGTGGGGTCAGCATATCCTGCCAGTGGTATGCCAGGTTTACTGACTCGGGGAACTCGGATTACCAAACCACAATCCTCCAACCATTGAATTGCATCTTCATAGTCTTTAGACCGTGCCCCGCTTCTTAAGTGACCAAAAATGAATTTTTTATTTTCTTTACCAAGCTGAGTCGGGATACTGCGATAAACCAAGCGCAGTCTTTCGGAGGTGATTCCGGTCGTATGCTTCGAAAAATCGTACTCATAAAGCTGAACCAAATCTTTTTGAACTTTCCTTGCTTTAAGGTAATCCCGATCGTCAAGGTATGATTTTATAACCTCGGGCATTCCACCGAGATAATAATATTGCTTCAATAATAAAATGAACTTATCGCGGAAAACTTTTATCATTTCAAAGTCAGCATTCCGTATCAAGAGCGACAGCGCCTCGTTTCCGGTCGCATCTAAAAACTCCATAAAGTTTAAAGGGGAAATATTCATCAGCTGGATCTTACCCACAGGAAAAGAAATGCCGCTATGCAGTGCTACACCCAAGAGCGAACCGGCTGCAAGGATGTGCAAGTCAGGTCGCTGTTCTTGAAAGTACTTCAATGCTTGGAGTGCAAGAGGAATCTCCTGGATTTCATCGAAAATTATCAATGTGTCCTTATTAATCGGGGTTTGTGATTCAATACTCAGAGCTTCAATAATTCGTTCTATATTGAAATCCTGGTTAAATACAGCTTGTAGACGGGGGTTTTGATCCATAGAAAGATATGCAACTTTGGCAAAATATTCTTCGCCGAAGGTCCGCATCAGCCAGGTCTTGCCCACCTGTCTGGCACCCTGGAGCAATAGTGGCTTTCGCCCTGAATCGTTTTTCCAATTAATTAGTTGTTGCATCGCATTTCTTTTCATATTTCATCCATCCTTCCGCCCAACACAAACCATGTCGGTGTTTATGGATTATACAACACTTTTACGGACGTATTTTTGCTAATAATCACATTAATACGGACGAGTTTTTGTAGGATATTACATTTTTACGGACGTATTTTTGTGACAAGCTTCAACACCCTTCAGATTGCCCATGGAGGCGGTTTGCAGGTTTTCTTTGGAGCCGTGAGATAATGTAAAATCTTCACAGGTGTTATCATAAATACATCGCAACGAGGAGTTTTGCCATCAATACCAAAAAATTCTTATTTTTCGTCAACCTGGCAGTCGGAATCACGCTGGCGATCCAAGCACTGCTGCATCCCACGCTCGACAGCCAAACCAAAACCACCTTTATGATCGTCGCGATTGTTTTCGTCAATTGGGCGATTTTTACCTGGTTGGCATATTCTGTTGCCATGAAGGAAAGCAAAGGTGCAACAGCTTCCAGCCAATCGCAGGGTGTCTCGCAGGACAAGAGCAGGCATGATTGGAAAACCCTGATGGATGTGACCACGCTCGCTTACCAGGTTGTAATCCTGCTGGCATTGGTCTTCCTCAATGTTCTCATGGTTGTCGGGGTGACGGATAGTACTTACCTGGTAGGCACGATTTTGACGGCGATTGTTTTGCCGTTGCTGGTGACCCTAATTGCGAATAGAGTGATAAAACGGAATGGAATCTAACTCTCGTCTCGTCCTACGAAGTGATGGCTTCGCTTGTGGTAGAAATGGATAAAGCTTGCGAGGAAAAGCCTCTTGCTATTCCGTCACATGGACATGAAGATAGTAGAACCTCTTCCGTAAGTGAGATTTTTCTATATCTCACTTACAGAGAAATAGTCTGTATGGATTGTCTTGATTTTATAAACAGTCTGTGTTTCCACGCCAACTTCGTATTCAATCATAAATCTAGCTAGTTGCGCTCCATCAATCAGGACGACTTTTACATCGAGCTGTGGAACGTATGCTTTCGCCTCATTAGAATACTTAGCAGTTGTAATGAAAATCCCTTTTTTTGCGTGTTTTCCTGACAAAGCACCCACAAACTTCTGAATTTCCGGTCGGCTGACTGTCTGGTTCGGATCCCATCTTTTTGCCTGGATATAAATCCGGTCTAGACCAAGTCTGTCTTGATCAATAATCCCATCAATCCCTTCATCACCAGACTTTCCAACAGCCTCAGCGAGTTCGTTTTGTGAACCTCCATAACCCATAGCCAACAATAGGTCGATCACCAAACGTTCGAAAAACACTGGAGAGCTTTTCAAAATTATGTCAATCAGGTTATCGGCCAGACGAGTTTCTATCTCATCAAATGCGCTCTCCAATAATTCTTCTGGAGTTCTTTCATCGTCACTCTCTTTGTTGAAGCCTGGTTTCGGGGCATCTTTTCTTGATTGGAACTCTTGAAATGAAGGGTATCTCATTAAGATTTCGTCATCAATTCGTTTTGGATTGGTTGAAAGTAAATTCACCCCTTCCTTAGTAATCTGGAAAAAACCTCTGCGTGGATCTTGCAGTAGACCTGCCTTTTTTAAGTAAGTTCTCGCCCATACCACTCGGTTGTAGATAACTGTCTGTCGACCACTTTTGATCGTTTGCAGTTTTTCATCATCAGTAAGTTGATAACTTATGGATAATGCTTCAACTGCATTGTGGATGTGATGTTCTTTTTCATCTTCTGCGAACTTTAGCAACGGCAGCATCAGGTCTTCATAACTAGGAATCATATTCTTTCCGATCACTCACGAGGTGAGATTAAGTGTAACAAACAACCGAGATGGTTAAGTTCAATCTGCCAGACCTGCCAGTTCATGCGAGCAAAAAAAGGCGCTAAAATTCCACGAAGCCATCCTTCTTTTCCATGCATACTCGAAAAAGGCGGATTGAAAACACACAAAGTGCGAGTAGACGAACGCTCGAGGTGTTTTCAATCCCGCCCTACGGGTTTTCATCCTGTAAAATAAATTAATCTTTCGCCGGCATGTCGCGGCTGGCGATGACATCCACGCCTGTGCCAATAACATTAGCAATGATCACATCTTCGGCTTTGATCGGCGCGGTCACTTCAATTGCCCTGATTTTCTCGAGCACTTCCCCAATTTTCCTCTTGGGAATTGAGCCTTTGGTGTAAACCGGCAGCAACGGGTGGAAACCGTTGGGCACCCTCACCGTACTGGCAACCATGCGCTGCGGCGCAATCGCTTCCTGGCGCCCATAGGTTTCGCCTTTTCGGCAGCGCTGACCTAAAATCTTGACGACCTCATCTCCTTCCATCCGAACGATCAGTTTACAGCCCATCGGGCAAGCGGTGCAGATAAAATTCTTTTCTTCCATCTTATGCCTCCGATTTCGGGTAAATATCAACGGTCAATCTGCCAGCTTTTTCAACTTCAGCTGCCATCCTGGGCTTAAGTACGATTGTGACCATCTCACCCGGGCGCACATAACGTTCAGAACGCCTGACAATACTATTCGTTTCGCCGCGTACTTCCATCCAGACATCTTCTTCGATCGGTCTGGTCACGCGCATTTGCAGGCTGATATCGCCTTGTTCCAGTGCTTTTTTATCCAGTTTGTGCGGGACAATGTAACGAACATTCTTTCCAGGAACCAACGGAATATAGCGGGAAGCACGGTCTTTCTCAGCAATCGCAAATTCAGCAGCGCTCTTCCCGGCTTCTCCACCAGCCATCGAGACATAATCGACCAGATCATAGACATGCACCACATTGCCAGCAGCAAAGATGCCCGGAACATTGGTCTGGAAATGCTCATCTACATAAGGACCACCAGTAACGGGGTCGAGCGCCACACCGGCTTTTTTGGAAAGCTCGTTTTCAGGGATCAAGCCGACCGAGAGCAGCAGTGTGTCGCAAGGGATGATCTCTTCACTGCCGGGAATGAAATTCCATTTGTCGTCTACGGCGACTGATTCGATCGCTTCAACCCGATCTTTCCCAATAATCTTCTTGACCGTATGCTGGAGTTGTAAAGAGATGTTCCAGTCATCGAGGCATTGCACATAGTTGCGGCTCAAGCCAGAAAGATAAGACTGAATCTCGAGCACCCGTTCCACGTGGGCACCCTCAAAAGTCAGGCGGCGAGCCATAATCATGCCGATGTCTCCGGAACCGAGG
>Ga0123335_1008953_pt1 | contig 10522 bp, 7 predicted proteins | sample BiotimSIPDNA_2_FD_89707 | JGI IMG/M metagenome (GOLD analysis project Ga0123335, IMG submission 89707) | Anaerobic biogas reactor microbial communites from Washington, USA - Biogas_R2 time_0 SIP DNA | ecosystem: Engineered > Bioreactor > Anaerobic > Unclassified | place: Washington, USA... | reverse complement strand
TTGAATGAAATTTTTGATATATAGTTGCGAATAGCAATGCGCTGCTTGGGGTCAAGTCCGGCAGTCGGCTCGTCGAGTATAAGGATTTCCGGATCGCCAAGAACAGCCTGAGCAAGCGCTAGACGCTGCTTCATGCCGCCGGAAAGTGCGCCTATCTTGCGGCGCGGTATATCGTCAAGCTCGACGGCGGCAAAGATTTCCGAAATCTGCTGTTTTGCTTCAGTTTTTTCCATGTCTTTGAGAGCCGCCATATACCACATGAAACGCTCTACGGTGAAGTTCGGGTAAAGCCCAGGATACTGCGGCATAAAGCCGATTTTTTCCCGGAAACGCACACCCATCTTGAGAACATTTTCCTCTGTTCCTGAATTATCGGTGTATGTAATCTCGCCCGAATCGGCTTTCAGGTTGTCTGTGATGATATTCATCAGCGTTGATTTACCTGATCCGTTTGGACCGAGCAGGGCGTAAATGCCCGGTTCGAATGTTGCCGTGAATTGATCTAAGGCAAGATTGCTGCCATATGATTTTGATATCGAGTTAATTTTTAATAACATTTCAATCACCCCTGTTCAGCCAGATAAATGCTTACCCGGTTCTGTATCACTTCCGCGGTTTTTTCCGCCGTTGTCAAGCCGTTAAAATATCGATTGATCTCCTCGCCGATAATTTCAGAAATCGTATTCGGAAGCATTCTGCCGACACTTACCGATTCGATATAAGTCAGGAATTCTTCCGCCAATGCATCGGTTATTTCCAATGTATAACCCGACGGGTCTGAGTTCCCCAAACCTAAATCCGGGTAATAAAAAGCGGAATCGTCCTCAAAGATATATTTGTATGACTGCTGCATTTCGACCCATTTGTCAAAGAAAGGCTTTAGTGTCGGGATATTGCTGTTCATGTCGGAGCTGTTCAGGGTCAAATATTCCGTCATCAGAAATTTGATGAATTCCCATGCCCCTTCCCTGACGGCGCTTTCGGAGGAAATCGCATAATAGTTATAAGGCGCAACAACCGCTTTTCCTCCGTCCGGCGACGGATAGCCGACAAAGTTAAGAGGTATGTCGATGCCGAATCTGTATTTTACCGCAAAATAGTCGGGGATATTGCACAAGGTCGCGGAATACAGCAGACAGGTATCGTCTCTGTATATCCCGGTCTTGCCGAAATTCTCGGCAAGGTCGTTTTCCTCCGGAATTTCATTGATATACTTCAAAAGACTGATGAAGTCTTCATTGCCGAAGCTGCATTTATTGTTGTCGAAATCGATATACGCGCCGGCTGAATACATCAAAAGCATATTTGTGAAATACTCGCGGTTTATTGCGGCGGTCAGCCGCTGATTTTCCGAAAGGCTTGAGTTTAATTCAATTAAAGCGCTGCCGTCCCAGATTCCGCCGGTCTTTATCGGTATATTGCTTTCCTTTCCGACAAGCGTTTTTATGCGAAAATACGGCGCTGCGGCATATAAATGGCCGTTATATTCAAGCGAATTCAAAACGCAGGGGAATATGTCGTTTTTTGAGATATCTTCATCCTCTTTCATGAGTTCATATAAATCAAGAAATATCTCTTTCTCTGCATATTTTTCGTAATTCGAGTTGAATACCACAATGTCCCCGATGTCGCCTTTAAGTATTGATTTGTCAAATTCCGAGAGCTGTGACGCGGCGGAGATATCCGTTTCGCCGAACACCGTTACCGCTTCATCGCATATAACATGATATTTGTAGGATCTGGAGTTGAACTGTACAGCCGCTTCGGGGATACTTCCTGCGCCGGTTTCGGAATATGCAACATGAATAACGGTGCGTATCATATCCTCCTGATTTTCCGCGGCGCTGAGATAATACAGGCAGGGTCGGTTATCATCGCTATAAATCATGGCAAACTGCACATCATTTACGGCTATGAAATCCAGAATCTTGTCTTTGTTGATGCAGGAACTGCTCCAGCTTAAAATCAGCCGCATATCCGAATCTTTTGAATGATATATCCCGGAATTGTTGTATATAAGCAGGTCGGAGTTGCTACGGACAAAAATCTGATTCGCCGTTTTTACGGTGTCCTTGACATATACCGTGTTTTCGGTAAGCCTTCCCGAATCTGCGCAATCAAACAGCTGCCGAGCGCCGTACTGATTTTCGATCAGCAAAAGCGGGACATCATTTGTCGGAGTGAAGCTCAGCAAAGTGCCTATGTTTGATGTATCGAAAAGCAGCTTGCTTGCGCCGGCGGTAACATCAGCTTCAACACAGCTGTTTCCATTGACGACATATACATTTTTATTGGCAGACCACAGATAAATTTTATGTTCTTCGTTTATGTATGAGGTCAGGTCAATCGTCTGTTTGATTTCACCGCTTTCCGACAGTATATATAGGATATTCTTCGGTTTGTTCGCTTCCGTATCATATAATCCGGATATAACGGCGTATCCGTTTTCCGTCTTGCAGAACCCTCTCGCCAGTGAAGTTAATTCAGTCGGCAGATAGTCTATATTGCCTGATTGCCTGTCGGCTTTGGCAACACAGACGCCGCCGTTCATATAGCCGCAGACATATATCAGGCTGTCGATAATATCAAGTCCGGCGTTGTAAAAAAAGCGCTCGTCAAAGCAAACAGGTTCTTTTTTGTAAACACCCTCCAAGACAATGATTTCCGGCTCTTTTTTCGCGTTTTTGCAGCCGGGCAGAGAGATGAAAAACAGCAATACCGCCAAGCTGATCAACGCCGATCTGATGCTTCTTTTCATATCCTGCCTCCGAATCCGTTGTTCCATTTAACCTTTGATACTGCAAGCGCAGCCGACGCGGCAATCAACAGCATGATTTCATATATAATGAAATAGCCCGAAGTTATGGTTGTTACATCGATTGATATTAATTTCGGGAGTATCAGTATAAATAAACCTGAAATTATTATGCCGAGACGCTTCTCCGTGATTTCCGCAATTCCCGCTGTAATAATCGCAAATAACAGCAGCGAGAGTACCCGCGCAAGCTCGTTTGTGACGAATATTCCGAATATCGAAAACTGCGGCGGCAGTCTGCTGAAAATCATTAGCGATTTGGCTGCCGCATTGAACAGCGGAAGTTCATAATGCCGCATTATAAACAGTATCGATATCATCTCGGAAATTGCTGAAACAACCAAACAGCAGACAGTTAAAACAGAGAACTTGCTTATATAAGTCTTGCCGCGTCCGAATTTCGTTGTTTTCAGAATAACATCCATGCCGTATGACGAAGTTTTCCTGTCGTGTTCTATCGCAAACACGGAAGCCGCCAGCAGCAGAACCGCAATATAGACCGGGATATCGATATCGCGCCCGAACACTTTATTCCATCCGGTATCGTAAACAAAACTGACATTTTTCGTTTTTGACAGATATTCTTCGTATTTTTCTATCCTCGTGAAAACATTCCTGCGTATCTCGGCATCGCCGCATTGCGCCAGAATGTCGTCATATTCTTCGGGGGTCAGTTTCCCGAAAATAAAATCATTCTCCGCGGCGCGCCGGAGTTCTTTTTTTATGTCAAGTTCTCTCGCGGTTGCCAGCACATCTTCGGCTTTCAACTCCGTCCATAGGCTGCTTTCAAAGTTGTCTCCCGAATAGTATGTCATATATTCGTGATATATCAGTTCGCTTACCGAATATGCGCCGCCGGTGCCGCTTGTGATGTTTATGATGATATTTATCGCAAATGCCGCAAGTATTATCAAAAATGCGCCCGACAGAACTATGCATTTATTGAATTCGCATATCCATATTGACAAGGAATAAGACCTGGGCTTTTTGCTTGTGTAACTGAAAACAGGAACTTTGAAAAATAATTTTCTTTTCGATTTCTCCGGTATTATTTTTGTCCGGCGGGAAGAAGATAAATATATTCCCGCCGCGAATGACAAAACGCCGATGATCGCATATATGATAAACACAACATGGACAGCCGGATACAGTTTGCCCCCTGTAACGACCGGACGGTATTGCGAAAACAATGGCTTTGCTGTTGACATTTTATATATGCTGATGTAATTTAAGGGGCTGAATATTGATGTTATCCTCACAAGCGACGTTGCCCATGACATCGCAGAGACAAAAATAGCGGCAAGGCTGCTTTTTATCACGCTTGCCGATGTGCATATTATTAAATTGCATATGAGAGTGAATACTGCTGCAAAGACGAATTTTGTGCAGAAATATATTATCAGATACTGATAAACTTTAATGTTATAAGGGCATAATGCCATTTCCGGCAGCGATTGCACCGGAGCGCCGAATATCAGCTCTTTTCCGTATATGATAAGCTCACTTGAAAGAAAAAGAATGACGCTGAAAAAAACAAACAGCAGCACCGACAATTGTTTTGCCAGCGCCAGTTTTATCCGTCCGTTTTTTGTGGTTCTGATTATCGGCATAATACCGAGCGAGATATCTTCACCGTATATTGTAATTGAAAACAGCAACGCCGCCGCTGCAATGAATATCACGTTGTAATCATGCTGAAAATATTTCGTCTCGGAAAAGTCGCTGTCGGAAATCTCCGCCGAATTATGAAGGCCTTTATATATTTTCAGCAGGTTTTCCTGATAACTGCCGAAGATTTCCCCCGATTGTTCTTTGTTCTTCTCGGCATTTTCACACACGAAAGCTATGTTACCGTAAAATTCGGCGGCGGAATTGACCGTATATTTTATACCGACACTTGCCTGAGGATGATAATCCCCGAAAATCTCACCCGATTGACGGGCAGCGCCGTATTTGTCGACAAAGAACATTGTCATGATATTTAAGCATAATAATACCATGACAAAAACGACCTTTCTGACATCGATGAAAAAACGATATAACTGATATCCTGTGATTTTAATCATGACTGCATAATATATTCAGTTGAAAGTTGAAAAACCTCGCCGGTTTCTATCGATATTGCCGCAACTCCGGATTTTATTCCTTTTTTATCGCCTTCCGAATATTCCTCTTTGCTTTGAGAGAAAAGAAAACCATTGTATACCGTATATGATTCGCTGAGATAATAACCTTTATCACTTAATTTCTCCGAAAAAGACAGAAGCTTACCTTCTTTTTCGCCCGCGTTTTCCAAGTTTATCGAGTAGATTTTATTCCCGTGATTTACCGTAATTGTTCTGCGTTCAATCTTCCTGTTCCAATCCTCATCGTAAGTCGCAAAGTCCCATTCAAATGCTTCAACAGGATCATATCGTGAATAATACAGTGTGTTGTTTTCGATATAAAACCACATTATGTCTTTATATAATATTTCTCCGGTATTGTTTTTGATATCGAGTGCATAAAGTGTGCCCGTATTATGTTCTTCATTTTCTTTCGTTAAGTAATAAATGTAGTCACGGGTCAATGAATATTTCTCTATCTTTTCGTCTATTATCGTTTCCTTATTTTGAAAATTCGCATCACAGCGATATAATTTTCTGTATTTATCGGTATAATATATATGACCGTTGTAACCTGTTGTATACCACACTTCATAGTTCTGCGGCAATTCAATCAGTTTCTCGGTTTTGGATTCCAAAACATCGTATCTGTATATAATCCTTGTAGTGAGCTGCATCAGCGATTCCGTTTGCCCGTCGACTCTTATTATATAAAAGTAAACAAATCTGCCAAGCTTACCCAGCACTTCTCCGCCATAATCAAATTCACCCAATACAACATATTTCCCCGCTTCGGGATCATATTCGATTAACTGACATTTATAAGCTTCTTCAGCATTCATCATTGTATACAGTTTGCCGTTTGATTCCGTGATGGTATAAGGATTTCTGAAAACATACGATAAACAAGGCAGGCTTGAGTGGTCGCATAACGGATCCTGACATACCGGATATGTGGATATTTCATGGTTGTCGTTTATATAGGAACGCCTGCATGAAAGAGAAGGAAATAATACATATACACAATCTTTCGTCGGATATGTATGCCCTCTTCTAAAAGTCGGGTCAGTTATGTCATCATCAAAACCCTGTGGATATATTTCCTCAAGGGAATATCCGGTTACGGTCGATTCTGTCGTATCAATATCCGAATTATTTGTGTTCTCTTGATTATTTTCCTGTTTATTACAGCCTGCGGCTTGTGTGATAAAAAGCAATACAAGAAATGTGATGATAAATAAGTTCCTTTTATTCTTCATGATGTAGTTTCCATATATGATTTAAACTATGCCTGCGTTTATTGGCAGATCGTTTCTCAAATGCCATGTGAAGTCCGGCAAGCCTTCGCTCCTTTTCTTTTGGATCCGGAACACAAGTTTCTCCGCATACTTCATAAAGCAGAGAATTACATTCATCAATAAACTCAATGCTTTGTACGTTTTCGGGCTTTTCAAGTTCAAGGTCGATCTGACGGTTCAGAAATTCGAACCATTTATTTGTTTTGCGCTGATTCAGTTCTCTTCGAGGCGGTCTGTCTCCTTTATAGCTTTCAATCACGATTTTCCCCCTCAATTTATCTAGTCTGCGAAAAACCGTTTTTGGACATTTCGAATATTGTAAAATATCTGTTAACGGCACATGCCTGTTAATAAGCATATCGTTAAATTCAGCAGCGCTTTGATAAGCTTTCTTATCTTGTTGCTTAAGCATAATACACTTTTTCGAACCGCAGATTCGGTAATATTCAATTCTGATTCCATGTTATCCTATCACAATCCCAACCCGGAGTAAAGTGTTTTATGAAAATATATTCGGAAATATAAAAATCATAGTTATTGTCATAATTTCATTCTGTCAGAGATGACTTTGCGAAAGCATTCCGGAACTATTGACTTAGCAAGCTATACTTATCGATCTGTTTTGTCTGAATTTGCCGTCTGGATATGTAAAATTCCTTTTGCACTTATTTAGGTATCAACTGCTTCATTACATGGCTTTTTTAACCTCCGCATAAAAATTGTTGAAAAAGTGAGAGGAACAGCAGCGGCGCAAGCCGCAGACTCTCAAGAAAATCTGCGGCGATAATCAACGGACGATTTGGTTTTTGTTCATATAAGCGTTACAAAATAATTCAAAAGGATAATTGAAATTTCAGCAAAATCTGATATCATTTATTCGCAGATATAAGATACATATCTGACACTTAAAATAATTGGAAGTTAACATCATGCGTCGTTTCACCCATACTCAGTTTGGCGTATGCCGCAAACGATTTTGGTGCAGTCCCCGGTTGTGGAGAGGACAAATCAAAATCATTCACATTAGCGCATAAGCCAGACTGTTGATTGTCGGCTTATGCGCTTTTTATTTGCTCACGGCTATGCTGGGAACTGAATCCCAAATGCCGATACAGGATGTGGGATTTGCTATTAGACCCTCCAGCAACACATTACAGCACAACAGCAACCTATACGGTATCCACACAATGTGTGACCAACGTAAAATTTGTGTGGTGTTATTCGCCTGCTATGTATGAGTATTTTTGGGGAGTCGTGTTGAATTCCACTTCGGTCAGAGAAGTTCACGATAATCAATATGTTTATAATGGAGTTCCTTATGGCGATATTGAGGAAAAGAATTACACATTAACTTGTGACAATTATTATCGTGTAGCAAGTATAACGCGTGAGTATTGGGAAGGTTATGAAAACATTCATTTGGAATATATCAAGCGGATTAGATGCTCGTATGATGTTGATGTGGTAACAACAATCTATCCTGAATATGCTCAAGGATATTATGACATGAATTATTGATTATTTGCCTCGCCTTTTCTTTGGTGGAAAGTAAAGCATTCTGGAGTGTTGTAATGAAAAGAATAATTGTTTTTTCCTCGGTTGTAGTTTTGGCATTATTACTGCCGTGTGCTCTGTTTATCCCGTATCAGAAGGATGTAAACTTAGCTTTAGCTGGGTATTGTTGCGATCTACAAAACACAAGCGAATATCATGAAGCACAAATCTCCATAAAGGGCACAGCAAAATGTCGCCTGTTGGGACTAATAGAGTTTGATGGATCAATAATAATTGAAGATACTTTACATCCTGTTAGTATGGACGCGGTATATATTCAGTTCGGCAATGGATTGGGGCAAGTAAGCAGTTACGAGAACTCAGCTCAGTTAGGCTCCTATAGTTATGTTGGCTACATTTGCACGGCTGATTTTACTAAGCTTTTATTCGTGTTTTATGATGAGAATAGTGAGGTAAAGTATCAACGGTATTATGTTGCACCTGTGGAGAATGCTGAAGAAGCAGTAGTCCTCGCTGAGCAGCTGAGTGATGGGACGATTCTATCAAGCATTAAATGGAATTAGGTGCAAACGGTCTGCTTCGGCAGGCCGTTTTGCTATAGCAAACGCTCTGTTGAATAATTCCTCGTCAGAGCATTCACGTTTTTCTCAATATCTCGGAATTGCGGGGCAGCTGTCCTTGTGTTGCTTGTGAGTGCTTCTTTATTAACCATAAGCGTTTGCGCCGGATACCGATAGGTAAAGCTTTGATAATATCTCCACCTTTTCCCCCGGCCCGCACCGTACGTGCGGCTTTCGCCGCACACGGCGTCTCCTTTCAAATATTCAATTTCAGATTAATTCGCTCCGGTTCCGCATACGAGGATGTGTCTTAAATCTTATATATATTTCAGCTTACCGCGAAGCAAAGGATTACATATTTACCGCGTCCACCGCGAACACCTCGAATACATCATCATCCTTGGGCTTTAACCTTGTGCTAAAATTATATTTTACATCAGACATAATAAGTGTCATATATTATATTCCTTTCGTTTATTCAACATCGGCGGTTTTCAGATACTTTTCCGCCTGCATATTGAACATCGCCGCGTACTTGCCATTCTGTTTCATGAGCTGGTTGTGGCTGCCGGATTCCGCAATTTCGCCGTTTTCGATGAGGTAGATGCAGTTCGCATCCCGTACAGTGGACAGGCGGTGCGAGATAATGATTGTCGTCGTATCGCGCAGCTCCATAATAACCTTGTTGAGCTCGTATTCGGCGATGGGGTCAAGGGCTGCAGAAGGTTCGTCAAGAATCAACAGACCGAACTGTCCCGTGAACAGACGCGCCAGACCGAGTTTTTGTGTCTCACCGCCGGAGAGGACGATGCCGTTCTTGTCGAATTCCTTTGTGACCTGTGCCTCAAGCCCGCAATTGAATTTTTCGAGAACGCCGGAAAGTCCGAGCTTCCGGATGATTTCATGCAGTTTTTCATCAGGAACATCGCGGTAAAGTTTCATATTTTCCGCCAGTGTCATGGCAAATAGGTTCGTATTTTGGAACGCGATACCGATACCGGAACGGAGGTTATGAACATCGTAATCTCGGATTGGATTACCATTGATAAGGATATCGCCGGACGATGTATCATACAGACGGAGCAGGAGTTTGGTAAGTGTGGATTTTCCGGCGCCGTTTTCGCCGACAATGGCGATTTTCTGACCGGGCTTGATGGACATTGAGATATTTTTCAACGCAAAATTGCTGTTGTCGTAGGAAAACGAGACGTTTTTCAGATCCACGGAAAATGGCATATCACTGTTTTTTACGGTAAGTTCTTTGCCGGTACGAACTTTCGGAGATTCGATGGTAGATTCCGCATTGAAGAAACTCTGGAGTTTACGGGAATAGAGAGCAAAACCATTGATGCGATTCGCAATACCTATAATTGGCTCGAAGGAGTTGTAGAGGTATTCTGAGGCTTTAATAGTCGACGTAAAAGAGCCAACGCTGAGTGTACCGGCAGCAATTTTACGGACAGCAGCCCCCATAGCCGCAAGATCAACAACAAGGGGGACAGAAAAATCCAGAATACGCATTCCGACAAAAAAAGCTTTAAAGCGTTTATGCAGGGAACATTCTTTAATAACCGCTTCATCATATTTTTCAAGTATATATTCTCCTGAACAATTGCAGCGGAGATCGGCAGCATAAGTGTTCAGATAAATAATACGCTGAATATAACTTTTTCTGCGGTTGATATCAGACATCTCATCCCATTTCCTGGTACTATATTTATTATCCAATCTTCCGTACAGACCGGTAAAGATCAGAACAGCAACAGTAACCAAAAGGATTATGGGACTAACCGAGGATACAAGAACGATCATCGTAACAAACGTAATAATGTTTGATACAATCTGCTGTAGGTAGGAAAATGCCTGTTGGCTTTTCTGCATATATTCGTTTAAGGCAAGGGTATAGTTGTGATAAAACTCAGGATCATCGAAATTTCTATAATCACATTCTAACGCTTTACGAAAGATATTCCTGGTTATTTTCGCAGTAATCTTGGCCCCCCACTCCGGACAGAAAGCCATGAGCGGAGAGTTCCGCAAAAGGTCAACGATTACAACGCCGAGCAGGAACAAGCTAATCACAGTCAGAATCGAAAGAAATTTTTCTCCCGCGACAGCCATATCGAGAATAACCTTATAAAAATATACCCAGAGAATGTTGTTTCCTACCTGTCCGATCTCGTACAGGATAAATGACAGAGTGTAGTAACCTCCTCCATATTTGAACTG
>Ga0123335_1008952_pt1 | contig 10523 bp, 8 predicted proteins | sample BiotimSIPDNA_2_FD_89707 | JGI IMG/M metagenome (GOLD analysis project Ga0123335, IMG submission 89707) | Anaerobic biogas reactor microbial communites from Washington, USA - Biogas_R2 time_0 SIP DNA | ecosystem: Engineered > Bioreactor > Anaerobic > Unclassified | place: Washington, USA... | reverse complement strand
ATGATCTTACAATTCATTCTTCCCCTCCCTGATTCTCTTCTTCCTGCAATCCGTAGTAGGTCGTCAATAACTTTTTTAACCGTTTACGAGCGTAATGTATCCTGCTTTTTACGGTGCCGAGAGGTTTTCCAACGATATGCGCGATCTCTTCGTACTCCAAATCCTGCACATCTCGTAAACGGATCAACTCTTGGTCTTCCACCGATAACCGATTGAGGATGGATTCCATATCTTCCGAATCGAATTGCTTCTCCACGCTAATCTCTACGTTATGATCCGCTACCGGCTCCAAAGCGCCGGATTCTTCGGACTCGAAATCGGTCATCGTCTCAGAACGTTTCGAATACCTTTTCAATTGATCCTTGCAAACGTTTACCGCTATCCGGTAGAGCCACGTGGAAAAGGAGGAATCTCCTTTGAACTGTTTGATGCTTTTATAGACCCTCAAGAACACTTCTTGAATTACATCATCAACGTCGTCCACATTCAAATAGGACTTCGCAATGGAGCCTATCAAACCGGCGTACTCATCGTAAAGCTTTTCATAAGCCCACGTTTTTTTCTCTCTTAGAGCGGAAACCAAAACAGCATCGCCGCTTCTTTCTGTTTCCGGCGGTTCTTTACCCCGTTTTTTTCGGGAAAGCAACCTTGAACCCCCTCGTAAATAAGACTGAAAAATATAGAAAAAGTTCAAAAAAAGATGATTAAATAGACCCTTATAACCCCTCGCATGGAGTATAGCATATTTTGAAAGATTCACGCAACAGAAATAAAAAAAAATACCCGACTTAGTCGGGTATTTGGTGCCGAGAGAGGGACTCGAACCCTCATGAGGGATCAACCTCGCCGGTTTTTGAGACCGGTGCGTCTGCCGGTTCCGCCATCTCGGCGTCGTGGTGGAGCCGATGGGATTCGAACCCACGGCCTCTACCTTGCGAAGGTAGCGCTCTCCCAATTGAGCTACGGCCCCGACGAACGAAAAAAGCGATCGTATTATAGCACACTAAAGGGGGCAGGTCAACCGTCATTGAAGAACACCCTCGCTTTCTATTTCAGCGAAAAAATGGTATAATTTTGTGAAGTGCCGTAAAACGTGGTAATAGACTGCTACCGACGCAAAGAGGGAAAAATTGGATCAGCAGAATCGAAAGCTAAAGATCATTCATACCCTACTTAATTTAGACATCGTCCATTCCGACGAAGGCGTTAATCTGTTGGCCGAAGAAATCGGGGCTTTGCTGGATGTTCAGGAATGTTCTATCTTCGTATACGAAAAAGAAAAGTTAGCCTTCCGGTTGATCGGCACTTCGATCCTGGATCGACGCTTTGTGAAGCAATTCAAGATCAAAGAATTTCAGATTCCTTCTGTCCAGGATCTAAAACGCGGGTCTTCCGTCTTCTTGGAAAAAAAAGCGCTCGAAGACGAGAATCGCAAATTTGAGTCTGAAAACCTACTGATTTGTCCGATCTTGGATGACGGTCTATTGGACAGCCTGATCTTTTTAGGCGACGATTCTCCGGAAAAACTCCAGGCGATGGATACGAAGCATTTCGATTTTTTTCGCATCCTGGGGAAGATCATTCGTTTATCCATCGAAAACCGTTTGCTCTACGAAAACGTTGGAAAATTGCTTGGTTTAACGCGATTAAGCGATGTCGTGACCCGCACCGACGTCATTTCCGACCTTTATGAGCGGTCGCTCAAGATGACCTGTGACATATTAAGCGTGGAAAACGGCTCTATCTGGTTGTCCAATGCCGAAGGAGACCTCGAGATCGGGTATTGGTATGGATTGAGCGAGAATCAATTGTTGAAGCGGACGATTTCAGTCGGCCACGGTATGGTGGGATGGTGTTATGAGCATAAGAAACCGATGCTTTCCATCTCTGTGAAGAAAGACCCCCGCGCCGCGCTTGATATGCTGGACGTTAATATAAAATCCTCAATCGCGGTACCTTTGTTCCATGAGGACGAGATTTTTGGCGTCATCATTCTGATTAACCGGAAAGATCAAGAACTCTATCGGCCTTATAAGCACTTCGACGAATTTGACCTGGCCTTGCTAGAGGATTTTGCCGCCCGTATTTCGTTGATCGTTTCGAAGATGACCTATTATGACCAGTTGTCCCGAGACTACAAAGAGCTTCGCGAGTTGAGCGCCTCAAACGAAAGCTTGCTTGAGACGCAAAAGGAACAGGTGAACCTCCTAAAAAACATTACTTTCATCAATCGGGCGATGCGCGAAAGCTATGATATACAAAACATCTTCACGATCCTTCTGTTAGGCGCGACCGAAAATGCGGGTCTGGGCTTTGACCGCGCGATGCTTCTGGCAAAGGATATCAAGAGCCAAACGCTGATCCCGCGGTATTGGATGAACCGCCGTGAACCGGAGGGATCGCTTTCGGGCGGTTCGCCCACGATGAAGTATGGCAATCTGTCTCAGTATTTAAGAGAAAAAGCCATTATGACCGATTTGAAGGAATACGAGTCCGACAAGCTTCGGAATCGCGCCTTTCCCTATAAAAGCCATGCGATTTTCGAGAAGGTGGTTTTGCGGAAAAAAATCGTTCAGGTTACGCCGGAGATGATTCGAGAGTGGGGAAACGAATATCGGGAGTTGAAAAACCTCTTAGAGACGGACCAGTTTATCGTCGTGCCGCTCATCGGAAGGTTGGAAACTGTCGCGGTTCTGATCGTTGATCATTTTGCTACCCAGCGCGTCGTAAAACCGCATCTCATAGAGAGCTTGAAAATATTCGCGGACAACGCGGGTTTAGCCCTCGAAAATGTGCTCAATTACGACGAATTGCGAGCGAAAACGTTAACGCTCGAGCGTCAAACTTCGCTGCTCAACTACCATCGCGAATTCTCTCAAAGTATTTTAGAAAGCTTGGATGTCGCCATCGTCGTGTTAGATCGGGAAAACAAGATCCGTGAATGGAACCGTCGGGCCGAGACGCTTTTCCAAAGATCGAAAGAACAAGTCCTCGGAATGGGTTTCGATATGCTGGGTCCTGCCGTTTTCGACTTGTTGAACGTCGCCGACCGGGTTTATGAGGTAAAAAACACGATTCTACTGACGAAGTACGAGTATTCTGGGAAAGAGAGCAAACAATATCTAGACATAAAGTTCACCCCTTTGCGATCTCTAGAGATGGCCAGGATAGAAGGCATCATCATTATGTTCGATGACGTGACGCAAAAAAAGCTTCTGGAAGACGAGATTCGCCGTCAAGAAAAATTGGCTTCGTTGGGAGAGATGTCCGCTCGCGTCGCCCACGAGATACGAAACCCCTTATCCGTCATCGGCGGGTTTGCGAATCGTTTGAGCAGTTCTATCGAAACCGAAGAGAAGGACAAATCGATGCGGTATATCGGCATTCTCAATACAGAAGTCGAACGGCTCGAAGGGATCGTCGAAGAGATACTGGAATTCAGTCGGCCGAGGCAACGTCTGGAATTCGAGGAATTCAACATCATCGATGTGGTTGAAGACCTGCGGATCCTCTATCAGGATAAAATAGAGGAGAAGCATATGCTTTTAGAAGTGGATATCGGTGATGAAACGCTCTTTGGCGACAAACGTCGAATCAAACAGGCCTTGATCAACTTGCTACAAAACGCGATCGAGGCTGGAGAAACTTACGTCGGCGTAAACGGTTATCGTCAGGACAACTATTATTTTTGTGAAATAAAAAACGATGGGGAGAAGATTACGGAAGCGGTTGCCAAGAATCTTTTCTCTCCTTTTTTTACGACAAAGGTTACGGGAACCGGATTAGGATTGCCGATCACGAAGAAGATCATCGAGGAAGAGCATGGCGGGAAAATATACGTCCGGGGTGTAGGCGATCCGAAGGTGAAAGAAACGGTATTCGTCGTTCAACTGCCGATTGAGAATCGTCCAGAGGGGTAGCGCAGTCTATAGGCCTTTGTAACCTATTAGGATAGGAGGAACGAAATGGAAAAACCAAAGATTTTGGTCGTCGAAGACGAAGACAATATGCGATTTTTAATCTCTGAGGAGTTAAGCGATGAGGGGTACCTTGTCGACACGGCCGCCAACGGATCGGAGTGCCTTCAGAAATTCGAGGAAAACCCTTATGATCTGGTGACCATTGATATAGAGATGCCCGATATGTCCGGTTTGGAACTGGCGGGCGCCTTGCGCGAACGAAAGGTTCCCGTGCGCATCATCTTGCTCACCGCTTACAGCCATTACAAATCCGATCTTTCATCCTGGGCGGCCGACGCTTACATCGTTAAGAGCTCTAATTTTCTTGAGTTAAAGAGCACCATCAAAGAACTGCTGAACGCGACGAACCACTAACCGGTTCGTGAAGTCACGCGTTTTGTCATACGACGGGAGGAAGAGAATGGAATACAAAGATACGCTACAGTTACCGAAAACGAATTTTCCGATGCGCGCCAATCTGCCGCAAAAAGAACCCGAAATCCTTCGTTATTGGGAAGAGATCGGTTTGGAGGCCTATATTACCGAAGAACGGCAAAACAGTCCGAGAAAGGTTTTGCATGACGGCCCTCCTTACGCGAACGGGAATATCCACGTCGGAACCGCGCTTAATAAAATCCTTAAAGATTTCATCGTCAAGTATTGGACGATGAAAGGACATCGATCCCCTTACAAACCCGGGTGGGATACGCATGGACTACCCATCGAGCATCGTGTTACCGCAGAGCTTGGCGATAGAAAAAAAACCATGGACAAGATGCAGATCCGGAAAGCCTGTAAAGAGTACGCTCAAAAGTATGTCGATATCCAAAGAGAGGAGTTCAAACGGCTGGGCGTTCGCGGAAGATGGTCCGAACCTTACCTCACCTTCCTGCCCGCTTACGAAGCCCGCGTATACGAAACTTTTCGAGAATTGGTGAAGAACGGAAACGTCTACCGTAGCAAAAAAGTCGTGCATTGGTGCCACAGTTGCGAGACGGCGCTTGCCGAAGCCGAAATAGAATACGCGGAAGACATATCCGATTCCGTTTACGTGAAATTTCCGTTGGAGGGCGCGGACAACACCTATATCATCATCTGGACGACGACACCCTGGACCTTGCCGGCGAATCTGGCGATCGCCGTTCATCCAGATTTTGACTACGCTTACGTGGATATCGAAGGAGAAACGTGGGTATTAGCCGAAAAACTTGTCGACCCTTTAATGAAGAAGATAAAAATGTCTCACTATCGCGTCCTTCGGACAGTAAAAGGCGCGCAATTGGAAAAGAATCGCGCCCGCCACCCTTTCATTGATCGTTCTTCTCTGATCGTTCTCGCCGATTACGTTGATCTCGAAACGGGTTCGGGATGCGTTCACACAGCGCCAGGGCACGGGGAAGACGACTATCTAACCGGTTTGAAATATGGGCTCGAGATCTATTCTCCGGTCAACGGAGAGGGAAAGTTCACAAAAGAAGTAAAAGAGTATGAAGGCCAATTTATCTTTTCGACCAATGCAGCCATAATCCAGCGTATGAAGGAATCCGGCCATCTCATATGGGCGGAAAAATACAAACATCCTTACCCGCATTGCTGGCGCTGCAAGAAACCGGTTCTGTTCCGCGCGACGGAGCAGTGGTTTATCCGCGTGGACGGCAACAATCTGAGGGAGAAGGCACTGGATCAAATCGAACGGGTTCATTGGGTTCCCGATTGGGGTAAGAACCGGATTCAAGCGATGGTTAAGGATCGGCCGGATTGGTGCATCTCTCGGCAGCGCGTTTGGGGAATCCCGATTCCGGCATTTTTCTGTCAATCCTGCGGAAATACCGTGATGACGGAAGAGACCCTCTCTCACTTGATTCCGTTGGTTGAACGCGAAGGAACGGATATCTGGTTCGAACAACCGCCCGAAAAGCTTCTCCCTGCAGGGTTTCGCTGCCCACATTGCGGTGGTAAGGATCTGAAAAAAGAAGAGGACATCATGGATGTGTGGATAGACTCCGGTTCTTCTTTCGAGTCGGTCATGGCTTCGGATCCCGAGTTGGGATTCCCGGCCGATCTCTATCTGGAAGGAAGCGACCAACACCGAGGCTGGTTCCAGTCTTCCTTGTTCCTATCCGTAGCGAAAAGAGGGATAGCGCCGTTTAAAGAAGTGATAACGCATGGTTTCATTCGGGACGGCAAAGGGATCAAGATGAGCAAATCGATCGGGAATGTGATCCTTCCCCAGGAGATATATGCCAAGTACGGCGCTGAGATACTCAGGCTCTGGGTCGCAACGGCCGATTACCGGAACGATATCAACCTGTCGATGGACATCGTTCTGCAACAGGTCGACGTGTATAAAAAAATCCGAAACACGATCCGTTTCCTTCTTGGTAACCTATCGGATTTCAATCCCGAAACAGACGCCGTCCCCTATTCTCAACTGAGCTCTTTCGATCGTTGGGCCCTTTCTCGATTGAGCGGCCTCAACGAAGCGGTAACGGAGTCTTATAACGCTTTCGAGTTTTATAAAGGGATACAAACCATCAACAAGTTCGTGATTACAGATCTGAGCTCGGTTTATTTGGATATTTTGAAAGACCGCCTTTATGTAGAGGGCAAGGAATCCCATTCGAGGAAAAGCAGCCAAACTGTGCTGATGGAGATTTTGAAAACGCTCACTCTGCTTTTGGCGCCGATTCTGACTTTTACGAGCGAAGAGGTCTATCAATTTTTCCCCGTTTCCGCGAGACAGAAAAAAACGATCCAGGCGGAACCTTGGCCGATCCTCCACCCCGAATGGAAAGGGAATCAAATCGTTTCCTCCGGCTTCACGCTCGATCAAAAATGGATAAAATTGCTTGAAATAAGAGAAAAAGCGAATATCTCATTAGAAGCCGTGCGCGCCGCGGGTACGATCGGGCATTCTTTGGACGCTTCCTTGACCATTACGGTGAAAGAAACCGCTCTTTATAAGCTGCTTCAAGAGGAAAGCACTTTCTTGAGCGATTTTTTCATCGTCTCCGAATGTGAGACCATACTGGATGAAAACGCGAATTCCCCCGTCGATATCTCCGTCCGGCCAGCAGATGGAGAGAAATGTCAGCGGTGCTGGAAATACGACCGGAAGGTTGGAGAAGACCCGGCTCATCCCGATATTTGCCCTCGATGCGCAGAAATCGTTAAACAACGCGGATAACACACCCTGATCAATAAGGAGATAAAGGATGACACCAGCGATAGAACCGACACAAGAGAGTGTATTCACAATTCGAGAAATCGCACCCAAAATCTTTGATATGACGATCGTTTCTTCAACTGAAGAGGGGTCTGCGGCTTTGATTTCCAAACACGCGAAAGCCGGTCAATTTGTTATGATAAGAGGCGGCGAAGAGGCTGAGCGCATCCCTTTAACGATCGCCCAAACGGAACCGGAAAAAAGAGCCGTCCGCCTGATCTTCCAGGTGGCCGGGACGTCGACTCATAAACTAAGTCTTTTGAAACCGGGAGATCCGGTTTTGAATCTCGCCGGACCTCTTGGAAAACCTTCTGAGATCGTCGAAGGAAAGAAGGTTTTAGTGATTGGTGGCGGTGTCGGTATCGCCGCAATCTTACCGATCGCCCGCGAATTGTATCATGCTGGTAACGAAGTGACTGTCGTGTTAGGCGCCCGCACTACCGCCTTGCTTATTTTGAAAGACGAGTTCGCACAGATTTCCCATCACCTGACCCTTTGTACCGACGACGGGTCCGAAGGGCACAAGGGATTTGTAACGGATGCGATAAAAGACCTCGTCGCGTATCGCGGCGTCTATGATGTCGGCTGGGCGGTTGGACCGACGATTATGATGAAGATGTGCTCTGAGATCGCCAAGCAGCTGGATTTTCCGTTATGGACTTCTTTGAATCCGATCATGGTAGATGGAACAGGTATGTGTGGCGGATGTCGCGTCTTGGTCGGGGATGAAGTGTTTTTCGCTTGCGTCGATGGCCCTGAATTCGATGGCAGGTTGGTGGACTGGGATAATCTCATGCTCCGGCAGAAACAGTTTAAAAACGAAGAAGCGGATTCCTACCACCATTGTCGGTTGGAAGACCAGTTAAATTCGCGATAAGAAGGAGAGTCTGTTTATGCTGAACCGTTCCAAACAAAAAACGAAATTGACCGAACGCTCACCGGAAGACAGACGGAAGGATTTTCTGGAGGTAAACGACGGTTACACTTTTACGGAAGCCGTCTCGGAAGCGGACCGGTGTCTGCAATGTCGTAACGCCCCGTGTATCCAGGGTTGTCCGGTTGCCATCGATATTCCCGGTTTTATCAAAGCGATACAGGAAAAAGATCTGGAGCGGTCTTGGGAAATTTTGTACACGACCAATCAGCTCCCTGCCATTTGCGGGCGCGTGTGCCCGCAAGAGAAACAATGCGAAGAACGCTGTACCGTCGGAAAGATAAAAGATTCTGAACCGGTTGCCATAGGCAGATTGGAACGCTTCACGGCTGATTGGAAGAGAAAAGCCGGTTTCACTCCCGTGACGATCGAAGTGACGAAACCAGAAAAGATTGCGGTTGTCGGATCCGGACCCGCAGGTTTGACAGTTGCCTCAGAATTGGCAAAAAACGGTTACGCGGTTGACCTATTCGAGGCGTTGCATGCGCCTGGTGGCGTCTTAACCTACGGTATCCCGGAATTTCGATTGCCGAAAGAGATCGTTCGGGCCGAAATCGAAGGGATCCGGCAGCTGGGCGTTTCTCTCCGCACCGACTTGATCGTCGGCAAAACGATCTACTTCGATGAAATACGGCAAAAGTATCGGGCGGTCTTCTTGGGGATCGGTGCGGGCGCGCCCAAGTTCATGGGTGTTTCTGGGACCAACCTCAACGGTATCTTTTCCGCCAGCGAGTTCTTGACTCGGGTTAATCTGATGAAGGCTTTTCGCTTTCCCTACGCGGACACGCCGATCACGATCGGAAAGCACGTGATCGTAGTCGGCGGCGGGAATGTCGCTATGGATGCTGCGAGAAGCGCGATGAGGCTGGGCGCACAGACCGTAACGATCGTCTACCGTAGAACCGAAACGGAATTACCAGCGAGATGGGAGGAATACCATCACGCGATAGAAGAAGGGATTCGATTTATGTGGTTGTCGAATCCGATCGCATACCTTCCGGGACCTGACTTTCGCGTAACAGGAGCGCGAATACAAAAAATGGGCTTGGGGGATCCGGATGCTTCGGGACGGCGAAAACCCGTTCCACTCCCCGGCGTAGAAGAAACCCTCGATTGCGACTGTGTGATAGAAGCGATCGGCCAATCTGCCCATCGCATCCTTTCCGAAGGATTCAAAGAGGTTCGGCTGAATCGGTACGGATACATAGAAGTAGATCCCGAAACGCTGATGACCTCTGTCCCGGGAGTTTTCGCCGGCGGGGATATTGTCACCGGCGCCGCGACGGTCATCGAGGCGATGGGCGCGGGGAAAACGGCAGCAAAAGGAATCATGAGGTATCTGACGGCAATCGCCTGAGGAAAATCGCCTCACGTACCTAGCACGTGCCTAACGGGTGCCTGACCGGTACCGACGGGTACGAAACAATCTCTATCTGACGGGGGTGTTCGGTGTGTTCGTTAGAGAATGGTACAACCGTGAAAAGCCAAGATTAATCGGAGATATGCACCCAAAAGACGTCAAAAAGTTCTTCCTGAACGAAGATGTCAACTCTCTTCCGGTTGTCGATGAGCGCGGTTTCTATCTTGGGATCCTTCACTACGAAGATTTCAAAGATGCTGAAAAAACTGAAAAAGCGATCGATTACAGCAGCAATCCCGAATTTTTCGTAGAAGAAGACGATACGCTAGAAGACGTTGCGTTGCTTTTAATGGAAAACCACGAGATGGTCGTCCCCGTTTTAGATGACCATCGACGGTTGATGGGGTGTATTACGATCTTCGAAATCTTAGAGGCCTTCACCCAGATCGCCGCCTTCGACGAAGGGGGGATGTCGCTATCGTTATTATTGGAAGATACGCCGGGAAAGCTGAAAACGCTGGTCGATCTCCTCGCGTTTTATAATATCAACATTCTCTCGATTTTGACTTACAAAAAAGAAAACCCGACGACCGGCGGTAAAGCCTTTCGAGAGGTGTATTTGAGAATAGACTCGAAGAACGTATCCGAAGTGAAAGAGATTTTGGAAAAAATTCGGGTGCCGATCAATTATCTAAAGAAACGAGAAGCCTATTAAAGGGGTGAGCGCCATGAGAGTAGCGATGATGTCCTATGAAGTCTTTCCGTTCGTAAAAGTTGGCGGTCTGGCCGATGTTTTGGGATCCCTTCCGAAGTATTTGGAGCGTCAGGGTTCTCTTTCCGGTTCGCAACCGATGGACATAGATATTTTTATGCCATACCACAAACTGGTCCAAAAAAACGCGAAAACTTACGGTTATACCGTCGAAAAAATCGGTAACTCATTTCCCGTACCGTTTATGCAAACGATCCAGGAAGTCCAGCTATACCGTTCACGACTGCCGGATTCAAACGTCAACGTGTATTTTATCGGCAACGACCACTTCT
>Ga0123335_1008950_pt1 | contig 10524 bp, 12 predicted proteins | sample BiotimSIPDNA_2_FD_89707 | JGI IMG/M metagenome (GOLD analysis project Ga0123335, IMG submission 89707) | Anaerobic biogas reactor microbial communites from Washington, USA - Biogas_R2 time_0 SIP DNA | ecosystem: Engineered > Bioreactor > Anaerobic > Unclassified | place: Washington, USA... | reverse complement strand
CGCGATTACTTCATTGGTTTTGTGCGCAACTAGCGCGGTGGCTTCGTTCCCATCCATCATGGCGTATGTCTTTTTAGTCACGATAGCAACTCCTGCCTGATTGATATTTTTTCCGGGCTGAAATATCCGGAAGCTAAAGGCAAAGTGATATTAAGCCAAATCAGCAGACAAGTCAACTCCTGCGGTACCCTGAGCGGGTTTTGCTGAAAATCTGCTTTTGATCAGACGTTGCGGCTGTGATTGCTGAATATCGAAGGCAGTTCGTTCAAGGGAATGTCAGAAATGGCGCGCTCAAGAAATTCCAGCTCGCTGAGAGGCTCTGGTTGCACTTCGCTTCTAAAATGTGGCATGCCGCAGAATACCGAAATCGGACACACCCTTGGAATCATGCTTCCCGGACTGAGAGCCAGATGGGCACCGCTTATCGCCATGAAAATGCTGGTAAGATAGTGTGTCGCCTTTATCTTTGCAATCAGCTCAAGCGCTTTTTTATCTGGCTGTTCAGGGATCAGCAGCACTATTGTCTCTTTGTTGTTGAAAAGATGTTCTATGCTTAAAAAATCCTGGTTGGCGTCTCCTGACAGTCTGATTGGCTCCAGTCCACAGGAATCAGCCAGTTTGAACCAGATCGTTACATCAGCAGGATCCGTTGAAACGAATCTGAAAGGCTTTCTGAATACGCGTAATGCGCTGAGCCAGCTAAGCAGGCCATAGTTGCGGGCAATGTAAACACAGCCCCGGTCTGATCTGATAACTGTTTCGCCCCATGCTCGAAAGAATGGAAAGAATATGCTTCCGAAAAAACGGGCCATAGAGCGCATGAACAGAAAAGAACTCACGACTTTATTCGTCCTGTGGCTGGTTTATACCCGGAATACGCGCATAGATACGCTCGATGTCGTAGCGCTGCAATACCTCTGACATGACGAACGCTTTTATGACACTGTCACGGTCAAAGCTGATTTTGATGGGATGGTCGGCACCCTGATGCTTTTGCTGCTCCGGGCGGCCAAGTTCGAACATCTTTCTGTCTTCTTCGCTAAGTTGGTCGCCTGCCGTGTTTTCTCTGCTGCTGATCCGGTCGTAGTTGGTGACGCCGGTCAGCTGCGGCAATTCATCATAGTTGTTTTTTACAATTTCAGGCCTGCGCTCATAATTGACCTGCCCGGTTAGGGCCGAGTAATCGTCGTAGTTTGTCGGCTGACTGGCAGCCTGCTTTGCTTTGTATTTCTGCTTTGCTTTCGGCGAAGCAGTCTTGACAGGCTGTTTTGCCGTTGTTGTGCCACTGTCTGTGAAAAAATCGTCGAGCGAAGCCAGTTCGGAAAAGTCTATGTCAACGTTTTCTTCCTGCTTCTTCTTGTTGACTTCAGACCATACCGAATAAACAAGTACAAGAACTATTACCAGCAGTTCTGCCATGCTGATACTCCTGACTTACGAGCGTTTGGGCAGCTGTTTCTGGGGCTCGACCATGTGTGAGAATGATTTGCGCATTTCAGTGTCTGAGCTGATATTCTTGAGCGTGTAGTAATCAAGAATGCCCATGTTGCCACTTTGTAAAGCATCGGCAATAGCCTGGGGAATTGTAGCTTCGGCTTCTACCAGCTTGGCTTTCATTTCCTGTTCGTAGGCTTTCATTTCCTGCTCTTTTGCTTCGGCCATGGCACGTCTTTCGGCTGCTTTTGCCTGGGCGATCTTCATGTCGGCCTCAGACTGGTCGATCTGCAGCTTGGCGCCGATATTGTCGCCAACATCAACGTCGGCGATATCGATCGAAAGAATTTCGAAGGCAGCTTTGGCGTCGAGACCCTTATCCTGAATGGTTTTTGAGATGCGGTCGGGGTTTTCGAGAATTTCTTCGTGGCTCGCAGCAGAACCGATGGTGGTTACGATACCTTCGCCAACACGCGCCAGAATTGTTTCTTCGGTAACACCGCCGACGAGCTTGTTGATGTCAGCCTTAACTGTAACCCTGGCGATCGCCTTGACCTGAATACCGTTTTTGGCCATGGCAGCGACGAGAGGAGTCTGAATGACCTTGGGCTTGACGCAGAGACGCACGGCATCAAGCACGTCACGGCCGGCGAGGTCGATGGCGGTGGCCTTGTCAAAGGTCAGAGGGATCCCGGCTTTCTGAGCCGCGATCAGCGCCGAAGCAACCTTGGAAACGTTGCCGCCGGCGAGATAATGCGATTCAAGAGCCTGCAACGATATGTCGATGCCGCCTTTCTTGAGCATGATAGCGGGGTTGATAATCGATGGGGGAGACACGCGACGCAGGCGCATGCCGATAAAATCGAGCAGCCCGACACTTACATCGGAGGCGATGGCGCTGATCCAGAGTCCGAATGGCACAAAATAATAGATGACAAAGAAAATTATGAGTACGCCAATTCCGCCAAACATCATCAAGCCTTCTGACATCAGATTCCTCCTGCAGACATTTCAATATTTCAACGTCATTTAATATGGTTTAAACCGGCAGATAAAGTCAAGCTATTAAAAGGAGCTTTTTACCAAAAGATTCTGGCGGTCAGGACTGGGCCTGCTCCTCAACCGGCGTGACGATAACTGTATTCTGCCTGGTCTTGGTAACTTTTACTTTGACGCCTTTTTCGACGAACTCGCCGTCGGTCATCACATCAACCCGCTCGCCATCTATTTTTGCGATGCCGGAAGGGCGCAGCATGGTTACGGTTACGCCTTCTTTGCCGATATAAGCCGAATTGTCGTCAACCGCAACAAACCCGTCTTTGCTCGATGCATCAGCCTGTAAAATGAACTGTTTGCCCATGCTGGTTTTGGGGAAAACCAGAAAAAACCAGAGCAGCAGCAGTATCACGCCAATGATTGCCGTGAAAGTTGCAGTCAGAGCCATTGGCATGCTCAGCTTCATGAAGGCTGTCACCAGACCGCCCCCAAGAAGAAGCAGGCCGAGAATACCGGTAACCCCAAAACCCGGAATTACCGCAATTTCAAGAAACATGAAAAGAAAACCGCCGAGCAGCAGCATGACCACAGTCAGACCCCAGGCCGGTTCTTCGCCGCTGCTGGGGTTGCCTGCCGTCGGTTGAGTTGTTTCAGCACCTTTCTGAGGCAGCAGTTCGGCGTCGCTGACACCGGCAAAAGCCGGCAGCGAAATCAGGATGATGAGCAGCAGAAATAAAGGTTTCATTCAATTCTCCGGATCAGTCAGCTGTAATCTCTCGAACTACTATGTTATTGCCTTCAACCTTGCGAACGATAACGCGGGCGCCTTTTTCGATAAAATCGCCATCAGAGACGACGTCATAGCGTTCGTCGCCGATTTTAACTATGCCTGCAGGTCGGCAAGGTGAAACTGCCACGCCTTCGAGGTTGATCAGATGATCGAATTCATTGAGGTTGACAGCAACACAGCCCTGAGCCGTAGAAAGCTGTTCCTTTAGCACAAATTTGTCGAGGAGCTTGAACTTTGGTCCCCATTTGTAAAGTATCAGCATGATAACCGCTGAATAGACCAGCATCTGAGCAATAGCATTCATGGCGGCATATATACCGCCAAACACCATGATGATACTGAAGCAGACACAAAGTATGCCGGAAATTCCGGTCAGACCAAAGCCTGGTATGACAAAGGCTTCGAGTAGCAGCAGAACCATTCCTGCGCCAAAAAGAATCAGGGTTTCGAGGCCGGCAAGATACGCAAAAAGATGGCCGCCAAAAAATAATGCCAGACAGGTCAATCCTGCCCAACCCAGAATAACGAAGCCGGCGATAAAAAATTCGATGATCAGGCACCAGAAACCGATGGTAAAAAGAAGTACGCTGACGTTCGGATTGGTCAGCCAGCGCGCTATCCATTCGCCTGAAGTCGGTTTGGCATATTCGACAGTTGCACTCTCAAGACTCATTATACGCTGAATCGAGCTCAGTGAAGCGACGATCTGATCGCAGTAACCATGCTTGAGTGCGACCTCAGATGTCAGAGTGATAACTTCGCCACGCTTGCTCAAGCCTTCGATGCTGTCGTGATCTTTATCGACCATGGCTTCTGCAATCGCAGTCGGACGTTTGCGGGCTTCGGCCGAAGCTCTGAATTCGGCTTTGAAGGCCGAAACATACTTGGCTTCAGCTGCCTGAACGCCGCCGCCGGCCAGCATTATCGGGGTGGCCGCGCCGAGTTCAGAACCTGCTTCCATATAAATGCGATGACACGAAATGGCGATCAGAGCCGCTGCTGACAGCGCCCGGCCCTTGATATAGGCTATGGTGGTAACCTTTGAGCGCAGCAGAGCATCTTTGATCTCCTGGGCTGCTGTTACCAGACCGCCATTTGAATTGATTTCAAGAACAATTGCGCTGAAATTTTCGCGCTCGGCGCGGCGCAACTGGCGCTGTATAAAAAAAGACAGGCCGGTCTCGATATCGTCATGGACCGGTATAACCAGTATGGTACCAGAGGCCGTCTGGGCCTGAGTCGAAGCAGCGGTAAACATTAACACAAAGAGAATTGCAGGCAGCAGAAAACCCATGCACCGCCATGGGCGCTGCATGGGTCGTCTACAGATTGCTCTGGGTTCTGCTTTAGCGGCGTCTTCTCTGCTTGCGACGGGCTTCAGCAGCTTTTCTTTTCTGCTTTTCACTTGGTTTTTCGTACGCTCGGCGGCGCTTGATTTCTTTGATAATGCCAGCTTCCTGACACTTTTTCTGGAAGCGCTTCAGGGCCTTTTCCAGTGGTTCGTCCTTAAGTACTCTTACTTCTGCCATTTTAGTTTCACCCCCCCTCCTGATTTGATCAGATAGAGGTCTATCAAATTTTTGCCCGAATCAGCCCGGAGGCCAGCTCAGACAGCGTTTGCCAAGAATGTGAAAGTGCAGGTGATGCACGGTCTGGCCAGCATTGTCACCACAATTGGTGACTACCCTGAAACCTTCGTCAAGACCTTCTATCGTCGCCATCTTTTGAATGACGCTGAAGATCTGCGACAGCATCGCACCATCAGCCGCCTCTGGCTGCGTGAGGCGGGCGATATGTTTTGTCGGGATGGCCAGTAGATGAACTGGCGCCTGCGGGTTGATGTCTCTGAAGACAACGACGTTTTCGTCCCGGTGGACAATCTCCGCCGGGATTTCACCCGCTACTATCCTGCAAAACAAGCACTGTTCCATATAAGGCTGAATTGTACATCAGCACTGCCGGCAAGTCAACAAAATTCTCAAGCAAAAATTATACCGTGGCGCTGACTGCCGGCGTTTGCCGCTATGTCAGTTCTCTGAATTCTCCAATACTATCTCGCCATGCTTACCCGGGTTGTATTTCGTCTTATTGTTGGAAAGAGGCGAACGCATGAATCTGATTGCGCGAATCCCGGCGTCGTGCGCCTCGCTGATGTCGCTGTCCGAATCACCGTAAAAAACCGTTATTCCATGCTTTGTGATGAATTCAGCCTTGCTGGTGCGGCCTGAAAAAATAGCTTTCGGCTGATTTTCGAGCTTGAATTCGCGGTGCAGAATCGAGGTGAGAATCTCGCCTTTTACCTGCGGGCGGGCGGTGATGAAGTAGATTTTGTCGCCACGCTCTCGATGCATCTCGATGATTTTGCGGGCCGATTCCTTCGGAATACTGAAATTGTCGAACTGGCAGCTGAGGTCGCTCCAGAACTGATCGTTGCTCAGAGGCCGATCACCATACTTATTGGTGCCGTTTGGCCCGTCGGTGTTGGAAAAAGCATAGCGAAAGCCTGGCGACGAGAACAGAACCGTATCATCGACATCGAGGCCAATCGCAATGGGTTTTGCCGGCAGCGAAGCGGCAATCTCTTCGACGCTTGTGGTCAGATAAGCCTGCTGCTGAGCATTGATCAGCGCAACATTGGCAAACACGAACAATGCCAGAAAAACTGCAATAAAACGACGTGAAATCATCAATCTGCTCCTTCTGGTCGTCTTTGTCACGACCGATAAAATGGGGTACACTTGTCTTTTGCTTTTGCGAACATACCACCTATTAACCCCGGATGCAAATTCACCGCAAAAGAAACGGGGGGCGTAAATATTGCTTGAACATAGCAGGCTTACACTTTATCATTGTTCGTTCTGAACTTGGCGTAGTAACGCAAAAAAGGAGCACCTATGACAGTACAGACAATCACGATCGATGCGGCAAAATGTCGCAAAGATGGTATATGTGTTAACATCTGCCCGGTTGGCATATTCCAGGGTAAAATCGGCGAAGTTCCCACTGTTGATCCAGCTGTGGCAACTGCCTGCATAAAGTGCGGGCACTGTGCAGCCGCCTGCCCGGGTAACGCGATTACCGTCGAAGGTCTTGCAGCTGCCGAATATCAGACATATCCCGCCAATGTTGCGAGTTTGCCTGAATTACGTTCACTTGTTCTGAGTCGCCGCTCGATCAGAGAATTCAAGGATGAGCCAGTAGCGCTCGAACAGGTTAAAGAACTGCTCGAACTTACCCGCTTCTGTCCAACCGCAAAAAATACGCAACTGCTGCGCTGGGTGCTGGTTAACGGTAAAGACAAGGTGCGTGAGATATCTGCCGCCGTCATCGATACTTTCAGACCCAACGAAAAGATGGCGCCGATGGTACAGGCATTCGAGAACGGTCTCGACCCGGTCAACCGCAAAGCTCCACAATTGCTTCTCGTTTGTGGCCCTGCCCGCTATGACTGGGGTTCTCTCGACGCCGCCATTTATATCGCCAATTTCGAACTGGCGGCAAAAGCGGCCGGTCTTGGCACCTGCTGGGCCGGTTTTACAACTCGCGCTGCATCGCAGGCAGCTCTTGTCGGCGAAAAGATCGGGCTGGGCAGCGAAGAAAAAGTATTCGGCGCCGTTATGCTCGGCAAACCAAAATTTGCTTATCACCGGGTGCCACCGCGCAAGCCTTTGAATCTTAAGATTATCACTAACTGATGGATAAAAACTTCGACAATCTTGCCCGCCGGCTCGAACGTAACGTCTACGGTTCGAACAAAGGCAAAGTCAGGCTGGCCATGCTTGAGTTCGATATGAGCAGAAGCCTGCCAGAACTGGCGGAGCAGTCGAAGTTGCAAATTCTCGATGCCGGCGGTGGCATGGGACAGATCGCCAGATGGCTCGCAGGCATGGGGCATCAGATCACTCTCTGTGATTTGTCGTCAGAAATGCTGGCGCTGGCCGAACGCGAAAACCTTTCAGCCGGTCTGCATGAGAGTATAACGCTGTTGCATTCGCCGATTCAGGAACTGCCCCGTCATCTCTCTGGCCGTAGTTTCGATCTCGTGCTGCTGCACGGAGTAATCGAATGGATGGCTGATCCAGCTGAAGCGATAACCGCAGTTGCGCCTATGCTCAAACACGGCGGCGCCATGTCGTTGCTGTTCTTTAACCGTAACAAGCTTTTTCTTAAATGGGGTATCAATGGCCAGATCGAATCGGCGCTCGCCGGGCGTCCGCGCAAAGCCCAGAAGCTGACGCCGACTACCCTTATTGCCGAACCTGAATTGCGCCGAATGCTTGCCGAAAACGGGCTGGAGCTCGTCTCAAAAGCTGGCATAAGAATCTTTCATCGTTTCTTTACCCGCCAGCAGACAGCTGTAGTTGCCATCGAAGATGCAATCACTCTTGAAAAGCGTTATTGTTACGAAGAACCTTTCGCCTCACTCGGCGAACACACTCACTTCATCCTGAGAAAAAAATGAGCCAGACCAGCGATCTCGAAAATTTACCGATCAGCCGATTGTTGATCAAATTTGCCATTCCGGCCATCACCGGAACCATGGTAACTTCGCTCTACAACATCGTAGACCGCATTTTTCTCGGTCGTTACGTTGGCGAACTTGGCATTGCCGCGACTACCATCGCCATGCCGCTGATGATGATCACCATGGCAATGGGCATGCTGATTGGCTTTGGCACAAACTCACAGATCTCGATCAGGCTTGGCGAAAAGCGCTACGAAGAAGCTGAAGCCCTGCTTGGTCAGGGTCTGTTTCTGTTTACCACGACTTCTCTTCTGTTCACCGTTGTTGCGCTGATATTTATGAAGCCTCTGCTCATGCTGTTTGGCGCTACCGAAAACGTTCTGCCTTATGCCTATACCTATACGACCATAGTCGTCATCGGCACTCTGACACATCATATTTCTTTCGGCGCCAACAGCTTCATCAGAGGCGAGGGCAACCCGCGCGTTGCCATGAAAACCATGATCATCGGCGGTGTTATCAATGTCATTCTCGATTACCTTTTTATTGGGATCATGGGCTGGGGAATGGCTGGCGCCGCCTGGGCAACCGTTATCGGCTATTCAGTGTCAGCCGGCTGGGTATTGCATTACTTTCTGAGTGGCCGCAGCGTCGTAAAACTATACTGGCGCAATTTCACCATGAACTGGGAATCGACCAAGGCCGTTCTGGTGATGGGTTCGCCGCACTTTATAATGAATGCCATCGCCAGCGTGCAGATGTCACTGTTCAATAACCAGTTGGCCCGCTTTGGCGGCGATAACGCCATTTCGGTAATGGGTGTAATAATAAGTTTCAGTCTGATCTGGCAGATGCCGATCGTCGGTATCAGTCAGGGACTGCAGCCAGTTGCCGGCTACAATTATGGCGCCAGAAAATTTGTCCGGGTAAAAAAGGCTTTGTACCAGGCCATACTGCTGTCTACGGCTGTTTGTGTGATATTCTTCGTTTTTATCCAGTTCTTTCCTGAGCCCGTATTCGCGCTCTTCGTCAGCGACAATACCTCTGAGCTGATAAGCGAAGGTTCGCCAGCGATTCGCAGATTTTTGCTGATGCTGCCAATAGTCGGTTTCCTCATCATCACCGGCAATTTTTTCCAGTTTACCGGTCGGCCGCGCACCAGTCTCGTTCTTACCGTTGTCAGGCAGGTGTTCATACTTATTCCGGCACTGATTGTTTTGCCTGAATATCTTGGCTTGAACGGTGTCTGGTATGTCATGCCGACTTCTGATCTTGGCGCCTTTTTTATGACCGGAATCTGCTTTTTATACGAGCGACAACGCCTCAAAAACATGATTGCTGAGAGCCGTGTGCCGCCAATGCCGATGCCAACGTCAGCTTAGAGCCAGATGCCCGCCACGATGTAGGCGAGAATCATCAGGGTAGCTACAATGATGAAGCCGTAATGAACCATTTCATTGCGCAATGCCGGAATCTTGAGTCCCGCCATGTTTATACCTGCATTCACGGCATAAGCAAGACCCACCGCAAAAGGAACCTGAAAAAGAACGAACTCCCAGCCGGGATTTGCCAGCGCATAAACCAGAATCGATATGATCAGCCCGATGCCAAAGATGACTAAACCTCTGATCATGTTAGAGCGATAGTTATCCCAGAGAACGTTTTCTATTTCATCGCTTTTTTCAGCATAAGCCAGGGCCCGCCCTGCCAGTTCTGCCGAAACGCGCGAGCGCATAAGTGCCTGAACTGCCCGAGATTTTGCCTTTGTCCGTACCTTTTCGTTCAGCTCGCACATATATGATGCTGCCAGCTGCATGAGCATTTCCATACCGCTGCTGCCAAGCGCGTCTTCGATAAGCGATCGCTCATCGACAATTTGAGCATTTACCTTGATCGGTTTCGGCCCCTGCTTCGCAGCGGCTTCTTTCCTGGCAGCTGAGACAATTACCGGTTCGGTGAGATTACGCCACTTCTGCTTCTTGGGCAGTGGTTCTGATGGTGGCAGCGGCGGCAGCGAGCTGAGATCGACCGGCTGCTGCTGGCTGCGCGCGCGAGCTGCCGGATCGAGCAGGCTGTAGGTAGGTTCATTACTTGCCTGAGGTGTTTTCTGGTGAGCGCCGCAGTTGTCGCATTTGAGAAAAGGCAGATTGTAGCCATCGGGAATGTTGATCATTGCCGAACATTGGCTGCATCTGATCTCCGCCATGACTCTCTCCTGTCATCCACTTCTGATTCTAAATCTTTATCGGCATCTGCCTTGTTTAATTCTATCATCATTGACGTTAAAATCAACGTGAATGCCTGACACTTTTGTTGTAATATCGGCAACAGCTGATTGACGGAGTCTGCTATGGCTAAGAAATGCAGAGTTGATGAACTTGTGGTTGCGCAGGGCCTGGCCCCCGATCTCGAAACCGCCCGCCGCCTGATCATGGCCGGCGAGATTCGCAGTGGCGATCGTGTCTGGGAAAAGGCGGGCGAGCGTCTGCCTGCCGACTCGATTCTTGATCACAAACCCAGGCATTGTCGCTGGGTCTCGCGTGGTGGTCTCAAACTTGAACGCGCTGTTGCTGCTTTTTCCATGTCGGTAGCCGGGTTTCGTTGCCTCGATATCGGGGCATCTACCGGCGGTTTTACCGATGTGCTGCTGCAGAATGGAGCAGCCGAAGTCGTTGCGCTCGATGTCGGCTATGGTCTGCTTGACGCAAAGATTCAAAACGATCCGAGAGTGATCGTAAAAGACCGCACAAACTTCAGGCTGATTGCTGACGATGAACTCGGCGTGCCTTTTGATCTGGCAGTTACCGATGTTTCATTTATTTCTCTGCGTCATATTCTG
>Ga0123335_1008947_pt1 | contig 10528 bp, 9 predicted proteins | sample BiotimSIPDNA_2_FD_89707 | JGI IMG/M metagenome (GOLD analysis project Ga0123335, IMG submission 89707) | Anaerobic biogas reactor microbial communites from Washington, USA - Biogas_R2 time_0 SIP DNA | ecosystem: Engineered > Bioreactor > Anaerobic > Unclassified | place: Washington, USA... | reverse complement strand
CCTGACGATCTCCAGCTCTTCGGCCGTACCTTCCTTCAGGCCGTTTCTGTAGAGGATGCGAAGCGTGACACGCTCACTCTCCCAATCTTCATCCTGACCTCCGGAATCACTCTCTATCCCGAGCACCTCTTCGATTATCACCACTGCAGAATCATCGGTGTGCCACCGGGAGAGAACGTAATGATCAGCAAGCCTCGACGTTCCCCATACAAGAATCAAAAGAAAAAGTACTGAGATCACCACGTAAGAACCTATTTTTTTCATCATTCCGGACCTCTCTTTCCCGGGTTTGTACCGATTGTTCACGCAGTATCTGAAGAAACGGCCCCTCAAAATTCATTTTGGGAAAAAAAGGGACGGCCCCGGATGCGCCGTCCCTTCCCCTATTGTCCAAGGAAGTGAATAAACGGTTCAAGCCCGAGGGAGTAAAGTGTTTCAGGAAGAGGAATACCTTCAGGAGACCACTTCCTGGCCCCGTAGTATTCTTTCAGCTGTACCTCAAGCACAGGAAGGAAGTCCGCAGAACCTCCCGATCCTCTGGGCTCCCTGAGGATCCGCTCCGGAATGGTATCATCCTTACCGGTTAGGCCGCAGGCAATATTGTAGACACGTTTCAGGTTGAATATCCTTTCCCCTGTCTCCAGAAGCTCCTCCCCGGTCACATCCCAGCCGGTGATCCCGTTCAGCCATGCGAGGATATCCGTAATTGGCGTATTGGCAAAGGGAAACTTGCACATTTTCAGGGAATCCAAAACGCACATCATGTCCTGAAGCTTCGCGTTGAGCTCCCCTTTCCCCTCGTCCAGAGACCGGTCCTGGACTTCGTTGATCCCGAGGTCCGGGTAAACGGCACTCCGTTCGAAGGCGTACGAGTACCCCGAGAGATGGCACGCCCCCCTGTTGGATGTGGCGTATCCCGCAGCAAGACTCTTGTAGCACCGGGGGTCATGGGCAGGGAAATCGAGCCCTTTGCTGTGGATGGCGTATTTCTCAGCTCCCTTTCCGATCAGTTCCGCCGCTTTCCGTGTTCCCATGGAGAGAATGCTTCCGAACCCATTTTTCTCCGAGATATCACGGAGAATACGAAGCAGAGCCTCCCCATCTCCCCAGGCAAGGGGGTACCCGATATCTTTCTCGGTGATTATCCCCAGCTCGAAAAGCTCCATGGAAAAAGCTGCCGCTGAACCGCACGAGATCGTGTCAAGGCCCTCCCTGTTGCAGAGATCATTCGCCCTGCAGACAGCCTTGAGATCGCTGACAAGACAGTTGCTTCCCAGCATTCCCAGGGTTTCATACTCGGGGCCGCCTCCGCTGATCTCATCGAATGCAACTTCCCGGCCGCACCGTATGGGGCATGCCGTACATCCCCAGTTTCCCGTCAGGACAGTTTCAGCCATTGCCTCGCCCGTTATGGACTTGACGTCGCTCCAGCTCCCCATGCTCCAGTTCTTGAGCGGCAGGTCACCGTTCTGCTCGGCGAAAGCTACTCCGCCGGCAGTACCGTAACGGGTCATGGCAGGCATTTTTTCTGCGTACCAGCGGGCCTTTTCCCTGGATTTCTCCCTGACGGCTTCAGGATCGGCCATTGGGACGGAAGCGTTTCCCCGTGCCACCACCGCCTTGAGGTTCTTCGACCCCATAACCGCTCCCATGCCTCCCCGGCCGGCTGCCCGCGCGCTTGGCCCGTCATGCATAATGTTCGCAAGGAGCACAAGCCGTTCGCCTGCAGGGCCTATACATGCGACAGCCCCGGGTCTGCCCTCGATTTCCAGGAGGGCCTCTTCAGTCTCAAACGTATCCTTGCCCCAGAGAAATTCTGCATCCCGTGTTTCAATAACGCCGTCTTTCATGGCGACATACACCGGAGAGGATGCCCGTCCGAGGAACACCACGCCGTCAAAACCCGCTTTCCGCATATGGTACCCGAACGTTCCGCCACAGTCCGATTCACCGAAACACCCGGTAAGAGGCGATTTGCTTACGACCTGATGCCTTCCGGACGTAGGTATGCCGGTCCCCTGGTATGGTCCGTTCATGAAGATAAGGGGATTCTCCGGTGAAAGGGGATCCGCTTCAGGAGAACCGTATTGGAACAAAAAATACGTTGCCAGTCCCGAGCCTCCGATATACTTTCGGAGCAATTCCTCCGGAACGTTCACAACTTCAGTACTGCCTGCCGATAAATCTATAAGGGCAACTTTCATCTCCACGGCAGCATCAATCCTTTCTCATCAGTAATTTTTTCCGTTAAAAGAGCAGGATCCCTAAAACCCCTGCCCCGATTAAAAGCACCTGGGGATATCTTCTCGTAAGGGGAAGCCTTGAGGCTCCGAGTACAACGGCGGAGAAGGGCCAAAGCCGCCAATCGCCTGCAAGCGGCCGGACTACCGTCCAGAAGGCGGCCAGGAGCATTGCGGCCACAACAGGTCGAAGTGACCGCTGGACCCTTTCGGTCCATTCCTTCGTCCTCCCGGATGCCCGGGACACAAGGAAGGCAACAAGGACCAAAAGAGCGAGCGGAGCTGCCACAACAGCCGCCGTTGCGGTGAGAGACCCGGCAAAACCGGCTATCCGATACCCGACGAACGTGGCAGCGTTTACCGCTACAGGTCCCGGCGTCATCTGCGCAAGAGAGACGACGTCTGCAAATTCCCTTTCCGTCAGCCAGGGGTTTGAAACGACCAGCTCGTAATGGATAAACGGTATGGTGGCGAGACCGCCTCCGAACGCCCCCAGGCCGATCCGTACAAAGGTCAGAAAAAGTACCGGCAGAGCGCTCACTGTTTTCTCCCCTCACCAAGAGCAAGGCGCAGCGAAAGCCCTGCTCCCAGGGCGATAAACGGAGACATGCGAAAGGCGAGGAGGAGGACGGAAACCACGGCAAAAACCGCCATATCCTTCCATCCGCCGGAAAAGGAAATCTTCGTCATGTCGAAAACGACCCCTCCGATTATTACAGCCACCGCACATGCCGCTCCGAGGAAAAAAGCGGCGATCCTGGGATCGTTCATGTACAGCAGAAGAAATTTTGAAAGGAAAAGGATCGTGAGAAACGGCGGAATAACAGTACCCAATACTGCCGTAAAAGCCCCGGTCTTTCCTGCAAGTTTCCTTCCCGCAAGCCAGGCAAGGTTCGCGGCAATTGGCCCGGGGAGAGCGGTAGCGAAAATGATCATATCCATGGTTTCTCCGGGCGACAGTTTGCCTGTTCCCCGAAGCTCGCGCTCGAGCAAGCCGATCATGACGATCCCACCGCCGAACGTTAAGGCTCCGAGGCGGAGAAAAAGGGAAAATACTCCTAAAAGAGACATTCAGTACCTCGTTTCTATTGAAACTGACAGCCCCATCTACTGCATTTCACGGGAGTTTTCAGTGAAAAAGAGAAAGAATTTCAGCGAGCTGTTCCTGGATCAGGGCGTTATACTTGCCCCTTCGGTAATCGAGCCCCATGGCGCTCCGTTCACCAGGGTCAGCATCTTTCATTTTATCTTTCAGCCCGTCGGGAAGCTCCACGTACTTTCCCCTGAGGTTCATTTCCCCGTCAAAGAAAAGAAGCGTCGGGATCCTTGCCGTTCCGGTCATGGCCTCCATTTCCTTCATGTAAGGGTCACGCTCGAATACACCGAGACGGACCAGGGGGTTCAGGTCGGTCATCCTCTTCACGAAGGGCATGACTACGACTGTATCAGGACAGTAGATTTCAGCGAAAGCGGCCAGCATTACAGTTTTTTTAACTTTTTTCACCGCATCTTCAAAGGCTTCTGAATACACAGTCCGTTCGCAGGCCCGTCTCTGCCTGTCGCGCTCTTCTTCGTATCCTTTCGTAAAATATTCCTCGAGGGAGTATCCTTTTTCAAAATCTATCATTCTCGTTCACCCCGCAATCGTTTTCCTTCAGAAATTCTATCTCACAACATGTATTTTCACAAAAAAACAAGATCCCATGGATCACGGTTAACCAGTCTCCCCTTCCCCGGAAACGACCTCACTGCGCCGGGTATGCAGGCTTCCCCGGAACCAGGAGAAGAAAACCCCTGTGAAGCAGAGAAGAGACGAAATAGAAAAACAGATCCGCGCAGCCGAGAGAAAGGCATCGTAGCGCTCCCGGGTGATCTGTCCGCCTCCAAGCAGTGCCGCAAAAACAATGGTGATAACAGCCATGCTGGTCATCTGTCCCAGGACCCGCATGGTCCCCACAGCCCCCGAGGCGGCACCGTAATACCGTGACGGAACGGACCCCATGATGGCGTTCGTGTTCGGGGATGAGAAAAAAGCAAAACCGAGCCCCAAGAGCACAAGCCCTGACACAATAAGAAACATGGAAGTACCCCAGCCGAGGAAGGCGAAGATCCCCAGGCCAATCGCCGTGGATGCCATCCCTCCGGAGGCAAGCAGCCCAGGTTCTATACGGTCGGAAAGTTTCCCGGTAACAGGAGAAAGAACCGCCTGGAGAAGCGGCTGGATCACCATTATGGTTCCTGCCTCGGAAGGGCTCATTCCCTTTATATATTGGAGATAAAGGCTGAGGAGGAAGGCGACTGAATATGTGGCCGCATAGTTTATGAGCGCCGCGATGTTCGAAAACGCAAACACCCTGTTTCCCGAAAAAAGCCTGACCTCGAACAGGGGATCTTCAACCGTCAGCATTCTCCTGAGAAAAACGAAAAACAGAAGCGTACCGGATGCCATAAGGATCATTCCGGTCCCCGAAGGCAAAACAGAGGCCCCGTACATTACCGCAACAAGGGATACCCCGTAGACAAGGAAGCCGGTGATATCCATGCTCCTGCTCGATCCTTCCTTCCACTCGAACCTGACATTTCGTTTCAGCAGCAGGAGCGAAACCGCTCCCAGAAATACATTGATAAAAAACACGGAATGCCATCCGAAAAATGAGATCAGTATCCCCCCGAAAAAAGGCCCCGCCGATGATCCCAGGTATATGGCCGCCACATTGACACCGAGCGCCTTCCCTCTTTCAGAAGACGGGAATACAGACGTGAGAATAGCCATGCCCATGGTGAGCATCAGCGATCCGCCCATTCCCTGCACTGCGCGGAGAAGGATGAACAGCGGCATGGATGGGGAAAAAGGGCAGAGAAAGGTGGAAAAAATAAATATCCACATCCCCCACTCCAGTACCCGTTTCCTCCCCCAGATATCACCCATCTTTCCGGCCGGTACCAGAAAAACCGCAGAAGAGAGCAGGTACGAAGTTGCCACCCAGCTGAGAAGAACGGCACCGGCTCCGAAGGCATTCTGGATAGCCGGAAGTGCGATATTGACTGCAGACAGCATAAACGGCGGCAGGAAAGACGTAAGAGCAGCCACAGCGAGAACTATATTTCTGGAAGTACCAGGTGATGATTTTTGGACTTTTTCCATGAATACCACTCGCTTCTCCTGTGATTTTATAGTAGAGAAGTATATCATACAGCATATTTTTATCCGATAAAAAAGCGGGGAACTCTCCCCGCTTTTGGGTCCTTTTCTTCAAGTCCGCTGCCGATCCTCTACCCCGCCAGGTTCATTCCTTTTTCAAAAGCCAGCACATTGACCTGAAAGGCTGCAGACGGTACGCATGCCTTGAGCGTTTCTTCCCATGACATCTCGTCAAGGCCCAGTTTTTTCACCACCGCTCCCAGAAGCACCATGTTCATCACCCTGGGATCGCCTATCTCTTTCGCTTCCTTTGCAGCTTCAATGACGACACATCGCGGTACCGCTTCAGAGAGCGTTTTCTCCAGCTGAGAGGGATATTCCGCCTGACCGAGGATTACCGGCATTGGAAAAATTTCATGGTTGTTCACGATGAGCATGCCGTCCCGGGCAATATAGGGAAGCCATCGGAGAGCCTCCATCTTCTCGAAGGCTACCAGTATATCGGCCTCACCTTTTGATATCACAGGGGAAAAGACCTTTTCGCCATACCGCACATGGGTCGATACGCTTCCTCCCCTCTGCGCCATTCCGTGGATCTCGGACATTTTCACGTCATATCCGAAGGCGAGCAGCCCTTCCGACAGGACCCTGCTCGCGAGGATCGTTCCCTGGCCCCCGACACCAACAAGCAGGACGTTTTTCCCCTTGCTATTCATGGAGTTCACCTTCCCTTGAAATGGTCTGCTTCGGGCAGAGCTGAAGGCACAACCCGCATCCGTTGCACGTCACAGGATCGATGGCGATCCTGCCATCCCTTTTTGTTATGGCAGGACAGCCGAGGTTCAGGCACGCTCCACAGAGAATGCATTTTTCCCGGTCAACGGTACAGAACAGGTCCGACCTTTCCCTCTGGACATCCTTTAAGAGGGCACAGGGACGATTTGTCACTATTACCGTGGTCTCATCAGCGGCCATCGCCAGGTCCACAGCTTTCTTCGCCGCATTCAGGTCGTAGGGGTCGACCACGTGGATATTTCCGCTTTTCACGCCGCAGGCTTCGCAGAGTTTCGGTATATCCAGTGCAGCGGTCTTCTCACCCATGAGGGTCACGCCTGTCCCAGGGTTGTGCTGCTGGCCTGTCATGGCGGTGATCCGGTTGTCAAGTATCACAAAGACCCCTTTTGATTTGTTCACCACGGCATCGATCAGTCCTGTGATCCCGGAATGGAAAAAAGTCGAATCTCCGAGGATGCCGAAAACCTTCCTGTCTTTTCCTGCTTTTTCCAGCGCCTTTTGGAATCCTATTGCCGCCGAAAATCCTGCCCCCATGCAAATGGTGCTCTCTCCCACATTCAGCGGCGGCATGGAACCAAGACCGTAACAGCCGATGTCCCCTGTAACAACAACATTCTTTTTCCCGCTCAGGGGAAACAGCACTCCTCTGTGAGGACACCCCGGACACAGCAGGGGCGGCCGGTTTGGAGGTGTCATTCCTATTTCCGTTCCTTGTGCAGGTTCAGTTCCCAGGACAGCTTTTGCGACTATAGCCTGGGAGAGTTCGTCCACAAGCGGCAGAACGTCCTTCCCTGAGCAGAGGATGCCCATAGCCCGGATTTCCTGCTCCATGAAGGGATCGTTTTCCTCCACAACCCAAAGAGTCTCCACTTTTGATGCGAACTCACGGACCAGAGTACGCGGGAAGGGCCAGGAAAAACCGATTTTCAGGTAACTCGCCCTCTCCCCGAGAGCTTCCACGGCGTATTGATATCCCACTCCGTTTGCCACGACACCGATTTTTGCACCTTCATTCATTACCATATAATTGAGTGGAGATGATTCTGCAAAGGAACGCATTTCTTCAAGCCGCTTCTCAACCATGTAATGCTTCGCCTTTGCGAAAGCCGGAAGCATTGCATTCTTCGCCGGGTTCCGGCTATAGTCCCGAACAGGACGTTCCATGCGTTCACCGGTCCTTACGATTCCCTTGCTGTGGCAGATCCGTGTAGTAAGCCGCAGCAGCACCGGGGTATCAAACTGCTCCGAAATATCGAAAGCAACTTTCATGAAATCCAGGCATTCCTGGCTGTCCGAGGGTTCAAGCATAGGGATCTTCGCGTGCAGGGCATACCACCTGTTGTCCTGTTCATTCTGGGAACTGAACAGCCCGGGATCATCGGCGTCGACGATTACAAGTCCTCCGTTCACGCCGATGTACGACATGGTGAACAAGGGATCCGCAGCCACATTCAGTCCCACGTGCTTCATGGCGCACATGGCCCTGGCACCGGCCATGGATGCTCCGGAGGCAACCTCAAGGGCCACTTTTTCGTTCGGAGACCACTCCGAATACATTTCCCTGTACATGCTCACATTTTCGAGTATTTCCGTGCTCGGAGTGCCGGGATACGCCGCGGCGACATGGCAGCCTGCTTCCCAGGCTCCACGTGCGACAGCTTCATTACCCGTGAGAATTTCTTTCATCAATGGCTATCCCCTTTCCGGTAGATCCATTCAGAACATGCTGTTAATAATAATTTTTTATCATATACTGTGCCTTTCTGCAACAAAAAAGAGATTCCACGGGGAATCTCTTTCTGAAGACCTCTTTTTCCGTCTTTCCGGTCATGCCTTCTTCAGGTAACGGTAGACCGTTGCTTCCGACACACCAATACGCCCTGCAACCTTTTCAACAGCCCCTTTCATGGAGAAGAAACGGCGGTTTTTGAGTATCCCTACGAACCGCATCCTGTCCGCGGGGGTCATTTCCTCAGGGGCCGGACTGCATTCAACAAGAGCCTGCTCTATGATGACATCCATAAGGCCGTCGAGATTGGAGTGTCTTTCTTTTTCAAAAATAGCCTCAAGGCCGGCCGTTTCCTCTTTTGTCCTTTCAGCAAATTCCCTGGAAAGTCCGTTGAGGGTCCGGATTTTTTCATGGAGCGCATCGTGTAGCTTTAAAAGGTCCGTGACGTCATGATTTGCGCAGATCATCCCCCGGAGCTCACCTTTTGAGTCTTTAATGAAAAAAGTGTGGGATTCGAGGATCCGCCCGGTAGTCGTCCTGTCAACGTGAGCGACCATATCCGCGTCGAAGTCGCCCCTTTGTATGAGTTGTATGAACGTCGGGGCATACTCGGACATGGTGCTGCCTACAGACCGTCCGCTGATATGCCCGTTCCGGATAGCGACAATTGATGCCTCAGGCCGGGAAACATCGTGGAGAACGAGTTCGTATTCTCCTCCGCACACCTCGGCGAAAAAATTCAGCAGCGGGATATATTGTTCTAAAAACTCACGGTTTCCGGCATTCTGACCGTCACTTTTCACTCAATGATCATCCCTTCGCCATGAAAACCTGTTCCGGTAATATGGGTAAAATCCATATCATGGTCCGGGGCCTGAAATAAATGCAGAACAAAAACCGCTGATCAAGGCCCCGAACATGGCTTGCCGGGAAACGGCATTGGAGCTCTTCAGCACCGGCTTCAGGCTGTTGGAATCTCAAGCCTCCGTTTTCTCTCCTGAACGCGAATCTCAACGCCTCCCTGGGAAAGAAGCCGTCGAATGAACAGCTCGAGTTTTTCCACGTGCTCACGGACTCTCCGGTTTTCAAAAATTGCGAGCCCTTCCCTGTATCTTTCAAGAGCCTCCCAGTACTCCTTCGCCTGCTGCAGCGCCGCCGCGTATTTCCAGATAGCCAGGGCCTTCTCGCGGGCTGATTCAAGGTGGTTCCTTTCCCCAGGGTCGTGCCGCAAAAGAAACTGTTCGAGCCTGTCCACGTGTTCCCGGACACGAGCATCCTCGGCAAATCCCAGCCCTTCCCTGTATTTTTCAAGAGCCTCTTCGTATTTCTTCTCAATCTGCAATACCGCTGCCTGCCTCCAGATCTCCAGAGCCATTCCCCGGGATGAAACGGACTCCCGTACAGCACTCCTGTGTGTGTTGCAGACGCGGCTTTTCTGAAGACTCGATCCATATGCCGCAGTCTTCAGAGGAAAGCTGCCTGCGCCAAAAAATGAGAACGCCGGCAGCGGCAGAAAACACAGAAAGAACAGGGCAGCTGAAACTGTTCTTTTTGTCCTGTCGGGCAAACGGTTCTTTTTTTCCATGGAATCCTCCCCTTTTTTCCCTGACGGTTTCAGGGGGAAGACCAAATATCTTTCCTCAGGACAGGCCGAAGGCGCGGGCTCAAAATGCCCCGGGTCAGCTTCCGGTTCGTATCCGCTCGGTTATGCGCTCGAACTCCTTCATCAGTTCCTGGTCATACACCAGCGAAAGGTCAGGAACAACGAATCCGAAAACCCCCTCCAGGGTGCTCATGGAAATCTGGATAAGGGAAATAAGGTCACTGCCTGTTTTCACTGTATCGTACGTATTTCTTGCGACAGAATGATCCCGTCTCAGCCTGCCCACGGCATCCCTGAGTGAATTTTCCTGCCCCCTGAGATATTTCCGGTACAGTTCGGCAGTCTTCACTGTCCGTTCATTGGCCTTTACGTTGACCTCGAGCACCTGCCTGGTTTTCTCGTCAGTCCCCGGTTTCGCGAGCATCAGCCTTGCTTCGTCCCCCAGCTTCTTCGCCGATACCATTATTCCTTCAAGGCGGGGTATGTACTCTTTCCCGATTTTATCCATCACGTCAAGGTTTGCCTGAAGGTAAAGATCGACAAGCACCATGTGGACACCCGTATATTTCCTGGCTGACTGCACGTTTCCCTGTCCGCCCCTGAGCAGATCCACTATCTGCAGGTTGATCTTCCGGATGCTGTCAGCGGCGAGAAGAAGGTACAGAATATCGTCTCCGCTCACGCTGGAGAGAAGGATATCGAGCTGGCGCTCCTCTACTTTCACCCCCATTGCCTGCAGCGAGTCTTTCATGCCTTTTTTCAGCTCGTCTTTTCTCGTGCTGAGATCCGTTATTTCTTCTTTCAACTTCTCTATTTTTCCATCGATCTTCGCCCTTGTTTTTTTCAACGGGTTCCAGCTTTTCTCCGGAGCGGTGATCCGCTCCTTCTGTAGCTGCGAGATCTCATCCCCTGCCCGCCCGATCTTCATCTCCAGCACACCGTATTCCTGTCTTGAATTGTGCAGTTCCGATCCGATGAGGATCTCGAAGACCTCGTCGAGAAGCTCCTCGTATTTTTTT
>Ga0123335_1008946_pt1 | contig 10529 bp, 11 predicted proteins | sample BiotimSIPDNA_2_FD_89707 | JGI IMG/M metagenome (GOLD analysis project Ga0123335, IMG submission 89707) | Anaerobic biogas reactor microbial communites from Washington, USA - Biogas_R2 time_0 SIP DNA | ecosystem: Engineered > Bioreactor > Anaerobic > Unclassified | place: Washington, USA... | reverse complement strand
TCCCATCTCGGCAGCCAGCTCGTAGAGCACCTCCAGCTCGTCCATAGACTCCACATTGAAACAGAAGATATCGTTTTCGAGTCCAATCCGGATCTCACGGTCGGTTTTGCCTACACCTGCAAAGGCTATTCTGTGGGCCGGGAAGCCACACTCCAGTGCCCGCAGGATCTCGTTGCCACTCACGCAATCGGCACCGAATCCATAGGAGGCGATCAGTTTCAGTATCTCCTCATTGGCGTTGGCCTTGATGGCATAGTGTATGTGAAACGGCTTGCCGGCAGTCTCTTTTCTGATGGTGTCGAGTGTCTCGCGCAACAGCGCCATATCGTAGTAGTAAAACGGTGTCTCGAACGATTCGAATTGCGTTGTGGGAAAGTGTCCTTTGATCATCTCTGTTACTCTCTTTTTGGATTTATAGTGGGCACCGGGCGCATGTTGCCGGAAGAAACACCACTCTTTGGGTGACAAAAATAGCGTTTTTTAACCGAATCCCTTACATTGTGATGAAAGAAATTGCCTGGGCCTGCTTTTCTTCCATGGGCAGGGATGCATCAATCCAATGGATGGTGAAGCCACGGCGTTCCATTCCCCTGAACCAGGTCATCTGTCGCTTGGCAAACTGATGGATGGCTATCTCCAGCTGACGGAACATCTCCTCGTAGGCAAGAGCACCTGTAACATGCAAGGTTACATACTTGTATTCAAGCCCATAATAGATCAGATCCTGCGCCGCTACTCCTTCGGCAAGCAGTTGCCTCACCTCTTCTATCATTCCCTCATGAAGGCGTGCTTTCAGCCTGCGGCTTATCTTGTCACGCCTCAACTCACGGTCAATCTTCAAACCGAGGATGGTGCTTTCAAGCGGAGGATAAGCTGTTTCGGACTGATCCAGAAGAGACCGGTAGTCGGCAATCTCGATGGCACGTATGGCTCGTTTCTTTGTGTCGGTATCGGTGTTGTTGTGCAAGGGTCCATAACTGCGCAGGATCTCAGTCAGTTCGTCAAGTGTCTTACTCTCCAGTCTATTTCTCAGTTCTGGATTGGCCGGCACATCGGGCAGATGGTATCCCTTCAGTACCGATTCAATGTAGAGTCCTGTGCCGCCACAGATGATGGCTCTCTTCCCGCGGCTGCAGATATCCTCATATGCCGTGTGGAAGTCCTGTTGATAATTGTACAACGTATATTTGTCGCCCGGTTCCCGTATGTCGATCAGGTGATAGGGAATGGAGATGCCATCCAGAGTGTATTCATCCAGATCCTTGCCGGTTCCGATATCCATGCGACGGTAGAGCTGACGTGAGTCGCCGCTCAGTATTTCCCCGTTCACTGCTGCTGCCAACTTCACGGCAAAGGGTGTCTTGCCACTGGCCGTGGGACCCAAAATTGTGATCAGTTTCTGCTTCATGATGAGAATCCGGAATGCTGCCTACCAGCTTCCACCGGCGCCTCCTCCGCCAAAACTGCCGCCACCGCCACCGCCGAAGCCGCCACCGCCGAAACCGCCACCTCCACCAAAACCGCCAAAGCCACCACTGCGGCGGCTACCCCCCATCATGGGGGGAAAGAAGATGGGAGGATTGCCACCTCCGCGGTGTCCTTCACTGTCGATGTGCTGGTCCCCACCACCCGAGATGAATGCAAAAAGGATGAGGATCCCGATCACCAGGATGATGATTGCCAGGGGAGGGATTCCCTCCGTCTGATCCGCTGCTTCGGCAGTGAACTCACCCGACAGTCGGGCAATCATTTCATCCACCGCCGCATTGACCCCTCCAAAGTAATCCTCCTCCACGAAGTAGGGGATCATCACGTTGCGCACGATGCGACCTGCATAGGCATCGTTGATGCGTGCTTCCAGGCCGTAGCCGGTGGCTATGAATGCTTCACCCCTGCTGTTGCCCCGCTTGGGCTTTATCAGAATTACGGCACCGTTGTTCTTGCTTCTTTGTCCCACCTGCCATTTCTCTCCGAGACGGAAGGTGAAGTCGGAAGCGGCATATCCCCCGAGGTCGTCAATCGTTACCACATATATCTGCGTAGATGTGGAATCGTTGTAAGCCAGCAGTTTTTGCTCCAGGGCCCTGTTCCCGGCATCGGTGAAGATGCCGGCGAAGTCGTTCACCAGCTGGTAGGGCACCATCGGTTCGGGGATCTCCTGCGCCGACAGCGGCCATATGTAAAGAAGTAAAATGGCAAGAATCCGTAACCTACTCTTCCAATATAACATCATCACTCAGTTCGTTTTTGTCGTTCTCTAATATGGGGTATTGGGCCTTGATCAATTCGCCAATCCTGCCTACGCCCAGGCAGATGCCATCCACAATTCTCTCCTCGCGAAAGAAGGATAACATCTCTTCCAACACCTCATTCCAGAAGTCTTTCCGTGTGGCATCATGGATGCCGTTATCACCCCAGATGGCAGCCTTGTGATCTGCCGGGGAGATGTAGAGCAACACGCCGTTGCGCTGTTCGGTTGCCTCCATCTTCATTCTTGTGAACTTCTGACGGGCAGCCTCCAGCGGTTCTCCTTTACAATGCCGTGCAACACATACACGTATCTCTCCCGAGGTATGGCTCTCGGCATTGCGAATTGAGGCGCTGATCTGTTCCAACTCTTCTCTGCTCAGCATGGTCGATCTCCGTTTTTCTCTGTTTTTCAGAACTGGACTTCTGGTGCCGATTGTGCCTCTGGAGCCGCTTCAAAGTAGGCTTTCGATTCAAACTTGAACCACCCGGCATAGATCACCTGCGGGAACTTGCGGATGTAGGCGTTGTAATCCTGCGCAATCTGGTTGAACTTGTTGCGTTCCACCGAGATGCGATTCTCGGTACCGGCCAACTCATCCTGCAGTGCCAGGAAGTTCTGATTGGCCTTCAGTTCCGGATAGTTCTCCTGAATCAGCAACAACCGTCCGAGTGCCTGACTCAGCTGGTTCTGTGCCTGCTGATACTCCTGCAGGCTCTCCGCTGTAAGGTTCTCCGGGCTAATGGTGGACTGTGTGGCCCTGGCCCTGGCCTCTGTCACCTGCGTGAAGGTCTCCTGCTCATGGGTGGCATACCCCTTCACGGTGTTTACCAGGTTGGGGATCAGGTCGGCACGCCGCTGGTAGGCATTCTGCACGTTACCCCATTGTGCCGTCACAGCTTCCTGTTTCTCTACCATGTTGTTGTAGCCCTGGCAACCGGTCAGTGAGAGCGCTCCGGCCAGAATCAATAAAATGTAAAATAACTTTTTCATGTTGCGCTGTTTTTTATTATTTTTTCGATGCTCACATTTGCATGATGAAACGTTGCAAAGATAGGAAAATAATTTCGGTAGAAGAGAGAGATGCTGTTCCAAAAAGTGTGTCTGAGTCGTTCACAAAGAACAAGGAGCAGAGAGTCCTGAAAGAGAACAGTGCCTTTTTGGAAGCTATTTCGATATTCTGGGGTAATTGCATCTTTATATCCACTCCGATAATTATTGGAGTGGATATAAGGGTGCTATAAGGGGGCAATAAGGCTAGAAGCACCGAATCCCCCGTGAAGTCCTGAATGGTATAGTTGGTTTTTTTGTCTATCTTTGCAAACAGGATCAGGGTTTCCGTTGTTCTCTTACTTTCCGTGACATAATTAAAAAAGAGCGTCTTTCTGTCAAAAATTGCTTATGAGAGTTCACAATTTTCTGTCGTCAATTACACTTTCTCTGCTGGTGTTTTCTTTTGCCACTGCCGAAGTAGCATATGCTGTGCCGGTTGACGCACTTAGGAGTGCAGCCACTGTTGACACCACCGATCTGTTTCATGATATCACCGACATCAGTCGCCAGATTGAAAAACGAACCATCGTGCAACAACAGGATCGGCACTCAATGCCCGATTCAACTTCTGTTGCCGGTGTGGGTCAGCAACACGCGATCATCAAAGGTGACACTGTTGTTTATGTCAACCCGCTCGATGCCCTCTTTCCACGCAATGAACAGGGCTTGCTGATGCTGCCTCAGCTCACGTTAGAGCATGCATCACTCAATGGCATGACCTTTAGGGATACACTCTTCTACAATCCCCTTTTTTTACCGATGATTTTCACCGGCAATATCTTGCCGCGCAACCTCTCGTTCTACTCACCCGAGAAGGAACCCAGGAAAGGACTATTGATTCCGCAGGAAAAGACATTCGCACCTGCATTGCATCACAGTGATTTTATTCGAGAAGTGCGTTACGACTACTACCGCAATTATCCAGACAGGATTCGTTATTCGGTGGCTAGTTTTGATACAATCCCACAACTAAAGAACGGGGATGCAATCGTGCGTGAGACATTCAATCCATTCCGAGAGTTGATCAAGACCGAAACAAACTATTCGCTGAGTGCCCCCGGTGTTGAGGGAGCTACAATTGCGAGAAAATACTGGGTGTATAATGGAGAGCACTCCTTTCAGTTTGCGCAGAATTATTTCTCGAACAACTGGCACAAGGGAGGGACAAACAACCTGAACTTCAACAGCTATCAGGTGATCAAGGCCAACTATCAGAAAGATAAACTGCGATTCAACAACACCTTCGAGTGGCGACTTTCACTGTTCAATGCACCCGATGACTCGGTGAGGAGTTATCGTATTGGTAACGACCAGATCCGCTACTACGGTGACTTCGGCCTCAACTCCTTTGTGAAGGGCTGGTCTTACTCCATGAACATGGAAGCCAAGTCGCAGTTGTTCAATAATTTCAACCCCAATTCGAGCGATCTTCGTTCAGCCTTTCTGGCGCCTTTATATGTCAATGCCGGTGTGGGTTTGAAGTTTGAACTGGACAAGAAATCTGAGCGCGTACGCCACCGTAAACTGAAGTGGGAGTTAAACCTGGCACCGATATCAATCAACTACAAGTATGTGGGGAACGATGCGGTGGATGTGAAGCGATACGGGATACCTGAAGACCGTAATTCATTGCTGGACATTGGTTCCACCATCACCTCTATCCTCAAGTATGATTTCACCCGCTATGTCTCCTGGGATTCGCGTCTCACCTACTTTACAAGTTATGAGAAGGTGGTGTCTGAATTTGAAAACAGCCTGAACATGTCGTTGAGCAATGCATTCTCCACCCGTATCTATGTCAATGTGCGTTACGATGACGGCGTGCCTGCCGATCCCGATTTGAACTACTGGCAGGTGAATCAGACCCTCAGTTTCGGTCTCAACTACAAGTGGTGATGCTTATGAGAAGATGGCATCTTCGGGAAAGGAGAAGCCATTCAGAAAAACGGCGGTCAGCATTCTCTTTTTTCCCTGCAACTGCAACTCTGTGATTCGTGTGAAGCCGTTTGCCACGGCAACCTCAAGGTGTGACTTGTTGTCTGTGCGAATGGTGCCTGTCGGGAGTGAGTGCTCTTCTACAACAATCTCGGCAGCGAACAGCTTGAACCGATAAGGCTCTTCCCCCTCATTGGTAGTCAATTCCGTCCAGGCGGCAGGGTAGGGGGAGAGTCCCCTTATCAGGTTGCAGACCTCTGTTGCGGTGCGGTCCCAGTTCACCCTGCAGGTCTCGCTAAAGATCTTCGGTGCGGTCTTCAGCACTTCGTTATCCTCAACCAATTCACTTTGCGACAGTGTTGATACGTTTCCTTCCACGATGGCATCCACTGTTTTGGTCACCAGCTTTGCGCCCATCGCCATGAGCCTGTCGTGCAGCGAGCCTGCATTGTCCTCATCAAGGATTGATGTCTTTTCACTGAAGATGATGCGACCGGTGTCAATCTCATGCGAGAGGAAGAAGGTGGTGACACCTGTTTCCTGCTCGCCGTTGATCAATGCCCAGTTGATGGGTGCGGCACCCCGGTATTGGGGCAGGAGGGAGGCATGAAGGTTGAAGGTGCCCAACGGTGGCATGTTCCACACCACCTCGGGCAGCATTCGGAAGGCAACAACGATCTGAAGGTCGGCTCTAAGAGCCTTCAACTCATCCAGGAAGTGCGGATCTTTGAGGCTTGTCGGCTGCAGCACATTCAATCCTTTGCTGAGGGCATATTGTTTCACAGCCGAGGGCTGTAGTTTGTAACCCCTGCCCACAGCCTTGTCGGGCATGGTGATCACACCCCCCACATTGTATCCCCCTTCCACAAGAGCTTTAAGTGATTCCACCGCAAACTCGGGAGTGCCCATGAAGATGATCCGTAACGATTCTTTTGTCATTTGTTTCATGTTTTCAGTCATTTGCTTCTGAATAGTTTTCAACCAACACTTCACGGTAGGAGTTAAAGACGGAGGACTGTGACAGGATTCCCATGTAGATTCCCTTGCTGTCGACCACCGGCAGGTTCCATGCCTTACTATTCTCAAACCTGGCCATCACCTCTTCCATGGAGGAGGTAATTTCCACCTTTGCGGGAGCTCCCACCATGAACTTCTCCACCGTGAAACGGTCGTAAAGTTCCGGGCGGAACATGATGTTGCGGATGTCGTTGATCAGGACCATGCCCATCAGTTTCCCCTCATCATTTACCACGGGAAAGATGTTACGGGTACAGGTGGAGACAACCTTCACCATCTCCCCCAGGGTGTAATCGGGTTTGACGGTGGGGATGTCGGTCTCCAGAAGATCCTCCACCTTCAGGAAGGTGAGCACCGCCTTGTCCTTGTGGTGGGTGATCAGCTCGCCCCGCTTGGCGAGACGTATGGCGTAGATGCTGTGTTTCTCGAACACCAGGATGGTGCCGTAAGAAACCAGCGACACGATCATCAGCGGTAGGAACAGCTCATAGCCACCGGTAAGTTCTGCAATGAGGAAGGTACCGGTGAGGGGTGCATGCATCACGCCCGCCATCACTCCGGCCATCCCCATCAGTGCAAAATTCTCCTGCGGCAGGAAGGTCGTGTATCCCAGTTGGTTCAAGGTGTAGGAATAGACAAATCCGGCAATACATCCCAGGAAGAGTGTGGGGGCAAAGACGCCGCCGGTACCACCGCCACCGTTGGTGGCACTGGTGGCGAACACCTTGAAGAGGATCACCAGCAGGAGGAAAACGACGATGACCCATCTGTTTTCCATGTTGTAGAAGAAGCTCTCGTTGGTGAGTGCGTGAAAGCCGTCACCCGTGGCCAGCAGCGTGTTAATGGTGTTGTATCCCTCCCCGTAGAGCGGTGGGAAGAAGAAGATCAACACGCCCAGCATTCCTCCCCCCAACAGGAAGCGTTTCCATTGTGGCATGGCATGGAAGATGGTTTCCAGCCAGCTCATGACACGGATCACGTAGAGGGAGATGAATCCGCAGAGGATACCCAGCAGGATTACATAGGGGATCCGGTTCAGCAGGAAGGGCTCCACCTGTGAATAGGCGAACATGGCGTCCATGCCGTTGAGCAGGTAGGAGACAGTGGTGGCCGTGACGGCGGTGACCAGCAGCGGGAGGATGGAAGACATGGTGAGGTCGAGCAGCAACACTTCGATGACAAAGAGGATGCCGGCGATGGGAGCCTTGAAGATGCCTGCGATGGCACCGGCGGCACCACACCCCACCAGGATCATCAGGCTGTGTTGTTCCAGTCGGAAGAGGCGTCCCAGGTTGGATCCGATGGCAGAGCCGGTGAGCACGATGGGGGCCTCGGCACCCACCGATCCGCCGAAGCCGATGGTGAATGAGCTGGCCGCCAGAGAGGTGTAGATGTTGTGCGGTTTGATGCGGCTCTTGCGTTGCGAGATGGCAAACAGGATCTTGGTGACCCCGTGGCTGATGTCATCCTTCACCACGTACTTTACGTAGAGGCCTGCAATGAGGATGCCCACGATGGGGAAGAGCAGGTAGGAGAAGTTGAGGTTCTCCCTGCTGAAGTTCTCGGTGAGGAAGACCTGGAAGAAGTGGATGGAGCTTTTCAGCAGCCAGGCAGCCAGGGCAGTAGTGATCCCCACCAGGAAACTGACGAACAGCAGGAAGTGGCGCTCCTTGATATGGGAGTCGCGCCACGACAAGAATTGATTGAAGATTGTTTTGATCTGCATCGGCTGCAACTGTTCAGGTTCCTGGTGCAAAGATAACAATTTTCCTTACTTGCGGATAATCTGAATGGTACCGTTTCGTCCCAGCCGGATGATGGAAGATGTTTTCGTCTTTGTCTGATCCTTCCGGCGGTAGGAAACCACATAGTCAACCCCCACTTTGATCTCCTTTCTAATCTGGGAGAAGAGCGATGGGGTAAGGTTGCCGCTAATGTTGGCCGAGGTGGAGACGATAGGCTTGCGGAAGCGCTTGCATAGCTCTCGCGAGAAAAGTTCATCGGTGATGCGAATGCCGATGGAGCCGTCTGCTGCGATGAGAGAGGGTGCCAGATTGCGTGCTCCCTCGTAGATGATGGTGAGGGGTTTGTCGGTCAGTTCAATCAGATCCCATGCGATCTCCGGCAGATCGGTCACATAGTTCTGCAACTTCACGGGGTTGTCGAGCAGCACCAGCATCGACTTGTTGTCATCACGTTGTTTGAGTGCAAATATTTTTTTCACTGCCTCGTCGTTGGTGGCATCACAACCGATGCCCCAGATCGTGTCGGTGGGGTAGAGGATGATCCCTCCGTTTTGCATCACCTCACACGCTTTCTTGATATCTTCCTGCATACAATAGATTGATTGTAACGATTTATGGAACAGGGCAATGTTGCGATTCAGGGTTGATCCGCTGCATCAGCAACACATCGGTAAAAAGCTCATACTGGCGAACCCACTCCCTCAGCGTGCCGGCCACTTCATACCCCCCTTTTTCAAAGAGGTGAACACTTGCCCGGTTGGTGACGGGAACAAAAGCATAGAGCTGTCTTAGTTGGAGGAATCGAAATGCATACTCCTCCAATAGTTGCAGTGCCTGCGATCCGAAACCCTTCTCACGTTCGGGGGCATCGACCAGGATGCCCACGGCCGCTCTCAGGTGAAACGGATCGAAGTCATATAGATCGGCCGCTCCGATTGTTTTCTCCTGCTCCCTGAGGGTGATCATCAGTCGCAGCTGGCGGTCGCTGTAGATGTCCTGGTTCGATTCGGCAAGGTATTGCTTGAGGGTGAAACGCGAGAAGGGAGCGTTGGCATTGCCAAGGTGCCACTGTCGGGTGTCATTCTCCCAGCGGTAGAGCAGCTCCAGGTCTTCCGGCTCGGTAGCCCTGAGGCGAATCGTCTTATTCTCCAGCAGAGGTATCATCGGCGATGTTATCTTTGTTGTCCAGGTGTCCGGTGTCACTGCCAGCAGGCGTTTCCAAAAGGTTTTCCAATTCCTGATAGGAAGGCCGGCAAAATAAAAAGACAATGAAAAGCAGGATTGCGAACCAAAAGAAATTCATGTTTCGGGAGATGCCGAACAGCACTATGTGAATGATCGTCACTGCAGAGAGAATGTAAAGTCGCAGCAGAGAGGCTTTTTTATAAAGATTCCGAGCCTCCCCGCTTGTCAATGGAAGGGGACTCTTTTTGAGTTTGCTTGCAAACATCCTCAGTGCAAGCGGTATGGCAATGAGCGTGATGACAATGAGATAGCGCTCGAGGATGATGCTCACCGGTCTGCTCTCCTGCCAGTAGGGTATCAGTTGAAACAGTATCAACAAAAGAAACAACCCCAAGGAGGAGAAGATGATCCAGTAATGTAGTTGCAGCTGTCGAATCGTAGCAGTCAAAAGGTTTGTCTGGCTCATTTGCTCATCAATTTATAAGATTCGTCGAATGGGGTGCGGTTCAGAATGGAACGGCCCAAGGTCACTTCGTCGGCATATTCAATCTCATCACCTATGGAGACCCCACGTGCGATGATGCTTACCTTCACGTGCGATGCCTGTAGTCGCCGAAAGATATAGAAATTGGTGGTGTCACCCTCCATGGTTGCACTCAGGGCCAGTATCACTTCACGAATCTCACCCTTTTTCACCCTTTCCTCAAGGCTCACGATCTCCAGGTCTGAGGGTCCGATGCCGTCGATGGGTGAGATGATGCCTCCCAGCACATGATAGACCCCCCTGAATTGCATTGTTTTTTCAATGGCCATCACCTCCTTTACATTTTCCACCACACAAATCAGTGAGTGGTCGCGAGTGGTGTCCGCACAGATGCTGCATACGGGGCGATCCGAGATGTTGTGACAGACGGAACAATAGGTGATCTCTCTTCGCATTTTAAGTATCGACTCCGCAAAATGGGTCACCTTCTCCTCATCCTGACGGAGGAGGTGGAGTGCCAGACGGAGGGCTGTCTTTCTTCCGATGCCCGGTAAACGTGCCAATTCGTTTACCGCATTTTCCAGAAGCGCTGAGGGAAAGGAGCTGTTCATTCTGTTCAAAGGATGTTGCAGCGCAAAGATACGATGATTCGATTTATCGCACAAATAACTTTTAGCAATTGCGAATGGACAACGAGAGACGTTTTTTTATTCCAATTTCGTGCTCAGTTTGAGATAAGTTTGTAATTTTGTGGTTTCATTTTCAGGAGTGCTATTTACACTGGCAAAATCAAACTATGAAGGTACTATTAGCGACAGGGAAGCCATTTGCAACAAAGGCAGTGGAGGAGATCCAGCAAATC
>Ga0123335_1008942_pt1 | contig 10534 bp, 6 predicted proteins | sample BiotimSIPDNA_2_FD_89707 | JGI IMG/M metagenome (GOLD analysis project Ga0123335, IMG submission 89707) | Anaerobic biogas reactor microbial communites from Washington, USA - Biogas_R2 time_0 SIP DNA | ecosystem: Engineered > Bioreactor > Anaerobic > Unclassified | place: Washington, USA... | reverse complement strand
TTCAGGCTTGTGGATGTTCCTGTTCTTATCTGGGTGTATAATCCCCCAAGATCTTCATATGTTGAATCATTAGGGCGTAACAATGCAAAATATTTGCCTTCGATTTTTTCCGGAAAAATAACTACATTACGCATGTCTGTTTCAACTATTGGACCAAATCGGGTAAAAGAAATAAAGTCGGTTGTAGAGGCTATGCAGACTCTAACTCTGTTACTGATTTTTGCATGGTAAGCACTGTAAGTTATTATGTAGTTATCATCAATTCTGGTAATTCGCGGGTCCTCAATTCCACCAGATTCCATTTCAATCTGATTCTGTACATCAACTCCATTTTCGAAAATATCGTTTGGGGTAGCAGGAATAAGTGCAGGATAAGGATCTATTTTCCAGTTTGTGATACCATCAGGACTCCTCGCAATCCCCAGAACACTTCGTCCGGATCTTAAATGTGAACGAAAAAGCAATAAAATTTGATTGCCATACTCTGTAACACCTGCATTATGAACTGTAATTACTTTCAGAGCCGGGTCTTTCCAGACACTATTTACCATTTCTGGTGAAAGGACTGGATTTTCTAAAAAACGGATTACAGGTTTGTTGTAATCGACTATATGAACAATATCATTGTTAAAACAGACTTTTCTAAAATCAGTTTCCATTGTTTGAGATTCTCCTGTTGTTGATTGTCAACTTGGATTGCATTTGAGTGTAGTTTTACTGGTATTAATATTGCTGAAATAATCATGCCGAAAACTCTATTGGAGGTATGATTATGAATATTTTCCATTACGATTTATTTGTAGTTGGTACAGGAGGAGCAGGAACCACAGCCGCAATTAAAGCAAGCAATTATGGATGGAAAACAGCAATTGCTGACAAACGGGAATATGGTGGTACATGTGCTTTACGGGGTTGTAATCCAAAAAGAACTATGGCTGGTGCAGCTGAAATAATTTACAGATCACGACATATGCATGAAAAAGGAATTACAGGAGATGTTAAACTTGATTGGATTTCCTTGAAACGATTCACACACTCAATGATCAAAAACATTCCTTCATTTACCGAAAAACGTCTCTCTTCAAACGGGATCGATCTTTTTCATGGTGAATTTTACTTTACAGGTACGAATTCAATGAGCGATGGAAATGTAACTATTGAAGCATCACATATATTAATTGCAACAGGATCTATACCCAAACCAATAAATGTGCCAGGAAATAAATATATTACAAATATTGAAGATTTCCTTGAAGTTGATAGATTACCTCATTCCATGGTGTTTATAGGTGCTGGGTATATATCGATTGAATTTGCACATATACTTGGCAGAATGGGTACTGATATTATAATAATCGAATCAATGCCACATGCATTAAATTCATTTGATAATAATCTGACTGATATGCTCAAAAAGGCATCTGATGAAATCGGAATTAAATTGTTTACTGGTTTGTTGCTTGAGGGAATTGAGAAAACATCGGACAATTATACAGTACATACAAAAGATGGACAGTTCAGAACTGATATGATTGTCCATGGCGCAGGTCGTATTCCAGATATTGAGAATCTACAGTTGGAGAATGCAGGAATTGAACAAGACAAGGGAACTATAGTCGTTAATGAATATCTTCAGTGTACTTCCAATACTGCAGTATATATGGCGGGTGATGTGACTGGGAGATCTATGCGTTTGACGCCTGTTGCTGAAATGGAAGGAGAAATTGCAGCATTCAATATGATCAACGGGAACAGCAAAATCCCCGATTACCATATTATTCCAAGTGTGGTCTTTTCACTTCCATCAATGGCATCTGTCGGGTTGCGTGAAGAGAATCTGGGTGATAATAAAAATCTTTTTAATATCTATTTCCAGAATACTTCAGAAAAACATATTACTAAAAGGCATGGATTAAATTACTCGGCATTTAAAATCATTACAGAAAAAGAGAATGATAAAATACGGGGTGTTCATTTATTGGGACATAACTGTGATGAAGTAATCAATGGTTTTTCTCTTGCTATACGACAAGGCTTAACAATTAATGAACTGAAAGAAACAATCTGGACATTTCCGTCAGTTATGTACGATATCGTTTCCCGCCTGGCTGATTGAAATTCATCTGAGTTCTTTCGCTGTCCAAGGGGCTAAAATGTTTCCCCATAGTCGCTTGTGCTAAGTAATAAGGAATATCTCCGGGTAAAGCCTAAAGGATTGAACAAATAAGTATTATGTGGTAAACCGCCATGGTCTGAAAAGTAAATGTTTTCTAAATTTATTTCGTGGTGAGGGAGTAATTTCACCTTTCAAAATTCTATGTTAAAGTCTTGATTTGTTAAATTCCTCCCTGGTTTTTATGATCAGGTAAAATAAACAAAAAGGAATAAACGGGTGTTGTTAAAATTGGTTTTGAAAAAAAGTTGGTAACTGTTTGTGTATGGTTAGATTAACCCGAATTTCAGGAGCCATATTTGAAAAAATGGTGAAAAAATGAAGATTCAGATTTGACCCTTGAAGATGATACACATATATTACATAATCAGGTGTTTGGTGAAAATGATGGACATAAACGGAAAAGCAAATTTAATTCAACTTAAATGAATACGATTTATCGATGATGAGTTTTAGAGCGGCTCAAACGCGATAAGGATTTTATGGCACTAAAAGTTGTGTTTATCAGGTGATATGGCAAGAATGGTACTTTAATGCTAAATGTGCGCGAAAAAGAATTACAAAAAGCAAACGTACTGATTCAGATTTTAGGTAATTAGGAAGATATTTTATTAATAATTCAGTCTTATTTGGAGGTGAATGATGCGATCCTTTTTGTTTAAAGGGCTGTTTACCACAGCCGCACTCTTTTCAATGACTTTTGCCCAGAATGCACGAATTGATGCATTGGGAGGAATAAATATCATTTCTGACCCTGGAAAGATTTTTTATCTTCCAGGCTATATGAATCAATATCCGGATTTGATTCAGGCTACAGGAGGTACAGGTTCAGCGTCTTTTATTGGAATTAAATCAATTGGCGAGATGATAAATCTTGGTATTGCTGGTACAAGAAATAGTGTATTGACCGAGGGATTTTATGAAAATACTATAAGCAGAATAAATGGATTAACTACTCAGATAGATATTAATGAACAAATGCCATTGGCTCCACATGTTTTGTTTGGACTGGATCTGGATATTATTCAACTGGGTGTTGATCTTTTTCTGGAACTAAATAAAGCAAAGTATTCTTATAAGGCAGAAGAATCATCAGGAGATATAAATGAAAAAGCACGGGTTTCGAATTTTGGTGCGGTTGTAAATGCAAATATAAATGCAGGTGATTTTATTTTTTCTCCTGTTTTCGGAATCAGTTTTCCATCAATGAAACGTAAATACGAAGCCGGTGATGAAACTGTAGAGAATAAACTGGAAAAAGGAAGTTTTTTGAAAGCGGGCCTGGAAGCGGGTATGCCTTTTTTCAGTGCTGACTGGAAAATCGGTTTAATTTTTAATCTATTAAGATATCAAATTGATGAAAATGATAACATTCAGATAAATAATGTAACAAATGCATATGCCGGATTTGAAACCGAGATTCTGCGAGAGGTTCTGTTTACAGGTTTATATAATCTGGGCATAAGTAATTATAAAGATAAACCGGACACTAGTAATCCAACCATTAATAAAGTAAGAGGCATAAATCATTTTATAGCTTTGGGTCTGGAGAAAGACTTGGAAGATGTGTGGATTTTCGACATGCTTACTGTTCGGGGTGGTATAAACTGGATAATAGGTGATAGAGTAGATATTGAGAAGAATGATGATTATCGGATGCGAAGGGACTATGCTGCTAATGAGTCAGATTTTAATCCTACAGTCGGGCTTGGTCTTAGTAAAGGCATTTTTACGTTTGATATACTTTCCAATCTTGGCAGCTGGACAGGCATTTTGTCGGGACCTCCTGTTGTTGCGGCAACCGTGACTCTTGATTTTGGAGGCAGTACCGGTTCGGGTACCAGTTCAACAACTGTTCAGGAACCAGAACCGCAGCCGCTTTTTCCATCACCGGAACCTACACCTCCTCCGCAACAAGAGTATGATTATAACTCAGGGGGATCAGATTTTAGTTTTTAAAAGGCATTAAACAATTATTTATTGGATCTGTTTTATGCAGATCCAATCTTTTTTAAGAAAATAGCTTCCAGCCTTGTTGAATTTACATAATTTCTTCTATAGTTAATCCTGATAGTTACCAGCATTAATTCCTGAAAACTCTGGTTTAAAAATATGCTGCTGAACCGGGATTTGTGTGTTTAAAAGTAATCATGTTTTTGTATTAAATTAATTGGTACTGTTTTAAAAACGGAAATATGACTTCCGTTTTATTTTTTATGCTAATATTAAATTTAAACTATAGGGTTTGGAATAATATACAGTTGTTTTGAATTGTGAACATGCTTTTGAATATTAATTAAGCAGGACAATATAAGTGCATACACTCTTTTGGGTATTCTAATCTGGTGGTGAGATGAAAACTGGATTGAAAATTACTTCGGAAAACGGATCAGCTTTGCTCAGTATACTACTTATTGGATTTATTTTAAATATTGTACTTGGAATATTCTACTTAAATTCTAAAACAACAATAACTAAAAGTGGCGACAGAAGACTAAAGGTTTCATCCTTGAATATTGCAGAGTCCGGAAAAGAAAAATTATATGCAATGATAAATGCTGGAACATTCCAGCCTGGATCCAATAGAAAAGAAACTGTTATAGACAACGAAAATTTTGGTGGAGGTAATGTCACTGTTATCTGTAGCACAGGTTCATCCCGAGACACACTTTTTATACACTCTTGGGGAAAACATGGAGATGAATTTACAGAAATTCAGGTTGTTTCTGTGCTTGAACCGAATATGCCATTTAATGGAATGCCGGCAGCACTACAAGGTGCGATTACGTCAAGAAATAAGGTTTCTCTGACAGGTAATATAAAAGTAGACGGAAGAGATCATGATCCGTTTTGTAATGTTATTGGTTCTGGTACGTTTGGTGTTTATACATGCATGACTTTAAGTATCAATGGCAGTGCTGAAGTAGGCGGGAATGGGCTGGCTCCTGTTGATAAACATGATTATAATTCAGTTAAATCTTCGGTAGTTTTTGAGAATGCTGCGATAACATCTGAATTTGATTCACCGGAGTCGTTTTTAGGACTCCCGTCAGGTGCTTTGGATAATTACAAAGTTTCATCATTAACTGTTCCGTTCAAGGGAATTGTATATGTTACAAATTCAACTGGTCCTGTACACTTTGGTACTTCAAGCGGAATTTTAATAGTACATAACGATGCAGGTGATGCTGAATTGAAAATTAATCAGGGTACATTCAAAGGTCTTATTATTTGTGATAAAATGAATAAAATTAATGGTGTTGCAGAAATAATTGGTGGAATAGTAGCTTTAGGAAAAAACAGTGAATCAATCTTCGGTAATGGTGGAGCTGATATTTGTTACAGTACTGAAGTGTTATCAAATCTTGGAGATTATTGTGAAAACGTCAGAAAGAGAATAGTTGAAATAGTGTGGCAGGAAATATAGTTGAAAATTTAAAGATTTCTTTAATAACATATTGATAGTTTTATAGGAATAACGGAAATCATATTGAATTCCCAGGTTAAAAAATAATTTTTTTTAAAATAAATATTGATACAAGTCGAGATACTATATATATTAATAGTCCTACCGATTGCAAGGCCCTCTTGCAACAATTTGGGTGAAGCGGAAGCGCCGGGTTTTATTACCCGGCGATTCTTTTTTAGAATCCAAAAAAAATTATTTCCAACAAATTCTTGTATCTTCTAAATAAAAGAGTTTATGGAAATAATACGGTGGAGTGTTAAGCCTGTCGTTGCTAGAAAAAGCTACTCAACAGATTAACCTGGTGTGGATAAAACAAGAGTTATCAATTTTACAAAATTATTAGATTATACTTGTTTTTTGGACAAAAAGACTTACTTTCTGGCAATTCCAATGACATTTGGAATATATGGAGTTACAGATGGGTATAATCCGGATTCAGAATATTGTCCAACCCACTCAAATTCTTTATCTTCAGTAATAAGGGCCAGTTGTGCTTCTGAACCACCTTCAAGATACATGGCTCTTTCGATATTCAGGGGCAAGTCTTTAATAATATTGATTAAATTGTGTACAGTGTGTGGCAGTTCGGAGTGAATTAACAGAACATTTCCTGTTTTATCTGTGCCTATAGCAGCAATGCTCCATTTTGGTTGATTCTTGCTCCACACATTTGCGCCTTTGCATGAGATCATTCTGATACTTTGTACAAATGACCTGTATTTTTGTTTCCAGAATCCAAAATCGTCACACTGAAGATCAATAATTTTTAAAATAGGTACACTATTGTTTGTTCTGTTAAAAGCCAGAATTGTTTTATCTTTAGAAAGCCGACTGTTGTTCACATGTTTGGAAGATTTCATCAGAGAAACACTTGTCAGGTAATCTGTCTGATACATGGCTGCATTTATTGCAGCAACAAGATTATGTTTTCTGCACCATTTTTTAACTGAGAGATTTTCTCCTTCTCCCGGAGCTGAGGCGTTAAGTAATAAAAAATCATACCTGTCAGGGTCTATCTTTATTACACGAATTCTTCCTTTTATCGAATCGGAATAAAAGGGAGATTTAAAAACACCAAATTTTAATCCTGGTTCCAAGTTCTGCCAGATAGAATCAGCTTTCGTTGAAACAAAAGATAATAGAATGAAAACAACTGTGTTAAAAAAGGAAATGCGATTGATCATATAGTGAAAAAATAAGCTTTTTAAAACCTGTTAGTCAAAAAGGGATATGATTTGTGTGAGTTGAATGGAAAGCAATGTGTTGACGACTGATTTGAGGGCCTGAATTCAGGCGGCAAAAGTTTCTATTTCAAGATCTTTTTTGCGGATTTTTCCATTTGATGATTTGGGTAAGAAATCACGAATTTCGACATATTTAGGGACTCTTGATTGTTCCAGATGTTCTCTGCAATGTTTCAGTATTTCCTGTTTTGAAATAGTATGGCCTTCATTAAAAACTAAAAATGCTTTTGGTGCATAACCAAGGATACTATCTGCGACTCCAATAACAGCAGCTTCATTGACTCCTTCAATCTGATAAAGAACATCCTCTATTTCACGCGGACTTATACGCTCCCCGCCGCTTTTAATAATATCATCTTTACGTGAAACAAAATACAGATACCCGTCCCGATCCATTTTAAAGAAATCGCCACTGAGCAGTACTTTTTCATCAGGGTATATACCAGGTTTTAGAACAGCACCTGTTTCATCCGGTTTATTCCAGTATCCCTTCATAATGTGTGAACCACGTATTACCAGTTCTCCAACTGTATCTGGTTTTTCAATTATATTCCCGGTTTCATCAATCAGCCAGACCTCAGTATTTGGAATGGCTTTACCTACTGATAATGGACGGTTGTTTATTTCTGATGGATTGAGAAATGAAACTCTTTTGCATTCTGTTAATCCATACATGGAATAAATTTTGGCCTTTTGGAAAACATCTTGAATTTTGTTGATATGAACAGACGCCAGGGCCTGACCTGTATTTGTGATATAACGTACGGAGTTAAAATCGTAGGTGCTTAAATTATTCATTTGTAAAATTAATGCAGCCATGGCAGGTACAATCGGAAATCCTGTAACCTTTTCTTCCACAATTTTCTCAATAGCCTGGTAAGGATATACAAATGCTTTTTCAAGTATTACTGTTCCTCCAAAAAGACAAGACATTAAAACCTGATATAACCCATAATCAAATGATAATGGTAAATAGTTAAGAATAATATCATCAGGCTTGTTTTCCAGATATTTTGTGATCGATCTGGCTGCAGTAAGCATATTGATATGAGTAAGCATTACACCTTTTGGATTTCCTGTGGAACCAGAAGTATAAGCCAGTGCGGCCAGATCCAGATCTATCGATTGTGAAACTGGTTCTGAATCAGAAAATGCCCGAATAAATTCCCCAAAGCCAGCAATTTTTACCGGAAAAGGTAAATCTCCAAATCGTTCCAGAGTGACCGGCATTATTCCATCATGCATTATTTCATAATCTGATACTAATATCAGCTTGAGGGATGGGCATTCAATTTTTTCATTAATGATCAGTTGCATACCGGTGAAATCGGTAACGAGTATTTTTACCTGACAATCATTAAGAATGTAAGAAAGTTTTTTGTGTTTAACCTGCGGGTTTATGATCAAAAATACACCATTAGATTTTAATATTCCGTATATCGAAACAACAGATTCAATGGAATTTTCGAGATACACAGCGATTCTGTCCTGACGACAAATTCCCTCGGAAATCAGTCCGTTAGCCAATGATGCAGCATTTTTATTAAGTTGCTCATATGTTATCTTTCGATTCTTATTGACTACAGCTGTTTTGTAAGGATATTTTTCTGTAGTGAGGATCAGAGTATCTCCCAGAAGCATAGATTTTCCTTTCAGTGGAATCTGTGCATTGAAATTTATACATCTAAGATGTCTCAAATACTGTGCCAAAAACACCAAAGCAGGATGTTCCTTTGAATGGCCATTTTGTAATACTTGAGCATATGGATTTTTACTGGTTAGGTTAGCCGTGAAGCAAATGGATAAAGGCAATTAGTGTTTGTTGTAGTTTATTTTGAATAAATACCTGTCTTCGCGAATCAAAGTGAAAAGTAATTGGCAGTTTACTGCGGCCTTAAAAAGAATTGGCAAACTGACCTAAATACCTATGAATATCGATTTGATAAAAACCAGAATAAAACAATACCATTACAGAATTATGGTATATGCAAAAATTATTATACTATTTTTCGTTCTGCTTGCTTCTGCAGGATTACTTGAGCAAGCAAATGAATATTACGGAAAATCAGATTTTGAAGAAGCTATTAAACTGTATAAAAAGGCAGCACTTGAGGGTGAAAATCCTGCACTGTGCTATTTTAATCTGGGAAACACTTATTTTCAGGTAGATAGTATTCCTCAGAGTATCGTTTATTATAAGGCAGCTATCGGTTATGCACCGGATTTTTTCAGGAGTCATCTTAACCTGGCAATAGCCTATTATTCTTTAGAAAATGTTGGGAAATGCATTGCATCTGCTAAAAGAGCCCTTCAGTTAAATCCAATGAACGAAAAAGCATTAATGGTTTTAGCTGCTTCGTATAGAAAAATCGGGGCATATGCTGAAGCTATTGCTACATTTGAAAAAATGGTTTTAATCAATGAAACCAAAGAGGAGTCATATATTGCACTTGCAGAGATGTATCTTGAACTTGATGACATGAACAAGGCATTGAAATGGTTAAGGCGGTATCCAGAGAATGGAAAAAACCAAATATATGTTTTACAACAACTTGCCGATATTTATGAGAAGCAGTCTGATTATTCGAAAGCCCTCTTTTACTTAAAAGAAATTTTTACAAAAGACTCGACAAATCGCTGGAGCATATACCGGATCTGTTTGTTGCATGAAAAAATGGGAAATGAAATGGTAGCGATGGAAGAGGCACAAGAAGGATTAAAACATTTTCCTGATTTCAAGGAGCTTGCCTTATATGCAGGAAATCTGGCATTCAGGCTGGAAAAATTCATTGATGCAGAGCATTATTATAATATGGCAGCATATCTTGGAAGTCCAGGTGCAATAAGTGGTCTGGAGAATGTTCGTATAGCAAGAGAACAAAAAAATGCTTCATTGCTTTCAGATGCTGGTTTAAAGACCGGCAAGTCTCTTTTAATTCAACCTTAATTGTTGATTCTGATTAGGTTATCTTTATTAAATAAATATGCTTCCAGTTTTTACCGGTGATATAAAAAAGGTTTGCAGAGGGAATATAAGCGATACCATTCAAAACACTTTCCTTTGATTTAGGTTTTTCCTGTGCTACAATCTGGCTGCAATCAATAATTCTGGATACAATTCCGGTTTCATGAGAGATTTCAAAGATATAATCACTGTACCAGACATTGGCGTAAACATTATTTTCGGCATACTCCAGTTCATTAAGATTTTCGAGAGGGATTCCATTGCATGTTACTGCTACCCTGTTTGTTATTTCAAAACCGGGATTCATGAAATATAAGGTGTCTGAACCATTGCTCATTATCAGGGAGGAATTATTACCTGTAAGGCCCCATCCCTCGCCCTGATACGAAACAGTTCCTTTAGAAGTCAAGTCTGGAAAAGAGTAAATTATTGCAAACTGACTTTTCCAGGTAAGTTGATAAAGATTGTTATCAAACAAGGTAATCCCTTCTGCAAATATCTGGGGAACATCAATTTTCCTCAGAATGGTTCCATTTGTATCCAGTATTCGGAGTGAAGATTGATTGTAGAGGCCAGTACTCTCGTAAAGTTTACCATCATTGTAAAACAGCCCCTGGGTAAATGCAGATGAGTCATGAGGAATAACAGATACGATTTTCGGAAATATCCGGACAGGATTATTG
>Ga0123335_1008941_pt1 | contig 10535 bp, 8 predicted proteins | sample BiotimSIPDNA_2_FD_89707 | JGI IMG/M metagenome (GOLD analysis project Ga0123335, IMG submission 89707) | Anaerobic biogas reactor microbial communites from Washington, USA - Biogas_R2 time_0 SIP DNA | ecosystem: Engineered > Bioreactor > Anaerobic > Unclassified | place: Washington, USA... | reverse complement strand
TCCCCCTCTTGACGGTCATCAAGTCCGAGGCGGTGCCGATTAATTCGAGACCGCTGCCGGCATCGACATACAGACTAATCTCGCCGTAAACCCTTTTGGTGCCCGGAGAATCCGGATCGTCTTCGGCCTCGTTTCCCAGTGTGTCGAAGATTCCAACGGCGTGGTACCATTTGTTTATCTCGACGCCTCCGGAGGTTTTTATGATGGAGCCGGGAACGGTGTTTCCGCCGATGTTGAACCCGATTTGCCCGGTGTATCTCTCCAATCTGAGGTTTTCCTGTCCCGAGTAGGTTATAATCGTTCGTGCCTTGCTGAAATCCGAACTGGTGCAATAGAACCAGGCATCGAAAACGTAGCCGCCATTGTCCGCAACGGCTTGGCTGCTCATCACCAACTCTTGGTTTAACGTGATGCGCTTTCCGGCGTTGTTGGTGCCGAAATCGACCGAATTGCCGGTCATTCCATCGGGAACGTTGGGCGACAGGCCGGTGTCAAAGAAGCCGGTCGTAAAGCCGTCGTTGCCGGCCGGGCTGAGGTCGGTAACCGCCCCTAAGCTGAGGTCGCTGCCCGACGCGGGGAAGTTGTAATCGAAAATCGGGACATATTCCGCGGAGAGCGGAGCACCGAATCCGAACAGGACGATAACTGCCACGATAGCGATTTTTGAAATCATGGAATTCATTTTGTCACCCTTCATTTGAACTGAGTTGGTTGAGTAGACTACCAAGATTAGCGCGCAACGCCGCGCGCCCGCAAATTCGACTTTAACGCACTAACGAAGTTAATTACCCCCCTTTCTAATCGCGTCTCCAATGATTGTATTAGGTTTGCCTCGATTTATGGCCCGATTATGTGAATTTGGCGAAGCAACCGGCCTGGCTTCGTAAAGCCGGCGGATGTCCTCGGCTGAAAGGGCCGAATTGAACAGCGCCAACTCGTCGATCATCCCTCGCCAACAATAGTAATACAAAATGTCTTTGCCGTTGTCCTCGGTCTTGCCTCCGACCACCAAGCAAGGGATGGGCGGATTTGGGATCAAACCGTTGCATTCCGTCCGCGCCACTTCCTCGCCGTTGCGATACAACCGCAAGGTGTTGCCGTCAATGGTGAAGGCCACGTGTTGCCACTCGGAGAAGGGGAAATCGCGGCCTTCGCGGAGCGTCACCAGCGTTCCGTCCCGCTGAATCACGCGGACGACCAAGTCCTGCTCTTGTTCGTATAGGCCCACGTTGAATTGTCCTTTGACGGCATTGCCCCAGTTGGCGGCGATTTTCGGCCAGCGGACCATCCATTTTTCGGCCGTTACCCAGGCGGAGAACGAGAGCTTGCCGTCGGCGGCTTTGGGGTAGTCGGGCACAAAGACGGCATCGACAATCCCCGGACCGCGCAGCCAAAGCGCGCCGCCCCAGCGGCCGGCGCGGTAGGGTTGGCCGATTTCGTTGCCCAAGTTCAAAATGCCGTGGAATCCGCCGCCGGATGAGTCGAAAACCAGCGACGCCGGAGATGCGTCAAAACGGCTGGCCAAATCGTTTGCCTCGGCCTCCGGTTGCGGCTGTTCCATGCGGTAATAAACCACCGGGCGATAGGAAAGAACAATCTCGGCATAATCGGCGGATTTCGTCCGCGCGTCGGACGGCATGCTCCGCACGAAAGGGGAACTCGATTCACTCGAGAGCTTGACGACCGCCGATAAATACGCTTCACCAAAGTTGCCGGCCTTTGCCGTTTCGTTTTCCCGCAAAACCACGCGATTTTCATCATCGCCGTTTATCCACAAGGCCACGACGCCCTGAAATACGCGCGAAATCGTGTTGCCGTTTCCGTCAACTTCTACGCCGAACTCGGTACCCAGGTCGGTGACGACGGCCGTAGGGGTGCGGACGGTGAAGAGGGGAGAGGGGAGAGGGGAGAGGGGAGAGGGATTAGTGGCTAGTGGCTGGTGGCTAGTGGCTAGTGAAGCTGCGTTGGGCCGGTCGCCTTCCGCCTTCATCCTTCCGCCTTCATTCTTTACACTGGCCACTGACCACTGGCCACTGGCCACTTCCCCCGCCCCACGTCCCTCGTCCCCCGCCCCCACTCGCGCAACAAGCTTGCCCAGGGCCAAGTATCCGCCGGACGAGGATTCGACTTCATAAGAACAGGGGCCTTCGAGGATGACTTTCGCGCCCGAGTCGTAGGTGATTTCCAGCAGGCCGGATTTGAGTTTGTATGTGCGGCCGAGCGCGACTCTGACGCCCAGCGGCGCTATGTAATTAGGCTCGTCGGACCATCTCGCGCCGGCCATGCCGGTGACGCGGCCTACGAAGACCAGCGCGGAGCGGTCATGGAGGGATTCCCCGGGTGTTGTTAGCCCCCGGCTATCGTCTACAAGGGTCTCATCGTAATCGCGCGAAATTGTGTGAAACCAGGCGCCAAGCAACGCCGCGCAGAGAAACAACGTGGCCACAGAATACGAAAGCATCCATTCGCCCAGCGAGGAGTCCCAGGCCGGTCGAGAACGAGGCGGAGCGACAACCGCGGGACAGACGAGGGGAACCGAATAATCGCCGCCGTGCGGCTCCCGATCCTCCCGATCCTCGCTTTCCGAGGCGGCCCAAACGCGGAGATTGGCCGTTTCCAAGACGTATTGAGCGTACAACCGCCGCGCGGCGGCGTCTTCGCACACCAGCCGGTCGAGCCGTTCCGCCCCAACCTGCGTCAGTTCGTCGTGTTGCGCGGCGAGGATCAACGCGTGAATCTCGTCGAACAGCGGTTTGCGGAGGTCGGCGTTTTCGGTCACGGCGTGCCCCCTCTCTCGCCTTCGTCGAACTCGCCGCGTTGCGCGGCGCGTTCAATGCATGCGCGCAGCGCTCGCCGCAGAATGGCGAGATTCTTGTACAGCGAAGCGGCCGAGCGGCCGAATTTTTGGGCCAACTCGATTACCGTGACTCCGCTATAGTAATCGCGCAGCAATTCCCGCTCGGCAGCGCCGAGTTTTTCCAGGCATTGCCGTAAGCGTTCTTGATCGTCGCCGGATTCGGCGGTAATCGCGGCGATTTCATCGGCGACGGCAATGGCGAATTTTTCGCTGAATCGCAACCGCTCGCGCCCCTTCCGCTTGCGATGCGTCAGCACCTGATAGTAGGCGATCTTGCACGCCCAGGCCCCGAAATCCGCGGTCGGATCGTAATCGTCGAACTGCTGCCAGAGCCGGACCGCAACGTCCTGCACGATGTCGTCCGCGTCGTTCCAATTATGCACGAGCGATAGCACATAACCGTTCAGCCGCCGTTCGTTCATCTTCAAAAGACGAACGAACTGCTCGGAACGTTTTGCGGAGTCGGCCTGGAGATCGTCGCTTGGCATGAACTGTTCATCCGCCGAATGGAGTTTTCGTCGCGCCGCCGTTAAAAAGAAACCGTCGAAATTCGGTTTCCGATCATACGAGACTTTCGCGTCTGTAATGTACTAGGCGCGAGGAAAGCCGTTTTGGAAAAGAAAATCCAAAAATCACCAATAAAACAAACTTGCTTGAGAATAATCGTTACAGGCTACCGCAGCGGGTGCAGATCGCGCCGCTGCCGTTGGGCGTTCACGGAAGCCATCGCCCGCGGCTCCTTTTTCAGCAGCTTAACGAGTTGCGTCGCGGAGCAGCCGAGCCTTGCGGCCGCTTGGACGTGATCGAAATCCATGAGCGCCAGCGCGTCGAGTGCCTCGGCCAGCACGGCGGGAAAATCGTCGTGTTCGGCGTTCAGTTCGATCCGCCCGCCGCGGCAACGCGAACGCCACAGCGCGCTGGGGCGATAATCGATTTCAGCAGGTTGTGAGCCGCTGCCGGCACGCCCGGCAGCGGCGCCCGTTTCCAATATGCACCGAATCTGCAAGGCCAGATTGACTCGCAGGCGGAACAGCGCCGCGGCGCGGTTTTCGGCCTGGCTGCGCCGCTCGGCGGCCTCGGCCTTCACGCCGGTCGGGCGATGCGTCAACACCACGCCCGTCGAGACCTTGTTGCGATGCTGTCCGCCGGGGCCGGACCGCCGCACGAAATTGACTTCGCATTCGGAATAAATCCGCTCGGATGAAAACGCGGCTGGATGCGGGTGTGCGGCCGTGTCGTCCGGCATGGAGCGGTCTCCGCGATAAGCGCCACTGACAACTGAAAACCAACTACTGACAACTGAAAACCAACTACTGACAACTGAAAACCAACTACTGACAACTGACAACTGAAAACTACCTACTGACAACTGAAAACTGACAACTGACAACTAATCCCATTTCACTCGCAGGCACCCCAACCACTGATGTTCCGCGTCGATAACCGTTTGTCCGAGGCTATTCGGCGCGGCGGCGCGGAGGACCAAACCGGCCATGATCGGTTCGTCGCCGATTTTGACCAGGCCGGCCGCCGACGACCAGACGGTTCCTTTTCCCGCCGTGCCCGGCAGTCGGGCATGATTGAAAAACAGGTGGGCGAACCCCCGCGCGCTGACTTGATTCGGCCAGCGGCGAATCAAGGGGCGATGCAAGGCCGCCACTTTGTCCAAGCCCGGCGCGACCGCGTCGAGTATTGCGGGTAGTTGCTCCTCGGGTGGCAGCTCGCGGCTGACGCCCACCGGCGCCAGGACGACGGCTGCCAATCGCACCGGCAGATTGTAGAACTCGAGCGTCGGCGGACCTTGCGGGGGACCGACGTCGGCCAGCGCCGCCACCTCGACGTTCAAATCCGCGCGCAGCGGGGCTTCGACTTTCCGCCGCCGCCGCAGGAATCGCCAGAGAACCAGCAACAACACGACAAGAACCGCGGCCGCCGCGACAATTGTCCACGCCGCGCCGAGACTCTCGATCAGGTTGTTCGGATTGAAATTTTGCATGGCCGGCAAACGATCGTCATGCTTCATTCATAATCGATCATCGCCGATTTCGCAAGCCGTCGGATTAGCGTCTTGCGGCCGCCGGGACGGGCGAGAATAGTTGGACCGCCACGTCGTCCAGCCAGACTTCGCCCAGCCCGGTCAACGCGAAGGTCACATTCATCGGCCCCGATCGAGTGGCGACGCGGTAGAGCGCGAATTGCCGCCAGTGGTCGGCCCGGCCGATGCGGTCGGCCAGTTCCTCGCCGCCGATCGAGTCGAATACGAGCAGCCCGTCGGCGCCGGCTTCGATCGGCGCCGGCATTCGCACCCAGCCGTGGATGCAGACGAGCACGCCGGCCTCGACGTGTACCGGGGGGCTGGTGAAGATGACGGGCGGGCGCTCGATGGCCGCCGGCGGATTTTGCCGGTCGTGCGGCATGGCGATCATCCGCAGTCCGGTTTGCCCGCTCCGCGACGCCTGCGGCGCAAGATCGACCGATGTCCGCAAATCGGGGTTTGCGTGAAAGATGTTTTGCCAGCCCGCGTGCATCATCGTCGCAACATCCTCGAAGTTGCCGCCGGCCAGCACATTCTCGCCGAAACGGCCGGCGCCGAGCCGGTCGATCATCCGCCAATGCGTGGGCAAGGAGTCGAAGGCGAGCGCGCCTGGACTGGTCGCCGCCGAAGCCAGCTCTTGCCGGGCGGATTCCCAGTAGGCGCGTTTTAACGCCCGCAGCGACCGCAGCGACCGGTTGGCAGCCAGCATGGCGCCGGTGTAATCCTTTCCGGCAAGTTTTGCGGAGGAATCTTGCAGGTTTCTTCCCGCTGCATCGATCAGCGCCGTCGATGAAGCGATCGGCGTTCGCGCGGCCACCCGGAGGGCGACCGCTCGTACGGCGGCCATTTCCTGAGTGGCCGACTCGTGATACAATTCCGCCGCGCGGAGGCCCGTCTGCGCGGCGCGGCGATGCACCGCGTTGATAATGAGCGGATCGTGAGCCAGCAGGACTTGAGCGGTCAAGTCGAACTCATCGAGCGACACGGACACGCCACCGGCGACTCGCATTCGCCGCAAGGGCTGAACTCCCGCGGGCGCGAGCAGATAGGCGTTGCTGGCCTCGGGCACTCCCGGCACGACCAGCGACAGCGGAGACGCCGACGACTCGGCCGCCGCGCATTGCGCGCCGGGCGAGTTCCAAACGGGAAGCAACATCTGCGCGCGATCCACGCGAAGAACCGCGGCGGAGACTTCGGCCGCGGCGGCTTCGGCCGTCGCCGCAAACCCTCCCGCCGCTGCCCAGGGTTCGAGCAAATCCAATTCCAAATTGAGCAGTTCGAGCGCCGCGGCCCTGCGTTGCGTATCGGGGTCCGATGCGTCCAACGGCGAATTGGAGAGGAACACCAATCCCCGGCTGCCGGCGGAGACGGCCGTGTACGCCAACAGCCTGATCTGCTCGGGAGCGACGCTCGACGGCGGGGGGACGTTGGGGTTCAACGCCGCCAACTGGCCGCGCAATGACTCGCTAAGCTGTGTTTGCACGGTGGTCCAGGCGGGCGTGCCGGGACTGGCCAGCAACGGCTGCCGCCGCACCCATGCCGTGTAATCGGCAAACTCCATGCTGGTGCATAACGGGCGGCGGTCGAGCAGCAGCAGATCGGCCGCCCGGCTGTAGCCCCGCAATTCGATCCGCGCGTGACAGATCAAGGGACGCTTGCAGCGCCGGTCGGCGGCGCGGACCATTGCCGCCCAGCCATGTGTGGCGTCCAGTTCCGCCTCGCCCAAGTTTTCGCCAATGTTCCAGACCAGGACGCGGTCGAGCGACGGCGAGATGTCGGTCAACTCGGACTCGCCCGCCGGTCGCGGCGGCGGAGATATTAGCCAAAGCCCCAGACGCTCGGCCTCTTCGGTCAGTTCGGGCGTGGGCAGATGCCGCAACCAGACGGCGTTGAAACCCAAGTTCTTCAGCACGGCCAGCGGCTCGCCGCTGTGTTGGATCGCGCGGGGAAACATCGGGCGATCGTCGACCAACAGCACGCCGCCGACCAATTTCACCGTATGAGGCGCGGAGGACGACTTCTTTCCATCGGCCGACGGCAGGCGGACGATGCCCCGCGATGCCCAGGCGGCGGGGTCCGCGGGCCGAGCGCCCGACTTGTTTTCGCCAGTGGCGTGGCCCGCGATTTCCAGGTCGTCGATCCAGACGTTCGTCGTACCCGGTCCCCCGTAGACGTTCAACAGCACCGCGTCGAGATACGCCTCGCGGTCGTCCACTTGCGGGCCGAGCTGCATTCGCAATATGTGGATTTGGCGGGTAAGCAGTTGCGGAATGTTGGCAATCCGCAATTGTTGCCAACGTCCGGCCGTCTGATATTCTTCGCCACGGATAATAACGGTCGCCGGACGGCCGGTGCGCTCGTCAATCGTTCGAGGTAAAACGATCCGCGCGGCGATTCCCAATCCCGGCCGATCCGATTTTATCCAGACGCTGGGCGAAAGCTCCTCGATGACGGGGGGGGTATCGACAAAATGTGCGGCGTAAACATAGGAGCCGCCATTGCCTTCGAGTTGGAGCCGCTCGCAGCCGTTACCTGAGCGGGCATCGCCGCGCAGCCGCTGATGTTGCAGCAGACGGCTTTGCGCATCGCCCCCGGCCATTCGCCAAGATGTCTCCGGCGTCTCGAATCCTTCATGCCAAACGGCAAGCGCACGATTGGCCTCGGCCAAAAATAGAGCCGGCAGCAGCAGAGCGGCAGTGAAAATTCGCGTGAAATGCAACATCCGTCGTGCTAAGCGGTTGTCGGGGCGTTTGCGTGGCGAAATTACGACAACTCAATTTGTGGACACCATGACGTAAGTGACGCTTGTATCAGGATTTGTGAAAAACATCCAGATCAAACGTGGCGAATAGTAAACACGCGATCCAAAAGCAGCGGCAGCAACGATTCCGTAAAGTCTTGAAGTTAAATAAGTTGCGGCGATTCTCCCGCAGACCGACCCATTTCGGCACGCTGCGTGCTTTTTTTCGCGTTGTTGACATCACCGAAGGAGCATCCAATGAGCGAATCGACCCGTACTGCAAAAATCGAAGAAATCCCCCAAGAAATCACCGATCTCTCCATTGCTATCCATACTCTGCCCGAAGAGTACCGAAAAACGATTGAGCCGGCCTTGGGACGCGTAATCGACAGCAACAAGCGCCGCCGTCGCATACTTTCGCTGGTCCAGGATGCCCTCGGCCAACTCCGTTTGGACATGAAATATCTGGCTTTCGACCTCGAAGCCACCCGTCGAGAGCGGGATGAGTTCCGCCGTAAATTGGAGGAGACGACCTGAGCCAATCACAAGGAGGGGTTGTTGGTTGACCCATGTTGCCCTAGGATGGATATAGACTAGGTCGATGTTTTTCGACTCCGTTTATATCGGGCATCATTGTTAATTTATCCGCTTTGTGATTGTTGTGTGGAAACGAGATCGGCATGGCAAATCAGACTGCCGAGCAAGTCGCTCAGCGCGCATTCGACCTGGGACTTTTGGACGAACGGCAACTGCGAGACGTATGGAGTACGTTCGGCAGCCATAACGTCTCGACGGAGGATTTCCTCCAAACCCTGGTTCGTCGCGAGTTTCTGACAAACTACCAAGTTGAACGCCTGGTCAATGGCGAACGAACCGGCTTTTTCTTCGGCGATTACCGAGTCCTCTATCTGGTGGGCAGCGGCACTTTCGCCCGGGTATATCGCGCCGTTCATCGCGAAACCGGCCAGATCGTGGCCCTGAAGGTGCTCCGCAACCGTTATAGCGAAAACAAGGCTCAATCGAGCCTCTTCGTCCGCGAGGGTCGCGTGGGCTGCATCCTTCGCCATCCGAACATCGTCCCCACCTACGAAGTAGTCTCCAAGGGAAAAGTTCATTTCCTGGTAATGGAGTTCATCGAGGGCCGGAACCTTCGCGAGTTCGTTCGCATCCGCAAAAAACTCGAACCGCTCGAAGCGACCGAAATGATGTCCGGCATCGTCGATGGAATGAGTTACGCCTTCGAGAAAGGGCTTACTCACCGCGACCTGAAAATGAACAACGTCCTTGTATCCAGCCGGGGCGTGGCCAAAATCGTCGATTTCGGCCTGGCGTCGATGGACGAGACGATCAGCGACGATTCGATGGCCGATCTCCCCAACACCCGAACGGTGGATTACGCCGCCTTGGAACGCGCCACCAACGTGCGAAAGGACGACGTGCGTAGCGACATCTACTTCCTCGGCTGCATCTTCTACAACATGCTCACCGGCGAGCCGCCGCTGTCCGAAACCCGCGACCGAATTCAACGGCTCAGCAAGCAGCGGTTTCTCGACGTCGTGCCGATCCAAAAGGCCGACCCCACTCTGCCCGCCTGCGTGACGATTGTGGTCAACAAGGCGATGATGCTCGATCCGAGCCGCCGCTACCAATCTCCACAGTCGATGTTCAACGATCTCCGCATCGCCGCGCGGCGCCTGCAGTCGGGCGACACCGATGCGGAAGAGGCTTCATCGAACGGCGATTCCGGCGTGCTCGCCGTCCGCGCCAAAGCGCTTTCCGCCCAAAATGCCGGCCGCGCGGTCATGATCGTCGAGTCCGACGGGCAAATGCAAGAGCTTTTCCGCAAGGGCTTCAAAAAAGCCGGCTTTCGCGTTCTGGTGACCGTCGATCCGGCCAGGGCCTTGGGCCGTTTCCGCCAAGACCCCGCCGTGGCCGATTGCGTCTTGTTCAATGCCCAGCAAATCGGCAAACAGGCCGTGAATATGTTCAACGAGCTGGGCGAAGACGAGCGGACCAAGAACGTCCCCGCCCTTCTGATGCTCGACGAAAGCCAGCATAAATGGAACGAGCTGGCGAATCTCGATAGCCGCCGAAAAGTGATTCTCATGCCCGTCACCATGCGGCAACTTCGCACGGCAGTGGAAGAATTGCTCGCCTCCGACAAGAAAACCGTCAACCGCTGAACGTTTTCCCGCCCGGATTGACGCCGCGCCGCAAAGCGCTATAATTTCCATTGGCTGGAAACGGCCGGCCAAACTGGATACGGCCGACCGAAAATGGCAAATGTCTGCTGCCGGAAATACGACCCAACGAACCAAGGCAATTATCGCACCAACCACGGGAGACGCGCAAATGGGCAACGTTGTCGAGTTGAACGACCAAAATTTTGAATCTGAAGTCTTGAAAGCCGCCGAGCCTGTGTTGGTCGATTTCTGGGCGCCGTGGTGCGGCCCCTGCCGAATGGTCGCTCCGGTCGTCGAGGAATTGGCCCAAGAGAACGCCGGAAAAGCCAAAATCGCCAAGATCGACATCGACAACAGCCCCAACACCGCCGCTGCCTTCGGCATCAGCAGCATCCCCACCTTGATGATCTTCAAGGGAGGAGAGGTCGCCGAGCGATTCGTGGGCGTGCAACCAAAAAAACGCATCCAGGAAGCCATCGATCGGGCGTAACCAGTCCTGTCGTTCGATTAGCCCACAATCCAAAAGAACCTGCCATGATAGGGGTAGGGAAGGCCGATTGTGTTCGGCCTCCCCTCCCTCCGAACCGGACTGGCGGTTTTCCCGCATCCGGCTCTCCGGTTAATGGTTTTACCTCCGAGAGGATTGACTGACCAAGTTATGGGACGATGTCAAGCTGAACAACCCATGCTCGGCAAAGTAGGCGTTCGGCCAGCGTTGAT
>Ga0123335_1008938_pt1 | contig 10536 bp, 9 predicted proteins | sample BiotimSIPDNA_2_FD_89707 | JGI IMG/M metagenome (GOLD analysis project Ga0123335, IMG submission 89707) | Anaerobic biogas reactor microbial communites from Washington, USA - Biogas_R2 time_0 SIP DNA | ecosystem: Engineered > Bioreactor > Anaerobic > Unclassified | place: Washington, USA... | reverse complement strand
GTCGGTGTGGCGACAATAACCAACTCAGCATCCTTATAAGCCTCATAATTGTCGGTGGTGGCTGTCAGATTAAGCTCCTTTGCAGAGAAAAACTCCTCTATCTCCTGATCGACAATAGGCGACACCCGGTTATTTATCATCTCCACCTTTTCCTTGACGATATCAAGAGCGATGACCTCATTATGCTGGGCCAGCAAAACCGCATTGGCAAGCCCCACATAGCCCGTCCCCACAACAGTTATTTTCATTTAAAAACTCGCTCCTTGTTACTAATAATACCTCACCAATGGCCCCCAGCCCCTGAGTCATGGATACTGACCATTTATGCCCAGGCTGTAGGGGTCGACGCCCCTGTCGACCCGGGAGCCCGAGCCAGCCCAGCATCATAGAGACTGACCATCTGTCCGCAGCAAAGCGGAACCCAAGGGAAATCTTCCGGCCCCCCGGGCAGACAGAGGCGTCTGCCCCTACAGGCCACCAACTCCCGCATCGCTGGTTACCCCAGCCCCCGGCTCCTGTCCCCTTGCCCCCGGCTCCTGTCCCCCAGCCCCCAGCCCCTGGCCCCTGGCCCCCAGCCCCTGGCCCCTATAACAGCGCCTCAGCACGGTTCCGCCTCACTCCGACCCCTCCCGCCTCACTTTTTTCCACTTTCCACTTTCTTTTTTCCACTTTCTTCTTTCCGCTTTCCCCTAACCAACTACCCAACTAACCAACTATCCAACTATCCAACTATCCAACTATCCAACTATCCAACTTTCACACTTCATAATACTCCCGATACCACTCGACAAACTTCTTCAATCCCACACTTATCGGTGTATCAGGTTTAAAATCAAAATCCCTCATCAAATCCGTCACATCAGCATAGGTCTGATAAACATCCCCCGGCTGCATGGGATGGTATTCCTTGACCGCTTCTTTCCCCAGGCAATCCTCCAGTGTCTGAATAAAATCCAGCAGCTTTTCCGGTTTATTGTTTCCTATATTATATAGTTTGTGACAGGCCCCATTTTTATCTGCCGCCGGCGGCCTCCGCATCACATTTACAATACCAGTCACGATATCATCTATATAGGTAAAATCCCGGTACATATCCCCCTGGTTAAATATTTTGATGGGCTGACCCGCCAGTATCGCTTTAGTAAAAGAAAAGTAAGCCATATCCGGCCGCCCATAGGGACCATAAACGGTAAAAAAGCGCAGACCGGTGGCCGGTATCCCGTATAAATGACTGTAGGTATAAGCCATCAGCTCATTGCTCTTTTTGGTGGCAGCATACAAACTCACCGGCTTGTCCACCTTATCATCAGTGGAAAAAGGGGTTTTCTCATTGGCCCCATAAACCGAGCTGGAAGAAGCATAGACCAGATGCTCCACCTCATTATGGCGGCAGGCCTCCAGGATATTAAAAAAACCTACAATATTTGACTGAATATAGGCTGCCGGATTTTCGATACTGTATCTGACCCCCGCCTGGGCCCCCAGGTTCACAACGAGCCCCGGATGATAGGCATTAAATACCGCATCAACATCTTCTTTTTTGCCCAAATCCCCTTTAATGAAGGTAAATCCGGCATAATTCCTTAAGATCTGCAGGCGGCTCTCCTTCAAACTCACCTCATAATAATCATTGAGATTATCAAAACCGATAACTGTACAGCCTTCCGCCAGGAGCCTCTCCGCCAGATGGAAGCCGATGAAACCGGCGGCGCCGGTAATCAATATTTTCTGCTTATTTATGCTGTCTAAATCCATGTTGTTCTCCTATCTTCGGGGCCAGAGTTTTTAACATAATATGAAGCTGACTCTTCGATCCTGGCAGCCATTTTCCCGGCCTCCCCCCGCAAACATTATCTATTATATGTAAAATCATACTATGTGATAATGTTTATAACAACATTGGGAGTCTTCCGTTTGTATATTACGGTCGGAACGGTGGCCTTATTCTATCGCAGCCAGGGCTTTTTCCGATCTTAATACACAGGGCGGGAACCGAAATCTTGCCGCCAAAGAATTAGGAATGTCACGGGCCACAATTTTTCGGAAAATCGAAAAATACTCCATTAACGATAAAGAGTAAGAAAATCATGCGCCAATAGTTATCTGCTTTAAGCGAAGACGGGGCGTGCCACAAGTTTTGCGGCACGCCCTTCAAATTTTTATCGGTCCGGGCAGTTTTAGTCTGCGTTTGGATTTACCCGACCAGCCAGATGGGTCATATTCCGAAATGGCGGTTCTCTTTTTGCGGAACACTGGCTCTCACTCGCCGGAAATGCGGCTTGTTTTGATCTGAAATGCTCACCTGGCAATATCCAGATACTCCGATTGAATTATTTTTAATTCACCCTTTATGCTTTTAAGCCTTTTCTTTTCATGTTCGATCATATTGTTTTCCGCTTTTAAAGCCCTGCTTAAATCAGAAACAATATTCTTTTTTTCCGAGATACTTGTCTGCAAATTTCTTAAAACAATTGTCTCGCTGTTAAAAGTGCTATTATTCATGGCCTCCAGGACCAATGTGTTTTCCAGTTCTGCTATTTTCTTCGTAAGGGGGATTTCTTGTATTTTGTCCTTTGCCATTGAAAAATATTTTTTTATACCTGTACCGCTGCCATAGTTTTGCTGTATCACTCTTAAACTATCGACTTGTGCTTGGTAGTTTTGATAGCTATTCAAAATCCTTTTTTTATCTGTAGGCAACAGTATATATTGGAAAAACTGTTTTTGTTCACTATCAAATTGTTGATTCAATATTTTTAGATCATTATTTCCCGTAGAAATCTTATCTTCCAATAAGCCTGCGTTGTTCATTAACATAGTCAATTGATTGGATATTTGGCCTTCCAAAATTTTTTTACTTTCGAAAACCTGCTTTTTCCCCTCCCATAAACTGACCATGTTAGCATAATTACTTCTATAATCATCTGTGATGTTTAATGACGTTTCACTGATGCATATCTGCATAACTACCAATGGTACAAGCTCCTCCTTTTGTTTCCTTCCCTGTCTGAACATGAAATAACCGCTTCCCAACAAAAGCAGTATCATAAACGGCCCGGTTAGAAAACTTAAAAAAGACGCAGCACCAGTATATACCCCGAAGGAGAAAGTCACCCCCAAAAGCTGCGAAACTGCAAATATGATACTGGATAAGGTTGTATAGGAAGCAAAACCGCCCACACTGACCAGTGCAGTTAATAAAACACTGGGACCTATGGCTTTCATTGAGTTTTTTACCGCATCCTCAGAAGTACCCTTAATTCCTAATTTATCGTATAGTTCCTTCTTCTCATCCTCCGGCAAAGTTTCAAAATTATTATATATCTCATCTATTAGTCTGGTTTGGTTGGCATTATCCGTTGCATTATATCTTTCATCGAAATCATTTATCACCTTTTTTATATAATATTTATTTATTGCCTCTAATTTATCGGGAGACCTGTCAAACTCCTTATTCCCAGCTAAATAATCATAGGATAATTCAACAATTTTGTCGCAGTTAGCTTTAAATTCCCTTTCATTGGCGATACATCCGCTATTTATGTCGCATATTTCTAATAGTTTATAATATAATTTCAATCTAATTTCCTGATCGCTGCGTACCGCTAATTTTTTGGCCTCGTTTTCAATATAAGCTTGCAACTCGTCTAAATCAGAGCGGCTAATTTTATTTTTTACGGTATTCAAGAGAATTGTACCAGTGTTTATTTTTTCCAGAATAACATAACTGCGTCTTAACTGATCACCTGCAAGGACATTTAAGCTCCTGTAAAAAAGCGGATATTTGCAATCAGCTATATTAAAACTTTCGTTGAACAAGTCTTTTAATCTTTTAATTTCCCGCGAAGTTTTCTCTAAGTTAATGTCAATTTCATTGAGATCATCAGATAATAACTCTTCCCGGATATTTATTTCTAAAATCTTGTTACCATCTTCATAAGTATCAAAACTGCTGACATTATCCAGCATTCGTTTTAATTGAGTGTTTTCATTTTTGAATTCCCGTAAATTCTCTTCGTAATCTCTTATTAGTTTTTGGTACCTTTTTCTTTCTTCTGCATCAACAATTTTATTGCTCTCATTTTTAACTTCCTGCAATTGCTGACTAATTGACAGAATCCTGGATTCCTTCGCTTCATTAATCTTTTCGGCTTTCGTCTTCTCTAATTTTAATTGTTCTATTTCCCTGTCTTTCTCTTCGACCTTTTTCCCTACCTCAATTTTTTCTCTTTCTTTTTGTTCAATTAATCGTTCTTTATACTCAAGCTCTATTCTTGCCTGCTTCAACCTTGCTTCCGATTCATCTTTTATGCTTTGCAATTCCATTTCTCCGGACATTTCATGATAAGGAATCACAAATTTAGCTTTACCTATGGTAATTCGTTCAAACTTTTTAAAATACCAAAGCAGGCATTCATATAAATATTCCAATATCTTTTGCGGCGAGGCAGTATATTCTTTCTCGTCGGCAGGGTGAAGCGCGACATTGCCGTTACTTTTTATTCGATAAAAATATTTTTTTATATTTTGGGGAAGATCATCTCTTATTGCGCACAGGTAACTATCAAAGGTATCACCATGACTCTGACCGTATTCATTTATTTTGATTTTTTTAGCCATGTCTTCTGCAATAGCCCTGCAGTCACCATATATATATTTACTGGCAGTATCATTATGAAACATAATTTCACAATTGATCAGGTCCTCATAGTACTTTTCCCAATAAGTCCCCAAAATGAATTCAAAATTCACGCTTTTTCTTTCAGCCATTTCACCACCCCCAACACTCGCTTTTTATGCCATTCCCAATTTCCGCATTTCCTTTTGGATCTCTTCCCAGACCAGATTGACTTTTCTTATTGCTTCAAGCAAATTAGGATCATAATAGCCACCGCCAGCAACAGTCTTATATGCTTCTTTTCCAGCTTGCAAAGAATCTAAACTCAAAAGGTTTTTCTTGAATTCATCCAGATAAGCAATCGCCTGTAGATATTTTTTTTCTAGCCCACGAACTATATATGCTTTCCTGGAAGGCCAGACAAAATTCCACCAGGGTACCTTGGTCGCATTCACAACCCGGTTCTTTTTTTGGGATAAAAGGTTTCTCTTTTTATCGATTACAGTCGTCAGTATATTGCCAACTTCAATCAGGGCATTATCCAACTCATCCTGTTTCTTATTCAATTTCAAACGCTTTATCTTGTTCGCGAAATATCTACCCGATAAGGTACCAATTATACTCCCAACAATCAGTCCTGCACCTGCCCCTGCCGGACCTAGAACGCTCCCGATAAGGGTACCTAATTTGGCACCACCTGCTCCCCCCAATCCAATAGAAGCCGTGTCGTAAACTACATGTTTGCCAGCTGTTGTTATATCCGTCTTTCTTTCTACCATCAATTTGGCCTCTTTAAAACTGGATAATCCCAAAGTTATAAATGGTATATGCGTAGCAGCAGAATCCAATAAATCCGCCCCGTCAATGGTGTTCTGAACCATTGCTTTGATTTGCGCATTGGATAACTCCGGGTCAACAAGGACCATAGGATTATCGACAAAATAAGCCCCCATTTCAGAATTAACAATCACCGGAATTTCAGGATATGTCTCAATATGTTTATGAATGATATTCGGTGTAAGAGTATTTTTAACCTGAAAGCGATGCCCGTCTACCAATAAATCGAATCCGCGCTGACTAGCTGATTCCGGGAACTCAACTACATGCCCCTGAGAAATCAAATTCATTGCCACTACCCGCTCAGCCGTATAACCTTGGATACGTGACAATGATCCGACCAAGCCGTCCCCAGGACCCAGATTAGTCTCAATAAATCGTGTTAAATCACGGAATTTAGAAATGTCGGCATTGTATGAAAAATCTATTGCTTTCAGAACGTTTTCATCGATCAAGCTCAGGCTATAAATAGCTTCAATACTAGTTATACCAGCAACACCAGTCGCTAATCCCCATTTTTCCATAAACACAGCGAATTGCGTTTTTTCGGCCTCAGACATCTCCAGTGGGAGTGCTAATTCACTTTCAATCTTGCGAACACGTATATTTCTGATCACGAAATAAATACCCAGAATCGAAACAGCAAGCATAAGTGACAAAATATCTATCCCTCCTGAACCCGGTATTGGTTATAAACACAAAAAACTGCCGCCCGGCAGTTTTCCCGATTTCTTCATAAAGCTAAAATAATTGCTGTGTAAAGGCTATTTACAATAATGTTAAATATTCTTTCTTTTCTTCATAAAACCTTTTAATTAAATCAGTATTTTGCATCCTGTGCGAAAACATGTGAGGAATGCCATAGGTTAGAGGAAAACTTGGAACTCTCCTTTCCCAATTGCTTCTTTTTCCTTTCTATTTGCGATAATAAATGCTATACGTTAAGACAAATATTTGTTAACTATTCCTTTCTAATCACGGACATCTTGTAAATGGAAACTCAAAATTTCTATGCATACAGATAAACCGCAAGTTGCAACAGCTTCAAAGTGATCTGGCTATGGAAGATGGATACAAGGATGATGTATTGCCCAAATCCAGAATTATCGACGAATTACCAGTATTAATACTTAAGTTTCTACATGTTGCCCCAGACATTCTTGCATTTTATCCGCTGCCATTGGAACATGAGCCTGATCCGGATGAAGAGGTAAGATACAATGCTTTACAAAACATTAAAGCCCAAAAAATTAGCAGCGCTCCAGCTTCATTGTCTGATGAGCAGCCCGAGGAAAAAAGCAATGTAATTAATTTCGGTGATGCTTATAAATTTTCAGAAGACGAGTTAAACATGGTCATGAGAAGAAGGTATTCTGGTTCTTCATATCCGGAAGCAGCGAAGGATAAAGATGAATATGCATTTTACGCAACAAATGGCTTTATTGAGGCTAATGACAGCAGGCTGCTTTATAAATATGTTGGTCTGGAATAAAACCCCGGTGTTAAGACGGTTCCAATAAATTGTTTGCCATTGCAGGCGTAAAGAGCTGGATATTATTCCAAGCTAGAACCAGTCGAGTACTGAAATAGCACCACCTTGTTCATCCTTGGGAACCACTCTGATCGGTCTTAGAGCCACCGCCAAAATAAGACCTGCAAGCCCGTAATTCCAGGGGCAACACCGCCCTGGACCTGAACGTAACCTGCATTTTTTTGCGATTGGTTTCAAAAAACATGGGGGTTTTTGGGATCTATCAGGAAATAGACGGAAAGCGAACAAAAGGACAGCCCCCCTTGTCTCCCGGGACAGACCATGATCCCCCCCGGGTCGACAGGGGCGTCGACCCCTACGACCGCACAGCGGCGCGGGTTCCGCCTCACGCTTCACCCCTTGCGCCTTACTTTTTCCGACTTTCAATTTTCTTCTTTTCCCTGGCCAACTATCAAACTATCCGACCAGCTAATTGGCCGGTGACAAAACTACCTTAATGGTGTTGTTTCCAGCACACTGTAGTCCCCGAAGGGGGGGGGCGTCTCCGTGTGTTGTGCCTGGAGAAGTAGCCCACGGGCACCCCCTCGGGTGACAAAAGGACCGTCCCCGTGTCACCAAAACGGATCATATCTTTTAAAAATATAGACAGTATTATCAGTCTGTCGGGGTCGTTGATAGAGTTGTCACCAACCCCGTCGACAACTTCCTGGCAAACCAAGGAACGTCCCCGCTTCGCCTGAAACAACAGAAATGTTCCCATGTTTCATTGAGTACATGGTATAATTGAGGTACAATTATGCCACGAAGGGAGTGGGAAATGATGCCACAGATTATTCCTATCAGGGATCTCAAAAACACAAGTGAAATATCACAAATGTGCAAAGAATCGGATGAACCTATTTACATTACCAAAAACGGTTATGGCGATATGGTTATTATGAGTATGGAAGTATATAAAAAGAAGATGTTTATGCTGGATGTATATGACAGGCTTTTGGCCGCAGAAGAACAAATAAAATCGGGAAAAACCCTTGATGCCGATGCTTCAATAAAAAGCATAAGGGAAAAATATGATGTATGAAATTAATATATCCGAGCTGGCACATCACGATTTAGACAGAATCGTTTCCTACCTTGCGGTCAATCTTTCCAGCCCGATAGCTGCAGCAAATTTTCTTGATGAAATAGAAAAATGCTATGAAAACTTGCAACACAACCCCTATATGTACGCAAAATGTCAAAATATGCGACTTGAAAAAGAAGGCTATCGCAAAATTCCAATTAAGAATTATATACTTGTCTACAAAATTAACGAAAAGACTAAAACCGCAAGTATTTTAAGGTTCTTCTATGGAGCACAGGATTACCTTGAATTAATATAATCCGGCAGCAGTCGATACACGCATGGACGGCTGACCTCACCGGTTATATCATACTGTGGCAAAAGAACAGTCCCCGGCCCTTTAGTGGTCAGCAATAACATTCCTTATCCCCCGGGCCGACAGAGGCTTCGGCCCCTACGACCCCGCGTCAGCGCGGGTTCCGCCACTCCGCTTCACTGCGGACAAACGATCTGTCCCCTATCTTGCCAGGGTATCCGAAAAAAAGGAGACAGGTGAAACGTCCCCCCTGTCTCCTAGAGATATTGTTGCTATAGGCGATGTTCTGCTTAAAAATATAGAACTCTGGCAATCAGTTTCCAATGCCTGCCATCGGTATGCATATCACCAAGACTGATTACAAATAGACAGGGAATACCAAACCTGTAGTTTCCATCAGAATAGTGTGCAAATTTAGCTTCAAACTCGGTATCCGTAATTCTTATATACCAGTATCTGTGTCCTGCATAATCAAAGCTAACTGTGACTTGTTTATCTTGACCCGGGGACCACTGCTTAACATGAATACAAATATCTTCCGGCCTAATTAAAATTAAAGAATATTTTTCACTGTTTTTAAGTCTATTAAGCGTAATTGCTTCGACATATCTATCTTCATTGTAAAATAAAAGGTTTTTAGTTTCCTCTTTATGGATCTTCAGCAATTCTTTTGTACTTAATACACCCTTCTTCTTCCAAGGAAATCTCCGGTCCATAATATAATTCTCGGGTTGATGCTTTTCAGGGCTATGGACTTTACATCTTATTTGTACAATATCTAAAACTTCAGACATACTGCCATCATCGTATTTCGTATCATTTAAAGGAACTGCATTTTGGATGTTTTTATCTTCCGAAACAATCCGTATCCATTCCCCCGTTCTAATGTCAACCCCGGCAACACAAATATTACCCCTCTTTTTAGATTTGGTAAGTAACACCATCTCTTTATCCAATTGTTCACCCCCCCACCACATACTACAGGTGAGTTATGTCAATAGCTAAACCCGGATAGCACTCCTTAATGTATTCAACAACAAGTCTTCTATGACATTGATCCGCCGTAGGCTCACTACAAAGAAAACATATCCCGTCAAATTCCTTTTTGTATTTTTTATCAAGGAATTCTTGTGTTTTCCTTTTGTCTAAGAGTTCATGAAAATTTTTTTCGTATTCCTGCCAGTTTATTTTCTTATTCTTGTAATTATTGAGTATTTCTTTGGTCGGTGCTAAATAAATATCGTGTATGTATTGGATTCCGCATAATTCATTCAGAAAATATTTTAAATCTTCCCCTTTAGAAAATCCCGCTAATTGCGATTTGTTATTTAATCTAATATCAACAACAGTCTTTATTTTATTTTCCTTTAGCAGGTTAAAAAATGTTTCAGCCCTTTTTTGCGTAAATCCGATAGTGTAAAGGTTCAAAATACAACCTCCTCCTCACGGTCCAAATAATAACCAATCTCCATATTTTTCAACCGATACGCGTTAGCTATCAAATTCGCTTCATCTATGGGGTCATTTGTGCCAAACAAAGTCGGCTGCATTCTATCCGAAAAATATAAATCCAATAGTCTTTGCTCGATATTATCCTGTGACTGGACACTTCCATCCCCCATAATATTCAACACATTATATTTGCTTTCGTGGAATTGCCTGGCAACCAAAATATTTCTGTGGCAATCAATTGGATCCTTTTCCGCGCACATCAAAGCAATATTAAACCCCTTATCAATTCCTGTTTTAATCCGTTCAATTGCTGATTGAAACAAAGGACTTTGGCTTACTTTTTCAAAATCCAGATAACCTTCAGGTGTATATAGCTCCCTTTCATCACGCCTGGCACCCAATTCTTTTCCTAAATAAATATATAAAATATCCTGTTCTTTCAAAACATCTTTTAGCTCTTTTGAATTAAATTGAGGAGTGTACTTTGAATAAGGGATACTCCTGACATCAGCTATACAATTGATTTCATAGCGCACCATTAAATCTAAGAAAGCTTCAATGCTATGATTCGAATGCCCTATTGTAAATATCTTTTTCATAAACACCCATTCCTTTGATATAAACACATGTTAAAATGGTAAACTATTTCGTTTGCATACTCTTAGTTTAGCTTATTTTTCACTTCAGTGTGTCTCACCCATTGGTTTCATTGTAGTTCTCCCTACCGGAATGGCGGCACTCTTTTTCCGGAACACTGG
>Ga0123335_1008936_pt1 | contig 10544 bp, 10 predicted proteins | sample BiotimSIPDNA_2_FD_89707 | JGI IMG/M metagenome (GOLD analysis project Ga0123335, IMG submission 89707) | Anaerobic biogas reactor microbial communites from Washington, USA - Biogas_R2 time_0 SIP DNA | ecosystem: Engineered > Bioreactor > Anaerobic > Unclassified | place: Washington, USA... | reverse complement strand
TAAATCCCAGTAACCTTGTTGATACTAAAGGCATAATTAACCAAAATTCAACTGGTTATTATGCTCTAAGGCCATATTGCTGTTTCAAAGAACTTGATTTTTGTCTATTATGCAAAATCCTCACATAAATGAAATCCGCCGATGTGATCTGTCTAGCTATCCCCGTCGACCCGGCGCCGGCATTTCATCTTGCTGAGTTCCTTTTTCCGGTCTTTATGTGGACCAGCACCGCCCCGCAGATAATGAGCATAACCAACCGGCACCAGGGAATATTTACTTTTCTTCTTTTTTGCCATATTCATCATCCTCCCCGGAAGACGGCCGGGACTTTTTACGCTCTGCAGATTTCTATATGAGGTGTTTAATGATGTCTGCCCCGGCTACAAATGTGCCAATGGATGCCCCCAGATTGGTCATAACGATCACCAGCAGGGTACGCAGGAGGCGATTGCGGTAAAAGCCTTTAATACTTAAAATGTCCTCGCCGACATTTTGCAGATCCTCCACCGCCGGCTTTCTGATAGCAGCTTCCACCAGGCCCGAGATCCAGCCGCAAGCCAGGACCGGATTCAATGTAGTGAAGGGCGCGGCCACAAATGAAGTGAGTATGCTTAAAGGATGCCCGAAGGATAAGGCCGTGAACAGGGCCGCCAATGAGCCCGTCCATAATACCCAGGTGGATAATTGCTGCCAGCCGGTTTGCACATCCACCAAAAAAGCATAGCCGATGAGCAGCAAAATTGCTGCGGGGATGAACCACCCGGCCACTTTGGCCCAGGGCCCGGCAGGAGGTACTGACGAGATCTCTTCAATATTCTGGGTTTTAAATATTTCTTCTTTCACGCCCGGTACATGGGCTCCCCCTAGAACAGCTGCTATCTTGGGTCCGGGAGCATTCTTGATCCGGTTGGCCAGATACTGATCCCGCTCCCCGATTAAGACCTCCCCGATTTGAGGAAACTGTTTACGGACATCGGCGATCACCGATTCCAGCATATCCTGCTGGAGCATCTCCTGCAGATCATCTTCAGTGATGTCCACCTCTTCATCAATGGACCAGATCAGGCTGAACAGAAGTTTAACCTTTTCGCCGAAACCCAATTTACGCCATATACGCAGAAACGTGGTTTGAATGCTGCGATCGGCCAGAACCAACTGAGCTCCTATTTCCTGGGCACTCTCGATCCCCTGCTTCATTTCTCCGCCCACTGCCACTCCCAACTGCCGGGCAATCTTTTTTTGATAGGACCCCAGGAAGAGATTGGCAATCATAAAACCCACTTTTTTGGCTTTGATCACCTTGACCAGATCGGTTTTTTGCCATGCTTCAGGGTCCTGCATATTGTCAAACCGCTCCTGATCAAGTTCAATGCATACGCTGTCAGGGCGCTCCGTGGAAATCACCTCTTTCACCAGTTCCACACTTTCCTTTGATACATGCGCCGTGGCGATTAATATGATTTCCTTGCCCTCATACTCCAGGCGGGTCACATTTTGTTGTTCTGTCACTGTTTCCATCCTTCCGGCAGCAAAGTCCTTTGCTGTATAGATTATAGAAGGCTTTTCAGCCCGTGTAAAAATGTTTTCCCCATCACACTGGAATGCAGCGGAACAACATTTATAGAGGGATTCAACTTTTTGAAGTGTAGGAAAAGAATCTCGTGTCTTCCTCTTCCAGATGCCCAACTATTACATCATCAAAAACAAAGGAGAATAAAAGGGAATTCTTTACTTCGCTGCTGGCATAAGTCTTTTTTAGATGCAGAGTCTTATCGATCAGCTCCTGGTGGATCTTTTGATGCTCGGCAAGTTCAGGATAACCGATTTCCTTTAAAATCTCTTCCTCATGCTCAAAATGCTGTGCAATATAATCCAATAGAATCTCCAGCTGTGTCATGATCTCATCCTGCCCCTGGCCGGCAAAAGAAAGGTTGATCACCTCAAATCCCATTTCGATCATTTCACGATGCTCCCGATCAATTTTCTCATTGCCGCTGTTCCATTCGTTTTTCCATTGCAGCTGAATAACAGCCGAAGAATTAATACCGGGCTGGCTGCACGCCGCGACTCTATTCTTGCCGCTGTTTTTAGCCTCATAAAGTGCGGCATCAGCACGGTTGAACCAATCAACACTGGTTTCACCGAATCTGTATTCCGCAGCTCCGATGCTGACTGTAACTTCTCCCGCTCCCGCCAGGGAACTTTTTTCGATCTCAGTGCGTATCCTCTCGGCACCGATAATTGCATTGCTCATGGATGTACCCGGCATCAAGACCACAAACTCTTCGCCGCCGTATCTGGAAGCAATATCTGCACACCTTAAAGAGTCTGTTATAATCCGGGCGAGATTCTTCAGCACCTCATCACCGATGGCATGGCCGTATTTGTCATTCACTTTTTTAAAATGGTCTATATCTATGATCAAGATAGTGGATGGTACATGATAGCATTGTATCCGGTTAATTTCCTCACCCATTTTCAAATCCATAAAGGCACGGTTATAAAGGCCGGTTAAGTAATCATGAAGACTTAAAAGCAATAGTCTAAGATGGGATTCTATCAAATTGCGCATTTTCTCCATCAGCTTGATGATTTCCTCGGAATAATCGTTTTCCTTATCGTCCAGAATACAAATCGTCCCAAATATTTGTTCATTGGGCAGTTTGATAGGAAACCCCAAATAACTGTTCAAATTGAATTGCAGATCGGGATTGTTTTGCCACTCTGACATTTTAAGGGCATTGGGTACCAAAAGCTCCCGGCCCTGACGGATGACCTTCTCGCAATAAAGTCCCGAATCAATCCATCTTGTTTTTTCCCCCGCCACAAACGGGTTGTTATTCTTTTTGCTGGCCGCCAATACCTCAATTTCAGTATCCTGGACCTCCATTATCAAGCCGGCCCGAACCCCGGCCAGCCGCGCCACCAATTCCACGATCTCCTGCCATTCCTCCAATATGGAAACAGGGATACCCGGCTTTGTATAGTTATTAATGTAGCTATGCAAACTTTTCGCCAGCCTTTCGGAGTTGTAATCCTGTGGCATGCCTGGCCTGATTTGAACCTTAAACATACCACAGCACAACCAGATCCATCATTTAAGACCTTACATTGGAAAAATGTTTTCCCCTTTTCCTATTATAATTAAAAGAGGACAATTAACAACTATGGTCAAATGCCCTCATTTTTTAAGCTCCGATATTATGTTATTTCAAAACGCAACAAAGACCCCCAGGCAGACAGGGATGTCGGACCGATTCAATGGCTTAGCGGCAGCTAAGCAGTAGTTAAGCAGTAGCCAGGCAGTAGCCTAGCAGTGGTCGAGCAATTGTTAAGCAGTAGTCAAGCAATTGTTAAGCAATTGTTAAGCACTTGTTAACCAGCTGCCAGACCCCGGATAGACACTTTCACGGTAACAGCAGGAGCAGATCTTTGTGTGGAGGAAAAGAGATAAAGGCGAGGGTCCGCCCACCAGATACCTTAATAGTAAAGTCCTTTTGTCAGAGTTCAGCCTCTCTTAATACCACCAGCGGAAGACCGGGCTTTTCCGGAATACAATGATTGCTCCTGCAACGCATGAGCACGCCGCAGGGACATTCTTTCCATTTTCATCTGACAAATTAGCCAACTGACCGCTTCCCAGGCCATGGGGACAGACCCTTCGTCTGCCCTTCGGCTCCGCTTCGCTTCGGACAAAGGTTCAGTCCCCAAGGCTCGCTGACTGCCCTGACCCAATGGCACAACCGCGCTCCAGCGTGGGTTCGCCTCACACCTTACTCCTCACTTTTTCCAACTTTCAGCTTTCAGCTTTCCGCTTTCATAGACGTCGGCCCCTACAACCGCGCGCCAGCGCGGGTTCCCGCCTCACGCCTTACTCCTCTCGCCTCACGTCCCCCTAAGCCAACGCCCCGCCATCAACCACGATGGCCGCACCGGTGGTATAAGATGAGGCATCAGAGGCCAGGTATAAAACGGCTCCGGCCATTTCGTCGGGTTGTGCGGCCCGGTGCAAAGGTATCTGGGGCAGCAGGACCTTATCCATCAGTTCTTCATTCTGAACCATTACCGAAGCAAATTTGGTGTCAGTAAGACCGGGGAGCAGTGCATTGACCCTGATACCGGCCGGGGCCAGTTCCTTGGCAAAGGATTGGGTCATGGCAATGACCCCCGCCTTGGTAATGGAATAAACTCCCTGAAACAAAGCGGGCCTGACGCCGTTTATTGAAGCTACATTAATTATGGATCCCCGGTTATTTTTCATCATCAAGCGGGCACCATGCTGGCACATGAAGAAATTGCCTTTCAGGTTTACCTCCATGGTTTTATCCCAGACATCCTCGGTGGCATCGATTATACCGCCAAAGTAAAAATTCATGGCAGCATTATTGACCAGGATATCGAGGCGTCCATACTCCTCTTCAACAAATTTGAATAAAGCTTCTATTTCAGACGGGACCCCATTGTGGCATGCTCTGGCCACTGCCTTGCCGCCGGCATTATTAATGGTTTCCTGTACTTCGGGGAGTCCCTCCATAGTCTTATTGGTGATGATAACCTCGGCACCATATTCCGCCAGTGCCCGGGCGATACTGGCTCCAATTCCCCGGCTGGCACCAGTAACTACAGCAATTTTCCCTTTTAAATTAAAATCTACGATCATATTTTTCCCCCCTTGTTTATTGCAAAGCTCTATAAATCCGACTCTTTTATGAGCCTTGACGCTGTTGCCTCCAGCTCCTTAATGGGTACCATGAGGAACTCAAAACGCTGGTCCCTGGTCTGGCCGTGATAGAACCGATAATAGATCTGCTGGGCAATGACTGCCAATCTGAACAGCCCGAAGCAATAATAAAAATCGAATTTGTCGCTTTTGACCCCGGCCAGTTCACCGTAAAAATCAAACTGTTCCTTGCGGGTGAGCATCCCCTCCAGATGAGTGGGCATCTGACGGATCGCTTGCATTGACGGCGGATCACTTTCCTCCACCCAGTAGCCCAGTGATGAACCCAGGTCCATCAAAGGATCTCCCAGTGTTGCCATTTCCCAGTCCAGGATGCCGATTATCTCGGTGGGATTATCGGGATTTAAAACCGCATTATCGAATTTGAAATCATTATGGATGATCCCGACTGCCCCCGATTCACCCGGCATTTTATCCTGGAGCCATTGCATCACTGCTTCGAAATCCGGGGCATCCGGTGTCCGGGCATCCCGGTACCGTCCGCTCCAGCCATCCACCTGGCGTTTCACATAACCTTCCGGTTTGCCAAAGTCCCCCAATCCGGCTTTTATATAATCCACCGCATGCAGCTGGTATTGCACCTTGATGAGATTCTCACTTAAGGTCCGGGCTTCGGCAGCGTTTAGTTCCAGTCCCGCCGGCAGGTCCCGGCGCAGGATGATCCCTGGTATGCGTTCCATCACGTAAAAAGGACTCCCTATCACCGCCTCATCCTCCGTATAGACCAGAGGCTGCGGACAATAAGGGTAAACCGGTTTTAATGCACTGAGTATCCTGTATTCCCGCCCCATATCATGAGCAGTTTTAGCCTTCTTGCCGAAGGGAGGCCGGCGCAAAACCATCTCCCGTTCCCCAACTTGCACGGAATAGGTCAGGTTGGAAAACCCGCTGGGGAACTGTTTGATGGCGATATCCCCTGCCAGCCCGGGGATATGTCCTTTAAGAAATTCCAGGACTTTCCCCGCATCAAGTTCTTCGCCGCTCCTTATGGATGTTGCGCGATCAGTTAAATCACTCATTTCACACCTCCATAAATTTTTTACTTATAAAATAGATTCCGCCACATGGATCACATAATCTGCATATTCATCCACCGATACTTTTCGGCTCTTGTATTTCCATCTTTTCATATACCAATCCTGAAGCATGGCCTTGATGACCGAAGCCGCCAGGATCACATTGCCCTCCCGGAAAATACCGGCGGTTATGCCGTCTTCAATGATATCAATGAAGAGTTTTTCCGTATAAAGCTCGCTGGCTATGGCCCGTTTCTGTTCCTCCCGGGGCAGGTTCCTGGCTTCGATATAGGTAAAGTAAAACCAGGTCTGCATGGCTTCGGAAAGATATATATGGGATTTAATGGCCAGTCGCAGCTTTTCCGCCGGGTCACTGCCTTTAGCGATCTGCTCGGTAAGTACCTGATTGGCGATCTGCCGCCCCTGGGATAATATCAAAATCAGCAATTCCTCTTTACTGGTGAAATAAGAGTACAGGGCACCACGGCTCAGTCCCGAGGCAGCGGAAAGATCCCGGATGCTCATGGCCTGAAAACTTTTTTTACTGCAGATATCCAGTGTAGCATCAATGATCTTGATCAGGTTTTCAATGACCTTTTTTTCCTTCTTGACTTTGATGGAATCGCGGTGGTTTTCCAGTATCTGTTCTGAAATCTCTTCCTTGGATATTGTGACCATTTTTTTAAATTCATTGTAAATCATACTTTATGCAACCGTTCCTTGATAATTCTAGGCATACTGCCGGAGTATTCTCCGGGCCACATTCATTTTATGCACTTCATCTGCCCCGTCGTAGATGCGGGCTGCCCGTTCATGGCGGTAGAAAAAGGCCAGGATGGTATCATCGGTCATACCCAGACCGCCGTGAACCTGAAGAGCACGATCCACTATGTTCTGCATTACATTAGCTACATAGAATTTGATCAAGGAAATATCAATCCGGGCTTCCTTTTGCCCCAGATTATCGATCTGCCAGGCTGTATGCAGTGTCATGAGGCGGGCAGCCTGCAGCTCTGCCGCCGAATCTGCGATCATAGCCTGGATTATTTGTCTGGTGGCCAGGGTCTGCCCATCCGGCGTTATGATCCTTTCATTGGCCCGTCGGCACATCAATTCAAAAGCCCGGTTACAAACACCTATCCATCTCATGCAATGGTGTATGCGGCCCGGGCCCAGTCTTTCCTGGGCAATAACAAACCCCGATCCCTCAGGGCCCAGCAAATTGCTCTGCGGCACCCGGCAGGATTGGAACAGGACTTCGGCATGGCTGAAATACCCTTCCCCCTCATGGCCCATGACCGGGATATTTCTCACCAGGTTAAACCCCGGATTATCAGTGGGCACAATAATCATACTGGCCCGCAGATGGGGGGGAGCTTCCGGATCAGTAACCGCCATACAGATGGTGAATTTTGCTCCATCGGCTGCAGTAGTGTACCATTTCTGCCCGTTGATGATATAATCATCGCCCTCTTTCACTGCAGTAGTATCCATCATTATGGGGTTGGAACCCGGCAGTTCCACTTCCGTCATGGAAAAACAGCTGCGAATCTTTCCCTCTACCAGGGGGCGCAGGTATTCCTCTTTTTGCTGTTCACTGCCGTATTTATGCAGTATTTCCATATTGCCCGCGTCCGGCGCCTGACAGTTGAAGGCATAATGGCCCAGGGGCGTCCGCCCTAGAGCTTCAGAAACCAGACCATGTTCCACCAGATTAAGGCCCATGCCGCCATATTCCTTATCCTGGTTCGGCGCCCACAGTTCCATCTTCTTGACCATTTTCCTTTTCTCTTCCATCACCGGTTCCAGCTTGCGGAAATCCCCGGTAAGAAACTCATGTTCCAGCGGTATCAGTTCCTTGTCGACGAATTCATTGATCATCCCAATAATCGTTTGCATCTTGTCTGAAATTGCAAAATCCATAAGCACCCTCCTCATAATAATAAGTTTAATAAGTTTTACCAGCAGATTTACATGCCCTGGCCGGCATTATATTTTTTACCAGGAGTTAAGTAACCGAAAATCTGATGCTGCCTTGTTATTGCCAGCTCAACGGTAAGTAATGAATTCACCAGCATTGCGGCCTTCCAGGTGGGGATAACTGTTAAAAGTATGCAGGATCAAGCCCGCTCCCCCAAACTTGAATTTGGTTATCGATGTATTGACCAGCCCCCAGCCCGTACGAATAGCATCATAAGGGGACATTCCCGTCGCCAGATGCACGGCAGTCGATATCACCCCTCCCGAAGAAAAAATCAAAATTCGGCTGCCCCTTTCATTTTCGGCAGTGATTTGTTCGATAGCAGCCTCTACCCTTCCTCTGAAATGCTGCCAGCCTTCAATACCTTCCGGATCCGAATCCCCGGCCAGCCATTTGTTGACCGCCCGGTCAAAAAGCTGCTGGAAAGCTTTTTTATCCGTAAAAAGGTTTTCGACATGCTGGCGCAGTGAGCTGTCCTCACTGCCTATAATAGGAATGAAATGCTTTAAGATCGCCTCGAACTGATATTCATTCAGGCCCGGAATCTGGGTGAGATGTGGCACGGCAACTCTGGATTGTACCTGCTTTAAAACCAGATCAGCCGTGTCCACCTGGCGCTCCAGGGTCCCGGAATAGACCCGGTCAAAAGACAGATCTGTTTCTAATAAATATCGCGCTGTCAGTAATGACTGTTCTTTGCCCAGCTCAGACAGGACATCATAATTCCAGCTGCCGAATGAAGCCTGCCCGTGGCGGATGAAAATCAATTCCATGTTTTCCTCTCCTATGGTTTCATTTTCTATTTCTGGTTTGATGATTTCAGAATAATTAAAAATAATGAGAATGTCAAGGAAAAAAGACGGACGTCCGTTTTTTTGTTGACTTTTCCAGCCCGGCCGAATATGATGGTTATAAACATATAATATGCAGCATTCATGGTAGATACCCGGGTTGGCCAGGGGTTATTACCAGAGCGAACAAAGCTGGTTTTTCTGTGTTTATCGAATATTTACACAAATTATAATAAGGAGCCAAAATGAAAATACTGGTTTGTATAAAACAGGTCCCCGACCCGGAATCAAAACCCCGGATCAATGAAGCAAATAACTGGGCCCACTATGGTGATAAGGTTTCTTACTGGATCAACCGCTATGATGAACATGCCGTGGAAGAAGCCCTGCGTATAAAAGAAAAGATACCCGCCACCCGGATAGATATCGTTTCCATCGGACCCCAGCGGGTTAAAACTTCCATAAGACGTTGTCTGGAAATGGGTGCTGACCAGGGTTTTCACCTTTGTTATGATAGCGAAGATTACCTGAGCCCGACAATAAAATCGCGTCTCATTGCCGAATTCTGCCGGAAACGGAACTATGATCTGATTTTAACCGGCGTTATGTCGGAAGATATGATGTCAGGACAGACGGGACCCATGATCGCAGCCCGTCTGGGGATCCCTTCCGCTGCTTCCGTCATGGAGCTGGAAATCAAGGAAGAAAAAACTTCTCTGCGGATAGAAAGAGAACTGGATGCCGGTCACCGCTGTTCAATGGAACTGAAACTCCCCGCCCTGGCTGCGATCCAGTCTGGTATCAACCGACCCCGCTATCCCTCCCTTTCCCATGTGCTGCGGGCCAAAAACCTGATAATTGAAGAGATTGAATGCTCTATTCCCGATGCGGTTTACGAAAATATTGCTGCACTTAGAGAAACGTCCTCAGATCGGGAAGGGCTGATACTGGAAGGAACAACCCAGGAAAAAGCTGCCCGGCTCTGGCAGCTGCTCCATGAAAAATCCCTGCTTTGATCATAAAGGAGAAAGATATGCAAAGTTCAATTATGATAGTATGCGAACAAAGTGAAGGACATATCCTGGCTGTCACCCATGAACTGCTGACCTGTGCCGACTTCCTGGCGGCAGAAAGTTGTGCCGGGACAACCGCCGTATTGCCAGGAAATATTGCTGACGTTGAACCTTTGCCCGGTGCCAATTTACTGGTGATAAACAGCCCCACACTAAGGGAATATACCGGTGAAGGCTGGGAAAAAGCCGTCTTACTGGCCGCTGAGCAGATCAAGCCTGATATCATCATAATTGCCCATACCTCCAGCGGATATGATTATGCCCCCCGGGTAGCCGCCCGGCTGGATGGGGGCTGTATAACCTCGGTTACCGGGGTAGAATTATCCCCGCAAGGTGTAAGATATATCCGCAGCGGCTTTCACGGCAAGCTTGAAATGCTGTATAGCTCAGGCAAATCCCCCCTGGTGATAACGGTTCTGCCCGGTGCCTTTAAAGGAGCTGCCAAGCCGGCCCCACCGGGAAATATCACATATATGGATGCTGACATCCAGTTGCAGCAAACCTCTGAGCTGCATTTTAAAACCGCCGATCAAACCAATGCTGAACTGGAAGTCGCTGATGTAGTAATAGCCGCCGGTAAAGGCATCGGCAAAGTTGAAAACCTGGAACTGATCAGACAAATGGCTGCTCGTTTTAAACACTCTGCCATAGCCGGTTCCCGGGTCGTTTGCGATAATGGCTGGCTGGAGTATAATGCCCAGGTGGGCATGACCGGTAAAACGGTTACACCTCTCCTCTATGTGGCCTGCGGCATCTCCGGTTCCATGCAGCACATCGCCGGTATGAAAGATTCCAAAACCATAGTATCTATAAACCGGGATCCCGATGCTGCTATTTTTAAACATTCCGATATCTGCATCATTGAGGACCTGGAAAAATTCATCCCTGTCTTCCTGCAGCAGGAGGAGGGATCTGCAGTTTAATCTCTGAATTCTTCTTGTT
>Ga0123335_1008933_pt1 | contig 10545 bp, 9 predicted proteins | sample BiotimSIPDNA_2_FD_89707 | JGI IMG/M metagenome (GOLD analysis project Ga0123335, IMG submission 89707) | Anaerobic biogas reactor microbial communites from Washington, USA - Biogas_R2 time_0 SIP DNA | ecosystem: Engineered > Bioreactor > Anaerobic > Unclassified | place: Washington, USA... | reverse complement strand
TTGCCTACGACTCCAAGAAGTCGGGCGGTTTCACTTGCTCGCATCTACGCTTCGGCGACAATCCCATCCGTTCCACCTATCTGGTGAATACACCCAATTTTGTTGCATGCCATGTGCCAGCCTACCTGCATCTTTATGATGTGACCAAGGGATTGAAGAAGAACGGTACTTTCCTGCTGAACTCAGTATGGCCCAAAGAAGAGGTGGCCAACCACCTGCCCGACAATGTGAAGCGCTACTTCGCATTGAACAACATTCGGTTCTACATCATCAACGCAACCGTAATAGCGGATGAAATTGGTCTGGGTAACCGTACCAACACCATTCTGCAATCGGCATTCTTTAAAATATCGAATGTGATCCCCTACGACCAGGCGGTGGAACAGATGAAGAAATTCATTGTGAAGTCCTACGGAAAGAAGGGTGAAGAGGTGGTGAAGATGAACTTTGCTGCCGTTGATCGCGGTGGTGACGTGGAAGAGGTAGAGGTGCTGCCAGAATGGGCAACGCTGGGTGTTGTTGAGACAACAACCGATGATGCTCCTGCCTTTATCCATCAGGTGGTACGTCCCGTGAACGCTCAGCGCGGGTATGACCTTCCGGTGTCTGCTTTCACTGGACGTGAGGACGGAACTTGGGAGCAGGGGACTACAGCATTCGAGAAGCGTGGTGTAGCTGCCAGCGTACCTGTATGGAATCCTGATACTTGTATTCAGTGTAACCAATGTGCCTATGTGTGCCCCCACGCCACAATTCGTCCGTTTGTACTCGATGAATCGGAACAGCAGGGTCTGGGTGAAGGCGTTGAGTTGCTAAAGGCACAGGGTAAGCAGCTGGCCGGTATGGCTTTCCGCATCCAGGTCGACGTACTTGACTGTCTCGGTTGTGGCAACTGTGTTGATGTATGTCCCGGTAAGAAGGGCGAGAAGGCACTAGAGATGGTGTCGATCGGTACACAGTACGACAACCAGCAGAATTGGGATTATATGGTGAAGAATGTCTCCAGCAAGGCGCATCTGCTAGATGTGGGCCTGAATGTGAAGAATACACAGTTCGCCACTCCTCTCTTTGAGTTCTCCGGAGCCTGCTCCGGTTGTGGTGAAACTCCCTATATCAAGCTGATCACACAGCTCTATGGCGACAGGATGATGATTGCCAACGCAACCGGATGCTCCTCCATCTATGGAGCTTCTGCACCGGCCACTCCCTACACCACCAATGAGCAGGGCAAGGGGCCCTCATGGGCCAACTCGCTCTTTGAGGACAATGCCGAATTCGGTTTTGGTTTCGTAATCGCACACAACAGCATGCGCAACCACCTGAGTGAACTGATGAAGAAAGGTCTTGCGTCTGATGACTTCTCTGCAGAACAGAAAGATATCTTTACCCAATGGCTGGAGAAGAAAGAAGATGCAGAGGGATCGAAAGAGGCTTCTGCTCAGTTGGTGACTGCCCTGACTGGAATCAATCATCCCGTGGCGCAGGAGATACTCTCAATGGAAAAGTATCTCACCAAGAAATCGATATGGGTCTTTGGTGGTGACGGATGGGCTTATGACATCGGTTTCGGCGGTCTCGACCATGTGTTGGCCGGCGGTCAGGATATCAACATCCTGGTGCTCGACACCGAGGTCTACTCCAACACCGGAGGTCAGTCTTCCAAGTCGACTCCCATGGCTGCGGTAGCCAAGTTTGCGGCAGCAGGAAAGCGAATCCGCAAGAAGGATCTCGGCATGATTGCTGCTACCTATGGTTATGTTTATGTTGCACAAGTAGCAATGGGTGCAAACCAATCGCATTACCTCAAGGCTTTGAAAGAGGCGGAATCCTATCACGGACCCTCCATCATCATCGCCTATTCGCCCTGTATCAGCCATGGTCTGAAAAGGGGTATGGGTACTGCACAGTCGGAAGAGAAAGCTGCGGTAGAATGCGGTTACTGGCACCTCTGGCGCTATGATCCGCGTCTGGAGGATGAAGGGAAGAACCCGTTCCAACTCGACAGCAAGGAACCCGACTGGAGTAAGTTCCGCGACTTCCTGCTGGGAGAGGTGCGTTATACGCAGCTGATCAAGTCCTTCCCCCGTCAAGCCGACGAGCTGTTCGATGCAGCTCGTGAGAACGCGCAATGGCGTTACCGCTCCTATCAGCGGATGGCTGCGGCACATTATGGTGAGCCAGCTGGAGAAACGGTAGAGGTTGTTGAGGAATAAAACTGATAATAACGATCATACACTTTGATTCCGGTGGTGTTGCATTGATGTGACACCACCGGTTTTTTTTGAATCAATGTAATGGTTTTGAAGATGAATTACAGAAAGACAGAAATGATTCAATCACCGGAAATAGTTGTATCTTTGCAGTGTTAAATAGGAATATGATATCTCTGTTTTAGGATGTAAATACCCGGCTCCGATATCGAATGTCCATAAAATCAAAATCACTTTTATGAAGATTCAAATCATCAACGGTCCCAACCTGAACCTGCTGGGTCTCCGTGAACCGGAGACCTATGGTAACCAATCTTTTGATCACTATCTGGACAGTTTGCAGACTGCTTATCCAGCTGCTGCCCTCACTGTTTTCCAGTCTAATGTGGAAGGTGAGTTGATCAACAAAATCCAGGAGGCAGGTTATGGTAGCGATGGCATCATCCTCAATGCCGGGGGCTACACTCACACCTCGGTGGCCATACGTGATGCGATCAAAGCCGTGCCTGCACCGGTTGTGGAAGTGCATATCTCCAACGTACATGCCCGGGAAGAATTTCGCCATCACTCACTGCTGTCAGCTGTTTGTCTTGGTGTAATTGCAGGCTTTGGCCTGGACTCTTACCGCTTGGCACTTGAAGCGCTGCTCGCGGCAAACAAAAAGTAAATCCAAACGTTACATAGACTGAACAATCCAAAAGAAATATATGCTTAAACAAACAAAGATCATCGCTACCATTTCCGACAAGCGATGCGATGTGCCATTTCTCCGTGAACTGTTTGAAGCGGGGATGAATGTGGTGCGCCTCAACTCTGCACACCTCGATGAAGAGGGTTTTTTGAAAATTATCAACAACACCCGTGAGGTATCTGACCGAATTGCTATTCTTGTAGATACCAAGGGTCCTGAGATACGGACTACCGTTGCAGATAACCCTATCGATCTGAAGACGGGCGACCAGGTGAAGATTGTTGGCAATCCTGCCGGCATCTCTACACGGGAAACCATCTACATCTCCTATCCCAACATTACTGAAGAGATGAAGGTGGGTGATGATATCCTTATAGATGATGGTGAGATTGATCTGAAGGTAATCGCCGTCACTCCCGGATACCTGCTGTGTAGTGCCCAGAACGACGGCACCGTAGGGAGTCGTAAGAGTGTCAACATTCCTGGTGTGCGAATCAGTCTGCCGGCCATCACAGAACGCGATCGTGAGTTTATTGCATTGGCAGCCAAACATGATGTTGATTTCATTGCCCACTCATTCGTACGCAGTAAAGCTGACGTACTTGCAGTACAAGAGATCCTCGATGAGTTGAAGAGTCCGATCAAGATCATCGCCAAGATAGAAAACCAGGAGGGCGTTGACAATGCCGATGAGATTCTGGAGGTGGCTTTCGGCATTATGGTTGCCCGTGGCGACCTGGGAATCGAGGTTCCGCAGGAGAAGATCCCCGGCATTCAGCGGGTACTGATCAAACAGGCGGTTCAACACAAAAAACCGGTGATTGTAGCCACACAGATGCTCCACTCCATGATTCTCAATCCTCGTCCCACACGAGCAGAGATCACAGATATTGCCAATGCCATCTATTACCGTACCGATGCGGTGATGCTCAGTGGTGAGACAGCCTATGGTAAATATCCAGTTGAGGCGGTTCGCACCATGGCCAAAACAGCTTATGAAGCTGAGAAAACCAAGCTGGCTGAGAACGACATCAGGGTGCCATACGTTCAATATGATGACCGTGAGGTGACTGAGTTCCTAGCCAAACAGGCGGTAAAAGCCACTTTGCGGATGAACGTGAAGGCAATCGTGACCGACAGTCACACTGGACGTACGGCACGCGTGCTGGCTGCTTTCCGTGGTAAAAGCACCGTGTATGCCATCACAACTACCGAGAGGCTTGCCCGTGAGCTAGCCCTCTCCTATGGTGTATGGGCAGAGTTTCAACAGGGCAAGGGTGATGGGAACACCAAGGAGAGCCGTAGAGCCTACTTTGTGGATGCCATCAAGCGACTGTTGGAAAGGGGACTGATTGAACGTAAAGATCGTGTGGCCTACCTGGGCGGCAGCTTCGGTGAAGTGGGTGGTACAACCTACCTGGAGATTATCGAAGCATGGCGCATCCTGGAAGCGAAGGAGAAGTACAACCTGCCCGATTATACCGAATAATCCATAAGTAGTTCCGTACAGGTATATGATCAATACCGATCCCATGGAAGCCTATATCCTTCATCATATCGATGAGGAGCCGGAACAGTTGCGGAAGATTCACCGTGAAACGCATCTGAGACTGCTGCATGGTCATATGGTGTCGGGACATCTACAGGGTAGGGTATTGAAAATGCTGGTTCGGATGATACGTCCCTCCCGGGTGCTCGAAATTGGTACCTATACCGGCTATTCGGCACTCTGCATTGCCGAGGGTCTGGAAGAGGGTGCCAGGTTGCATACCATCGAGATCGATGATGAGCTGGAGGAAATGATCCGTAGCAATTTCAAACTCTCGAAACATGGGGAGTGCATTACACTCCATATTGGAGATGCGGAAGATTTGTTGCCGCAGTTTGAAGATGATTCCTTCGATCTGGCTTTCATCGATGGTGACAAGCGAAACTATTGGCAGGTCTATGAAGCAACACTTCCGAAGGTGAAAAGGGGAGGGTTCCTTCTTGCTGACAATACCCTCTGGCATGGCAAGATATTTGAAACAGCAGTGTCTGCAGACAGGCAGACTCTCGGGATACAGGAGTTTAACAAACGACTGGCAGCAGACAGCCGCGTAGAGAAGGTGATCCTACCCCTCCGCGACGGATTGACGCTGATCAGGAAAAAATAAATCATCATGGAATCGAACAGACAACAGAAAATAAACCGGTTGATACAGAAAGAGCTGAGTGAGATCTTCCTGCTGGAGACCAAGAAGATGCAGGGTGTCTTCATCTCGGTAACCAACGTGAGGGTATCTCCTGACTTGGGTATTGCACATGCTTACCTCAGCATCTTCCCCTCAGAAAAATCGGAGATACTGATCACCAACATCAACGATAACGTCAAGTCATTGCGGTACGACTTGGGAAAGCGGGTAGGTAAGCAGCTGCGGGTGATCCCCGAACTCACATTCCACCTAGACGACTCGCTCGACTATATCGAGAACATTGACAGATTGCTTAAAAACGATTAACCTGGCAGATTGAATCTATCCCTATTCATAGCGCGCCGTTATCTTTTTGCCCGGAAATCACACAATGCCATCAATGTGATCTCTGCCATCTCTGTTTGCGGCATTGCCATTGCCACCATGGCCATGGTGACGGTGCTCTCTGTCTTCAATGGCTTTGGAGGCATAGTGGAGGGTTTGTTTAGCGCTTTCGATCCCCATCTCAAGATCACTGTACGTGAAGGAAAAGTGTTCAGCTACAACACTCAGGCCTTCGATCAGGTATTGCAACTTTCCTCAATACTGACTGTATCTGAGTCGCTTGAAGAAAATGCCCTTTTCAAGTTTGAGGATCAACAGGTGCCGGTACTGGTGAAAGGTGTGCCGGAGGAGTTCCGTCTGATGACTGACATGGAGCGACTGATGGTTGATGGTTCTTTTCGACTGCAGGAAGATGTGGTGAACTACACCACGTTGGGTGCTGGTCTGGCAGCCACGCTTGGTGCCCGTCCCGGTTTCATCAGTCCGGTGGAGATCTACGCACCACGACGCGATGTACGTGTCAATCTAGCTAATCCTTCCGCCGCTTTTACAACAGGATACGCACAAATAGGGGGTGTTTTCACCCTTAACCAACCTGAAGTAGATGAGCAGATGGCCATCATCCCGATTGCACTGGCCCGTGAGCTCTTCAATTATGTGGATGAGGTCACCTCACTCGATATCATGCTTACTGCCGATGCGTCAGTGAAGAGAACAAAAAAGGAGATTGAGCGATTGCTGGGTGATGATTTTCTAGTGGAGGATCGCTATGAGCAACAACGAGAATCGTTTCGCATGCTTCAGATCGAGAAATGGGTCACCTTCCTGATTCTGGTTTTTATTCTGCTGATAGCCGTCTTCAATGTCGTGGGATCTCTCTCCATGCTGATTGTGGAAAAGCGAGCCGACATCCGCAGCCTGCAGCATATGGGGGCTTCCAATCGCCTCGTAGCCCGTATCTTCCTCTACGAAGGCTGGCTCATCACCTTTATCGGCATCATCAGCGGAATGGTGGCGGGGCTGGTGCTCTGCCTCCTCCAGCAGCACTTTGGCTTGTTGCGACTGAGCAATGTGCCGGGTGCTTACATCATCGATGCCTACCCTGTGATCGTGAAATTTGTCGATCTGTTGGTGGTCTTCGTGGTGGTAAGCCTGATCGGAATCCTCACAGTGCTCTACCCGGTGAACAATCTGAAAAAACAACTGTCCGCTGTGAGTGGCCTTCTTTAAGTTATAAGATTAAGCAATAAGCTGTAAGCAATATGCTCATAGCTTGATAACCATACAAAGAAAAGAGAAACATAACATGAAAATTGCTGTTGTTGGAACTGGGTACGTGGGACTGGTCTCGGGTGCCTGCTTTGCCGAGATGGGGGTGGATGTGACCTGTGTTGATATTGACCGGAAAAAAATCGAAGGGCTGAATCAGGGAGTGATTCCAATCTACGAACCAGGACTCACCAGGATAGTAGCACGCAACAGCGATGCAGGCCGGCTTCACTTTACCACCGACCTGCCATCGATACTCAACCAGATGTCGATTGTATTTATCGCTGTGGGCACACCTTCCGACGAGAAAGGAAATGCCGATCTCTCCTATGTGATGAAAGTGGCCGAGACCATTGCCGACCACATTACCCAACCCCTGCTGATCGTCACCAAGAGCACCGTGCCGGTAGGCACCTCACACCGCGTCCGCGATCTTGTGCGGCGGCGACTCGATGAGAGAGGCCTGCATGAGCTTAACTTCGATGTGGCATCCAATCCCGAGTTCCTGAAGGAAGGTGCCGCCATCAATGACTTTATGAGTCCCGACCGAGTGGTTGTAGGCGTTGAGAGTGAACAGGCCAAGGATCTGATGACGAAGCTCTATCGTCCCTTCCTGTTGAATAACTTCCGGGTGATCTTCATGGATATCCTCTCCTCGGAGATGACCAAATATGCCTCAAATGCGATGCTGGCCACCCGCATCAGTTTTATGAACGATGTTGCCAACCTCTGCGAGCTGGTGGGGGCCGACGTGAACATGGTGCGACGGGGTATGGGCAGCGACTCCCGCATCGGACGCAGTTTCCTTTACCCCGGCTGCGGCTACGGCGGCAGTTGTTTCCCCAAGGACATCCGTGCACTGATCAGCGTGGCTGAAGGTGTTGGCTATGAGATGAAGCTGCTCAAGGCGGTGGAGGAGGTTAACAATCTGCAGAAGAATATCCTCTTTAAGAAGTTGACAAACCATTTCAGTGGAGAGCTAAAGGGACTGACGGTTGCCGTCTGGGGACTCTCCTTCAAGCCTGAGACCGATGATGTGCGCGATGCTCCCTCGCTCACTTTGATCCGCAGTCTGCTCGACGCCGGGGTAAATGTTCGTACCTATGATCCTGCGGCGATCAATGAAACCCGAAAGGTGTTGGGTGATGACGTCTATTATGCCAATGATATCTACGATGCAGCACTCGATGCCGATGCGTTGATCCTGCCCACCGAGTGGAAGGAGTTTCGTCTGCCCAACTGGGGGGTACTGAAGAAGATCATGCGGCGCCATGTGGTGATTGACGGACGCAACATCTACAATGGTGAGGAGCTGACTTCCCTTGGTTTTACCTATTATGGCATCGGACAGAAGTGAGACCTGCCCATTTGCATGGGGGTGATGTGGAAAGATTATTTCGAAAAAGCCAACGAATTGCTTTCAATCACCCCGCAAATTTGGTAATTTTGAATCCGAATTGTAGAAAGGAAGATTCGGGAAAATGGAACAAACAAGTCGTATAGGTTTTGACAACGAAAAATACCTACAGGAACAGAGCAAAGCCATCCTGGAAAGAGTCAATCAGTTTAGCGATAAACTATACCTTGAATTTGGAGGTAAAATCCTGTACGATTACCATGCGTCGCGCGTACTGCCAGGCTTTGCCCCTAATGTGAAAATCCGACTGCTTCAAAATCTGAAGGATCAGGTGGATGTCATCATGTGCGTTTTTGCCGGAGATATCGAAAGAAATAAGATCAGGGCCGATTTTGGGATCACCTATGATGTGGATGTTCTCAAAAGCATCGATGACCTGAAATGGTATGGGATTCATGTGGCAGCAGTGGTGATCACCCGTTTTGAAGGTCAGCCTGCCGCTACCGTGTTCAAGAACAAGCTTGAACTGAAAGGAATCAAGGTCTATCTGCACCATCCCACCAAAGGATATCCTAAGAATGTGGACCTGATTGTCAGCGATGAGGGGTATGGTGCCAACGAATACATTGAAACCACCAAGCCGATTGTCGTATTGACCGGACCCGGTCCGGGAAGCGGCAAACTGGCTACCGCACTGGGCAATCTGTACCACGACATCAAAAAGGGACTGAAGGCCGGATACGCCAAGTTTGAAACCTTTCCTGTCTGGGATCTGCCGGCCGATCATATGGTGAACATAGCCTACGAAGCAGCAACGGCCGACCTGAGAGATGTGAACATGATCGATACGCATCACCTCAAAGCCTATGGTGTGAAAGCAGTGAACTATAACCGTGACATTGAGGCTTTTGACCTGCTTAGGAAGATGCTGGAAAAAATTACAGGATCAACTTCCGTCTATTTGTCTCCCACCGATATGGGTGTGAACCGCATCAGTTCTGGAATCATCAACGACAAGGTATGTCAGGATGCAGCCTATCAGGAGATCATTCGCCGTCACCTGAGAAGTTTCGTGGAGTATGCCATGGGAAGAGCAGGAAAAGATACGGTGAACCGCAACACCGAGATCATGGACAAAGTGGGGGCGAAAGATGAAGACCGACTGGTAGTGGAACCGGCCCGCCAGGCAGCTAGAGATGCCGAGCATCATGGCATGGGATATGGCGGCATCTACTGTGGTGCTGCCATTCAACTGCACAACGGCACCATTGTCACGGGCAAGAACTCTTCGTTGTTACATGCATCATCCAGCATGATCCTCAATGCGACCAAACATCTGGCCGGCTTGCCCGACAGCATGATCCTTCTTCCGGAGAACATCATTGACTCGGTCACGCACCTGAAGCAAAATATATTAAACGGAAAAAACGTCAGCCTCGATGTGGAGGAGACATTGATTGCCCTCTCCATCAGTGCCATATCCAACCCTGCTGCGCAGATGGCTCTGCATAAGTTGACCGATTTGAACAACTGTGAGATGCATTCATCCCATATTCCTACTCCAGGAGATGAAGCGGGACTCCGAAAATTGAAAGTGAATTTCACCTGTGATCCTCTTTTTTCCAGTAAGCGGCTCTTCGTGAGTGAATAAGGTGAGCAGGTGATGTTGGAAGTGTGGCTCTTAAACAACAGCCTCTCCCTTTTTCCTGCCGATGAAACGAATCACAGCACTCTTCCCGTTGTGGTAGGTACCTTCCGAAAGATTGAGCTCCCTCTCTCTCAACTCAACTATCTCGAAGTGAGCGAAATCACCCTTTACATCCTCCACCGTCAAGAGCATTGAATGCTCTTTGGGACCACCCGCGTATGGGTTTGATGCCTGGTGTTGCCGGTGATTCTTACTGAATGCCTACAGGATTATGATCCCTCCCGGCCGTAAATGATCACTGAGCCTCCTGTGAATGGCGATTCTCTCCTCTTCGGGAAAATGCGTAAATATCAATGCGATGACATCGAATAGTTCCTTTTCATAATCCATTTCGTGCAATTCTCCCACCTTGTAATCGATCTGCACTCCCTGCTGATGCGCAAGCTGCAACGCTTTGTTCTTTCCTTCCCTGCTGATATCGAACGCCGAGACCTCCCATCCCTGCTTGGCAGCGTAGACCGCATTGCGCCCTTCACCTTCCCCTGCGAACAGGATCCGACCTGTGGGAAGGATTGCCAGTTGTTCCTTCAAATAGAGATTGGGTTCCACGCCATAGATATATTCACTACCGGCATACCGTTCATCCCATATATTGGCTGCATTCTGCTTTTTATATTTCATTTTTCCTGCGGATTGAAGTGTTATGTTTCATTCGAGATACAATGAATTGCCTACCCTTATGATTTTTTGAAGCCGTTTTTTGAAACAATTATGGGAAGTATTTGTTTTGAGTTTGTTATATTTGCATTCCCAAAGGGAAAAAATGGAAAAAATTGGATGAAAAAAGGAGT
>Ga0123335_1008932_pt1 | contig 10546 bp, 10 predicted proteins | sample BiotimSIPDNA_2_FD_89707 | JGI IMG/M metagenome (GOLD analysis project Ga0123335, IMG submission 89707) | Anaerobic biogas reactor microbial communites from Washington, USA - Biogas_R2 time_0 SIP DNA | ecosystem: Engineered > Bioreactor > Anaerobic > Unclassified | place: Washington, USA... | reverse complement strand
TTAGCTCTCCACGCATTCGAAAAGCATCTGGAACGAGTATTGTAATAGAGGTATCGGATATTATTTTTCCGTTTTTTAAAAAACCTCGCCAAAAAGTACCTGATTCTTCAAATCCTAAATAAGAGGCAACGACACCTCCCCTAACTTCTCCTTGAATCTCAATATTTCCATTGACAATAACAAGGCCTCGTAATTTTACAGCTTCTTTGATTGAAACGCTTTGTCCTGGTAAAGAAGAATCCCAATGGTCTCCTAAATATAATACAAGAGCTTCTCCTTCAAATCGAATCATATTGATATGTCCAACATACTCAACAGGGCCTTTTTTTTGGCCGAGTAATGTATAAACAGTCTTTTCAATTTGTTTTTTTTCCAAATTGATGGTGATTGTGTCTCTCGCTAGTACTTCGCCAGAAATTAGGGCTTCTTCTTCTAATTGGATTGTATTTGCTGTAAGTAATGCTTTTTTTAAGTTGCTACGGCCACGTACAATTATTTTTTCTGCAAATAATCGACAGCTTATACAATTTGCATCTCCCTGTATAACGATACTTTTACAATAGTAGTCTCCGCTCAATACATCCTTAGCATCAAACAAGCACTTATTTTTTGGGATGTTTCTTTTTGCATTTATAAAATTTCTCGTATTTTCTGGGTAAAAGGCGATGGAATCCCATAAAGGATTGTTCTCCCCTATGGTATCCCCTTTAAAAGTCGCTAAAGAAGTCGCAGGCATTTTATAATGGGTGCTTTTTTCTACTCGTGGATGATGCATAGCGACGTTTCCATCAATGGACGCTTTTCCAGCTAGGGCTATTGATGCGCTTGGATCTAATAAAGTGAATGCTTGCTTATTTTTTAATAAATACCCGATTCTAAAAACTAGGGAGTCTTCTGGCTTATTAGATTTTACTTTTGCTATGCCAAAGGAGCCCTCTTGTTCTACTGCCACAGAAAAAACAACAGCGGAATCCGATGAAGCATGCTTCAATTCTGAAGTGCGCCAAGGTTCTTTTGATTGTTTTATTTTTTTGCTAGTATACTCTATGCCGCTTAATATTGAAAATTCTGCCTGTGTTTTTTGATACCGACGCCATTCTTCATTCTTTTCTGTTAATACCATTTGATAAAAAGAATTAGCTAAAAAACCGAGGATTAATAAAATACCCAACACTAAAGGAATCACTATTCCCTTTTTATTTTCTGATTTCAAATAAAACACCAGCATATTCTATGGTGACCGATTCGCTTGTAATGCTTTTAATTTTTACAGACCAGATTTCTTGATCTACTCGAACAACAGAAGTTGATCCTTTATATCGTAATATGGCGACTGGACGATCTCCAGGTAAAATGGCGTCTAAGGTAATTGCTGGTTTTGCAACGATAGGTTTTTCTGGTTTTGTATTTTCAACAACAGCAACTGTTGGCTTTGTATTTTTTATTGTCGGTCGATATATCGAAGGTATCGAAAAAGGATTTTTTAATTCTTTGGGTGGTGCTTTTTGTTTTTTACTTAAACGAGTGATATCTTCTATAGACATGGTTGCCACCGTATTTTCAATTAACGGTTTAGAGCTTGGCAGTTTTTCTGTCATTCGAAAAATAAAAACGCCCCAAAAGACTAAACCAAACATTAATAATAAAGCAATCCATCGATTCATGGTAATGGCTCCCGCACAAATACTGATAATTCAACTGATGCTTTGGCTCGTCCAGTGTCTTCTCGCTCCATACGAATAGTGGATACCTTTATGCATAAATCACTATTTTCTACATCTGTTAAAAAGCGATGGATTTTTGGAAACTCTCCTAAAGCCTGAAATACAACAGGGTATTCTGGGCTATGTGTTTTTGACTCTGGTTCTTGAGTCGAAAGATCTAATAAAACAAGTTGGTGTTGCTGCGATAAATCTAAAAGTAATTTCAATATATCGGAAGCCGATTTATTCGTCCCTAAAAAAGCATCCATTTGTTTTAAGGTGACTCGATATTCTTCAAGTAAAGAATCCGTCACTACGTGATTTTCACCTACTTGATGAAGAACCTTCATTTCATTTACGGTTTCAAAAAAGCGAACTCCCACTGAATTTGCTAAAGGCAGCAAGGCTTTAATAAAAAAGAAGACAAATACAATGACAACGGCTATAGAAGAGAGGATATACCGATAACGCGAAATCATAAAGCCTCCTCTGCAACAAGGTCAAAACGAACGACGGCCTTTTTCTTCCAACTTGTTTTTTCAGTAGTCTTTAAGCGTACTCGAGTGAATATAGAAGATTTTTCGAGCCTAGAAAGATAGAGGGAAACCTCCTCTTCTTGAGAAGCATAGCCTTGTATAGAAATTCGGTTCCCTTGTATTTCTATCTGAGAAAGCCACATGTTGTCTGGTAAAGTTGAAACTAGTTCTGTTAAAGAAGAAGAATGACGTGTTCTTTGCATTAATAAAGACTCTAGTTGTATTCTATCTTTTTCAAGTTTCTGAGTAATCAAAGCCATTTCTTTTCTAGCTTCTATTTTCTTTTCTAATTCTAATTTATCTTTTTGAGTATAAAAACTATAGACATTCATTAATAGCCAAAGAATAACTACTAGAGCTAATGACGCTAAAGAAAATAAGCCGAAACTCTTTAGTATCTTACGAAACCAATCGATTTCACGTAAACGCCCCATAGAAGACTTCTCCATTTTTTGCATCCAAGCATCTTCTGCAAGTCGTTTTAAAATGTCCTCTTGTAAAGAAATGGAGTTTACTTTTTTATTAATCTTTGCAGAAACCGTTGTAGCATCTAGTATCTCATTTTCTATTAAAGAAATCGAATAATCATTAGATAGTGGGTAACGATTGGTATAAAATTGATTTAAAAATACATCCAACCGATTTGCATCTTCTAAAAAACGATGACAAGATAAAAAGGCTCCATTATTAAAAACCCATATTTCAAAAAATGTTTTTGTCACCCGAATAAAAATCTGTCCATTTTCTTTTTTATCTAAAGGAAAATAGCTCGCATATAAAAAAGCCGCTGGAACAACACTTATAGGAATAAATCCTTGTTGTTTTATTTCATTCATCAAATCATCATATCGTCTTTTTCCACATATCGCTACCGCATTTTCACTCAAGCTTTCTATTACTTGTAATTCAGAAACAGAAATCCCTGGTAAAAAATTGGCTTCATTTGGGCTAGATTGAATTTGATGATACTCTTCTAGAGATAAAAAACGATAAGGTATTGAATCTTCAGCCACCAAAACGCCATCTAAAGAAGACCCATGTAAAATAAGGTATTGGAAACATTCTTCTAAGGTGCCTTCAAAGTAATCCAGCTTTTCTATTGACTTCCCGTTCTTCAGCCATCGAATTAATCGAGTTCCAGAAGTAGAAATTTCTATGGTCCACCAAAAATTGCCTAAACACAGGTTTAAATAATTCATTTCTTTATTTCACTATTTTTCTCAATCTCTTTTTCAATATCAACACTTCCCTCACTACCATAATAAATAGAAGGCGTGACAAAAATGAGCAATTGACTTCGACTCACAACATGTTCTACATTACGGAACAACCAACCAATTATTGGAATAGAACCTAAAAAAGGAACTTGTTTGAAAACATCCGTTTCGGACTCTTTAACCATGCCGCCTAATACAATGGTTTCTCCATTTCTTAAGCGAACAGATGATTTTACGTAGCGTTTATTTAATGTAGGCATTTCTGAAGAGTTAAATGATTTTTCGGGTTCAGAAAAATCAGGTACTATTTCACAAGTAATCTCCCCTTCGCCAGTAACATACGGTGTAACTGTGATATTGGAATTGGCTTCTACTTTTTCAAATCGTTGTGTTGTTTTAGCGGTGAGCGCATCTCCCTGATTGTAATCCACTTCTGTCGTTAACATATAATATTGAGTTTGCCCAATAGTGAGAACAGCCGTTTCTCCATTAAGAGTGGCTATTTGCGATCTCGCTTTTACATTTAATATTTTTTCTTGTTCTAAAGCATGAACCTTGGCTATAAAATTTTTAGGTAAAGAAATAACATCTCCTAAACCGATTTTACTTAAACCACTTTGGAGTTGATCTCGATTAAAAACAGATTCCACAGCAGGGAAAATGGTTTCGGAACTCTGCACCTTTGATGCATCCCCTAATAATAAGTCCAACCCATAGCTACGCCCTTTTTCCATATCGATATCAACAACCAATACTTCAATCAAAATTTGAGGTACAGGTAAATCTATTTTTTCAACATATTGAGAAATGGCATCTAAAACATCATACGTTCCTGTTGCAATCAAAGCATTTTGTGAGCGAACCACTTGAATTTGAATCGATTTAGTAAGGGTCGAAGGCAATAATTTGATTACATCTTCTGCACGTAAATGCTTTAAGCGAATTAGCAAAGAATTGTCTGCTGTTTGCATTTCATGTGGGCCAATAAAATAAACACCATTTCGTTCCCAAAAAGTATAAGAGGTTCCCTTAAATAAGAATTTTAAAACATCCCGGATGGAAACACTATCCATTCTTGCAGTCGCTTGCCCTTCTAATTTTCCATAAACAACCGTATTCATTTTAGCTTGAGCAAAAATTTCTCCTATTAATAGAGCTAAAGGAGCATCTAATGCTTCGACCATCATTAAAGAATCTTTATATAACTTGACTCTAAATTTTCCACCTTTGTTGCCACCCGCATTATCGCCTTTGGCACCACCAAAATCCCACGAAGGCCTTGCTAATGTGAATAAGCCCTTTTCTTCTCTTAATTCTAAACCTTGCCCATCGGCAATAAGCTTCATGGCTTGATCAAAAGGCAATGACTTTAAGAAAACATTGACTTCTGCATTTATTCCTGGTTCAATAATGACATTTTGATTTGTTTTTTCAATAATACTACGCACTAATTTTTCTAAAGGTGCTTTTTCAACATCCACACTTAAAAGATTTTTTTCCCAAATAATTTCAAAACGTAATTCTTTAGGTTTAGGAGGTGGTGGTGGAGCCTTTGGAAGTGGTTTACGTACGGAAATGACACCATGATCTACAGAATAGATATAACCATTTCGAGATAATAAAATCTGTAAAGCATCTTTTAATTTTTGCTTATTAAAATTAACGGTGACAGGTCCTTTTACTTCTGGATCTAGAAATAAATTCAAATCATATTGTACTGCTAAACCTTGAAGAAGATCTCTAATTTCAGTGTCTTTTACATTCAAACTAGAAATCATCAATGAATCAGAAATCGGTAAATCCTGAAGAACATCTTCAGCATAAACTGCAATTGCTGTACAGAAAATAAATAAGGTTATTTTTATCTTATTCACGAACATTTTTTAATCTCCCATGGCCTCAGCAAGAACTTCTGCTTCAGTGGTCCAACCTTTTAAAATTTTATCATGACCATCTTCTGCTAATGTGGTCATTCCTTCTGTTTTTGCAATTTCTTTGATTTCTCTTAAAGAGCACCCAGAATGAATTTTTTCTCGTATTTGCTCTGTCATTGGCATCATTTCATATATCCCTAAACGCCCTCTAAAGCCAGTTCCCCCGCAAAACAAACACTTTTTTTGTTCTGCTGGATTCCCTTTACAATGGCTACAAATACGCCTTACAAGACGTTGAGCCATAATCATATTTAGTGATGAGGCGACTAAAAATGGTTCTATTCCCATATCAATTAATCGAACAATCGCCGAAGGAGCATCATTTGTGTGTAATGTGGAAAAGACTAAATGCCCTGTTAATGAAGCTCGAATAGCTAATTCAGCTGTTTCTGAATCTCGTATTTCTCCAACCATAATGACATCTGGATCTTGCCTTAATAACGTTCTTAATGCAGAGGCAAAAGTAAGATCAATTTTGGGATTTACTGCCGTTTGAATAATGCCTGGGATTTTATATTCAATAGGTTCTTCTATTGTTGAAATATTAATTTCTGAAGAACGAATCATTTGTAATAAAGTATAAAGAGTCGTAGTTTTTCCAGATCCCGTGGGCCCAGTAATCAATATCATTCCATAAGGTTTTTTTATTTCTTTCTCTGCCAATTGAATATGCTTAGGCAACATTCCTAATGCCGATAAATCATGTATTACGCTACCCTTATCTAACAATCGCAATACTATTTTTTGACCATAGTCTGTAGGTAAAGCTGAAACACGAATATCCACTTCTCGACTGCCGTCATTAAAATGGATTCGCCCATCTTGAGGTCGCCGACGCTCTGCAATATCCATTCGAGACATGATTTTAATCCTAGAAATAACTTCTGCAATTAGCCGAACAGATAGTTTTCTTACGATGACTAAAACACCATCTTTTCTAAAACGGACTAATAGTTCTCGTTCTCCAGGTTCAAAATGAATATCCGAAATTCCGCCATGCATGGCTTCAGAAATAATCTCGTCAACTAATCGAACAACTGGGGATTGCTGCGAAGTTGTATTAATAAATCCTTTAGCATTTGTTGAAGTCATTGTATGGCAATAGGCATCAATCCATTCTAAAATCCGTTCCGATGTGGATTGAAATGGTTGAATCCAACACCCTGTAATGGCCTGCAAATCAGCCATTAAATCAAAATCATCAGAATCAGAAAAGGCAACTGAAAGAACATGATCTTCTTCATTTAAGCTAAAAGGAAAAAGAAAATAACGTTGCATTATTTCTAAAGGGATTAGCCTTAAGCAAGCGGAACTTGGAGCCGATTCTAACTCTAATAACATTATTCAGATACCGAAGGTTTTAATACTACTTTTAGTGCACAAAGTACTTCTGAAGCATCTGATGTATCTAAAACGGTATGAACCGTATCTGTGGATACATAACCCGCAGCCGTGATTGCAAATAAATTCTGATTAGAGGGTAAAGAATCTAAAAAGGCCCTTCCAGTAGAACTAGTTTTCGCACTTTTTTCAAAATTACTTCCAGAACGGACAGAAACCGTTGCCCCTTCTATTGGTTCTGCATCAACGGAACTCATTACATTCACTGTATAGGAGTATATTTTTTTTTCTACAGAAGATGATCCTACAGGGAGCAATGCAATATTCAATGTTCTTAAAACGACATCTAATGAAGTGTCTGTTACACTGACAACGTCTACTGTATCTGAAGGCTCATAATCTTCCATCGTAATGATAAACTGATTGACATAACTTTCTATCGAAGGAAAAGTCACTCTGCCATTTTCGTTCGTAGATAAAGAAGTTGTAATTAGCTTTTCATCTGTCATTTCAACAGAGGCGTTATTAAGAGCCTCCCCTGTATTCCCATCTCGCACTAATACAGTATACCTTACGGGAATACGCTCCGATGAGGCTTCTTGAAGACATCCCATCAAAAAAAAGCTTACAAGGAGAAAAACAATCCCACTTAAATGAATATAACGACTCATCGAATAGCTCCATAACTCAACTAAATGCAAAAGATAGCAAGAAATAAAACAATCATAATCTCATCAGAGAAAAAAGCTCTTTGAAAACAAAGAGTATCGTTATTTTTGAAAAAACACTTTATTAATAACTATATAGATGGACTATATCCCCCCTAAACTTTCTTAAATCTTCTAAAAGCTAACGCAGAAAATAGTATAAAAGCAAGGATCGAAATGGTAAAAGAAATGATAGGGATGCTTAATCCGCTTAGATATTCTTTGGCGCCCCATTGTACGAGTATAAAGAGCGGGAAAATAATGATGATAGAACTTTGTGTTGCCGAGCGTACTGTTTTTGCTCGAAGAGAAATTAATAGTGAAAAGCCATTGACTAAAAGGCAAGCAGAAATAGCAGCTAAAAGGGTTTTTAAATAGATGGAAAATGTAATGCTCTCTACAAACAGAAAGAAAATGGTTTGTATTGCAATAGCGAAAAATAAAGGGAAAGGGATTACGGCTAAAAACTTGCCAAAAAATAATTCTTTTGCGGTCACTGGAGCAAGTAACAGTAATTCTAATGAATTGCGTTCTCTTTCTCCAGCAAAGCTATCTGCTGTGAGTGGCGAAGCCATTGGTGCCATCATAACGCCTAGCAAGAGCATGATATAGCCCTGAATATCCTCGCTCCCAAAGGCGTCTCCTTGGTTTGAAAATACAATCCACTGAGTCACTATTAATAAAAGAGGAGGGAACAAGAAGGGCACCCAAAAGCGAGGTTCTCTAAAAATCAGACGCCATTCATGTCGAGCGATAGTCCAAATCATTTTTTATTTATACTGGCAAAGATAGCCACAATCTTCTAGTACTTTTAATTTAAAAGATTCATTCGCAGCCACTTCAAAAGATGATCCTTCTGGATAAGGCACAAAATCAGTTTCGTTAGGTAGTTGAATAAACCATTTTCCGCTTACTAATGTCATGACTTCAATGCAAGAGGTCTTAAATTCATATTCGCCAGCGACCATGACTCCAACGGAGAATTTGCCAAAACTGTTAGAAAAGCTGAGAGAGGTGACTTTGCCTTCAAAATATTTATTCACAGGTATCATAGAAATCTCCTATTCAGATTGATTAATAAAAATAGTCTTTTTAAATTCTTGATTTTTCAATAAAACGATCAAGAGCATCTTTTTGCCTTAGTGCATCTTGAAAGCCCAATTCATAAAGCTTTTCTAATTTAGCCCCACTTCTCTCTAATCGTGAAATGGAAATATTCTTTGAAGGCCGAAAAACAAATGCTTTTTTCTCTTGAGCTTGTTTTTGAACATAATCTAACGTTTCGTTATAGACGAGATGCCTTTCTGCAGAAGCATGTATAAAACGAGGATAATCCTTATATTTTTTTTGGATTAGCGAAAAGAAACTGACTGGCTTTTTACGGTAAGTGCTTGGACGTGTTAAAACGACGATATTGTGATCGAAGCCTTGCTTTTCCATAAAACGAATAGGGATGCTATCGCTTACGCCGCCATCTAAATACTTTTTCCCGTCTATTTCTACAATTTTAGAAAGTAATGGTAAAGAGGCAGATGCTCTTAAATAATCCATTTGTTTTTTTAAGTCTGTCATTGGAATGTATTTTGCTTCACCTGTTTCAAGATCAGTACATACGACATAAAAAGGAATTTTGGATTGGGCAAATGTTTCATAATCAAATGGATCGATTTCATTTGGAAGAGCATCATAACAGAAGTCTTTGCCAAAAAAATCACCTGTCTTAAAAAATGATCTAAAGCTCATAAACTTAGGGTTTCTCGCATGAATCACATCAATACGATAATTTCTTTTATATTGCTTAGATATGAAGTTACAGGCATGGGTGGCTCCTGCCGATACCCCAACAACGCCATCGACTTCTATTTTATTTTGCATAAAACAATCAAGAACACCTGCGGTATAAGCGCCCCTCATTCCACCGCCTTCAAGAACTAATCCTAGTGAACTCATAAAACCTTCTCTCATCAATAAAAATCAATTATTCTTAATAGTCAAAAAATAGAAGTTTTTTGAGCCTTTAGTGGAGAATAAAAACAAGAACTCCATTAAAATAGGGATTTCTTATATTTAATTTTTTTCTAATTTTTGTCTTACTATGAGCGAAGAATCTTTATCTATATCTAATAAGCTTGCACAGACTGCAAAAACCCCTAAATACCGTGGTGCTATCTTTCAAATTGAAGCCGATGAAAAGGGCCTTGCTCTTATAGATATTAAAGAATCAAGTCTTAAAGTTTATTTAATGGTAGACCCCGATTCGGATATTATTTTAGAGACTCGCTTTTTCACTTATGGTGGCCCTATTTTTACAGCCCTCGCCGATACGTTTTGTTCTTTAATTCAAAATAAAACGGTGGAAGAGGCTTCTAGTATAAAGATCTCAGAAATTGAAAGCTTACTCAGAGATACTCCCCATACAAAAGCTCTACCAGAAGATGCTGTAGAACTCGAGTTACTACAAAAGTTGATTCTAAATATTAAAGAAGTGTATCCTGAAAAGAAAAACGTGGCTCTGGCCGCTCGTGAAGCGATGGAAACCATTAAGTATAAAACGCAAACAGTCGAAGGCCGTGCCGAAGCCGATGCCGAATGGAATGTTTTTACTCATGAAGAAAAACTTCAAAAAATTGAAGATTGCCTTCATGAATATGTTCGCGACACGCTTCGCATGGACGGCGGTGATTTAGAAGTGCTTGCTTTAACTAAAGACAATCGCCTTCAAATTCGATTCCAAGGAGCTTGTGCTGGTTGTGGTTCTGCTATGGGTGGAACGCTCTTCTACATTGAAGACCAATTAAAAAACAATGTATATTACAATATTGTGGTAGAGCCTGAAGATCCTTTTGCCTCTTACCCGCCTCTTACTGATGAAGAGATGCCTAAAACTTTAACGCCTTAATTTGTTATGAATGAAAATTATAAATACGGGTTTGTGACAGACATTGAAAATGATGCTTTTGAAAAAGGCCTTTCTGAAGACGTTATTCGACGAGCCTCTAAGCTTAAAAACGAACCTGCTTTTTTATTGGATTTTCGCTTAAAATCTTACGAGAGACTTTTGAAAATGACTCCCCCTACTTGGGGCGAACTCCATTTTCCTCCTGTCGA
>Ga0123335_1008931_pt1 | contig 10546 bp, 10 predicted proteins | sample BiotimSIPDNA_2_FD_89707 | JGI IMG/M metagenome (GOLD analysis project Ga0123335, IMG submission 89707) | Anaerobic biogas reactor microbial communites from Washington, USA - Biogas_R2 time_0 SIP DNA | ecosystem: Engineered > Bioreactor > Anaerobic > Unclassified | place: Washington, USA... | reverse complement strand
CAAGCGCCAAAGGGACTGTTGAAGCTGAACATCCGGGGGCTCAGTTCTTCGATGGAGATGCCGCAGTCCGGGCAGGCGTAGTTCTGGGAAAAGAGAAGGCTGCCCTGGTCAAATAAATCCACCAGCACCAATCCGCCTCCCTCATGGGCAGCGGTCTCCATGCTGTCCGCCAGGCGTTTGCGAAAATCGCTTCCGCTTTTTAAAACCAGGCGATCAATCACCAACTCGATGGAGTGCTTTTTCTTTTTGTCCAGGCTGGGCAGTTCGTCCAGCTCATACATTTTCCCATCGATGCGCACGCGCACATATCCTCGCTTGGCGGCGTCTTCCATGAGTTTGGTGTGCTCGCCTTTGCGCTCCCGCACGATGGGGGAGAGCACTTGGAGCCGGGTGCCCTCGGGAAGAGTGGTGACTTGATCCACCATCTGATCGATGGTCTGCTGCTTGATCTCCTTGCCGCATTGGGGGCAATGGGGGATTCCGATGCGGGCGTAGAGCAAGCGCAGGTAGTCGTATACCTCTGTCACGGTGCCCACAGTGGAACGGGGATTACGGGTGGTGGTTCGCTGGTCAATGGAAATGGCCGGAGACAGACCTTCAATGGAGTCGATGTCCGGCTTTTCCATCTGTCCCAGAAACTGGCGGGCGTAGGAACTCAGAGATTCAACATAGCGACGCTGGCCTTCGGCATAGATGGTGTCAAAGGCCAGGCTGGTTTTTCCGGAGCCGCTGAGGCCGGTGAATACCACCAGCTTGTTGCGTGGAATTTCAAGGGTGATGTTCTTCAGATTATGTTCCCGTGCTCCGCGGACAATGAGTTTATCGTGCAAAAGGGTTACACCTCGATCAATTCGTATGCGGTGGTGCCCAAGCCGATCTTTTCGGCATGCTGGACTCCTATCCGCCAGTCAGTGGTGGGATGGGTATCGTGGAACAAGTCTCCGGTATGGGGGCGGCCGTCCAAACAGGTGCCTGGCAGACGCTCCATCTTGTTGCAGGCATCGGCGCAGGCCTGATCCAAGGCTACGGGGTCAAACCCGGCAAAGATGCCCACATCTGCAATCAGAGGGGCATCGTTCTCCGGGTGGCAGTCGCAGTAAGGGGACAGGTCCATCACAAAGGAGATGTGGAAATGCGGACGGTTCTGAACAACCGCCAGAGCGTACTCGGAGATCTTCTTGTTCAGAGCGTCAAAGGAGCTTCCCGGGCCGCCAATAGCAGCCATGTCCCTGCAAACTCCTACGCAGCGGCCGCAGCCCACACATTTTTCATGGTCGATAAAAGCCTTGCGGCGCTTCTTTTCACCATGAAAGGAGATGGCTCCGTGAGCGCATTGAGAGGCGCACTTGCCGCAGCCGATGCAGGCATCCTCATTTACGGCAGGTTTGCCGTCGTTGTGCATGACGCGCTTGCCTGCCGTAGAGCCACAGCCCATTCCCAGGTTTTTCAGCACACCGCCGATGCCGGTGCATTCATGTGCCTTGAAGTGCGTCATGGAGATGACAGCCTCCGCGTCCATAATAGCCCGGCCGATTAGTGCCTCCTGAAGCAGTTCCCCCTCAATGGGCACGGCTACGTGGTCGTTTCCCACCAGGCCGTCGCCGATGATGACGTGGCAACCGGTCTGCAGAGGGGAAAAGCCGTTGAGATATGCCGTTTCCAGATGCTCCAGGGCATTGCGGCGGGTACCCACATACAGGGTGTTGCAGTCCGTGAGAAAGGGCATCGCACCCATTTCCTTCAGAGCGTCCACCACCACTTTGGCATAATTGGGTCGCAGGTAAGCCAAATTGCCCAGCTCCCCAAAGTGGATCTTCACGGCAGTAAATTTGCCCTGTAGATCCATATCCATCATGCCCGCCCTTTCCAGAAGCTTGCAAAGCTTCTGCGGCAGGCTTCTGTCACCGGTGGCTCTGAGATTGGTAAAATAAATCTTTGCCTTTTCCATAGGGATTCCTCCTGGATTGCCAGGGGAACCGATTTTGCTGGCGTCATGCGCCTCGTGCATTGGGTTCCCGGCTTACTTGTGGCATTCCTTCTTATCATAGCATAGCATATGGGCCCTTACAAGATCGGGATACATGTGCCGATTGAGCGGTACATATCCTAGAGGCGTGGCATGTTGCCGATGGAAAAGGAGGAGGGACATGGGGGGATTGCGATATTTTGCCGGGGGGAATACGGCGGAGGGATTTCACTCCTGCTTCGGGCATATTTTGCCGGAGCCTGAGCAAAAGCGGATGTTTTACGTCAAGGGAGGGCCAGGCGTAGGCAAGAGTAGCCTGATGAAGCGGGTGGCCGCCGCCCTGGAGGAGGCGGGGCATGAGGTGGAGTATTTTCATTGCGCCTCCGATGCGGAAAGCCTTGACGGGATCAGCGCTCCCGCCCTGGGGGCAGCCATGGTGGACGGTACTGCGCCCCATGTGTACGATCCGGTAATTCCCGGTGCCAGAGACACCCTGCTGTCGTTGGGAGACTTTTTGGATGAAAAGGCGCTTAAGCCCAAGTTGGGGGAAATACGGGCACTGCAGCAGGAGATATCAGGCAAGTTTACCCGCAGTTTCCACTATTTGGGGGCGGCCGCCGGCGTGCGCCGGGCTGCGCGAAGGGGAGGAGATGGGCTCGGGAAGATCGCGCATCTGTGCAAGGAGCTGACGGATCAGTACCTGCCCCTGAGGGGAGGCAGGGGGAAACTGAGGCTCCTGTTCACCGCTGCTTTTACCCCAAAGGGCCCCATCAGCTTTCTGCCCACCTGGGCGGCGGATACGGCCGTGGTCATTGAATGCCCCTTTGGGCAGATCGCGGACGGGCTGTTACGCGCTTTGGGGGAGAGCGCCATGAATCGAGGTTTGGATCTGGTGGCCTTGCTGGACCCCCTGGAGCCAGGTTACTGGCAGCACCTCTACCTTCCGGCCCACTCGCTTCTTTTTACCACAGGGGAACGGCTGGGAGCCGCTCAAACCATTTCATCTGACAGGTACCTGGAGCTCAAGGAGATTCCTGAAAGGGAACAGAACTTTGATCGAAATGCCTATGAGCTGCTGATCCAGCGGGCTGTGGAACAGTTGAAAGCTGCCAAGGCCATGCATGACGAGTTGGAAAGCTACTACATTCCCCAGATGGACTTCCTCAAGTGGGAGGAACTGCTGGCGCGGGTAAAAATGGAAATGGGATTATAGGCGGTAGTGGGTTCAGGGGTGAAACTCCCGGATTATTGCTTAATAAAGCGTTCCAGTTCTGATGGCAGTGGACTTTCCAGTCTGACGGTTTCGCCGGTTATGGGGTGAGTAAGTTCCAGACGGTGACTGTGCAGTGCAAAGCGCCCGGGGAGTGCCGCATCCTCCTGGCCGTACAGGAAATCCCCCAGGACGGGGCAGCCCAACCAGGAGAGGTGGACGCGAATCTGATGGGTGCGGCCTGTGGAGAGCCGAAGCAGCAGAAGGCTCCGGCCATGGGCAGTCTTTAGCAGCCGGTAGTGAGTCAGGGCAGGTTTGCCGCTGCCTGATACCATTCGGCGTACGGTAGCTCCGTCGGCCTTGGCAATGGGCTCACAGATTTCACCTCTCTCCTGGGGAGGAACGCCTTGGCATACAGCCAGGTATTCCCGCAGGAAGCCTCCGGTATGCAACATCCCCTGGAGACGTTGCTGTACATGGGGGTTGAGGGCCACTGCCATCAGTCCGCTTGTGCCCTTGTCCAGACGATTTACCGGATGGTACACAAAACCAGGCGGGCGGCCCAGGTAGCTAAAGAGGGCGTTCTCAAGCGTGCGGCCCTCCCCCTGACGAGAGGCCACAGAAGGCAGGGGTGCGGGTTTGTCCACAATCAGCAGGCCTTCCCGATGGTAAGGCACAAGGAGAGGCAGTTCATAGGGAAGAATGGGCTGGGTTTGAATTTCCGGTATCCGGATCACCAAGGTCTGCCCCGTCCGTACCCTTGCGTCCGCATGGACTGCAAACCCGTCCAGCAACAGTTCTCCCTGGAACTTGGCCCGCTTGAACTGGCTGTAGCTCATGGCCAGGGGACCCAGGGCAAGTTTCCGCAGAAGATATCCGTCCCAGGAGGGCTGGACCACCAGTGATAGTTCCGTGATGCCCCCTCCCTCCCAGTCAGCGAATTACAGCGGGTTTATGATAGCACATATGTTCCCCTATTGCAAGGGCGATTTTAAGCCGGCGGTTTACAAACGGCCGGCTCCATGCTATCATAGGGCCATCGCAGCCTTTGGTGGATGTCATGAAGGCATCTTCCCCTTATGAAAAGGGGCGGAGGGCGCAAAATGACACCCATGAAAGGAAGATAGAAATATGAAAAAAGCGGATACGCTCCGCCTGACCCTGGCCGCATTGTTTGTGGCCTTGGGCTTGGTATTGCCCTTTTTAACCGGGCAAATCCCCGAAATTGGCAGTATGCTGCTGCCCATGCATCTGCCTGCACTGCTGTGCGGCTTTGTATGTGGATGGCCCTGCGGTCTGGCGGTGGGCTTTGTGATGCCGCTGCTGCGCAGTTTGATCTTTGGCATGCCACCTTTGATGCCCACGGCCATTGCCATGGCTTTTGAGCTGGGGGCCTATGGAGCGTTGGCTGGTTTTCTGTACGAAAGGCTGCCAAAGAAGCAGACCCGTGTGTTTATGTCTCTGATTGGGGCCATGGTGGTGGGCCGCATCATATGGGGCCTGGTGAGTTGGGCTTTGGCAGCCTTGTTCCTGCCCAATGCCTTTACCTTGCCAATGTTTTTTGCCGGTGCTTTCGTGAAAGCCTGGCCGGGAATCGCGGCTCAAATCATTGCAGTGCCTCTGATTGTGATGGCTCTGGAGAAGGCAAGGCTGATTCCCCTGAACGTATGCAAAAGTACCAATGGGTAAAGAGTGAAGATGTACCGTACGATACTGAAAACTCTTTTGGGGGAGACCCCATGCATGGAGCCTGTTGACGCAGTCAAACTCGTATACCAAAGTGAGTTTGGCTGCGGCCATTTGCTTGCCTTGGAGGAGGACTGCATAGCACGGATTGAAGCAGAGCTAAAGGAGAGCACATCCCAAGAAGAGGAACGTCCTTTCACAGAGATCGGGAGTGGATTGTGCCGCCTGAACCTGAGATGCCCACGGGTACGAAACCTGTCACCCAGGCTGATTGCCCGCATGATGATCCATACTGCCCAAGAAACCCAAGGCAACCTTGCATCTTTCCTAAAGAAGCTGGACCTGCTTCGGGCCCTGTGTGAGGAGGGAACGCTGCCCTTTTCTCCTGACCAGTTGGAGAGCTATCTGTGTGATTACGCTGGGAGGGGCTACCCTCCCGTGAGTCATAGCCCTCGGTACCGGGCGGCCTATGCCCCCGCCTACCGGGTGATATGCCGTCTGTATGGCATCAGCCTGCAGGTTGCCGAGGCTGTGGAGCAAAGGCTTCTTCAGAAGGGACGTGTTTTGCTGGTCCTGGACGGGGATTGCGGGGCTGGAAAATCCACCCTTGCCAAAGCGCTGGCCCCCCTCTGGGATGCCTCCATCATTGCCATGGATGATTTCTTTCTGCCACCGGCGCGTAAAACCTCCGAGCGTTTGGCAACTCCCGGGGGCAATGTCGATCACGAGCGCTTCAGGGCCGATGTTCTGGAGGGGCTTCTGGCCTGGCAGGAAGGGCTATCCCATGAGCCTTATACCTATCAGGCCATGGATTGGCATAAGGGCGTCTGCTTCTCCCGGGAAGTTCGGCCTTCTTCCGTTGTGTTGATTGAGGGAAGCTACAGCCAACATCCCGTCTTTGAGGACGCTTATGATAGACTCCGGCCTGTGAAAGTATTCCTTTCCGTAAGCCGCCAAGAGCAACTGCGACGCCTTAAGGCCCGAAACCCCGCTCTGTTCTCCCGCTTTCAGACGGAATGGATTCCCCTTGAAAAAGACTACTTTCGGGCATATGATATACCTGAAAAGTCAGACATCACCCTTTCTACAGAGGAGGCATGGCAATGAGGGTAGTTGTCATTGACGGCCAGGGAGGCGGCGTGGGCAAATGCCTTGTGCAGGCCTTGAAGGCTGCCTTGCCCCGGCAGGAGGTGCTGGCTTTGGGAACCAACGCGGCGGCCACTGCTGCCATGCTCAAGGCCGGGGCAGATATGGGGGCCACAGGGGAGAATGCCATCTGCTACCAATGCCAGAGAGCGGATATTATCCTGGGGGTCGTAGGTATATTGCAGGCGCATTCCATGCTGGGAGAAATCTCCCCGGCCATGGCGGCGGCGGTCAGTGCCAGCCCTGCAGAAAAGGTGCTCCTGCCCATGGAACGCTGCGGGTTGCATGTGGTTGGCGTAGGGAAGCAGACCTTGGATCAAGCCATCCAGGGAGCCGTGGTGAAGGCCCGGGAGTTGATTGAGGCCGGGAGTTGAGGACCGGATCAGGATCGATTTGGAAAGGAAGAGAACCATGAGCGAATGTACCCATGATTGCTCCAGTTGCGGGCAGAGCTGCGAATCCCGGACGGAGCCCCACAGCCTGCTGGAAAGGCCTCATGAGCAAAGCAGTGTTCGCAAGGTGATCGGTGTATGCAGCGGTAAGGGGGGCGTGGGTAAAAGCCTGGTCACTTCCCTGCTGGCGGTGCTGGCTCAGCGGCAGGGGGTGAAGGTGGGCATTCTGGACGCAGACATCACCGGCCCCTCCGTCCCCAGGATCTTTGGTCTTGGGGAAAGGGCAAGCGGAACCGAAACCGGCATCCTGCCCGTGAAAAGTAAAACAGGCATCGATATCATGAGCCTGAACCTGCTGCTGGATCATGACACGGATCCTGTCATCTGGAGAGGACCTGTGCTTGCGGGGGTGGTCAAGCAGTTTTGGACGGATGTTATCTGGGGCAACAAGGATATCCTGTTCATCGACATGCCCCCGGGTACAGGGGATGTGGTGCTCACAGCCTTTCAGAGCATCCCTGTGGACGGCATCGTACTGGTGACCACCCCCCAGGAGTTGGTGGGTATGGTAGTGGAGAAGGCCTTCAAAATGGCGGAGATGATGAATATCCCCGTCTTGGGCTTGGTGGAGAACATGAGCTATGCCCTTTGTCCGGACTGCGGGACAAAGGTGGAGTTGTTCGGGCCCAGCCGCCTTGCCGAAACCGCCCGGGCCTATGGCGTGAAGACCGCCGCCCGGCTGCCCATTGACCCCAAGTTGGCTGCTGCTTGTGACCGTGGCATGCTCGAGCTGTTTGAGGGGGATTGGCTGGACGTCCTGGCAGATGATATTGTGGACCTGCCCGCCAGGGAGGGGAAAGAATGAGCCAAGAAGTTAAATCCATAAGCCCTCAGGATAAAGCAAATCTGGCCCGCGCTTATTTTGAGCGGGGCTATAATTGTGCTCAGTCGGTGGCGGCTGCCTTTTCTCAGGAGATGGGGATGGAGGAAGATACCGTCCTTGGGCTGGCCAGCTCCTTTGGGGGTGGTATGGCTGGGCTTAGGCAAATGTGCGGGGCTGTCAGCGGTATGTTTCTGGTGATGGGTCACCTAAGGGGCCACTATCCCCCCGATGACCGCAAGGCCAAACAAGCCCATTATGCGATGCTCCGGGATATAGCCAGCCAACTGGAGACCCAATATGGTTCCCTCATCTGTGCCGAGCTCCTGCAGCGGAATGACATTCAGCCCAAGCCCGATCCATCCGAACGTAATGATGTTTACTACGCAAAGCGTCCCTGCTCCCGCTATGTGGAAGCATGCGCGAGAATCATCGCACAGGAGCTGCAGGGCATGGATAACGTGGACGGGCCATGAGCTGGGGATATCGGGCTTGACGCCTTCCATTTCCGCCTTGTTTACTCCATCTCCATGTGGCCGTGCTTGGGCTCGCCAAGGGTGCCGCTGGCCCAGTGCCTGCGGCAGAGGCTGACGTAGCTTTCGCTGCCCCCAAGGACGATCTGCTCACCGGTTTTTACCACTTTGCCATCCACCACACGGGCGTTGCATAAAGCTTTCTTACCGCACCAGCAGATGGTTTTGACTTCTTCAATGGTGTCGGCCCAGGCCATGAGCCAAAGGCTGCCTTCAAAAAAGTTGTTCCGGAAATCAGCGCGCAGGCCGTAAGCGATGACGGGCACATTATCCTCGTCCACAATGCGCACCAAGTCCGCTACCTGGGACTTGGTGAGAAACTGGGCCTCGTCTACGATAACGCAGTCATAATCCCGTACATTGAATGAGGCCAGGTCCTCAATGAAGTCGCACTCACAGGACAGACCGCTACGGGAGGCGATGGTGCGGTTCCCATCCCGCTGGTCCAGCCGTGGTTTGAGCATCAGCACCCGCTGGCCCCGTTCCAGATAGTTGTGCCGTACCATGATGGCATTGGCGGTTTTGCTGGAGCCCATGGCTCCGTACCGGTAGTAGAGTTTTGCCAATGAGTTCGCCTCCGGCTTGCTTGGTTTGATGGGAGCATAGCACAGGCGCTTGAAATTGTAAAGCAGGGTAGCTTTTTGTCGAAAAAGCAAAAAACGGAGGGATCGCCGAGCCGAGGTTTGGCCAGTCCTTCTGCCATCCCTATCAGCAGGGCGACCCCTATGAAACCGGAAAAGCGCGGCTTTGCATAGCGCGCGCTTTTCCGGTGGGGGGTACTACTTTCCAAGAATCAAAGTGTTGTAGTCCGCTTCTTTAACGGTGCCGGTCATAGCTCTGCCGGTGGCTTCCTGCCAGCCTAGAACCATCTCCTTGGTAGACTGACCGAAGTAGCCCTTTTTATCCTTGGTTCCCGTAATAAATACATCGAATCCTTTGTTGATCAGCTTGGCTTGAAGCGCTTTGACCTCCTCGCCTCGACTGCCTATGGCCAGCACGAAGGCGCTGCCCACCCGGACTTTGTTCTGGGCTTTGTTCAGGCTGGCCAGAGTCTTGCGCCCTACGATGCCATCCGCATGGAGGCCGCGTTTGGCTTGGAACTTTCGGACCGCCAACTCCGTCATGTCTCCGTACTTGCCGTCCGCGGTTCCCTTGAAATAGCCCGCTGCAGCCAGAGCTCGCTGCAGATTGACTACCCGCGGGCCGGTGCAGCCATAGTAAAGGCTCCTGGGATCCTTTGGCACAAAGGCGTTCTTTTCAGAATTGTTCGTGGTGTTGATGGCTTTGCTGCCACCCTCCAGGAGGGCTGTTAGCGTCCGATCCCCAGGTTTGCCGTCTGCCTTCAGGCCGATGGAGTTCTGGTAGCGGGATACGGCCTTTTTGGTTTCGGCGCCAAACTTGCCATCCACAGAGCCTTTGTAATATCCCTTTTGCTTTAGCGCGGTTTGCATCTGACGGACACGGTTGCTCTGCTCTCCAAAGGGGATCGTTTCGTATTTTGCAAAAGCACTTATTGCAACACTTAGAACCAGCAGCATCATGACCATAAAACTAAGAATCCGAAGTCGTTTTTGGCGTTCCATCCAGCTCGCCTCCTGCCAAGTTGATGATATGCAGTGGAATCCTGCTAATACAATAACGGTTATTTTATGGCAAATCTTCCCAAGGGTGTATTGTCTAGTATACAGAAAAACCTTGCGCTGTAAAGGTTTTTTGCTATGTGTAAGAGTTTTGTTAGGATAATGATTGAATTTGTCATAGAAATGTTTAGAAATTGATGCAAAGTGAAACATCGTCGACCATGAAACTGGGATCAAGAAACATGGGGCTTAGTGGCAGGTGAAAAACCCGGGTTTACCACGAAGAGTGGGTTGAAATGGGAGAGAAGCCGTGCTATACTGGATAGGTTCCGTTGGGCCTCCTTAGTTAAATGGATATAACAGACCCCTCCTAAGGGTCAGTTGTGAGTTCGATTCTCGCAGGGGGTACCAAAACAGTAAGGTGAATGTGCCACAATCGCCGCAAGCAAAAGTCCCTTGATCCGGGGACTTTTGCTTTTATAAGTCGCGTCATAACAGTACTCCTTCCATCATGGGATGCTCTATGATGGCATGCCTTGGTTTGGATCATCATGGTGCAGTCATAAAAAGAACTTGTCATCCCCTGGATGGTTTTGTATAATTATCATTGTAAACTGGGTTTGAATGCGCATATGCAGGAGAGCCCCTTTGTGATGATAAATGGGAGAAAGAGGGGGCGGCTTTGGACTTTGGACTTTCGTCCTTTATGGCGCAGGTATGGGGTAATCCGGTTCTGATGATCACGGTGATCCTGACCCTTGGGGTGGTGTTTGTCAACGGTTGGACCGATGCGCCCAACGCCATTGCTACAGTGGTGGCAACGCGAGCCATGACGCCAAGGTCAGCGGTGCTGATGTCCGCGGTGTTCAACTTCTTTGGGGTGTTGGTAATGACGCTTCTCAACGCTACCGTGGCCATGACCGTGAAAAATATGGTGAACTTCAGCGGCAGCGGGGAGGCGCTCATCGCTCTTTGCGCTGCTCTTTTTGCCATTATCATTTGGGCGGTGGCGGCCTGGTACTTTGGGATCCCCACCAGCGAGAGCCACGCGCTGATCGGAGGCCTCCCCGGTGCAGCCATGGCTCTGCATGGAGGACTAAAAGGCGTCAAAGGTGCAGAATGGGTGAAAGTATTTTACGGCCTGGGACTGTCT
>Ga0123335_1008928_pt1 | contig 10553 bp, 9 predicted proteins | sample BiotimSIPDNA_2_FD_89707 | JGI IMG/M metagenome (GOLD analysis project Ga0123335, IMG submission 89707) | Anaerobic biogas reactor microbial communites from Washington, USA - Biogas_R2 time_0 SIP DNA | ecosystem: Engineered > Bioreactor > Anaerobic > Unclassified | place: Washington, USA... | reverse complement strand
TCTTTGAGAAAACCTTGAACGCGTTTGTTGCCCAAAGCAAGATTTTCCAATTCTTTTGTAGCAGTATCTCTTGGGACAGTTAAACGATCCCGAAGTTTACCGTTTACTTGAACGATAATGGTTATTACGTCCAGAATGGTTTTGGCTTCGTCATATTCCGGCCATGGTTCATAGGCTATCGTTTCTTTATGACCTAGAAATTCCCATAATTCTTCGGTTAGATGAGGGGCAAATGGGTTCAATAGTTTCAAGAAGTTTTCCAAATATTCTTTCGGAACATTCGGTGCCTTGTATACTTCGTTGACAAAAATCATCATCTGGGCGATTGCGGTGTTGAAGCGAAGGTTTTCGATGTCTTCGTTTACCTTTTTAATGGTTTGATGACAAACCCGTTCAAGTTGGGTATTTTGGTCATCGATTTTTACGACTTCGGTAAACATCCGATAAACCCGCTCAAGGAAACGTCGGGAGCCTTCTACGCCTTTGGTGGACCATGGTTTGGTTGTTTCAAGCGGACCCATAAACATTTCGTAAATGCGCAAAGTGTCGGCGCCATATTCATTGACGATATCGTCAGGGTTTACGACATTACCACGGGATTTGGACATTTTTACGTTGTCTTCGCCGAGAATCATTCCCTGATTAAATAGTTGTTGGAATGGTTCTTTCGTTTTAACGACGCCAACGTCATATAAAACTTTATGCCAGAACCGTGCATACAATAAATGCAATACCGCATGCTCCGTTCCCCCGATATATAAATCAACCGGCAACCAGTAATTGACCATTTCCTGGACTTTTGGATCGTTAAGCGGTAAGTATTGGTTGTTTTGACGCATGATATAAGCAATGTAATACCAACAACTTCCTGCCCATTGTGGCATCGTGTTGGTTTCCCTGCGCCTTTTGACCCCGTCTTTTCGGGTAACATAGAGCCAATCGGTGGCATGGGCAAGCGGGCTTTCGCCGGTTCCCGATGGCTTAAAGTTTTTGATTCTTGGAAGTTCTACCGGCAATTGATCGTCTTCCACTACTTCGATGGTTCCGTCTTCATAATGTATAACCGGAATCGGTTCGCCCCAGTATCTTTGACGGCTAAACACCCAGTCTCTCAAGCGGTAATTGACGCTTTTTTCGCCTTTACCTTCTTGTTCCAAATATTCAATCATTTTATTGGTGGCATCAGCCGTATTCAAACCGTTTAAAAAGTCAGAATTGATGTGTGGAGCATCGTCAACAAAAGCATTGGTGGAAATGTCGCCTTCAAGAACTTGAACGATTGGCAAATTGTGAGCTTTCGCAAATTGATAATCACGTTCATCATGAGCCGGAACCGCCATGATGGCTCCGGTTCCGTAGTGATACAATACGTAATCTGCAATCCAAATCGGCACTTTTTTGTTATTGGCCGGGTTAATGGCGTAACTGCCCGTAAAGACACCGGTTTTCGTTTTGTTAAGTTCAGTCCGTTCCAAATCGCTCTTGGCTTTGGCTTCCGCTATATACGCTTCCACTATTTCTTTTTCTTCCGGGGTGGTTATTTGGGAAACCAATGGGTGTTCCGGAGCCATTACGCAATAAGTAGCTCCGAATAAGGTATCAGGTCTGGTAGTGAAGACTTCAAAAGATAAATCGGAATCAACAACTTGGAACTTGACTTTGGCACCTACGCTTTTGCCAATCCAATTGCGTTGCATTTCTTTGATGGATTCGGGCCAATTGAGGTCTTCCAAATCTTCGAGCAATCTTTCTGCATACTCTGTAATCTTCAAAACCCATTGTTTCATCGGTTTTTTGACAACTGGGAAATTGCCCCGGTCGCTCACCATTTTACCATCGAGATTGATGACTTCTTCGTTGGCTAAAACGGTACCAAGTTCTTCGCACCAATTAACTTCGATATCTTTGATTTCCGCTAAACCTAATTTAAACAAACGGGTAAATATCCATTGGGTCCATTTATAATAAGTAGGATCGCAAGTAGCAACTTCACGTTCCCAATCATACGAAAGGCCGAGCATCATAAGTTGTTTCTTGAAGGTTTGAATATTGCGTTCGGTAAACTCCTTTGGGTCATTTCCGGTCGAAAGAGCATATTGTTCCGCCGGTAAACCAAAAGCGTCCCAGCCCATCGGATGAAGAACATTGTACCCTTTCATCCGTTTATAACGGGCAACGATGTCGGTAGCGGTATAACCTTCCGGATGTCCGACATGAAGACCGGCGCCGCTAGGATAAGGAAACATGTCTAATACATAATATTTCGGTTTGGTTTGGTCATTTTCGGTTTTAAATGTTTTATGGCTTTGCCAATAAGCTTGCCATTTGGCTTCGATTTTTCGATGGTCAAAACTCATAACTCCTCCTATTGATTTTGATTGGTAATTTGTCCTTTATAATATTCATTGACTCCGATGAGGGCATAAACAACTGCTATTAACGAACCAACGTTATTTAAAAAATTCAGGTAAAAAAAGATAGCTAAAATGGAACCTATGACATAAGGGGTATAAGCAACTATGGTGATTTTATATACTACTCTAAAGGTGGATCCCATGCGTTTGTTGAGTAAATTGACTAGGAAAGCGGTGAATGTAATGATTAACAGTAGCGCAATACCCAGTGATAGGGTGACAAATGGCAGTCCCAAGGCAATAATCACCACATTATATTTATTATATAACTGATTCAGGACTAAAGTGAATTTGTTCCAAAAAGCCTCGTTTTTTGAACTAATCGCATCCCTAAAGTCCAGTTGATTGATATTTAACTCTTCATATGTAGCAATATCAAAAGTTACTTTAGGATTTAACCTAGTCGTCAGGACAATCTTTTCTTCTTCCAGAACGACAATTAAGTACTCTTTGCCTTCGTCTTGAATTTCTGAGCCAAAATTTAAGTCAACCCCATAAACCGGCAAATGAATTAACTTGCCTTTTACGTCTTCCTCGGTTCCCTTTAAAACATTGTCTTCAATGATAAAAGGTATTTCCTGTTCCGAAAAAGCCTCTTGGAAATCGGCTATCGTGGAATAATCAACTTTATTGATTTGGATGATATTAATCATATCAGGAAGTGCAAATATAACAACAAGCACTAAAAAATATACCAATACTTTCCAACCTTTGGTTTTTCCGAAGGATTGTAAACTGCGAGGGTTAAATAGAACGTTTTTGATTATTTGATACAATTCGATAGCACTTCCTTTCTTTTAATGTTTATATTATACCATTGATTTGGTTTTTTGTAAATTCAAATGTTTGCTTCTTATATAAAAGAATGCATGAAAATCCCTTTTTATGTTATAATGGGGTAAATTTACCAAGTAAAGGAGACTAGTATATAAATGAAACCGCGCTTTTTTATTTTTATTTTCCTCTTTTGTTTTATTTTCCTTACTTTTTCAATAAAGGCAAATGCCCAAAGCGATTATATCAAATATGTAACAACCAGCTTAGGGGAAAACGAAAGAATCATTCACATCAATTATCACACCAATGCCTCTTCCTCTTTTGTTACCTATAGCACCTCCAGCGATTTGGCAGGGGGCGCAACCCTAAATGCGACACATAAAACTTGGTCCTACCCAAGCGATGAAGAAAAATATGGCTTTGACGAACGAATGATAGCCCGTGTTGAACTGGAAAATCTCGCCCTTGATACAACCTATTATTACCAAATAACTGCCGGCAATGCACAATCGGAAATTTATTCCTTCACAACCGCCATGGGTACAACTTACACTGTTTTTGGTTTTGTTACCGATTCTCAATCATCCGGTTCGGGTTATGAAAAAGTTAATACTTTGATGGAAAACCTGTTGCTTGCGAATAAAAATATTCGTTTCATGTTTATGACCGGCGATATCATCGACCGTGGGGGAATGCCTGGCCAATGGGACGATTTCTTTAAGTACGTAACGGTTACTAAAAAGATGCCTTTTGCAACCATTCCCGGCAATCATGAGTATTATTTGACGTCAAGCGGCACCTATGTTTCGCCGGAAGTGTACAACCAATTTTTCAACAATCCGAAAAACGGTCCAACCGAACGTCTCAACTCAACTTATTTTTTCAAATACAATGATATTTTATTTATCATGCTTGATACTATCAAAAAAGAATTGTTCGAGGAACAACGGGCTTGGTTCGATCGCGTTATCTTGGAAAACCCCAGCCAATACATTATTGTCGGTATGCATTCCACTCCGGTGGGAGCAGGCGTTTACGCTAGCGACGGTAAACGCATGATGGAAGAATGGGGAAGCCTGTTTGAAAGGCATGCGGTGGACTTGGTTATTGGCGGTCACGAACACTTGTTTGCTTATACTAATCCTTTAACCAAAGGAAAAGTAGATCCCGATTTCGGGGTAACCTATTTGATTAACCCAGCAGGTGGGGGAAAGCAATACAATGTCTACGAACAGTATGAAGACCAATTTGCTTATACCCAAAACATTAACTATGCAGGGGCGATTGTTCAAGTTATCGGCAACAACTTAACATTTACTCTTTACAACCAAGCCGGGGATGTCCAACATGAATTCACCCTGAAAGCAAGACGTCCGGCACCACAACCATCCAGCAATTACAAATTGAAATATGAACTAAGACACGACACTGAAGCCCAAATGGCTTACCTTTCTTGGGAAAAAGCTGCTTTCGGTAATATCCGAAAAGTTCAGGTTACCAACGAATTTGGTTTAAATGTTACTAAAGTTGTCTCTACTCCGAAAGTCTTAGAGATGTCTTTGGGAGGCGCATATGATGGAAATGTCTATCATTATCATGTTGTATTCACAATGGCAAACGGAGAAATCATTGAGAAAGACTTAACCCTCGGGGAAACAGAATCTGAACCAGGAACAAACCCAGATCCAAAACCATCAACTGGTTGCCAAATGGGAACGAGTGTATTGGGGTTGCTTTTTGTACCGCTTGCTCTGCTAATCAGAAAGAAAGAAGAGTAAAAAAAATGGAGTTCGAATCGAACTCCATTTCTTATTTCGCTAATGCTACTTTGGCACTTTCACATAATGATGTAAAAGTTACGCTATCGTTAACAGCTAAATCAGCCAACATTTTACGGTTGATATCGATATTGGCTAATTTCAATCCATGCATTAATTGGCTATAGCTTAAACCATTTGCCCGGCTAGCCGCATTAATCCGTACAATCCAAAGTTTACGGAAATTACGCTTGTTGACTTTACGGTCGCGGTAAGCGTAACGAAGTGATTTCATCACTTGTTCATGCGCAGTTTTGTATAATGTATGTTTCGAACCAAAGTAACCTTTGGCTAATTTTAATGTTTTGTTGCGTCTGCGACGCGCAACAACTCCACCTTTTGTACGTGGCATTTTTTATTCCCTCCAGTTCTTATAAATTTGCTAAATGTTGCTTAATTCGTTTACGGTCGGCAGTTGTCACAAGTGACGGTTTCCGTAATTGACGAGTTTGTTTTTGAGTTTTGCCTGGAGCTAAGTGGCGTGTTCCTGCTTGGCCACGTTTAATAGCACCAGAACCAGTAATAGTAAAACGTTTCTTGGACGCTTTATGTGATCTCATTTTTGGCATACGTTCTTCTCCTTTACTTCTTTTTCTCTGGTTTCGGACCTAGAATCATAAACATGTTACGACCGTCTAAAACAGGTTCGCGTTCGATAACCGAGACTTCTTCTAGTCCGTTTGCAAATTTAAAAAATAAGTTTTTCGTCTTGTCAGCTTGTTCAATCATCCGACCGCGGAAGCGACAATTGACTTTTACTTTATCGCCAGAACTCAAGAAACGGAATGCATTGCGCATTTTTGTTTCAAAGTCGTGAACATCTATCGTCGGACTTAAGCGAACTTCTTTAACAGTAATGATTTTCTGATTTTTTAGGGCTTCTCTGGCACGTTTAAGTTGTTCATAGCGATACTTGCTGTAGTCCATAAACTTGCATACCGGCATTTTTGATTGGGGGGCAACGCATACTAAATCAAGGTTTCTTTCCTCTGCAAGTTTTAAAGCTGATTGACAATCCATAATTCCGAGTTGTTCGCCTAAATCAGAAATTACCATAACTTTTTCAAATTGAATTTCTTCATTGACAAGATTGTTTATCTTTTTTTCAAGTGCCTTACTGATAACTTTCACCTCCTCTTTTTAAATTTTTTAGCATGTGTGAAAAAAAGTGGGCGAAAGACCCACTTTTCAAAAATCAACAAATAGATTAGTTTTAAACTTTATTTAGTTTCTTAAAGTTTTACTATAATCCGTTGTGACTTTTTACCTACCAATCCAATTATTGATCAGGTGAGAAAGGGACTTTCTACTTTTCACACGATATTCAATTCTTGTATATTATATCATTTATTATGTACTTTGTCAAATAAATCATACTTTTTATTTTTTATTCCGGCGCACCTATTTGCACCAGATGGATTGTATAACGGGAGATGCTTATTTGTTTTCCTTGATAAATGTCAAGAGAAGTGTTTTCGACCCTCAAACTGAATTCAAAATCAAGGGTTTCGGATGGTCCAAGCACATAGCCGCTAAACAATACGGAATTATTGCCATCCTCAAGGATTTCTGATAGTTTAAGTTCTGTTGCTTCATCCGTTTCACTTGAAGGGTCAACGAAAACAAGCGATAAAATATCCGCTGCTTCTAAATCTCCGGTGATTTGGCCGACCATTAATTTTAAAATACCTGACACCGTTCCTTCATTGGTAATGGAAATTTTGAAATTGAATTGGTGTCCGGGAACGATATCCTTAAATTCGTAACCGGTGTTCGTTACTTCCACGAACCCTGTTTCGGTTTCCCTGCAGAGAGTAGCACTGGCAATTAACGAACCGGTATTGATAATAACGGGGTTGGTATATTCGGTGCGAACAAACCAGGCATAGCTAACCGAAACAGAGAAAACGATTGTCAAGCAAATAAACAATACCATAACAACAAGTCTATGAGCTATTCGCTTCATAAACCAAACCCCCTTTCCTTAATTTTTTCGTAATTCTTTTATCAGCCGTTTTGTCACATAATAAATCGCGACAAAGAGTGCAAGTATTATCCAAGGATAAACACTCATAATAAAGATTCCTAACAGCGGGATTTGATAAATCATTTTCCCTTGTACAAATTCCCAGTTTACAGGTTTATCGGGATTATCGTTGTTATCCCCTTTGGTGGTAACGGTTGTTTCGTTAATTTCGATTACCCGATGCAAAACCGGAGTTTTGCCGGTTTTTATCACAATGACATCACCGATATCAACATTTTCCTTATTAACTTTTTTAGCATACACAAGCGCATGTTTTCTGATTACCGGCGCCATACTGTCGCTTGCCACAACAAAGGCTCGTACATTGAATAGTTGAATACCCACCAAGAAAAAGAATAGCACAAAACCTAAACTAAAAATAATTAGGTTTTTGACTTTTTTCATATTAATCTTCTAGTGCTAATCCTGTAGAAAAATTGATAGTTCCTAGTTGTTGCCAAGTGACATAGTCGCTTTGCTTGGCTTCGAAAACCATTTCAATTGTTAGATTCAACAATCTAAATTCATTTCCGACTTTACTGCCGTCTAATTTCAACGAAGTCAAAACAGACAGTTCTTGATTATCAGCAGAGATTTTGTATTTTTCCACTTCGTCCTCGGTAACAGCTGTAATATCCCCGCGATAATAGTAGTAATCGTCGCTTGCGTTATAATACCAATCTTCGTCAAAAGCAGTTAGCAAATACTCACGGGCATCTGTAATTTCCGGATCAGCGTTAATGGTAGAAGTGAATTTAAAGCGCAATTCTGACGATACAGTAGAAGCGTTGGTTAAAGCAAATGGCTCATACACTAATTCTTGACCAGGAACAATATGTTCATTTTCTTCAAATTCTTTTAAGGAACCACTCCAGGTATATACTACTTTACCGATGGTAAATGTGGTTTCTCCAGTTGTTTCAGTATCAGTTAGCCATGCAGAAATGGTGTAAGTTGTAATCAAAACGAGTGCAGCCAACACAATTAAAAATAATCCAATCATTTTTTTGTTTTTCATATCCTTTATTCCTCCCTATTGTGAATAAATTCTTAATTCGTTGATTTCAATTCTTCCGTTTTGATAACCGAGGTCGGAAGTTTCCTCGTCGTATATGATGACAAAGATAATCACGGTTTGCTCGCCGGGATTTAAAGCTTGGTTATCCAATATCGTGAGTCCCCCATATTCATCGATAAGATTGCTTAGGCGATAGTCGGTGGGGTTTAAAAGATATTCTTCCAGGTCCACATAGATTATTCCGTCCTCTATGTAAAAGACATCCAAAAGATTGAAATTTTCATCAGTGGTAAAACTTTGGATTTTGGGAAACCTGGCAAAAACATTGACCGTTGTGTTGCCTTGGTTTTCGATTTTCAAACGAAAAGCAAAGGTATCGCTCGGAACCGCATTTTCAAACAAATCCAGACCGTTTTCAACTTCGTGGTAATCCTCACGGTTTTTGCTGACTTCGAAAGTTACTTTTAAACGGTAATCTTCCACGCTGACTTGGAAAAAGCCGACATTTGCCTGTTCCTGCAAAGTAAACCAAGCGAAAATAGCGGTAAAAAGCATGACGAAACTTAAGACGGAAAGCAATAACGGATAAATGATTTTTCGTCGCATCACCCAACACCACCCTTTAAAAGAAAAAATAGCCAGACACTAAAAACCATTAGTGCAACTGGCTACCATTTTTACAGGCCCTATAGCTTTGCGTCGCTAGCTTTCGCTAGTTTTGCCCAATAGCGATAACTTGTTTCTTTGAAATTATATTATCATACTAGGAAAAAATTGTCAATTATTTTTAGAAAAAATTACTCTTCTTTTTGGATGAGGATTGCCAAAATTCCCGCAAAATACCCCAAACTCTTAAGATCGTTTTCGGTAAATTCGCGAACATTTCGGCAATCGTTGCAACCGATATATCCCAAATAATTATCTTGATCAAACAAAGCGATGAGAACAGATGACTTGATTCCCTGGGCTTTGGCGATTTCGTCGATTGTCGGATAGTTGTTTTTGATGTCGGGATAAAAAATCATTTTCTTTTCCTGCAACAGTTCATGTATTCCGATTGAATCGAAATTGATTACCAAGTTGGTAACTTCGGGTTCATGCCAGATTTGCTCAAGATAATTATCCTTATTTACCAGATATATGCGCTGGAAACTGAAAGCGGAAGCCATCTGGAATAATAAACGATTAACTTTTTTGCGCATTTGGGGAAAGAGCTTGGAATAAGGACTTAGGAAAATCGGATTGTACGGTTTGACCCTTTCCAAAACTTTTTCATTGATTTCCGCTAAGCGGTTTGATTGCGCAGACTCATCGTAAAGGGCGAAGCTATTTCCGCCTTTATTTTTGACGCTATAGAGTGCAATATCCGCATTCATAAACATATCGGAAAAACTTGCCTCACATGGGCTAGCAACGCTTGCCCCAATGCTTGTGGATATTTGGAATTCCTTATGGGGCAAAACCAATAATTTGTGGTTGATTCTCAAGATTTGTTTCATATGTTCGACGACTTCTTGGTTGTTTTTTACATCCGGTAAAAAGACCAAAAATTCATCTCCTCCGGTTCGACCAATCAAGGTTCCTTCGGGAAAGATTTTGGGTAATTCGCGAGTATATTCAATCAATACTTTATCCCCATAAAGATGCCCGTAATAATTGTTGGCATCGCGGAAATTATCCAAATCAATGATGATTACACCGGTATTTTTGTTTTTGTTTCGGGAGCGGCTTAAGTGTTTTGTTATCAAATCCTCAATGGCGCCCCGATTGTACAAATCGGTTAATCTGTCTTTCTCCGCAAGCCTCTTCAACCTCGCTGCTTCCAATTTTTCCTTTTGAATGTTTTTGATCATTATCATTAAAGTGGAAAAATCAGGATTCGGGTCCTCATGATAATAAAGAAGAACATTGACATATAGGTAACTTCCTTTATTGTTTTTAAGCCTGATGTCTCCCGAGGCTTGCGTTTTATTATAAGCAAGTTTTACCATTTTTAAAAAGCGGTTTTTGCATTGAGGGTGCACGATTTCCTGACTTACCAATTGTTTGGTAAAATCCGTTTCCAAGGATTGAAGATTCCAAAACAAGGTATCAATTTTATGAAAACGCACCTTTTTGGTGTTTTTGTTGTACCAAATCACCACATTGCTTGCTTCTTCCACTAAAGATTGAAAAGCAAGGGTACGAAGCCGGTGTTCATATTCGCGTTCGTAATCGGAATACCGTTCCAAAAAGCAAGTACAATATCCCGGTTCCGATTGATAACAAGTGATTCTTATCGGTTCTTGTAAGATTTCATCGCTTACAAAGAATTCTTCACGTACGCCGTTTAAAACGACATTCCTGGCCATTTGATATAAATCTTTCGGCAAGGCCGGGAAAACATCATATATATTACTGCCAATCAGGTTGTTAAGATTGCAATTGAAGAATTGGGTAAAGGATGGAGTGACATATTCAAAATAGAACCGTTCCTGTTCATCCATACTTAAAATAACGAT
>Ga0123335_1008926_pt1 | contig 10554 bp, 8 predicted proteins | sample BiotimSIPDNA_2_FD_89707 | JGI IMG/M metagenome (GOLD analysis project Ga0123335, IMG submission 89707) | Anaerobic biogas reactor microbial communites from Washington, USA - Biogas_R2 time_0 SIP DNA | ecosystem: Engineered > Bioreactor > Anaerobic > Unclassified | place: Washington, USA... | reverse complement strand
TTGAGGGGTAAATCGCCCAGGTAATGCAAGCTTGACAAATGCGAAGCGCCAGGCGTTGGAGGTGCCTCGACAAATTCGGAGTTGGTGGGAGATCTGGGAGGCACAAAAACAACCGCAGAGGGTCAGAAAAACCTTCTGCGGTGGCATGGCACCCCCTGTAGGAATCGAACCTACAACGGCCCCTTAGGAGGGGGCTGTTATATCCATTTAACTAAGGAGGCATATGGAAATGTGCAAGGAAGATTATAGTCAAGGAAAAGGGACGTGTCAAATCATGCACGTCCCTTTTGATTTGGTTTCTGGGCGTCGAAGCTCGAAGCATTCTGCCAGACAGAGATGGGAACCTTTGGCAGCTCAGCGCGAGGCTTTGTAAACCGCCAGGAGCTGGTCCATGGTGAGCTGCTCGATGCGGGCGGTGCGGGGCACGTCGACCGAGTCGAGGAGCGCGCCGAGGTCCGCCTTGTTCATGCCGAGGGCGGCGGAGAACGAATTCATGATGGTCTTGCGGCGCTGGGAGAACCCGGCCTGGACCATCTTGAAGAAACGCTCCGCGTCTTCTTTGGAAAGACGATCGGAGTCCGCGTCGCAGGCGGTGGAAGTTACAGTGCCGGAGGTGGCAGCCGCAGTGCCCGAGGCAGCAGTTGCAGCGTCAGACGTGCCCGGCTTCCGCAGTGTCAGGCGGATGACTTCGCTGTCCACCTTCGGGGCAGGCAGGAAGGAACCCTTCGAGACGAAGAACAGCTGTTCCGCTTCGGCGTAGTACTGGATGGCCACCGTGACCGCGCCCGCCGCCCGGGTGCCGACGTCCGCGCACAGGCGGTCCGCCGCTTCCTTCTGGACCATGACCGTGAGGTTCTCGATGGGCAGGTCCTCGGACAGCAGTTTCATGATGACCGGCGACGTGATGTAGTAAGGCAGGTTCGCGCAGATGACGAGGGGCATGAGACGGGGCGCGCCGGACTCGTCGAGCACCGGGTTGCCGGCTTCGTCGAGCAGCGTGAACTCTTCGGCGATGAGCTTATGAAGGTCCACTTCCAGGATGTCCCCGGGCACCACGTGGGCGTTCGGGTGCTCCGCGAGCGTCTCGTCGAGGATGGGGTACAGGCGCTCATCCAGTTCGACGGCGATGACCTTCTGTGCCCGCTGCGCGAGCTCGACGGTCAGGACACCGATGCCGGGGCCGACTTCGATGACGCCGTACTCCGGACCGGGAATGGCCGCTTTCGCCATGCGGGGACAGACACTCGGATCGATCAGAAAGTTCTGACCGAGGGCCTTGGAAAAGTTAAAGCCGTTCTTTTGAAGAAGAGCTTTGATTTCTGAAGGGGAAGATAGGTTCATAAACAACTCCAAAAGAGAGTATTTCTTGTTCGCGGCCTCAGCGGCCCAGCCGCTGCATGCATTCGGCGACCGCCGTCTTCAGGTAGTGGCCGTAGCGCAGGTCTGCGGAGACCGCGGCGGCGTTTTTGCACATCTGCTCGTACTCGTACGGGTCGAGGGACGCGATGGCGTCTCCGGCCTCCAGGAGCGACGAGACGGCGATGCCGGCGCCGTGCTCCAGGACGAACGTCGAGATGGCGGACTTGTCCCACACGACGACCGGGAAGCCGCACATGAGGTACAGGGACGTCTTGTGCGGGTCGTTGTACTTGAGGTACGTGCCGTAGTTGCCGGCGCAGGTGTCGACGGACGTGCCGTCCCAGACGAGGCCGAAGTTGCCGTGCAGGTAGGCCGGCAGTTCGTCCGGCAGAAACGAGCCGTTGTACACGGCGTTCGAGGACTCATCCTTGTAGCCGACGCCGTAGAGCTGGAAGCGCACACCGGGCACGCGGCCGATGTCCTTGAGGTACCCGACCTTGTCGGAGTCCAGGTTGCCGGCGATGATGAGGTCCGCGCCGGGAGCGTCGAGGTTCGTCTCGTCGGTCTCCGCATAGGGCTTGTGCGGTTCGAAGTCCGCGGGCATCCGGTAGTCGAAGATGTCGAGGGACACGAGTTTCTCCCGGGCGACGCCTTCGCCGACGAGGTAGTCGATCATGACCGGGTTGTGGGCGATGACGAGGTCCGCGGCCTTCAGCACGGAGGACTCGTCGAGGCTCTGCCGTACCCGGGTCTTGAAGGGCACTTCCGCCTCGATGAACCGGAGCTTCTCGAGGTCGTGGATGAGCAGAACGACCGTCACGCCTCTGCCCCGCAGCTCCTTAAAGAGTTTCCCGAGGAAAATGCAGTGCGAAATGGACGGGAACTGCACGACCAGGAGGTCGCCTTTCCCGAGGTGCGCGAGGGTCTTCTTCCAGACTTTATAGGTATTCCAGTGTTCCTGGAGAGACGCGGCGATGGACGCATTGTCCCCCTGGAACTCCAGCGCGATCTTCACTTCTTTCATCCCGAGTTCCGCAAGCGTGAACTCCACGTCCGCCCGCGCCTTGTTGGTCGCGTTCTTCAGGTGGGCGTCCTCCGCCTTGCGCTCGGAAACGTAATAACAGTTCTTGTACATGTAATGACAGGTGGGTGGTTAAAGTCCCCTTGGCGATGTGCCGCCGGAGACTCGAAACATCCCTTCCTTTCCTTTTATTCGGTACTATTTTAAAGACTGCACCTTGTGGTGTCAACCGAAGGTGGGCGATGTACCGGCGAAGCGCGGAAGCGCAGCACAAAAAATAACTCCCCCGCAGGAAACCTGCGGGGGAAATTATTTTGAACGATTTGAATTCTGCTCGAATTATTAAAATACTTAATAGATTGCTTACTGTAAAGGTGGAATTACTTCACAGCACCGGCAAAACCGGCAAGAGCATTGCCCAGAGCGCTTGCAGCGTTCGTGGAGCTGGAAACGAGGTTGCCGGCAGCTTCGCCTGCACCCTGTGCATCGGCGCCGCTGAGGCCGTTGTTCAGACCGGCAAGAAGGTCTGCGGAGGTGCTGGCTGCCGTACCGGCCGCGCTGCTGAATGCTTTGATGTTGCTATCGGTAAGAGTAGCATCCGTCAGAGCAGCACTTGCATCAGCAAGTTTGGCAACGGAACCGATCGCCTGAGACGTCATCTGAGAGACAACGTTCATGTCGATACCCATGCCAGACAGAACATCGTTGACGACGGAGCCAATGCCGCCTGCGTTGATGTCAGTAAGAAGGCCGTTCACAGTGTCACCCAGCGGGGTAAGGCCGTGAACAATAACAGCCAGGTCAGAGACCATACTAGTGGCCGAGCCAAGCATCGTGGTCAGATAGCCCATGAGCTCGCCAAGGTCGAGGCCGCTGAGACCATTGAGAACACCGAGAAGGAGTTCCATCATTCTGGTCAGCTGCTCAGTAAGAACAGGCAGGTAAGTGGTAGTTTCGGTCAGTGCCGCAAACATGGTGTTCAGTCCGCCGAAGAAGTTCTTCAGGAACGGAACGACGGTGTCGAGAATCGGATCCTGGTACTTAAGAAGTACGTACAGAAGGAAACCGCCAATGATGAGCATGCCGCCCGCAAGGACGAGAGCGATGATGGCAAGGATCAGTCTGATGTTGGATCTGCTTCTCAGCTTTTCTTGATAATCCAAGGACTTGGTCAGACGCTGCGCCTCAAGGGTGTTGGACACTCTCATGAGAGCTTCGCCGATCATAGATTCCTCGGAGGAAATGGTGCGTCTCCTATCGTCCATTTCTCTCCCTCACTTTCACTAAAAATTTTTGAGCAGAAATTTTTCCATCCACTGTCGTAGAAACTGGTTTGTTCCCGTTAGAAGAGACCGGGACAATTTCTAATCGTTAGTCATTATAGCACAATAAAAATACCTAAGGCAATAGTTTTTGACGTTTTTAACACATGTAAACCCGGTGGCGATATACCCCTTCATGGCGAGACTTCCCATAAGGCAAATCGCCCTTGTCATTTTTGCACAAATTCGACAATAAACTCCTTGAATGGCCTATTTATTTCTGTTATTATTAAATAAAGATGTAGGGTTTTTGCGGTCAATTTTCAAGGCAAACGACGTAATTGACGCAAAAGCCAAACTTTTTCTAAACGGAGGGTGACGCTTATGGGCAAAACTCAAAACAATTTAGACCTCCCCGTTTACCTGTTCCATCAGGGAAACAACTCGAAAGCCTATGAGATCATGGGCTCTCACAAAGTGCCCGGCACCGACCAGGTCGTGTTCCGGGTATGGGCTCCCCACGCCACGGCGGTCAGCGTCGTCGGCGACTTCAACGACTGGGACCCCTACAATTTACGGATGGAGAAGATCTCCGACGGCATCTGGGAAGCCACGGCTCCCGACGGCGCCATCGAAGAGTATTCCGCCTATAAGTATGCCATCGAGGCGAGAGACGGACGCACCATCATGAAGGCCGACCCCTACGGCTATCATATGGAGACGAGACCCGGGACAGCCTCGAAATTCTATGACATCGACGACTGCTACACCTGGAACGATGACGAGTGGCTCGAGCACCGCGCCTCCACCCGCATCTACGACATGCCCGTCAACATCTATGAAGTGCATGCCGGTTCCTGGAAAGTCTATGAAGACGGGAACCTGTACTCGTACCGCGCTCTCGCGGACGAACTCGTTCCGTACGTCGCCGACATGGGCTACACGCACATCGAATTCATGCCCCTCTCCGAGTACCCCTTCGACGGGTCCTGGGGCTATCAGGTCTGCGGCTACTACGCCGCCACTTCCCGGTACGGCACACCGGCCGACCTCATGTACCTCATCGACAAGTGCCACCAGAACGGCATCGGGGTCATCCTCGACTGGGTCCCCGCCCACTTCCCGAAGGACGCCTACGGCCTCTTCGAGTTCGACGGCGAGCCCTGCTACGAGTACCCGGACCCCCGCAAAGGCGAGCACAAGACCTGGGGCACCAAGGTCTTCGACTTCGGCAAGACGGAAGTCCAGAGCTTCCTCGTCTCGAACGCCCACTTCTGGTTCGACAAGTACCACATCGACGGCATCCGTGTCGACGCCGTCGCGTCCATGCTGTACCTCAACTATGACCGCAAGGACGGCGAGTGGATCCCCAACGCCAACGGCGGCGTCGAGAACCTCGAAGCCGTCGCGTTCCTGCAGAAACTCAACGAGTCCATCTTCCGGGAACGGGGCGACGTCATGATGATCGCCGAAGAGTCCACCGCATGGCCCAACGTCTCGAAGCCCACCTCCATCGGCGGCCTCGGCTTCAACTTCAAGTGGAACATGGGCTGGATGAACGACGTCATCCGTTACTTCAACTTAGACGGTCTCAGCCGGAAATACAACCACGACTGCCTGACCTTCTCCTTCTTCTATGCCTTCTCCGAGAACTTCGTCCTGCCCATCTCGCACGATGAAGTCGTCCACGGCAAAGGCTCCCTCATCAACAAGCACCCGGGCGACCCGTCCGACCCCGAGCAGTACGCCGAGAAGTTCGCCGGTGTCCGCTCCATGCTGGCCTACATGTACTCCCACCCCGGCAAGAAACTCCTCTTCATGGGCAGCGAGTTCGGCCAGTTCAGCGAGTGGAACTACAAGAGCCAGCTCGACTGGAACCTGCTCGAGTATGACATGCACCGCAAGCTGCAGGCGTACACGCGGGCCCTCAACACCTTCTATAAGGAAACACCGGCCCTGTGGGAGATCGACTACAGCTGGGAAGGCTTCGAGTGGATCATCCCCGACGACAACGCCAACTCGGTGCTGGCCTACAAGCGGAAAGACCAGAACGGCGATGTACTGTACTGTCTTCTGAACTTCACGAAAGTAAATCGCGAAGGCTACAAGATGGGCTGTGACGACGGCGTTTACGAAGTGGTCTTCGACACCGACGCGCCCGAATTCGGCGGCAGCGGCTGGTCCACCGGTGGCAAGGTCGAGTCCCTCGACGAGCCGATGCATTCCCAGAAGGCGTGCATCGCCCTGAACATTGCCGGCAACTCGGCCCTCTTCCTGAAAAAGGTCGCCGAGAAGGACCGCACCCCGAAGTGGTCCCCGGAGCATTCCGGCAGCTTCGCTTATCCCCGTACATAATTTTTGTAAAAATAATATGTAGAAATATTCCAAAGGAGTCCTACTTATGGCACGTAAAAACGAATGCATCGCCATGCTGTTGGCAGGCGGCCAGGGCAGCAGACTCGGCATCCTGACCCACAAGATCGCCAAACCTGCGGTCCCCTTCGGCGGAAAGTACCGGATCATCGACTTCCCGCTGTCGAACTGTGTAAACTCCGGCATCTATACGGTCGGCGTCCTGACCCAGTACCAGCCCCTTGAGCTGAATGACTACGTCGGCAACGGCGAGCCCTGGGACCTCGACCGCACGGACGGCGGCGTCCACATCCTGTCCCCGTATCAGCAGATCCAGGGCACGGACTGGTACAAAGGCACCGCAAATGCCATCTACCAGAACATCCACTTCATCGACAAATACGACCCCGAGTACGTCGTGGTCCTGTCCGGCGACCACATCTACAAGATGGATTACGCCGACATGCTCGCCTTCCACAAGCAGCAGGACGCTGCCTGCACCATCGCCATGCGCGAGGTCGAGTGGAAAGAAGCCTCCCGTTTCGGTCTCATGATCGTCAACGAGGACGGCACCATCTCCGAGTTCGAGGAGAAACCGGCGAACCCGCGTTCCAACAAGGCCTCCATGGGCATCTACATCTTCACCTGGTCCAAACTCCGCGAATACCTCATCGCCGACGAGAACGACCCCGAGTCCTCCAACGACTTCGGTCACAACGTCATCCCCGCCATGCATGAAGCCGGCGAGAAGATGGTCGCTTATCAGTTCGACGGCTACTGGAGAGACGTCGGAACCATCGAGAGCCTCTGGGAAGCCAATATGGACATCCTGTCCCCGGCCTCGGGCATCAACCTGAACGACCCGCACTGGAAGATCTACGCGAGAAGCCCCTCGGCCGCTCCGCAGTACATCGCCGACGGTGCTGAAGTGGGCAACTCCATGGTCACCGAAGGCTGCTCCGTCGAAGGCAAGGTCGACTTCTCCGTCCTGTTCCCGAACGCCACCATCGAGGAAGGCGCGAACATCAAGTATTCCATCATCATGCCGGGCGCCGTCGTCAAGAAGGGCGCGGACGTCCAGTATGCCATCGTCGCTGAGAACGCCGTCATCGAAGAAAACGCAAAAGTCGGCGCAGGCCCCGACATCACCGACCCCGACAAGTGGGGCGTCGCGGTCATCGGCGAAAAGATCACCATCGGCAAGGGCGCGGTCATCCCGGCCAATGTCATGGTCAACGAGAACGTAGAGGAGGGCACGAACTATGAGAGCAAATAATGTGCTTGGTATCATTCATTCGCAGGCCTACGATTCCACCATCCGGGAACTCACGACCATGCGAACTGTGGCCTCCGTTCCCTTCGGATGCCGCTATCGTTTCATCGACTTCCCCCTGTCCAACATGGTCAACGCGGGCATTACGGAAGTCGGCATCATCACCAAAGAGAACTATCAGTCCCTGATGGACCACATCGGTTCCGGCAAACCCTGGGACCTCGCCCGTAAACGTGAGGGCCTGTACCTCCTGCCGCCGTACAACACCTCTTCGTCGGTTGCCACCGGCCGGAACAACCGGCTCGACTCCCTGTACAGCAACCTCGACTTCCTGCGGAAATCCCGCCACGAATATGTCGTCATCACCGACGCCAACGCGGTCTACAATTTCGATTTCCAGGATATGTTCAACTTCCACACCGAACAGGAAGCGGACATCACCATCGCTTACAAGCACGGCAAACTGCCGGCCCTCAAGAACATCCAGATCCTCAACATGGATGCCGACAAGAGAGTCAAGGACGTCACCATCGGCACTCCCGAGTCCGGCGAGGAAGAAGTCGATTACTCCTTCAACATCTATGTCATGAGAAAGTCTCTTCTCGAGTACCTCATCCAGGGCGCCATCGCGCACAGCAAGACCTCCTTCTCCAAGGACGTCATCCAGGCCCAGGCCAATGAGGGCGACCTCAAGATCGTCGGCTACGAGATCGACGGTTTCGCCGAGATGATCGACTCCCTCAAGACGTACTACAAAGTCAGCATGGAACTCCTCGAGCCGGAGAACCGCAAGGCGCTTCTGGACCCGAAGAACCCCATCGCCACCAAGATCGCGGACAACGTCCCGACCCTTTACGGCGAGAGTTCCCAGACCGGCAATTCGCTCATCGCCGACGGCTGCACCATTGAAGGCACCGTCGAGAACTCCCTGCTCTTCCGCGGCGTCATCGTCGAGAAGGGTGCGGTCGTCAAGAACTCCATCCTCATGCAGGGCACCGTCGTCCACGCGAACGCGAAGGTCGACAGCGTCGTCACCGACAAGAATGTTACCATCACGGCGAACCGGAATCTGGCGGGCGACCCGTCCTATCCGATTTACTTTACAAAGAACATCGTCGTCTGATACACTGAACACAGGGAGGCTGCGCACACCGCCAGCCTTCCTGTCATAATACCGAGTTTTTATCGAGAATCATGAAATGGAGGACCCGTTTTTATGAATATCCTGTTTGCTTCCAGTGAAGCGGTCCCCTTTGCCGTCAGCGGCGGTCTCGCCGAAGTCGCGGGCGCTCTGCCCAAAGCTCTGAAGGCCAAAGGTGAAGATGTCCGCGTCATCCTGCCGCTTTACGGTTCTGTCACCGAGGAGCAGCGCGCCGAGATGAAGTACCTTTTGAACTTCGACGTCGCCGTTGCCTGGAGAAGACAGTACTGCGGCGTGTTCGAAGCGAAGGCAGACGGCGTCACCTATTACCTGCTGGACAACGAGTACTACTTCAAGCGCTCCGGCCTGTACGGGTATTATGACGATGCCGAGCGGTTCGCGTTCTTCTCCCGCGCCGTTCTGGACACCGTCAAGCATCTGGAAGAACTGGACGGCTTCAAGCCCGACATCATCCACTGCAACGACTGGCAGACCGCGCTCATCCCGGTCTACTACAACTGCTTCTACCGGGATGCTCCCGGCTACGAAGACATCCGTACCGTTTACACCATCCATAACATCCAGTACCAGGGCCTCTACGGCATGGACATCCTGAGCGAAGTCGTGGGCCTCGACCCCCAGGACTACTACATCGTCGAGAACGACGGCCTCGCCAACTTCTCGAAGGGCGCCATCGAATGCTGCAACAAGGTGACGACGGTCTCCCCGAGCTACGCCAATGAGATCCTCGACCCGTGGTACTCCCACGGCCTCGACGGCATCCTGCACCGGAACCTCTGGAAACTCACCGGCATCCTGAACGGCATCGACGTCGAGAGCTACGACCCGAACACCGACCCCGCCATCCCGTTCCACTATTCCCAGGCCCGCAAGACCAACAAGAAGAAGGACAAGGCGGCCCTCGAAGACCGCTTCGGGTTCGAGCACGAGCCGGATGTACCGATCATCGGCCTCATCTCACGGCTCGTCTCCCACAAGGGCCTCGACCTCATCACCGCCATCATCGATGAGCTTCTGTACAACACCGAAGTCCGCATGATCGTCCTCGGCTCCGGCGACAGCTCCTACGAGAACTACTTCCGCGGCGTCGCCGAGCGGCACCCCGACAAATTCCGCGTCGAACTGGGCTTCGACCCGGGCCTCGCGAGAAAGATCTACGCCGGCGCCGACCTCTTCCTGATGCCCTCGAAGAGCGAGCCCTGCGGCCTGTCCCAGATGATCGCGCTGCGCTACGGCACCATCCCGATCGTCCGCGAGACCGGCGGCCTCAAGGACTCCGTCCGCGACTGCGGCGACGGCGAAGGCAACGGCTTCACCTTCAAGACGTACAACGCCCATGACATGCTCTGGGCCATCACCCGCGGCATCGACCTCTACTACAACGACAAGACCGCGTGGAAAGCCGTCGTGAACCGGGCCATGAAATCCGACAACAGCTGGGAACGCTCCGCCGGCCTGTACATCGACATGTACAAGGAAGCGATGATGTAAGCGCTTGCGCTTACTGAGCCGGCAGGCTTACCAGAATAAGAAAAGCAGAGAGACCTCCGAAGACATTCGGAGGTCTCTTTTTTACATCAGCCGTGCGACGCGGGTATTGATGAGGTCGTTGATGTAGGCACAGAGGGACTGTACGCTCTTCGGCGCTTCGGTCCCGATGAGTTCCTCGTCCTCCGGCGCGGAGGTGAGGTCGTGGATGTCGCCGGCGATGCTGTACATCAGGAACTTGAACTGCGCCTTGTTGTCCGAGTTGCTGCCGAGCCAGCTGCGGGGCAGCAGTCCTTTCGTGACCGCCGCGAACAGGCCCATGTAGCCGGCCAGCGCCGCCGCCTTGTTCAGGGCGTCCGCCATCTCCTCGTCCTCGACGATGTTGTTCATGATGGCGATGTCCGCCCGGATGAACGTCTCCCGGCTGAACTCCTCGTCCTCCGGCAGGTCCTCGAAGTCCACCGCCCGGTTGAGCTGCAGCACGTTCGCGGCGTGGCCGAGGAGGTAGTCGCAGCTGACGTTGTAGTAGTCCGCCGCCTTCACGAGGAACTGGAGCCCCGGTTCCCGGATGCCGTTCTCGTAATGGGACAGCAGCGCCTGGGAGATGCCGAGGTCCGCCGCCGCCTGCTTCTGGCTG
>Ga0123335_1008924_pt1 | contig 10555 bp, 9 predicted proteins | sample BiotimSIPDNA_2_FD_89707 | JGI IMG/M metagenome (GOLD analysis project Ga0123335, IMG submission 89707) | Anaerobic biogas reactor microbial communites from Washington, USA - Biogas_R2 time_0 SIP DNA | ecosystem: Engineered > Bioreactor > Anaerobic > Unclassified | place: Washington, USA... | reverse complement strand
TCGGATTTCTCTACTTTGACTTGAGCTTTTTTCACCAGGAATTTTCCTCACCGCCCTACTCTAATTTAATGGCAGTCAGGTGTCTCGCAATTATTGGCACAGAGGGCCATGTCCGTGCATACGATGACGTCATAACTGTGGCCGGCTTTCTCCAGCAGGCTTTGGCTTTTTACCCTCATGTTGCTGAAATTTAGGAAGACGTATTCCTCGTTTACATTGATAACCTCAAAGGCGTCATCTGTAGAGCGGCCCTTCTTATTCTCCTGAATAGAGTCCAGAAGCCCGCGAATCATGGATCTATGGAATTCGGCCTTGTCTTTGTGGCCTGACTCCATATTGGCTATGAATGCCATGTAATGCAGATCGATATCCACAAAGGTCTTGTCAAGTGCTTTGTTCACTTCCTCCAAGGCTTCGTCGAATTTGTCTGTGTTGAGGAGGTTGGTCAGTTCTTTCTTCACGTCCGAGTCGCCCCGGCACGAATACTTGCTTTGGGAGCAGTTCACCCGCAAAGCTTTGAAGTCAATGCTGAGGTCTCCGGATTTGAGCTGCTTCACGGCTTTTTCGTAGCTGACAGTCGCCTCCGGGTTTTCCTTCCCGTATGCCACAACTGCGCAGGAGAGCGTCACAACGAGCATCCAAAACAGATTCCGCACTTTCATATCGCTACCGCCTTTCAGGTAAGTTGGTTCCTCGAGTTCGGAATTACTTCGGCAATCCTCCGAACATACTCTTCAGAAAACGATGGAATCTATGGAAAGAGGTGACCGGCTCAGCAAACATCAGGATGCAATGACCTGATACCGCACGGAGTCTGTCGTCGCTGCATAATGCAAGCGCCTCCTTACTTTCAGCGCCCTGCTGAATCCAGAGGTGCTGCACTCCCTCCTGAATGGCTTCCCTCAGCGCGGATTCCGTTGCTTGCGGCGAGGTGAGAAACAGCGCTCCGCCGACTTTCTCGGGTAACGCTGCAATTCGGGGATAGCACTTTTCCCCTCGAATGTTGTCAGCGAAGGGATTCACAAAGAAGATCCGGTAGCCTTTCTTTCTTAATTCCCTGGCAGCGATCAGACCGAAAGACTGACGGGCTCTGGAAATCCCTACGAGGGCGAGTGTTTTTTGGGAGACGAAATCCTCAATATCTTGCCGGGTGTTCATCCATCTCTCCTGAATTCAGTCGTACGAACGGTGCAAAGCGTACTCCTGCCTGATCAGATTCTCAGATATTACTCCTGTTACTCCGCAAGCGATACTCCGGACGGGAATTATTTCAGGCAGGCCGCCGAATCTGACTCGCGCGGTTTTCCCTTGATTTGCAGAGATTGAGGAACCCTTGTAATCGGTACGCACGTGAACTATTGTCATATTCGCATAAGCGCATATGGGAACAGGCTGATGACATGCCGCATTTTGTCAAAGACTGCCGGGGCGGAAGCCGGATCTTCGATTCTGTGAGGCGACAATGAAAAGAAATCTTAAGCTGACGCTGTTGCTTCTTTTGCTGGAATGTGCTGCGTTTTCGGTCCTGACTGTCTTTGCCGGGCCTCAGACCGCTGCCCCGAACACCGCCCAGCACAAGGTAATTGCCTATTACTTCCATACCAATACGCGATGCAGCACGTGCATGAAAATCGAGCAGTACTCCCAGGAGGCCATCAAGCAGGGTTTTCCCGAAGAACTCAAAAACGGCACCCTCGAGATGAGGATCGTGAATTACGAGAAGCCTGAGAACCGGCACTTCATGCATGAGTACAAACTCGTTTCCAAGTCGCTCATCCTGGTTAAAGTGGTGAACGGGAAACAGGCCAAGTGGACGAACCTGAAGATGGTCTGGCAACTGACGAAAAAGAAGGACGCTTTCCTCAACTATGTTCGTAAGGAAGTCCGCGGCTACCTGTCCAGCATATGAGTCCCTGCAAGCCTGAATGAGGACAAAGTGATGGATAGCTGGTACCTCAACATTCTTTCCGCGTTTTGGCTGGGAGTCCTGACGTCAATCAGCCCCTGTCCCCTTGCCACTAACGTCGCCGCCATATCATTCGTGGCGAGAAACCTGGGATCCTCACAGAAGGTCCTGTGGAGCGGGGTTCTCTACTCTGTCGGCAGAATGCTCGTCTACATAGTCATCGCCGTATTGGCCGTTGCGAGCCTTCTTTCGCTGCCCGAAGTCTCGTTCTTTCTCGAAACCAACATGCACAAGATTATCGGTCCGCTGCTGATAATCGTCGGAATAATTCTGCTGGATTTGCTGCCGATCTCCTTTTCGACATCGTTCCTCAGCAATTCCCTTCAAGACCGCGCCGGCAGATGGGGCATCTGGGGATCAGGATTGCTGGGCGTTGTGTTCGCGCTGAGTTTCTGTCCGCTTTCCGCCGCGCTCTTTTTCGGAAGCCTGATTCCTCTGGCAGTCGACGGCAAGTCAGCCGTCCTTATGCCATCGGCCTTTGGGATCGGAACGGCGCTGCCGGTTGTCGTTCTCGCGCTGGTGATCGCCTTTGGCGTGAAGTCGCTTGGTAAGTTTTTCGACAGACTGACGCAGCTGGAAAAGTGGGTGCGCAAGGCGACTGCTTTCATATTCATTGCGGCAGGACTGTACCTCCTGCTCCAGAGCATTCTGGGTTTCCCCGGTTTTTGAAGATTCAGAAAGACCTGAGAATGACAAAGCCATTCGACGCAGACGTGGATGAATCGGGCCGACTTCGGCTGCCTGCGGCTATCGCGGAAAAGTACGGCTTGAAGCCTGGAACGTCGGTCCGGATAGAAGAGAATGCGAACGGGTTGCACCTCCGCCGCCCGGTGACCCAGCTGGCCAGGGTGTACATCGAACCGACGAATCGCTGCAATCTGGACTGCATTACCTGCATACGCAACAGCTGGGATGAGCCGCTGGGAGAAATGAGTTCGACCGTGTTTTCCCGAATCGTTGAAGACCTGAAGCTGCTGCCGGTCCCGCCCAGCGTCTTCCTGGGTGGCCTCGGTGAGCCATTGTCCCATCCTCGTATCGTCGACATGGTGAAGGAGCTCAAGTCTCTCGGTTGTTTTGTGGAGCTGATTACAAACGGCACCCTGCTCCACAAGGATTTATCGAGGCAACTCATCGAAGCCGGTCTGGACATGCTGTGGGTGTCGCTGGACGGTGCGACGCCGGAGAGCTATAAGGATGTCCGGCTGGGAGCGGCGCTGCCCCAGGTGCTGGCCAACCTGAGGGACTTTCGGTATGCCCGCTGGGCAACCCACTATCCGACTGGAATCGACCTTCTCCTGCAGCCACAGCTGGGCATCGTGTTTGTCGCGATGAAACGCAATATCGCCGATCTCCCGGCCGTCTTCAGCCTGGCAAGCCGATGTGGCTCGCTTCATTTCCTTGTGACGAACATCCTCCCCTACACGCCCGAAATGAAGGAGGAGATCTTATACTCCCGTGCCATAACCGACAGCATCTATACATCGGCCCCCATGTTACGCTCCCTTGATTTCCCCAAAATGGACATCGGGGCGACGACCCGTGAAGCAGTCTTCGCTGCTCTGCGTGGGGATCATTCGCTGAAAATCTCGGGAGCCAGTTTCGGAGAACGAAACAACAGGTGTCCGTTCATCGAGAAGGGATCGCTTGCAATCCGCTGGGATGGAGACGTAAGCCCCTGCCTTGCACTTCTGCACGATCACAAGGTCTACTTTCACGACTATGAGCGATCCTTGAAACGCCATACGGTGGGAAATGTGCAGGTTCAGACTCTGGAAGAAATCTGGAATAAGCCGGACTATCTCACTTTGCGCAATCGCGTTCAGGAATTCAATTTCTCGCCGTGTGTTCTTTGCGGTGGATGTGAATTCTTCGAGTCTAACCAGGAGGACTGCATCGGCAGTCCCGCGCCGACATGCGGAGGCTGTTTGTGGGCACAGGGCATAATCCGATGCCCTTAGTGATGGGAGCATAGAAATGAAAATTCAAATACTCGGGACGGGATGTCCGCGGTGCAAGACGTTGGCTTCGAATGCAGAAACCGCAGTCAAAGAACTCGCTCTTGAAGCTGAGATCGAGAAAGTGACTGGAATCGAGGATATCCTGAAGTTCCAGATACTCGCCATGCCAGGTTTGGCTATCGACGGGCAGGTAAAAGCCGCCGGGCGAGTTCCCACCATTGATGAAATCAAACAGTTGCTCGGTGCCTGCAAAGAAGCCTGATCATGACACCGAACGTCATTCCTGGCAGCACTGCGGTTTACAGCACGACGCCGCAGGTTTCTTCGCGCGAATAAACGCGCTGGCGAACTTGCCCTCTGCCTGGGAAATTGCAGATTCCGATCCCAGGTTCGCACGGGAAAGAAGACTCCTGAAGGCTTTTCCCCGATAAATGCGTGTCGGCTCGATATCAACAGTCTCAAATCCTGCATTAAGGAGCTTCGATCGGTACTCGTCCTGATGCAGAGCTCCCGCGACGCAGCCGGCCCAAAGCTCAACATTTCTCCGGATGTCCGCAGGAATGTCGCCGAGCACGACAATGTCCGAAACAGCAAACCGGCCGCCGGGCTTAAGCACCCGAAAAGCCTCCCGTAGCACGCGGTCCTTGTCCGCCGACAGATTGATGACGCAATTGGAAATAATCACATCAACTGAATTGTCCGGCAGCGGAATGTTCTCGATTTCGCCCTTCAGGAATTCGACATTCTCTACACCCGCTTTGAGCTGATTCTCGCGTGCCAGCGAGAGCATCTCATCCGTCATGTCAAGGCCGTACGCCTTTCCTTGCGGCCCTACACGCTTTGCCGAGAGAAGAACATCAATGCCGCCGCCTGAACCCAGATCGAGCACCGTCTCACCAGGGCTCAACTCGGCGAGAGCCGTTGGATTGCCGCATCCAAGCGAAGCCAGAACTGCTTTTTCGGGAAGCTCGGCCATCTCGTCGAGAGTGTAGAGGTCCTTCAGGATCGGGGCCGCCGAGCTGTCGCCGCAGCGACTTGAAAGCCCGCAGCAGCTACTGGTACCGGACTGCGCCCGGTTTGCCGCCTGCGAATACTTTTCTTTGACTATCTGTTTTACGTCCAAATTAGTCTCCTCCCGGCTTCCTTCTCGAGTCAGAGAGACCAGTATTTATGAGTGCAGCCGTATTGTCAAAAATTTCTCGACCGCCGGGAAATCCGTCACCCTGAGATGATTTGTTGAGACAGGAGGAGAAGCCGGTCTGCAAAAAACTCTATCTTTTCGCGCATTGCCAGTTTTTCTCTCCACTCTGCGGGAATTCCCTGCTCCCCATAAAATGCTCCGGCTAACTGGCCATAAACAGCTGCGGTTGTGTCTGCATCGTTACCCAGATTTGCAGCCAATAAGCAGCCTTCGCGGAAGCTGTTGCTCTTGCTGAACGCCCACAATGCCGCTTCCAGGGATCGAACCACATATCCCGTTCCCTTGATTTCGGGTAACTCCTTGCGCCGGAATGAAGTGAGGGCGCCGTGTGTGGTCCGGGAGCTCTCGGCGGCGAATTCCATGGCATACGTAGGCTGGCCGGCATAAAACAGCGGCACCGGCGCCAACCGCATAATTGATCCGTTGCCGGCCGTGTAAGGATCGGTCGAACCGCTGAAAGGGTTTTTCGTCCTGAGAAAACCAGCCAGTGCGTTTCTGGTGGCATTGCCTATATCGAAGCATTCCCCCGTGCAACTGAGATGTCCTTCTTTCCACCATCTCACATATCGTTCCATCTGATCGCTGGGAACAAAGCCCTTCTTCTCAATGAGGCTTTCAGCGAGACACAGAGCCATTGAGGTATCATCTGTCCACTTGCCCGGCTTCAGTTCAAACGGCCCGCCGCCGATCATATCGGTAATTGGTTCATAAGTTCCCGGCCGGCTGAATTCGAGTGCCGTACCGACCGCATCTCCAACGGCGAGTCCAAGCAGACAACCACGGTATCGTTGCGCTCTTTCCATGCCAACCTCCTTTATGAACTGTCGCCGGACGGCTAATCTTGATGGCGTCCACTTGTACAATCATGGTTTTCGCGGTTATACCGGACACGCTGTGCACGAATCAGTGAAGAACAGCACCGCTTCAGCCATCTCTGTGCCCGTAAGCTTCTTCCAGGCTCTGCTGTAAAGCTGCAGCTGTCCTGAATAGAAATCCACATGCGCTTTGGCTTCCCCGGCAATGCGATCCGTTTTGAAATCGACCAGGTACCAGCGGCCATTTTCCTTGAAAACAAGATCGATCACCCCCGAGACGAAAACGTTTCTCTCGAGGAAAACAGAAAACGGCATTTCAGCATGTCGTTCCGAGGCGTTCATTGCCCGCTGCCATAGTCCGGACTGCTTCACCTTCTGCAGTTCCGCGGTTATTCTCTCCAGCGGTTTCGAATCGAGTTCAAACTCTTCGCAGAGGCGCTCGATGTCATGAGTCCCGGGTTCGCGGCCGGCAGCCATCCACTCAAGGCATCGATGAATCACGCTACCGTACTTCGGTCCTGCGCCTGATGCCGACTGTGGCGGTTCGCCTGCCGATGTCGTCATTTCAGTCACGCTGCGTTTGGCGAACGATTCTTCCGCCAGAACATGCAGTTTGTTCCTGAGACTGTTCATATCCTGTGCGCATACAGTTCCCCTGATCTTCGACTTGCGTCGCTCCTTTACCGATGTGCTGATTCCTTTCATTGACAGTTCGGGAACATCTCCCTGTAACAATCCCGACCATGCATTGCCGGCCCTGCTTTCGGGAGCCTCGGTCACGATCAGCAGCTGTTTTGCGCGAGTTCCGGCGACATAGAGGAGACGCTGTTTTTCCGCCCCTTGGTATTGTTTTTCCTCCTCCACCTTCTCTTCCCAGCCTGGAGGCTGGGCCACAATTTCCTTGCTGTACGGACCCTTGTCCCTTGTCGCCGCAAAGTATCCGGACGGCCCTGATTTGCCGAACCGGTCAATATGCGAGACGATCAGGCCGGTGTCCCAGATGAATGGAGCCGCCAGGATTACCACGGGCGCTTCCAGTCCTTTTGCCTTGTGAAGATTCATCAGGCGGACCAGGCCGCGACCGCCCGACAGAATCGAAAGAGGCTTGATGTCGGCCTTTATCGCATTGTTGAGCCACTCAACCGCTGATGCGAAGTCGGCTTTTCCTGATCTCTCGGCCTGCCTCACAAACTCGACGAGCTGCAGCAGTCGTCCTGCGTTCGTTGCGCCCAGCGGTGATGAGGCCGCGAGCGGCACCATCCCGGTCTGCTCGATAATGGCTCCGATTGCCGCAGCCGGTGATCGATCCAGTGTCAGGCGCCACCACGACTCAATCTTTGAGAGCGATTGCCCTATCGGATGCGTGGCCGCGGAACCAACGCTGTTTCCTGCCCCAAGAAACCGGTAGTTCCCCCCCAGCTTCTTGTAGTCCCAGAGCTGCTGATATGAGTGACCAAAAAGAGAACTGATAAGCACGCCCGCCAGCGATACCTGGTTGTCAGGATCCGCCAGAGTATTGAGTAGCTTCATGACATCCAGAATCTGCGGCGCATCGAACGTTCCTTTGGCTCCCGTTATCTCAAACGGGATCTCGCGCTCTTCGAGTGCCACTGCGTGCGGCAACAACGCATCCCTTTGCCAGGTGAGGATCATGATGTCATCCGGCCTGGCGGCGCGCAGTCCGCCCTTGTCATCCTGGATTTGCAAATTTCCTTTCAGCGCCCAACGGATCCAGCTCGCAACCAGCTCAGACGACCGCTGGTAGATCTGGTCTTTGTTGGTGGCTCCGTCTATTACAAGCTTGCGTACACCACAGAAGCTGGAGGCGTCCTGTTCGACCGTTGCCATCGGAACGAAGCCGGCCTGGTGCTCTGTCGCCACCGGTGGAAACACCTCCTTGAAGGTGGTATCCACAAAAGAGCCGATCGAGTTGACTGACCGGTAATTGGCGGAAAGGGTCAGGATTTCTCCGCCGCTTTTTCGAACCAACTCCTTGACAGTGTTGTATGCCGAAATATCCGCGCGGCGGAACCGGTAGATCGACTGCTTGGGGTCGCCGACCAGGAAAAGCGCCCCGGGGCGCAGTCTGAATCTGCGCCACTCCGGATTCTTAGCCGGCCGGTCACCCGCCAGATAAAACAGGATCTCACACTGAAGAGGATCGGTGTCCTGGAACTCGTCGACAAGGATGCGCGTAAACCGTCTTGCAAGGAAGAGCCGCACGTCCTCGTGATCACGAAGCAGGTCGCGCGCTTTCATCAGCAGGTCGGTGTAGTCGAGTCTGGATTCGGAAGAGCGGCGCGATGCCGCGAATTCCGCCGCGGCACGAGCGAACGCAATACAGTAAGGATGGATATATTCCCGCCATTCGCGCAGGCTTCTGCGTGCCTCCTCCGCGAATTCGGGATAGGTTTCATCGCGGATCTTCTTTGCATCTTTCCTGTCCGGCCAACGGTTGAGTGTGACCCTGCATTTCTGAAAGAGTTCGAGAATACTGATGAGTTCCTTGTCTTTCGTCACGGTCCGCCACTGCGCCCGCGTGACGGCCTTCTGCAACTCGTCCCATCGATCCTCGGGTTCCTCCGGCGGCATCGCCTTTCGGACGGCATTCAGGAACTTCTGCAGCTCTTTCTGTGCTCGCGACAGATCGGGCTTTTCACGTTCCTTTACGAAAGCCTCCACATCCCGGAACTGGCAGAGCAGTACGTAGAGATCTTTCAGTTCCTTTGCTTCAATTCCAAATTCGTAAAGCTTCTTGAGCGTTTCGTCATTACGAAGGAATGCCTGCGAGATAAAGTCCTGCCAGCACGTTTCCAGGAACAGGCCGGCTTCCGCGTCCTCGATCTCCTTGAAATCAGGATCCAGTCCGGATTCGACCGGGCGCTCTCGCAGCATCCGCGCGCAGAATGAATGAATCGTGCCGATGAAAGCCTGTCCGATATCCGCCAGCGAAGCACGCATCTTTTCTCTCACTGCCGCATCAGGTGCTTCAGCTGCTTCCTTTTCGAGCCGCTGCTGCAGCCGTTCGCGCAGTTCCGCAGCCGCCTTGCGCGTGAATGTCACGGCGGCGATATGATCGATATCGACTCCTCCATGCAACAGCAGTGCGGTGATGCGGTCGACGAGTTTGGTGGTTTTCCCGGAGCCGGCACCTGCTTCCACCAGGAAAGTCGTGTCAAGATCTTCAGTAATGCGTTTCCGAGCTGCAGTATCTGTGGAGTTATTCATTTTCCTGCACCTTCTGAATAAGGTTGGCCGCTTTGTCATTGGATTCCGCGAGCAGTTTCCACCTCTGTTCTTCATCGGGATGGCAGCACGCCTTCCAGTCACAGTATCCGCAGTTGCCCCCAGTACCGAGGAAAACACCGGCGGCCATTGCATCGAGAAGCTCGTTTACGACCCTGAGTCCCTCGGCCCGGCGGCTGGTGTCGCGCATGGCGTAGAAGTTGCCGTCAGCGCGTTCAGTTGAAAAAAGGTAGCCCGAAACCGCAACCGCAGACCTTCTTTCTCCCATTCCGGCCAGTACCTGTTCTGCTGCACAGCCATAGAGAATGTGCTGCAGCTGGGTTCCCCCGGCAGTGTACTGGCCACGTGCAAAGCTATCGGCTCTCCCTGTCTTGTAATCCCATACGGCCCATGTGTTCGGCTTTGCCAGTCTGTCGATCCGGTCGATCCTTCCCCTGAGGAATATACTTTTGCCCCCCGGAAGGTTTATTTCGACGGGATCAGTCATGCCTGAATCCTCGAAGCCGAAAGAGATTTCGAAGTACTCCGGAGTCCCTCGTCCACGGGCGGGGACATGTTTTTCTTCCTCCAGAAAGACCATGATCGACCTGTGCAAAGCCGACCGTTCAGCATCGAACACGCTTTCCGAAGGAGGCGGAATGTGAGCTTTCCATTCGGCGATCACCTCGTCGAGCACCTGCGCGGCCCGTTTCTGGTGTTTCACCGGATCGCGCTTTTCCTTTTTCTCTTTGAGCTCGACCAGGAAACGGCAATAGAAATCATGCAGCAGCGAGCCTCCTTGAAGCGCATCGAGCCACCTGCCGGGTTCGAAGGTCAAGTCCTCTGGTGAAGAAATGCCGAGTACGTGAGAGAAGAAGTATGATCTCGGGCATTTTGCGTAGTTTTCGAGGGAGGTCGCTGAAAGGACGCGCCGCGATCTCCGTGGATCGAATGCCGCATCGCGTTTCAGCCTGCCGTCGAACTCGCCCGATTCATCTTCCTCGCGCTGCTGCATTGCACTTCGTCCCGAACGCAGATCCGGGAAGGCGTCGAGCACCGCCTCCTGGGCATCGTTCAGTACCCCTTTATCTGCAATCTTCGCGAGCCACCACTCGTCACTCCCCAATGGGGTCTGTTCCGGGACAAATGTCGTCGGCGTTCCCAACGCCGCCTCCAGTTCCTCATAGCCGGCTGTCAGTTGTTTGCCGACACCTCCCAGCCGGAACGCCTGGAGCATCAGCGGCGAAGGAAACAGCCGTGAACCGTCTGCAAGGTTTTGCGTCGCATAACTGAGCCAGAGTCTTCCCCTCACGCGCGCCATGGTTTGGCCGAAGACGAATGCTCTCTGCCGTGCCACATCCGCGGATACCTGCAGTCGCCTGCTCAGTTG
>Ga0123335_1008923_pt1 | contig 10557 bp, 6 predicted proteins | sample BiotimSIPDNA_2_FD_89707 | JGI IMG/M metagenome (GOLD analysis project Ga0123335, IMG submission 89707) | Anaerobic biogas reactor microbial communites from Washington, USA - Biogas_R2 time_0 SIP DNA | ecosystem: Engineered > Bioreactor > Anaerobic > Unclassified | place: Washington, USA... | reverse complement strand
TAATGTATAAAAACAGCAGAAATTAAGCTTAAAAAAGTTTAAAATTAGTTAAAAAAAAGTCTTCGCTTAGAAAACAGGGTTTGCTGGGGCTCTGGTGTATTAGGAGGAAAAGGAAAATGATACTTTTTAGGCGAACCATAACCTTAAAGTACACTTACCCAGAGCCCACTCAGCCCATTACTAAACCGATTACTATTTTGACTAAAAAAGGGGAAGGATTGGTTTTTGTTTTGTTGTGTTTATTCTTTTTTCTTGAGCATCATTATTACTAGAAGCACTAGTACTATGATGATTAAGACGAATAGTCCTGCGATAGCTGGAATAAAGTATTGATCAGCAACTGACGGTGGAGTCTCTGTAGGTTCAGGTGTAGCTTCAACTTCATCTACTGCGAATGCTGTTGTTGCCTGTGATGGATAATACGAGTTGCTTCCTTCAAATTTAGCGTAAACTGTGTATTTACCTGAAATATCGGGTTCCCACTGTAGACTGTAGAATCCTGTTTGGTCTGTTGTTGCTGTTCCTATGATTCGATAGTTATTGTTAGCGTCAAGAACATAAAGCGTGACAGTAACACCTGTAACATTGGTTGGCAATGGTTTCTGTTGATATATATATTCCATCCATGGAGTCATGCTTTCGTCTGAAACACATGGGACTCCGTGTGGAAAGCGTGCAGCTTGCTCTTCTTGTTGTGTACCAGCTGAAATATCAGTAACTGTTCCAGTGATTACTAGGGATTTGCCTAATTCTATTGCTGCTTTTGGTGCATCTACTGAAAGAGCGCTTGGTCCTTTGCCTACTGAATATATCTTGCCATCATATGCGTTTAAAAATATTAAGTAGCCATCAGCTATTGCTATAGGTGCTATTGAGGTTCCAAGTCCTGAAGAAGACCAAGTGGGTAAGTTCCAGATTTCTTCTCCTGTGTAGGCATCAACTGCATAGACGCGGTATCCTTTGTACAATGGTGTATTTGGTGAGTGTTCTCCTGCAAAGGCAAAGATTATTCCATCAGCTACTGCAGCTGCTTGAAGTGGGTATTGTCCCCAAGGCGTTTCTATGCCGCTGCTTGTATCGTTGAACTTCCATAGTAAGCTTCCATTCTTCATTGAGAGTGCTTGGATTTCTCCTCCGTAACCTGATACGTATAGATTTCCATAAGCTGGGAAGCCTTTTCTACTACTGTAGTATTGGAATGCTCTGAATTCTCCTACTGGACCCCAAAGTTGTTCTCCTGTATCAAGACTGTATCCTAAACGTTGGCCGGTTTCGAAGTCAGTCATTGTAAAGGTGCGGTAAACTGGATCTATTGGTTGCCAAGCTAACATACGAGTTATATTTTCTGCAGGTGCAGCATAGTTCTTAAGCCATAAGAGTCGTCCTACTGGTCCCCTATCTGGATCCAAATTTATTGCCCAGAGTGTGTAGGGGTTGGGTGTTTCTCTTGGTAGTGAGGTTAATGCTACGTTGCTGCTTCGTCCAAGAATTAAATCATCATGTATTATACCTATGATACTCGGAGATTGGCTTCCTGGCAGATTAGGTATGGTTACGTTCCATGTGAAAGTATTTGATGCATCAATAGTTTTTCCTATTGGACGATATGGTGCAGTTGAAGTTCCAAGTTGTGGTGACTCAGTCCAGTTCCACATAGCCAGCCAACGGTTGTTGTAGTTCATTACATATCGAACTATTTGTCCGTCGTCAGTGTATACTTCTGTTCCACTGGGTACATTTGTCAAGTTGAATATGTTTTTACCAGTGAAAGCATCATAAGCGTACCATCTATTACCTGAGGTTTCCCATAATATTCCTCCGACTACTCCGTGTTGGTTTGGATTATCAAAGTTGTATAATTGTCCTTTTGTTGGTGCGATGTCGTCTCTCGACCAGATGGTTTCGCCTGTCTGTAAGTCTACTGCGTGGTATCCTCCGCCGCTTCCTGCGTGGTTTAGTGGTTGTCTGTAGTAAAGTATTCCACCCATAATTATTGGGTTGCCAAATCTTGTTTCGTAAGAAAATCCTGAGTAGAAAGTTGAGCCTGTGTCTGTTAATCCGCCAGTTAATCCGCCGAATTCAATCGGTTTTGTCCACATGACGTGAGCTGATCTTGGTGCTGCTCCGTCTTTTTGCCAGATGTCAGATGAGGCTGATCCTCCTAACCAGTTAGAAGATATTTGTTCCCATTGAATGTTTTGTCCTTCGATTGGTCGTGACCAATATTCAGTTGGGAGTGGTGTGTCTGGGAGTCTTTCTATTTTGTCTTCTTGAACTGTTAAGGTTGTTGAAGCAGTGCTTGCTAAATAGACGTCGTTTTGGTATGATCCACCGTAGTCATAGACTTGACCAGGGAAGGTGAAGTTTAAGGTGTAGGTTCCGGTTTGTGTTGGAGTGAATGGGTAGTACTGTGATGTTGTTGTGTCCCATATTATGTCCCATTTTTGGGTTTGTGTTGTTCCGTCTGGGGCGGTAATTGTTAGTTGATAGTCGCGGTATCTTATGTTGTTGGTTATTGCTGTGCCCTGTATTGTTCTGTCAAGCCAGAATATGATTAGTACTTCTTGTCCGACGCCTACGGGATTTGGTGATACTGAGATGTATGCGTGTGTGGGAAGTTCCCAGGGTGGGTCGTGAGCTTTAACTGTTGGTGCTGTTCCTAATGTCATGAATGTTGATGTAGCTATCATTATTGCGAAAATTAACGCTATTGTTTTACTTTTTACTTTCATTTTCTCTTATTCCTATTTTTTAGCACATTTTTCATGTACATTTTTTTAAAATAGTTTTAAGACTATATAATCTGGTGTTGGTTGGTGATGCAACAACAGCTCAACTGCGCCTATATTACCTCCGAAGTCAAAAATCAAAAACAAAAAGCATTACCCAAAAACAAATTTGTTAACAAGTTGAATATTCAAAAAATATTTTTACTAAGTTTTATTTCAAGTTAATGTTCGATAGATTTTGATTGTTCATCACTAATTTAGATTTTGAACTCTTTTGTGTTTTTACAGAACGCTCCAGGTTGAATACGCTTTTTGCAGCATTACTTATGTTAGAGACCAACAACTTTTCAGGCTTAGGATAGACAATTCACTTGTGATTCAACTTTACCTGCATAAACATCACCTCGTTGTATATCATCATCTATTTTACCAACTTGCCATCAATTGCAGTATCGAATAGTTTCTGTAAGTTTGTATTGTATGTTTAAAGCTGTACTCCAAGATTTTTGGGTGTACGTTATAAAGATTTTTAACCGCAAAATACATTACAACCCCTGAAGAGGAAAAACAATTATGCGCATAGTAATACGAATCGGCGGGTCAGTCGTAGCTTCCCCAATTAACACTGAATTATTGGGTAAATACGCTGAAATTATAAAAACAATAAAGAATGATGGCTATGAGGTTGCTGTGGTTCTCGGCGGCGGTGCTTTGGCTAGGGAATTTATTGGGATAGCAAAAAATTTGGAGTTGGATGTTAATGCGCAGGATGAAGTGGCTATTTCATGTTCAAGGTTGTTTGCGCAGCTTTTCTTAAAGAAACTTGGAGCTGATGGTTGTAGTAGAGTTGCAACTAGTCTTGATGATGCCGAACATTGCCTCAGTCAAGGTGGTGTTGTGGTTATGGGTGGTTTAAGACCTGGAATCACAACTGATACTGTAGCAACTCTGTTGGCTGAACGCATACATGCGGAGTTGCTGTTGAAGGGCACAGATCAAAACGGAATCTACAATAAGGACCCAAAAAAACATCCTGACGCAGTGAAACTTGACAGATTAACTTTTGAAGAGTTAACGAACGTTTTTGAGCAAAACGAACACAAAGCAGGCATTCACCAGATCATAGACCCAGAAGCAGTTAAGGTTTTAAAACGTAACAGGGTAAAAACCATTGTTGTTAGCGGTTTTAAACCAGAAAACATGCTGGCAGCAATCAAAGGCAAAAACATTGGAACAATCATAAACTAGAAGACACTGAATCTATTTTTTATTTTGTTAATACTCCTGTTCATGACTTTTTATGTGTTACGTTGAATGACTGAAGGTTATGTTTAAGTTAGATTTATGTTGTTTATTCTCTGCATTCCAATTTAGTGCTCAACTTAAGTTCATTTTCATTAAAGAATTATAGATTTAAACTTTCAAGAATAATTCCTTAGCGATGTTTAACCCATAAACGGCACAATAATTTCTTCAAAACCCGCTTAAAGATAGAAAACGCCAACTCAACAATTCAGCAAAAACCATAACCTCTCTCGAGCCTCCACTCAGAGTTACTATGCTACAAAACAACAGCAAAATTGCGAGGCATACAACTCTAACTATATCAAGAAGCATTCTTGCGTATCACCATCAACGGCCAATAGATCTGCCGGCAAGCAATCTGAAGTTGGCTTTAGAACCATACAATTAATCAACGATAACACAACTCAAACCAGCCTTATTCAATGAACTATCTACCGAACGTCCAAACATGTACTCGTCACCAACATTTCTCATTTTGCTTCAATAGTGAATATCTACTTTGTTTCGGTGTCAACTACAATATATACTTTAATGAAACCACGTTAAACCTTTAACTTCTTATACATCAATTTGCTACGTTCAGAGACTTTAAATCCGCTTGAACCCACAGCAATTGTGAGCCCTCGTATAGCTAAACATTTGAAGCTATATCCACTTTCATTTTTGATACTCGCCACCGAATAGTAATGTAATTTGGAGTTTTGAGGCCTTTAACATTCAAGCTTAAATCTCGAATGAAACCTCACAGTTGACGGTAGGGCAGAACATACACATGCACTACTGCTTAGAAGCTTGAAAAACAATTCTGGATAACGGCATCTGCCTCTTTCTTTATATTCGTTCATGGCTTCAAGTTCTCTTGATAATTTGCAACAAAGCATAAATCGATGAGAATTAAGATTTTTAACTAAAGCCTCGTTCTAACTATTCCAATTTCTTAAATAACCTAAAGATCAAATGGTCTATACATAAATATTTGTTATTCAATATAGAATGCAAAAATATAAATATTTATAATTATTAATAGTATTTCGGAGTAATTGAATTGAATCCATCAAGAAATGTTTGTTTTTTTTTATGTATAATGACAATATTTTCGGTTTCATTTTCAATATTTGCCTTTCTTCCATGTGTGGTAGAGGCAGAATTATCTACTAACCAGAGCACAGGCATTTTGATACCTGCAGGCAATGTTACTTCATCTGTCAACGAAGCAAAAGGGCGGTCAATTTTAAGCAATGTCTTTGGTCTTGATTTAACAAGATATGCCATTGCCGCAAGTAGTTCGCAAGAAACCTACTTAAACGTTATCGAAGAAGAAAACGTTTACTATATTCTTCATTCAAATGACGGCGTTTTAGAGCTATCTTGTACTTTCATAGGTGCTAATCTTCGAAAAATAAATGTTTTCGAGAATAAAGGCATCCCTCATGTGGCCAAAGCTGTTGGTCCACTACTTGAAAATATGGATACAGTTGAATCAGCTAAAACTTTCTTGGATGATTATTACGGATTTACCAAAAATCCCTTTTATAATAAAATAGTCAATGCTAGAAAATGTTGATGTTAACAAGAATTACACGAAAATATCTGGTAATGTTAAACTTGAAGTGACTAACAACGAGGGATCAACGGTGTTCAAGTGGTCGTACACAGAAAAGGGTATGGATGCGCCATCCAAGTATGTAGCCTTACGTTATAAAAATGGTATCTTGAAGTATTTCATTGATAATTGGAATCTCTATAATGTTGGAAGCACAAAAGTTAGCGTTTCCGAAAAAGACGCCGTTGATATCGCTATGAAAGCGGTCAGTGCTTCTTCGTGGAATTTGGGTACAGGTAATAACACTGTGAGAGTAAGTGACTTTAAAGTTGCTAATGCGATGATTTGGGAAAATGTATTTGCGAGCAACATTTATGCAGATAAGGCGCGTAGTGAAGACCCTCTAATGCTCTACCCTCTGAGACATGTGTGGGTCGCTTTGGATAAGTTTTATCCTGGAAATGTTTACGGATTTAACGTCTATGTCTGGGCTGATACAGGAGCCGTTTGCGCTGTTAACGAGCGTGTTTCTACTATAGATGCTCCTGCAGATTTAATTGCGACTAACGATGATTTTACGGTTGAGTATTTAAATTGTGAAGCCCCTGTTAGTGACACTTTTAGATCTAGTTTTTTGTCCTCGATTGTGGTTGTTACTTTTCTCTCAGTTGGGTTAGGATGTGTGCCTGTACTGTATTTCCTCAACAAGAGGCAAAAAATCCCCAAGCGGAGTATGCTCAAGTTTTGGGGTATACTGCTATGTCTTTTGATGTCATCGATGATATTACTGCCAATGGTAAGTGCATATCCCACTAGGAGAGCGCTAATTTGGGGCTCCGAAAGCACAGGGTGTACTTCATATTATGGTGAATCTGGACGTAAAACTCAAAATGAGATCACCCGACAACAGATTACAAGTAATGCTCTTAAAAATTATTTCGAAGCTGATCAGTATGACGTTGATAATTATCAGGGGGAAGATTCTCTTAAGAGTTGTATTTTAGCCAACATCTCAAATGCAGAGAACTATTACTCGAAGGTAGCAGTAATTGATTTCGATCATGGTGTGGGAAGATCCGATTACATTAGAGACCCAGGAGTTTTTCATTATATGTTTGAAGATAATGTCGGAATGATCCCTACTGTTGACCCTGATGGCGATGATCCTGATAATTGGGTAAATACTAATATGGTTTACGACATGGATATCTACGATGAAACTACGGGAGATACTTTCTTTGCATTCATTAATACCTGCGCATCAGCTGATTTGACATATCAAGATGATGATCCCGTACGCGGTATGCCTTACGCATGGACACATCGTATGGTTACCAGTAATCCAGATTCTAATGAAATGAGCGATGATGGCTATGGTGATCCAGATAACGGCGATTTCTGCTATATGGGTTTTCCATGGGGTTCAGCGTCTTTAAGTCAGACGATAAATGGTGTCGGACCAATATATGCGAATTGGGTTGAAAAATTCTTCTGGTACGCATTAATAGGTGACAGATCAATAAACGAAGCTCTCGATGAAGCATCACAGGAAATTTACAATGACGATTTTGGAGATATTGACTTGGCTAATAGTTTTGGAGCAATATGGCCAATGTGGAATACAACATATTATAACCAATGGGATTATGACCCAGCGCCTAATTGTAAGTTAGTAGTCTACGGCAATGGGGATATACACTTGTATCAGTACTATGTACATGAATATCTTTCTGCCACAGGGTATGGCTATGGCGGTGGAGAATATCCAGACAACATTGAAGGTGCCAACGATGGTCAATACACACGGTTGTACGCATACACTGTTCCGCCGATTACAGGGCAAGCAGTAATCGACTGCGACTTAGGTTGGGTAGCTAGCGGTCACATTTACCTTTATGGCTACACGACGGTCAACAGCTATATCCAAGTCTGGGTTTCTAGTGACAACAGTAATTGGAACCTTCAATCGGCTGGATATATCAATCAAGCCTCTCCCGATTGGATTGATGCAGGAACGTATCTTGGAGGACAATTCAGATATATTGCCGTAGTGGTGTATTATTATGGTAATTTCTACGTTGATTCGCTATTGATAATTCCGCCGATTTGATAAGCGAGTGAAAGACCAAACAAGGGGCCAATAGATTTGAAATTTGGGGTATTGAGGAAAATTCCCATGTTAGTTTTACTAGTTCTATTATTTTCCGCTATTCTTATTTGCCCTTCAATAGCAAACCCTTACTATAAGGAAATAGGGCGGGTTGATCCCGATTCTGAAACGAAGCCTCCGACAATCACTATGTTCTCACCAAAAAATCAAACGACATATAACACCACCACTCTACACTTGTCATTTGACGCTAATATAGGAGAATCAAAAACAGCATACAACAGAGCCATTATGAGGGCATCCTATAAAGCAGATTGGCTGACAAATAAAACTCAACTACTTGACACATATAATATAAATCCGTTAATGGGGCGCATCGCCTATAATACAAATTATAGCTGTACCCAGGATTTGACTGGTATACCCAACGGCGAACACTCAATAATCGTAATGGTAGAAGAGTTTGGTTTATACGAGATTAGCGGTAGCCCATTTTGGTTTCATTCCTTTAAAATAGATGTTTATGTCACTATTCAATTAAACAAGCTTCAAAACCATATTGAGGTGCTTGGCGTGTTTATCGATACTGAGTCACCGCCTTTGATTTCTAGTTTGTCTATAGAAGATAGGGTTTACAATTCATCCAGTATCCCGTTGAATTATACCGTTAGTGGCGTTGTTTCGACGGTAAAATATAGTCTAGATGGATCAGAAAACGTGACCCTTGCTGGGAATACAACCTTAACTGGTCTGTCTAGTGGGAACCATACTCTTAGAATCTATGCAATAGATGAGAATAGGCATATTGAGACATCGCAATCTACCTCTTTTTCCGTCACAGAATCACAATCCATCCCGATTTGGCTTTTAACGATTGCATTTGTTGCTGTCGTTTTAAGTTTGTGCCTGCTGGTTTACTTTTTCAAACGCAAAGGCAAAATATAGAACTGTTCAAACCAGAAAACATGCTGGCAGCAATCAAAGGCAAAAACATTGGAACAATTATAAGCTAGAAAAAAGAGGCTATCTTCAATTTTTATTTAGTTAATAGTGTTGCAGTTTTAGATTTTTTGTAAATAACTTTAAATATCAAATATGATATCGCAGCTGATATCGATAGTGATATTTATTGGTTGAAGAAAAAGAATTACAACACAGAAAACACCAACACCGCATTATGCATCACCGAAACTGGTTCCGACACAATGCTATGGTGCCTAAAGGATTCCTACGTTACCATGTACTTGAAGCTCTCAGTGAAAAACCACTTTCCGGCTCTGAACTCATAGAAGAAATACATCACCAAACTGGCGGACACTGGAAACCCAGTCCAGGCTCAATCTATCCCCTACTAGCATGGCTTCAAGATAACGCACACATAAAAGAGCTGCCTACAGAAAATGGCCTTAAACGCTACGAACTAACTCAAAACGGTAAATCTCTATTAAAAGACCAGATAAAAGCCCGCGAAAGATTCCACGAAGATATAGGCTGTATGTCACATCCCTTTTTTGATAGGTTCTTTAGAAATTTACCCCAAGAAAAAACAAACACAATTCGCTCGTCAATGAAACGTTTGCTTGTGGCTTCTATTTCGTTAGGAAAAACTCTGAAAGAAAACTTTTCAGATAAAGACTTAGATGAAGCATTGGCTGTTCTTGATGAAGCATCTGAAAAACTCGAGAAAATAAACCTGAAACTGAAAGGCGATGTAGTATGAGTCAAAATGAAGATGTCATAAAAGTTGAGAATTTAACAAAAGTATTCAATAAGACACTTGTAGCAGTTGACCACATAAATTTTAATGTAAAAAAAGGTGAAATTTTCGGGTTTCTAGGACCTAACGGTGCAGGAAAAACCACAACAATTAACATGTTAATTACAGTTCTAAAACCAACTTCTGGAAAAGCCGAAATCCTATGTCATGACATAGCTAAGCAATCTGACGCTGTTAGATATTCTATAGGTGTTGTTCCACAGGAATACACTGCTGATGAAGACTTAACTGGATTAGAAAACATAATGCTCTGCGCAGACATGTATGGTATACCACGATATATTTCAAAGAAACGCGCCGCTGATCTTTTAGAACTTGTTGAATTAACCAAATTCAAAGATAAAAAAACACAAACCTATTCAGGTGGAATGCGTCGAAGACTAGAACTTGCATCAGGTCTAATCAACAGACCAAAAGTACTATTTTTAGATGAACCAACCTTAGGTTTGGATGTCCAAACAAGAGCAGCAACATGGAACTACATTAAAACCCTAAAAAAAGAATTCGGCATGACTCTTTTCATGACCACCCATTATCTAGAAGAAGCAGACTCACTCTGCGACCGCATAGCCATAATTGACCATGGAAAAATAGTGGTTGTGGGAACTCCAGAAGAACTAAAAGACAGCATCGGCGGAGACATAATAACCTTGAGTATACAAAAAAATACTGATATAACCGATATAATCAAGAAAATTCCCCAAGTTAAAGAAGTTAAGCTAGACGATAAAACTTATACAATAAAAACTGAAAGCGCAGAACTTACAGCACCACTAATTATAGAAGCTATCCGAAAAGAAGGTCACATAGTTTCAAAACTTTCCTTAACAAAGCCAACATTAAACGAAGTCTACTTGCAATACACGGGTAAATCAATGCGTGACCAAGCAGACGAATCCAGAGAGCGCATGGGACATGGTCTTATGATGAGGAGGCCACATTAAATGAGTCAAGAAAACAAAGTTTCAAAAAGTAAACTACATGGTCTATGGGCACTTACAAATCGTGAATTAAAGAAATGGTATAAGGCACCGGTAGTATTCGTTTTAACTCTAGTTCAACCTATACTTTGGCTTGGTCTGCTTGGAAACGC